>Ga0209797_10000184_pt1 | contig 28621 bp, 26 predicted proteins | sample DOMMetBare3Fresh_2_FD_187472 | JGI IMG/M metagenome (GOLD analysis project Ga0209797, IMG submission 187472) | Wetland sediment microbial communities from St. Louis River estuary, USA, under dissolved organic matter induced mercury methylation -... | ecosystem: Environmental > Aquatic >... | reverse complement strand
CTGACACGAACTTCGGAAACAAAGGGGCACTAGCAACTCTATGATTCTAGTGCCGCTTTTCGATTTGAAGTTCCTGACCGAGGTTGCCGCGCGTGGTGCAGGAACTTCAAATCGGCGGCACTAGACTGACATTCCACTTGGAGTACTCTGAGAGCCAATCAAGTTTCGCTGCGCAAGGTCCGTCCCACTGCTGCCTGCAAGCAATGGAGGTCACATCATGCTGCAACGAATCGTCGCTGGTTCCCTCATCCTGGCGCTCGCGCTGTCGTTGGCCCCGACGACATCGTCGGCGTTCGATGAATCGAAATACCCGGATTTCCAGGGCCAATGGAAACGCAAGCTCGGCACCGTCAATGCATGGGACGAGTCGAAGCGCCCCGGCGTCCCGCAGGATCCTCCGCTCACGCCCGAATACCGCAAGCTCTGGGAAGCCAGCATGGCCGACCAGGCCGCCGGCGGCCAGGGCCTCGATACCCGCGTCACCTGCGTCTCCAACGGCATGCCGCGCATGATGACCATCCTGCGCCAGCTCGAAATCTTCATTCGCCCTGAGATCACGCTGATCGTATTCGAGAACAATCTGCCGCGCCGCATTCATACCGACGGCCGCAACTTCACCGCCAAGGACAACATCCCCTCCTACAATGGCTACTCGATCGGCAAGTGGATCGACGAGAAGGGCGACGGCAAGTATGACGTTCTTGAAGTCGAGACCCGCAACTTCAAGGGGCCACGCAACTACGAGCCCAGCGGCATCCCGCTGCATGAGGACAACCAGTCGGTCATTCACGAGCGGATGTACCTCGACAAGAGCAATCCGGACACGCTGGTGAACGAGATCACGACCATCGACAACGCGCTGACCCGGCCCTGGAAGGTCGTGAAGAACTACCGGCGCGAGCGGAATGCCGAGTGGTACGAGGACCTCTGCTCGGAGAACAACAACCACGTCATGATCGGCAAGGAAAACTACTTTCTGAGCGCCGACGGCTATCTGATGCCCGCCAAGAAAGACCAGCCACCGCCTGACCTGCGCTATTTCAAGACAACGGGGAACTGAGCGCTGCGGGAGCCAAGCGGAATTGGATGGCCAAGGGGTCGGCTCAATCGCGCAGGCGAGGAAACATCGCGCGATTTGAGACCACCTCACGACCGGCTTCCACCCGCCTCCGCAGCGTTCTATCCTTGGCTTTAGGTCCGCTTCAGAAACGTTGCCGGGGGAGGTCCAGATGACTTTCAACAAACGCTCGATTGGTGCTGTTGCACTCCTTGCCCTGCTGGCAATGCCGGTTCCGGAGGCCACGGCGCACGACGAATCCAAGTACCCGGACTGGTCGGGGCAATGGCGAAGGCCGCGCGGGCTCGCGACTCAATGGGACCAGGACAAGAAGGCGGGGCTGGCGCAGGAGGCGCCGCTCAAGCCCGAATATCTGGAGAAACTTAAGTGGAGCATGGCCGACCAGGCCGCCGGCGGCCAGGGCCTCGACACCCGCTACACGTGCATCACCAACGGCATGCCGCGGATGATGGCTGTGATCCAGCCGGTCGAATTTGTCATCCTGCCGCACGTCACCTATGTCCACTTCGAAGCCTTCATGCCGCGTCGCATCTATACCGACGGGCGTGATTTCCCCAAGGATGCCGAGCCGAGCTTCGCCGGCTATTCGATCGGCAAATGGTCGGACACTGACGGCGACGGCCGCTTTGACACGCTCGAGGTCGAGACCCGCAATTTCAAAGGTCCACGGACCGTCGAATTCACCGGCATCCCGCTGCACGAGGACAATCAGACCGTCGTCAAGGAGACAATTTCGCTCGACAAGTCCGACCCGGACATCATGCACAACATCATCACAATCATCGATAATGCCTTTACGCGCCCGTGGACCGTCGACAAGCGCTATCGCCGCGACCGCAATGTCGTCTGGTTCGAGGACAACTGCACGGAAAACAATCACCACGTCGTCATCGGCAAGGAGAATTACTTCGTGAATCACGAAGGCTATCTCATGCCCGCCCGGAAAAATCAGGCGCCGCCGGACCTGCGTTTCTTCAACAACGCACCGAAATAGCGTCACGGCAAACTTGATGAGCAAGACTGCGCAGCCGCGCCGCGGAGATCATGTGAGAGGATCCGTGGCCTTAGCCGTCATCATGACACTGACGGGGTTTGCAGACGTTGGACGGGCCGACGATTTCTACGCCGGCAAAACCGTCAACATCTATATCGGCACCGGCGAAGGACCCGGCGCCATGACCAGCTACCCGCGTGCCATAGCGCAGGTGATCGGCCGGCATATTCCCGGCCGCCCGACGATCGTGATCCGCCACATGCCGGGCGCGGGCGGGATCAAGGCCGCCAATTTCCTCTATTCGATCGCCCCGCAAGACGGCACCGCCTGGGGCTTCATCACCCGCGGCTTCGTGCGCGCCCCGCTGCTGCAGACCCCGCAGGCCGATTTCGACCCGACGCGGTTCCAATGGATCGGCACGCCCTCCCAGGAAACGACCGTGGCCGGCGTCTGGGCCGCGAACACGACAGTTCGCAGCATCAAGGCCGCCACGCAGGACGAGGTCGTCTTCGGCGGGACCTCGCTCGCGACCGACACCGGGCTGTTTCCAACCATCCTGAACAAGCTGGTCGGCACCAGATTCAAGGTCGTGGTGGGCTACAAAGCCTCGACCGACGTGGACATCGCGCTGGAACGCGGCGAGGCGCAGGGCAAGATCTGGACCTGGGCCTCGCTCAAGAGCGGACGCACCGCCAACTGGGTCACGGACAGTAAGGTTCATCTGCTCGCGCAGTTCGGCCTCGAACGCGCCAAGGATCTGCCGAGCGTGCCACTCGCGCTCGACTCCGCCAAGACAACCGAAGATCGCCAAGTGATGGAGTTGATCTTCTCGCCGATCGCACTCGGCTATCCGTCATTCATGGGACCTGGCGTGCCAAGGGACCGGGTCGAGATCATGCGCCGGGCTTTCGACCGGACCATGCAGGACCCGGAATTCATCAGCCTGATGGGACAGCAAACCCTTGCGCATGATCCGGCGACAGGCGAGACCCTGCAGGCGATCGTCGCGCGCATGTATGGAATGCCTGCGCCTGTGGTCGAAAAGGCGCGCGGGCTTGTTCCGTCATATTAGACTCGACGCTTGCGCGTTACGCGTCGCCGGGCACGTGATCGGGCCTCGGCCTCGACCATAGCCCGTAGAGCTTCGGACCGGTCAGCGCCAGCAGCGCCAAAACGAGGATGGTCGCCGACAGCGGACGGGTGAAGAAGACGGTCCAGTCGCCCGCCGAGATCGTCATCGCCTGCCGGAAGTTCTGCTCGGCAAGCGGCCCGAGGATCATGCCGATGATCACCGGCGCCGTCGGAAAATCGTAGCGCCGCATCAGATAGCCGGCCGCACCAATGGCATAGAGCAGAACCAGATCGACCCAGGACTGGGTAATTCCGTAGGTGCCGATGGTCGCGAACACCAGGATGCCGGCATACAGCAGCGGCGCCGGGATCTGCAGGAGCTTCACCCAGATCGCGATCATCGGCAGGTTGAGCACCAAGAGCATGACGTTGCCGATGAACAGCGACGCGATCAGGCCCCAGACCAGATCCGGCTGGGACTGCAGCAATAGCGGTCCGGGATTGATGCCGTAGCTCTGGAACGCCGAGAGCATGATCGCCGCCGTCGCCGACGTCGGCAGCCCGAGCGTGAGCATGGGAACCAGCACGCCGGCGGCCGAGGCGTTGTTCGCGGCCTCTGGACCTGCGACGCCTTCGATAGCGCCTTTGCCGAACTCCTCCGGCTTCGATGTCAGCTTCCGCTCGATATAGTAGCTCAGGAATGTCGGAATCTCGGCACCGCCCGCCGGCATGGCGCCGATCGGGAAGCCAAGCGCGGTGCCGCGCAGCCACGGCTTCCAGGAACGCTTCCATTCATCCCGTGTCATCCAGACCGAGCCTTGGAGCGGAATGATCTCATCCTTGCCGTAGCGGTAGCGTGACGCGACATAAAGGGTCTCCCCGACCGCAAACAGGCCGACAGCCACCACGATCACATTGATGCCGTCGAGCAGCTCCTGCAGGCCGAACGTGAAGCGTGCCTGCCCGGTCTGCAAATCGACACCGATCAGTCCGAGCCAGATACCGAAGACGAGAGCCGCCAGCCCCCGCACCGCCGAGGAGCCGAGCACGGCCGAGACGGTGACAAAGGCGAGCACCATGAGCGAGAAATAGTCGGCAGGCCCGAACTTCAACGCGAGGTCGACCACGATGGGCGCCAGGAACGTGATCCCAAGCGTTCCGATCGTGCCCGCGACGAACGAGCCGATGGCCGCAGTCGCAAGCGCGGCGCCGGCGCGGCCGGAGCGAGCCATCTTGTTGCCTTCGAGCGCGGTGACGATCGTGGCGCTCTCGCCCGGCGTGTTGAGCAGGATCGACGTGGTCGAGCCGCCATACATGGCACCGTAGTAGATGCCCGCGAACAGAATGAAGGCGGCGGTTGGATCGACCTTGAAGGTGATCGGCAACAGGAGCGCGATGGTGAGCGCCGGACCGAGGCCGGGCAGAACGCCGATGGCCGTTCCCAGCGTCGTCCCGACCAGGCACCACATGAGATTCTTGAGCGTCAGCGCAATCGCGAAGCCGTTCATGAGCTGGGAGAAGGCGTCCATACTCAGCTCCCCTGATCGAGACCGAACAGGCTGTTGAGCGCATTCTCAACCAGGCCGGCGCCAATATTGATTCCCAGCGTCTGGGCAAAGCCGAAATAGGCAATCAGCGCGAACGCCGCCCCGATCGCAGCATCGCGCAGGGTCGCCTTGGAGCCGAATCCGCGCGCGATGCAAACAAAAAGTACGATGGATGCGATGGTGAAACCGGCGTAGGTGATGAGCAGGACGTTGAGCGCGAGCCCGGCGGCCACCCAAAGCAACGCCGGGCGATCGGGCGTGATGTCTTTCTCCTCGTCGGTCTGCCAACCGCCCCTCAGGGCAGAGTAGAGCAGCAGCAATCCCAGCACAGCCAGGCCGAGCGCGGTGATATAGGGCACGATGGTCGGACCGACCTTGGCATAGATCGGCGAGACCGGAATGATAGCAGTCTGCCAGAAGATGACGGCAGCGAGCAGAAGCACGCCGACCGCGATGATCAACTCGCCAGTGGCGGGGCGAAGCCGACCGTCCCCGCCTTGCGCCCCCTCGCCCGCCATCTCAGCCGAGCCCGAGCTCTTTAAGAATGCCCTCGATGCGAACCGTCTCAGCATCAAGGAAGGTCTTATATTGATCGCCAGCCAGCGTAATCATCGTCCAATCGCGGGTCTTGCAGGCCTCCGCCCACTGCGGCGTGGCCGCCATCTTCTCGATCAGCGTGAGCATTGCTTGCCGCTGAGCCGCATTAACCCCGGGCGGCGCAAACACACCACGCCAGTTGAACAACTCGACATCGATGCCCTGCTCCTTGAGGGTCGGCGCATCGATGCCCTCCTGCCGCCTGTCGGCCGAAATGGCGATCAGCCGGAGCTTGCCGGCCTTGATCTGCTCCGAGAATTCGCCATAGCCCGAAATGCCGGCGGCCACTTGGTTGCCGAGCAATGCCGCAGTCGCGGGTCCGCCACCAGCGAAAGCAACATAGCTCACCTTGGGCGGAGCAACACCGAGCGCGCGCGCGATCATCCCGATCAGAATGTGGTCGGAACCACCAGCCGAGCCGCCGGCGACTGGAACCTTCGTCGGATCGGCCTTGAGCGCATCGGCAAAATCCCTCGCGGTCTTGAACGGCGACTGGGCTGGAACGACAAGAGCCAGAAACTCGCCGGTGAGCCGCGCGATCGGCGTCGCGGTCGCGAGCTTGACTGGGCTCTTGTTGGCGATGAGCGATCCGACCATCACCATTCCGGCAACCATCAGCGCGTTGCCCTGCCCGCGCCACTGATTGAGGAATTGCGGCAGCCCGACAGCGCCGCCGGCACCACCAACATTGGTGATCTGAACGCCGCGCACCGCACCCGTCGTCCGCAGCACCTGCTCGAGCGTGCGCGCGGTCTGGTCCCAGCCGCCGCCTGGCGCAGCGGGGACAAAGACCTTGAGCAGGTCGACAGTCTGAGCTTGGGCGAGATCGCCCCTCAACAACGACAACGGCGATGCGATCGAAGCAGCGGCAGTGCCGAGCAGGAGATCACGGCGGTCGAACATGGGCATATCCTTTCCTGGCTGGTGAGATGGCGATCTTCGGCGCCTTGGTCCTCGCAACAGATACTGGCTGTCCAGGCCTACCGGCCCCCCTTCGGGAGAGGTCGCTCAGGCGGCCCCGTATAGCTCCATAGCAGATGTCGCGGGATTGGTCCTTTGTTCCGTTCGCCGGATTGCATCTCTTCAAAGGCATGCGCCAGCGCGCCCACCGAGCGAGAGAGCACGAACAGGCCCCGGCAGAGCGGCGGCGCAAAGCCCAGCTCGGCGTAGACGACCGCCGTCGCGCCGTCGATGTTCATCGGAATCCGCCGTCCTTTGCGGGCCGCCAGCGCATCCTCCACCGCCCGCCCGATAGCCGCGAAGCGGCCACTCACGCTCCCCTTGGCGGCCGCCTCGTCGACCAGCGCCAGCAGCCGCGGCGCCCGCGGATCGACCGGATGAAAGCGATGCCCGAAGCCCGGCACATGGCTGATTGATTGCTCCGCCAGCACGCGCAGTTCGGCGGCCACCGCCTCGGCGATCTGCCGTTCAGTCGCCTCACCGCCGAGACGCGCCGCAATCGCATTGAGGAGCGCCACACACTGCTCGCCGGCGCCGCCATGCACATCGCCCAGCATGTTGATGGCGCACGCCATGGCGTTGTTGATGCCGATGCCGCAGGTCATCGCCATGCGGGCGGCCGCGATCGAGGGCGCCTGCGGGCCATGATCAACCGCCGCGACGAGGGCTGCCTCGAGAAGCCTGGCTGCGCCCGGATGCGGAAGCTCGCCGCGAGTCATCAGATAGATCATTTCGGCAAAGCCGACCCGACCGATCAGCTCCTCGATCGCATAGCCGCGGATCCGGATCGAGCCGGGTTTCATGTCGATGATCGCGGTCGACCACCACTCCTCCGGCGATTTGTGGTTCGAGCTCATGGCGCCTGTTCCAAGTCGCCGGCACATCGGTGTCGCGTTATGAGCCTCATATGACGTTCTCCCGCGCGAGATCATCGACCTCGCTTCTCGAATAGCCTAGCTCCGCCAGGATATCGTTGGTGTCCGCACCCAGCACAGGTGGTGGCGCCCGTGGACCCGGATCGCCGCTCGCGAGCCGGAAACCCGCGCGCACGACTCGAACCGGACGGCCGACGCCGGGCGTCTGCTCGAACGTTCGCAGCAGCTCGCGCTCGACGATCTGCGGATGGTCGAGAACGGACGGCACGTCGAGCACCTCGCCAGCCGGGACCCCATGCTGGTTGAGGATGACGGCCCAGTCCCTGGCGGTCTTGCCGGCAAGCGCCTTCTCGATCTCGGCGTTGAGCTCGAAGCGATTGCGCTTGCGATCCTCCCGCCCCCCAAAGCGTGAATCATTGATGAGGTCGCGGCGGCCGATCAAGCCGCAGAGGGTCTCGAACTGCTCCTGCTTGTTGGCCGCGATGTTGAGCAGGCCGTCGCCGGTGCGCAGCGTGCCGGAGGGGCTCGCGGTCATGTTCTCGTTGCCCATCGGCTGCGGCCGCACACCCGCAATCAGCCAGTTCGAAACCACCCAACCCATGGCAACCACGGTCGACTCCAGCATCGACACATCGATAAACTCGCCCTCCCCGCTGCGCTCGCGCCGAAAGAGCGCAGCAGCAATCGCAAAGGCCGCCGTGATGCCCCCCATGGTATCGGCGACCGGATAGCCGACCCGCAGCGGCGCAGATTGCCGATCGCCGGTGACACTCATGACGCCCGACAAGCCCTGAACGATCTGATCGTAGGCAGGATTGAACCTGAGCGGACCGTCCTGGCCAAATCCGGAGATCGCGCAATAGATCAGGTCGCGCCGCACCTGCTTGAGCGCTGCATAGCCGAGGCCAAGCCGTTCCATGACGCCGGGCCGGAAATTCTCGACCACCACGCCCGACGTCGCAACAAGCCTGCCGAAAATCTCGCGGCCCTCCGCAGCCTTGAGGTTGAGAGTAAGCGACCGCTTGCCCGCGTTCTGCGCCAGAAACGACGCGCCCATGTGGGCGCGATTGAGATCAGGATCGGCACCGAGCTGGCGCGCCAGATCGCCCGAACCCGGCACCTCGACCTTGATGACATCGGCGCCAAGCTGGGCAAGCTGATAGCAGCAAAAAGGACCAGCCAGCACATTGGTCAGGTCGAGGATGCGCACACCGGCCAGAAGTCCGCTCATCGCTCGCTTTTTCCCATCGAGAAACGCCGACAGCAGACCCCTATTGCGGAGCGAACACCGCGATGCATCCGCTGCAGGGTCCCTCCTTGGCCGTCGTCGCCACGTAGACCCGATTGGAGTCGAGGTTGACTCCAAGAGATCGGGAACCGCTCCATGTTGGCACCTTCTGCACGAGTTGCCGGCTCTTGATGTCGACTGCCACCAGCGCACCATTGGTTGTCGCATGATAGTAGTGGCCGAGCTTTGGATTGACGGTCGAGCCGCCGTTGCCACCGAGACCGGCGCCGTAGGCTTCCACCTTCCCGCTCGCGATATCGAAAATCGCCAGGTCGCCACCGGGCTTCGGGGTTGGACCATGGGCGGTGCTGCAACCCATGAAGATAGTCGCGTCGGAGACAATCGAAAGACTGTGCGGATGACAGCGTTCGACGTCGAAGAGCTTGACGAGCTTGCCGCTTCTCGGATCGGTTTGCACAAGCAGGCCTTTGGTCTTGTCGGCGCGCTGGACCGGAACGACCGTGAAGAACGTGCCGCTCGGCGCGTGATAGGCCGAGCGCTCCAGGTTCTCGGCCGACTGCGGAATTGGAATCTTGGCCACGAGCCTGTGGCCCAGCTCGGTCGAGATCAAGTTTAGGAACGGCGGGTCGTCGTTTGAATTGGCAACGATGACGACCTTGCTGTTCGGATCGAATGCCATCGCATTGGCGCGCGCCGTGCCGCCAGTATGGATCGTGGACTTGAGCGCCCTGGACTTGGTGTCGATTACCTTGACCGCACTGTCGCCGTCGCTCACCCACAGCTCGTCATTGACGACAGCAAGGCCATTAGGACCGGACGTGTCGCCACTCTTCGTCATGCCGATGAAGCCGGTGATGCGGGAGACAAACCTATCCGTCTTGGTGTCGAAGACGACGACCGCCTTGTTGTCCTTGTCAGCGAGATAGCCAAGCCCGCTCGCCTGATCGACGGTGAGCACGCCATATTGGTTGATCGGAGTGCCGGGGATCGGGATCGTGCCGACCTGATTGAAGCCCTGGGCGTGAGCCGGTCCGACAAAGAGCACGGCGGCCATGATGAGAAGCTTCGTGCGTATCGGCACTGGTCGCCCTCCCGAGGCTGAATGCAGAGGCTCAGTTCCTCAAGGCCCAATATGTATCATGGCCGGCGCAAGGCCGGCCATGAGGACTTTGCCAGCGGAATACGCCGCGTCAGTCGAGAATTGGCTCGACCTTGACGATCGACCCGCCATGGTTGCTGCCGACCCAGAGCGCGCCGGGGTTGGTCCGATCGTCGATGAACACGCGGCGGATGTTGGTCGAGCGCGGGAGCTGGTATTCGATGTACTGGCCGGTCTTCACGTCGAGACGAGAGACCCGGTCGTTCAGCATCGAGCCGGTCCAGGCGGACCCGTCCTTGCCGGCCATCGCGTCATAAGGTGCGCTCCACGGCGACGGCACCTTCCACTCCTGGATCTTGCCGGCCTCCGGGTCGAGCATGCCGATCGCCATGCCGCGATATTCGGCAAACCACACGCGGCCCTGCGCGTCCACGCGCCCACGCCGCGGCGTCGAATTCGGAGTCGGCGTGAGATAGACGGTCTCCTGCTTGGTCTTGGCATCGATCTTCACAATGTTGCCAGCCGAGAAATCCAGGAGATAGGCGTTGTTCTGCTGGTCCGAGTGGATGCCATAGGTGCCGATGCGCCGGCCGGTCCGTGGATCCTTGGGCGCGCCCAGGTTCTCGAACGTGTTGGAAACCAGATCGAGACGATAGATGTTGGTTCCGTCCGAGTTCTTGATCCAAACCTTGTTGTCGACCTTGGTCCCCTCGACCGCCAGATGACCAAGCTGGCCACCTGACGTGTCCCACTCCTTGGGCGTCGACCACATCGTGAATTTCTCGGCTTTCTTGTCGAACTTCCCGATGGCGCTCTGATACATCACGCCGACCCACGGGTTGTCGTCCCCGTCGATCTCGAGATTGAGCGTGCCGAGCGGCCAGCCCGGCTTCACGACCGGAATCGGATACTGCGTGACCTTGCCGGTCTTCGCATCCATCTTGCCGAGGAACATCTGACCGAAGTCGGAGTACCAGGCGTTACCCTCGCGATCGAGCATCACATCGTGCGGCTGGATGTGAGCTTCCGGCAGGTCGTATTCGGTGATGATCACCTTGGTGGACTTGCCGGTGAGCCGCGGCAGGGTCTTGAGCTGATATTCCCAGGTCTGCTGCTGGCTCAGGTTGATGGTCGAGAGCCACTCGGCAATCGGCTTGAGGTTGCCGTCGCGGCCGCGATCGCGAACGAAGTCCGTGAGCTTCTGCGGCCGCTGCGGCGTGCTGCCTGGATAATAGGTGCTCATGCGCGGAATGACCTGCATGAAGCCGTCGGCGTCGTAGCTCGACTTCACGATGCGCTCGAGCGTGTGGCAGCCGACGCAATTGAGCAGGAACTTCTTCTGCTCCTCCGTGCCCGGCATGCTCATGAGCCATTCCGCATTGGTCAGATGCGCGGACAGGTTCTTGACCTTCTGGAGCTTAAGATCGCTCTTGGCTTCCTGGCCGGTGGCCACATTGGCGGCGTTCTTGCCCGGCAGCTCGTAACCGGCGGCACGCGCCTTCAGGGTATAGCTGCCCGGTTCCAGCCGATTCGCCGGGAACGAAAACCGGCCTTGCGCGTCGGTGACGACGCTGATCGTAATGGTCGAGCCATCCTTCTTGGCGCTGACGACGACCCCCTCCATCGCGCCTTCCTCGGTGGACGTCACCACGCCGGTCAGCGCCGACTGGGCCTGCGCCGGCAGCACTGCGGGCAGAAGCAGAAACGTCACGGCAAATGTCGTGCTGAGCAGATAGTCTCGCGTCCGCATGGTCCGTTCCTTCCCTGGAGTTATCCAAATCAAATGCTTCGGAATTGCCAATTTCTAGCGCAAACCCTAAGCCAATTGGCGCGATGTGACAATTGGGCACAAGCCAGTGAATTCCGCGACCGGGCGCGAGACCTTCAGTTTCCCCAGGCATAGAGGCAGCCCGTACAGGCAGGCCTCTCGGCATCTTTACCCCGACATCGCCCGCGGCAAACATACGGGTGGAGCCTGATTCCCATATGCCCTCCTCCCGCACTCATATCATCGCGCCGCTGATCGTGGGCTGCGCCCAGTTCATGCATCAATTCGACGGCGCGGTGATTACCACCGCCCTGCCGGCCATGGCTGAGTCGCTCCATGACGACCCGGTGCGACTGAACCTCGCCATTGCGTGTTACCTGCTGTCGCTAGCGGTCTTTGTCCCCGTCAGCGGCTGGATGGCGGACCGGTTTGGCGCCAAGAAAGTCTTCACCTGGGCGATCGTGGTATTCACGATCAGCTCCGTCCTGTGCGGCCTGGTGCGCTCGTTCCCAGAGCTTGTGATCATGCGCACGCTTCAAGGCATGGGCGGCGCCATGATGACGCCCGTTGGGCGCGTCATCGTGGTCAAGAGCGTGCCCAAATTGCAGCTCGTCACGGCCATGAACTACATCACGATTCCGGCTGTCCTAGGGCCCTTGCTTGGGCCAGCGGTTGGCGGCTTCATCGTCACGTATTTCTCGTGGCCGTGGATATTCTTTATGAATCTGCCCATTGGGCTTGCTGGAATTCTCCTGGTCCGCCGCTTCATTCCGGACATCCGTGAGGAGCATGTCGGCCCCCTGGATTTGCGCGGCTTTGTGCTCGTCAGCCTCGCGCTTGCCGGGCTTGTCTTTGGCTTTTCGGCGATGGGGCGAGGACTGCTATCGGGCCCCGTGATCGTGGCCTTGATGGCAGGCGGCGCAATCTGCGGTGCACTCTATCTCTTTCACGCACGGCGCACACCGGCCCCGATCATCGATCTCACCTTGCTCCGAATCCGAACGTTCTCGGCGTCGATCATCGGCGGAGGGCTGTTCTTTCTTGGGACCGTATCCTCCGTGTTCGCACTGGTTCTGCTGCTCCAGCTCGGCTTCGGCCTCTCCGCCTTTCAGGCGGGCCTCATCACGCTCGCAAGCGCCGCCGGCTCGCTGTTGATGCGCTTCACCTTCCGCCCGATTTTGCGCGTGTTTGGATTCAGGTGGCTGCTGATCGGCAATGCTCTACTGACCGGCGCCTTCCTCGCAACGTGCGGGCTCTTTACGCCCGCAACGTCCTATCTGATCATCATCACGATCCTGTTCATCGGCGGCTTCTCCCGCTCGGTGCAATTCACCGCCGTGCAGTCGCTCGCCTATGCTGACATGCCGGTGGAAAAGACCAGCCACGCCACCAGCTTTTCAGCCATGGTACAACAACTGACGCAAAGCATCGGGGTCGGTCTCGCCGCTCTGGTCGTCCACCTCAGCCTGGTGTGGCACGACCGACCAACGCCGGTGCCCGATGACATCGCACCGGCCTATTTCACGCTCGCCCTGGCGTCGATCGCATCGGCCGTCATCTTCTGGCTGCTGCCCGCTCACGCTGGCGCCGCACTCAATGACACACAACGGCCATCGTGACGGCCCGCTTGGACATTGCATTGGCAAGTCGGTCTTGGTCACGCGGGGCACCCACAGAACCATCCAAAGCCTTATTCGGGGCGCTTGCGCAACACGGGCCGCCGCGCCGATACTGTGGATTGGGCAACAGGAGTACCCCAACGTGCTATCCAAGGCCGATCGTGATAAAGCCGCAGACCTTCTGCTCACGGCGGAGAAGGACCGCAAGCCGGTCGTCCAGCTATCCAAGACTTGGCCTGACATCACAATCGAAGATGCCTATGCCATTTCGAGCGAGGTGACGCGCCGCAAGATCGCAGGCGGTGCCAAGCTGATCGGGCACAAGATTGGGCTGACATCGAAAGCCATGCAGCAGTCCTCTCAGATCGACGAGCCGGATTACGGGCACTTGCTCGACAACATGCTGGTGGCGGACGGCGCCAAGGTTCCGCATGCAAACTACTGCGTACCGCGCGTCGAGCTTGAGCTCGCCTTCGTCCTGGCCAAGCCGCTGAAAGGTCCCGGCATCGGTCTGCTCGACGTCCTGCGCGCAACCGAGTATGTCGTACCGTCTATCGAGATCATCGACGCGCGCGTCCAGAATCCGCGTAAGATTTTTGATACTGTGGCTGACAATGGAGCGGCGGCAGGAATCGTGATCGGTGGCCGGCCGGTGGGACCGATGGATATCGATCTGCGCTGGGTAGGCGGCGTGATGTACCGGAACTCCGAGATCGAGGAGACCGGCGTGTCCGCTGGCGTACTGGGACATCCGGCACTTGGCATCGCTTGGCTCGCCAACAAGCTCGCACCGTTTGGCGGCGTGCTCGAGCCTGGCAACATCATGCTTTCGGGCTCGTTCATCCGTCCGGTATGGGCGGAGAAGGGTGATACCCTACACGCCGATTTTGGGCCGCTCGGCGGCGTGGCAGTCCAGTTCGTGTAACGGCTACCGTTGGGTACACTGGAGTGTGAGCAGCGTGTGAGCTGTTTCCACATTCAGTCGGAGATGCCAGATGACCTATCGCGCACCGGTCACCGACATAACCTTCGCGCTCAAGCATGCCGCTGGATTTGGACCGGCACTTGCCGAGGGACTCTACCGGGATCTCGACGAGGACGTCGTCGATGCCGTTCTCGCGGAAGCAGGACGTTTTGCAACCGAGATCATTGCGCCCCTTAATGTGGTCGGCGACCGTCAGGGCGCCCGATTCAAGGACGGCACGGTCACGACTCCCGACGGGTGGAAACAGACCTATCGCGACTGGGCCGCGGCCGGCTGGAACGGGCTTTCGGCGCCGACGCAGTGGGGCGGCCAGGGATTGCCTCAGGCGGTCAATTCCGCCTGCATTGAAATGTGGAACTCAGCGTCCATGGCCTTCGGGATTGGACTGATCCTGACCATGGGCGCGGTCGAGGCGCTGGCGGCACACGGTAGCGACCGCCTCAAGAAGGCATACTTGCCCAAGCTGGTGAGTGGGGAATGGACTGGGACCATGCAGCTCACCGAGCCGCAGGCCGGCTCCGACGTCGGTGCACTGCGCACCAAGGCCGAACGCGCGGGCGACGGCAGCTACCGCCTGACGGGACAGAAGATATTCATCACCTATGGCGAGCACGATCTCACCGACAACATCATTCATTTTGTGCTGGCGCGCCTTCCTGATGCGCCGGCGGGAACGCGTGGCATGTCTCTGTTCCTGGTGCCGAAGTTCCTGCCCGCCACCGACGGCTCGCCGGGACCGCGCAACGATGTGCGTGCGCATTCGATCGAACACAAGATGGGCATTCACGGCTCGCCGACCTGCACGATGGTGTTCGGCGATCAAGGCGGGGCAACCGGATATCTGATCGGCGAAGAGAACCGCGGCATGGCCTGCATGTTTACGATGATGAACCAGGCGCGTCTGGCGGTGGCGCTGCAGGGCGTTGCAATCGCCGAGCGGTCGACCCAGCAGGCTCTCGCCTATGCACGCGACCGCAAGCAAGGCCGCGCCTCCGGCGCAAGAGAGGGATCAAGCTCGATCATCGCACATCCGGACGTGAGGCGCATGCTGCTGACCATGCGGGCGCACACGCGTGCCGCACGCACAATCTGCTATGCCACCGCAGTCGCCATCGACCGCGCTCACCTGAGCGCCGACGAGGGCAGCCGGCAGGCTGCCCAAGAACGCGCCTCGTTGCTCACGCCGGTCGCCAAGGCCTTCGCCACCGATATCGGCATCGAGGTTTCATCGCTCGGTGTACAGGTGCACGGCGGCATGGGCTACATCGAGGAAACCGGCGCCGCTCAGCATTATCGCGACGCCCGCATCGCCGCGATCTACGAAGGGACCAATGGAATCCAGGCAATCGACCTGGTGACGCGAAAGCTTCCATTTGCTGAAGGCGCGACCGTCAGGAACCATATTGCAGATCTGCGGCGAACGGCGGAGACGGTCAGGGCGGCAAACAATCCGGCTTTTGGGGCAACCGGCGCCCGGCTTGGCGAGGCCATCGATTCCCTCGAACGCACAACCGCTTGGCTGCTCGGACGACCGCTCGACGACGCGTCCTTGGCTGGCGCCACCCCCTACCTCCGGCTGTTCGCAACCGCGACGGGTGGAGCACTCCTTGCCGAGGAGGCGCTTGCGGCGGCACGCGTTGGAAGCGACTCCGAGGCTCGCATTGCCATCGCTCGGTTCTTTGCGGAGCATCTTGCGCCCAATTCCTCGGGCCTTGAACGCGAGGTGATTGAGGGGGCCGAAAGCGTCAGCGACGTGGCTTTGGCCTAGTGCCCCGCTTCCGGAGTTCGTAATTCCTCCGCTGACACGGACTTCGGAAGCAAGGCGACAATCGCAGCACTTCCACTTCGCGTCGCAAACGACTAGGTGTTGCCTATGCCCACGCTCTTCATCACCCACCCCGCCTGTCTCAATCATCTCACTCCGCCCGGTCATCCAGAACGGCCCGATCGCCTGCGGGCAATCGAGCGGGCCCTTGCGGATGACCGGTTCCGGAGCCTGGTCCGCGCCGAAGCGCCGGCGGCCGATCTCGACTCGATCGCGCTATGTCACCCGATGGACTATGTCACCGCGATTCGCGACGCATCGCCCACCAATGGATTGATCCAGCTCGACGCCGATACCTCGATGTCGCCGGGCACATACGAAGCCGCGCTGCGCGCGGCCGGTGGTGGTGTTCACGCGGTCGACGAGGTGATGGCCGGCCGCGCCTCAAATGCGTTTGTAGCGACGCGTCCGCCGGGGCACCATACCGAGACCGCACGGCCCATGGGGTTTTGCCTGTTCAACAACGCAGCCATCGCAGCACGCCACGCACAGAAGCGTTACGGCATCGACCATGCCGCGGTCGTCGACTTCGATGTCCATCATGGCAACGGCTCGCAAGACATCTTCTGGTCGGACAAGACTGTGATGTATTGCTCCACCCACCAGATGCCGCTTTATCCAGGCACGGGCGCTCCCAATGAACGGGGCGCACATGACACAATCGTTAATGCACCGCTCTCGCCCGGCGATGGCGGCGCGGAATTCCGTGAAGCGTTTGAAAGCATCATCCTCCCGCGTCTTCGCGACTTTCGACCAGAACTGATCGTCATTTCGGCGGGTTTCGACGCGCATCAGCGCGATCCGCTCGCAAATCTCAACCTGCTGGAAGCAGACTTCTTGTGGGCGACGCAGAAGATCATGGAGGTTGCCGAGGCGAGCGCCAATGGCCGCGTCGTATCGATGCTCGAGGGCGGCTACGACCTTGAGGGGCTTGCAAATTCCGCGGCCGCCCATGTCAGCGCGCTGATGCGAGGTTAAACCTTCACGCCGAATTGGCTAGAATTAGAATAACGCCCGCGATTCGCGCTCAACCGGAAGCATGCATGGCTGAAAGCAACAACAGCGACATCAAGCGCCTGACCTTCGAGCGCGCCATCGAAGAACTCGAGTCCATCGTGAAGCGGCTTGAGGAGGGGAAGGTGCCGCTTGAGGAGTCGGTCGCGATCTACGAGCGCGGCGAAAGCCTCAAACGCCGATGCGAGGAGCTCTTGCGCCAAGCCGAAGCGCGCGTCGAAAAGATCACGCTCGACGCCACCGGCAAGCCGACCGGGACCGAGCCACTTGACGTTAATTGAAGCGCCGGCACGCCGGCAAGACGTCACCTTGTCTTCTGGTAGATCATCAACGTCTTGAAATCGTCGGCACGCTTCACCGGAGCCACCTTCGCCCATTCAGCGATGAGCGGTCCGGCAACATGAAAATCCTTTGAGTTGGTGTAGAAGACGATGTGTCCGCCGGGTTTGGTCTTGGCCGTGAACAGGTCGAGCAACTGGCGATCGCTGAGCCCACCGTATTCCTCGCTATCCGTGTTGGGACAGCTGAACTCACACAGATGAACCATGGTCACCACGTCAAAATCCGGCAAAAGCCGTTGGTTGGTAAGATAGATATCGCCAAAATAGGCAACATAGGATTTCGCTACGCGCGCGTTCCCGGTGACCAGCGCGACGTAGGACTCGTATTCCTCTTTCGAGGCAGTAATTGCCAATACTGAATTTCCAAGCTCTGCCTGCCTTTGGCCAACGACATGATGCATGCCCGTGCCGAAATGATAGATGGTCTTGCCCGAGAGCTTCCTGGCTTCTATCCATTCATTGACGTGCACGTCGCACGGGCACATATCGATATCCAGGTCCCATTTCTCGCCCCAGTAGTTCATCTTTTGCATTTTTACGTCTCCAAAGAGCGCAGTCGTGCTGCCACCGCCTCTGCCGCTTCACCAGCATAGCCCCCAGGCAGCCGCAGCACGTGTGCGCAGTGCCAAAATGAGCCTGCTCATGAGTCGATTCCCGGCAAATTGGACGCCATATTGAGGCTTTGAATGCTTATTATGAAGCCCTCATAAACGAGCCGCCGGGTTCGAGGTTCGGCCCGCCCGACGCGGCGTTGTACGCAAGGACTAGCCATGACCTTCTTCCCCGGCAAGGACCCCGCCCCCGGCGACACCCCGGCGTGCGCGGCCATCGAGCTGATCATTGTGCCGCGCAGCGTCGACCTTGGCGGCTTCTCCGTCCGCCGGGCTCTCCCCCATGCCCGTCATCGAATGGTCGGCCCTTTCATTTTCTTCGACCACTTTGGACCGGCAGTCTTGCGCGAAGGCCAAGGAATCGATGTCCGGCCCCATCCTCACATCGGGCTCGCGACCCTGACTTTTCTTTTTGACGGCGAAATCATGCACCGCGACAGCCTCGGAACCGCCCAAGCCATCCGCGCCGGCGAGGTCAACTGGATGACAGCAGGACGCGGAATCGTTCATTCGGAGCGCACCGCGCCCGAGCGCCGCGTGGGCGGCGGGGGACTGCACGGCCTGCAATGCTGGGTCGCGATGCCGGCCCGCGACGAAGAGATTGCGCCAAGCTTCGCGCACCACGATCAAGGCAATCTCCCGGTCATCGATGCGGACGGTGCGAATGTGCGTATCGTCGCCGGCAACATTTTCGGCCAGCGCTCCCCAGTCGCGACACTATCGGACACGCTGTTCGCTGACGTAGCTCTTGCCCCGGGCGCAACGCTCCCATTCGATGCCAGCACGGAAGAGCGCGCGCTCTATATCGTGTCGGGCGAGATCGAGATTTCCGGCGACCGCTTTGCAGCGGGGCAGCTGCTGGTTTTCCGGCCGGGCGACCCGATCACGGTGACGGCAGCGAGCGAGGCACGCGTCGTGCTGGTCGGAGGGTCCGCGCTGGAGGGCCCACGCTATATCTGGTGGAACTTCGTATCGTCGCGCAAGGAGCGAATTGAGCAAGCCAAGGCCGAATGGCAGGAGCGCCGCTTCGATATCGTCCCCGGGGACGAGATTGAGTTCATTCCCCTGCCAGAGTAGTGCTCACCGCGGACGCAGTGCCCCAAAAAACGTACTGAGGAACAGCGATGAACCGCATTCTTGAAATCACGCCTGAGCAGCTGACGCCTGAACAGACGACCATTTTCGATCAGCTTGTTGCCGGTCGCGGACGAATTCTCGGACCGTACAAGGTGTGGATCCATAGCCCCACGATTGCCAGCGGGATGGAGCACATCGGCACCTTCCTCAACAAACGCGGCTCCCTGTCGCCGCGCGAGGTCGAGATCGGCATCCTGGTCATTGCACGGCATTGGAACGCCGACTACGTCCGCCAAGCCCATATCCGCGAAGGCAAACGCGTGGGTCTGTCGCAAGAGATCGTCGATGCGCTGGTGTCTGGCAGCGACCCAAAACTTACCGACCCGCACGAGCGCTGCGTTTACGAATTTGCCGCTGCACTGGTCGCCGACGCCAAGCTGTCAGACGCAAGATTTGCAGAGATCGAAAAGGTCTTGGGCCGAAATGGCATCGCGGAGGTTATCGTCCTCATCGGCTACTACACGTCGGTGGCGCTTGCAATGAAGGTCCACGAAGTGCCGATACCGCAGCAACAGCCGTAATCAGAACCTCAGAATTTGGAACCAGCGCGCGACGTTCAGAAGCGTCATCAGCGCCGCCGCCACATAAGTAAAAGCGGCAGCCCGCAACACGCTGCGGGCGGCGGGCATATCGGCATTCGCCAGATAGGCGCCTCGTTCGAGGACAGGCAAAGCTTTGCCAAAGCTTGCGTCCAGCTCAACCGGCAAGGTGACGACGTGAACGGCGATACGAGCCGTCAGCAGCGCCAGGCCGGCGAGGATTTGCAGGAGCAGCAGGATCGGCGCCTTGACCAGGATGAAGATCACCGGCGCCAACAACAGCAGGCCACTCGCAATCCGATCGACCCAGACCAGCTTCCTCACCATGTCGAAACGGAGTGCAAACGCGCGCTCCCCGTTGGCATGCTGCACGGCATGCGACACCTCATGCGCCGCAACGGCAACGGCCGCCACCGAGCGCCCGTCGTGATGCTGCGGCAAGAGGCGCACGGCACGCTCTTCCGGATCGTAATGGTCCCCGTCGCCGGTGAGCTCGACCTTGACGCCATGCAACCCGGCCAGATCGAGGAGATGACGCGCCAGCTCGCCGCCCGTTCCGGGCAGGTCGGGCCGCTCAGCCCCATGACGCTCCAAGACATGCCGAACCCACCATTGCGGTCCCAGGAGGACCGCCAGCAAAATGGCCAGCGCAAGAATCAAAATGACTGGCATGAGGCGACGCCATCTGCTCTCGATTGACGGGCCGGCCCTGCCCGACAGCTCATATATCGCAACGACAGCCAGCGACCTAGGCTATGCCTGCGAGTAGCCTTTAGTGAGTGGCCGCAATACGCTACCATACGGAACGAGCGTTTCCCTTGGGCATCCCATGCATAAGATATCTTGCCTCTTATCCTGCTTCGCTGCCGCCCTTCCCGCCTTGGTCGCTGATGCTAGCGCGCAGGGTTTCTACACCGGCAAGCAGCTCACGGTCCTCGTCAACTATGACGCGGGCGGGCCCACTGATATCGAGGCCCGTGTCTTTGCGCGCCATATCGGAAGGCATGTTGCAGGAAACCCTAACGTTATCGTGCAGAACATGGGAGGAGCAGCCGGCCTGATCGGCACCAAGTACCTCGGGGAGGTCGCCCCTAAGGACGGTGCCATGTTGGGCTATCTGACCGCTGCCACCCAGCGCTATGTCACCAATCCGGAGCGTTTCAGTGTCGATTTCCGGACCTACGAGTTCATCGCCGCAATTCCCAGCGGGCGCATCCACTTCATGCGCGCCGACGTCAAGCCCGGCATGAAGACTGCGGCCGACTTGGTCAAGGCCGCAAACTTGGTGGTCGGGGGCCTGGGACGCGACGCCCCCAAGGATATGTCGATGCGCTTGACGCTCGACATGTTGGGCGTGCCTTACCGTTACGTGACGGGCTACAATTCCAGCTCGCAAGCGATGCTGGCCTTGCAACGCAATGAAATCAGTTACCATGCCGATTCCCCACCCATATACGCGACCAAGGTCGAACCACTGGTCAAATCGGGCGAGCTCATCACGACCTTTTACGATCCCGGCTACAACGGCGTGGAGTTCAGCATACCAAAGCAAATGAAGGGGTTGCCGATCCTGCCGTTCCACGAGTTCCACAAGATGATCAAAGGCGGCCTGCCGACGGGCCCGCTCTGGGACGCCTATCTGTCCCTCCTCACCGTCAATGGCACCATGTACAGGCTGATCGCAATGCCGCCAGGCGTGCCGCAGGCAGCGGTGGCGGAGTTGCGCCAGGCAGTGCTGCGGCTCAACGACGACAAGGCCTATATCGAAGAGGCGCAGAAGACGATGGGTGAGGCGCCAGAGTACATATCGAACGCAAACCTCAATACCGAGGTCCGCAATGGCCTGTCGATCAAGCCGGAGACAAAACACTTCATGCAAGAGTATGTAAGGCGAGGCGACAACCGATAGACCACAGCCACCCGTATCATCCGAATCCAGCGCCTCGACGCCAATCGGCATCGCCGGCACGAAGATCAACCTGACCTTTTCATCGTCCAGAGAGAGCAACCAATGACCGAGACTGCCACAAATGACGTGGCTGAACGATTCTTGACGCTGCACGAGTTCATTCCGGCGGCGCGAACGAACCTCACCGACGACAAGTGGGACTACATGATTGGTGGGGCCGAAACGGAAACGACGCTGAAGCGGAACCGGCTGGCGCTCGACTCGCTTGGATTTCGGCCACGCGTGCTGCGCGACGTATCGAATGTCGACTGCTCGGGCAGTCTCTTCGGCAAGAGGCTACGGCTGCCAGTGATGCTCGCGCCGGTCGGCAGCATCCAGCGCTTCGATCCGGGAGGCTCGGCCGCGGTGGCGCGCGCCGCGGCCCAGTTCGGCGTGACCCAGATGGTCAGCTCGGTATCCGAGCCGGACCTCGAAGCAACGGCGGCGGCCGCGAAGGGCATGAAGGTGTTTCAGCTCTATGTACGCGGCGACGAAGCCTGGGTCGAGGATATCATCGACCGCGCAGCGGCCGCCGGGTATGACGCCTTCGCCTTCACTGTCGATGTTGCGATCTACAGTCGCCGGGAACGCGACATCACCAAGCGCGCCCTGATGCGCACGTCCGCGGACGACACGGCTCAGCGCCACCAAGCAGCGCTGAGCTGGTCGCAGATCAAGCGCTTTCGCCAGCGATGCAAGCTGCCGATGATCATCAAAGGCATCCAAACGGCAGAAGATGCAATCATCGCCTGCGATCACGGCATCGAGGGCATCTACGTCACCAACCATGGTGGACGGCAACTCGACCATGGACGCGGCACGGTGGATATTCTGCCGGACGTGGTGGACGCTGTGCGGGGACGGGCAGAGATCATCGTGGACGGGGGATTTTGCCGAGGCACCGACATCATCAAAGGCATCGCGCTCGGCGCCAATGCTGTGTCGATCGGGCGGCTCTATCTCTACGGCCTCGCCGCCGCTGGGCAGGCTGGCGTTCATCGCGTGCTGGAGCTATTGGGAACGGAAATTCAGATCGGCCTTGGCTTGCTTGGCGTCACCAGTTTCGCCGAGCTCGACAAGTCCTGCCTCCAGGCAGTAACGCCGGTCAGCACGCCGCACGTCTTCAGCGCGTTTCCGCTGCTGGAGATCACCGAGCAGCTGAGGGGCAAATATTAGAGCTCATCTCCTCTGCTGCAGGCACAGCCCCGATCGCCACTGGCGCGGCCGGCGCTTTCTCGATTGTGAAGCGCCAGAGCCCGTTCAGAGCCAATTCTTCCATTTGAAGAAAACATAGGGCAACGCCGCCGCTATGAGCATCAAGACGATCGCAACAGGATAGCCGTACTGCCATTCGAGTTCCGGCATGTGCTTGAAGTTCATGCCGTAGATCGACGCAACCAGCGTCGGAGGCATGAGCACGACCGCCGCGATCGAGAATATCTTGATAATGTTGTTTTGCTCGATGGAGACAACGCCCAGCATCGCATCGAGCAGGAAGGTGATCTTGCTGGACAGATAGGTGGCGTGGTCCGAGAGCGATTGCACGTCACGCTGCATGCCACGCAGCTGCGAGCGGGTCTCTTTGGCCCAGCGCATGCTGTCTGCCTCGTTGGCGAGGTACAGAAGGACACGCCCTATGGATACCAAGCTTTCACGAACCTTGGAGGTGAGATCACCCTTGCGGCCAATCGACTTCAGGATTTCCTGGTGACTTCGTGTCTGGTCCGCCTCCGGCTCGAAAATGTCGTGGGAGACGCGATCGACCTCGGCACCAATTCGCTCAAGGATATCGGCTGCACGGTCGATCACAGCATCGAGCAGTTCCATCAGAACCGATTCACCATTGATGCCGGTCGGACAGACTCTGGCAAGCTTGGTGCCGACAATCATGAATGGACGCGGCTCATCGTAGCGAACGGTGATCAGCCGATGTCCGGACAGAATGAACGTCACTGCGGTCGTCTTGGGCGCGTCGGTGTCAGATTGACACATCAGCGTCGCAGTCATGTAGCGTGCGCCGTTCTCCACATAGAGACGGCTGGTGACCTCGATCTCCTGCATCTCCTCGCGGGTCGGCACCGATATGCCAACGACGCTTTCGACCAGCTTGTCCTCAAGCTGGGTGGGATGGCTCAGATCGAACCAGATTGCGCTGTCGGGAACCTGATCGCCCGACGCTACCAGGACGCGCTCAAGGGACGATCCGTGAGGAACATAAACCGACAGCATGATTGCCTCGTACCCGTCGCGCGGCCCCTGACGGGCCGGCACGCTCAAACGAAATTCGCCCCGATCGGGCCACTGATGACCCAACCGGGGCGAGTCTTGCAAGCTCGCTGAAGGCACTTAGTCGCTAGTGCCCTGTTTCCGAAGTTCGTGATACGTCGCAACAAACTCTGACACGAACTTCGGAAACAAAGGGGCACTAGCAACCCTATGATTCTAGTGCCGCTTTTCGATTTTGAAGTTCCTGACCGAGTTTGCCGCGCGTGGTGCAGGAACTTCAAATCGGCGGCACTAGTGCGACACTTCCGAGTTCGTGATCCATCGCAGCAACAGCCCAGGCGAGCACACCAGCTCCGGGCAGTCATTACCGAGCCTCGGACAGGTCGTCAGGCGGCCAAATCCCCGGAGCGCAAGTTCCCGCTACGGGGGACAGCCGGGGCGTATGCGGGGTTCTTGGGCTCGCTCTGGTAACGCATCGCCGCAGCGACCGCAGAAATTCCAATCTTGCCGTATCGGCAATCAAGGCTCGGCACCACGGACTTGGCCTTGGGTGGCGCCTTTCGCGTTAGTGGCATTTGGGGGTCTCTCCTTGCAGGGTGGCTATGTCGGGCTAAGGCCGGTGCAACCGCGGATAGAGGCGAAAAATTCACGGAGAATTCTGAGCTACGGTGGTGTTCGCCGCACCCCGGTGCGGCGGTTACATTGGCCTGCCGTGTGTGAAAGGACGCTTAACCCGCGCGGGTTAACTCAGGTTAAGTTCAGGCTTCCAGCCCAACTGGGGAATACTGGTATTATTCACTGGCACAAGGTCATGAAACTGCGATATTCTTGCCACAGTTTCCGAAGACAATTTGGTTAACAGGGCGTAAGGTCTGGAAGTCCCGGGGGGGTTTCAGCTATCTGGTATTCCTCGAGTCGGGGTTACTTCACGCTATAGTCTGAAGAGGCGGATCAAGGGCGGGCTAATGACAATTCGTGGAAGCGCGTTCGTCGTGTTCGGCTTACTGCTGGGGGGTTGCATGCAGGCAACCCTGGAACCCGCAAGTGAAGCTAATTTCACTGCGCGGGACAAAAAGCTGCTTGCCAATGCGCCCTACGCGCAGGCCACCATCCCGCAGGCCTATCAACGCCATCTCGTCGATTATCATCGGTCCGAAGCGCCCGGCTCCATCGTCATCGATACGGACGCGCGCTATCTCTACTACGTGCTCCCGGACAAGAAGGCCGTACGCTACGGCGTGACGGTTGGTGAAGATGCGCTTCTCTTCTACGGAATCGCTAAAGTTGGCCGCAAGGAGGAATGGCCGGCCTGGGTACCGACCGCAGACATCAAGAAGCGGCTTGGCAATATCCCGAATTTTGTTGAAGGCGGTCCACACAACCCATTGGGCGCACGGGGCATTTATCTCTACCAGGGGAACAAGGACACCCTGTTCCGTATCCATGGCACCAACCAGCCCGAGTATATTGGCCAAGCCATCTCCTCCGGCTGTATTCGGTTGACCAATGAGGACGTGATCGACCTCTACAATCGGGTCAAGGTAGGCGCGATCGTGGTCGTGCTGGCGCCCAAACAGGGCGACTCACCCTGGAACCCGCGGGTTGCAACAACTGCAACCGTTGCCCCCCCTCAGTAACAGGCGGACTTGAGCTTCCAACGGCGCCGAGCGGCAAGCTTGGCGCCGATTGCTTTTCCGGAAACGCACGAAGGCCCAAGGGCCCTTTCGTTCAAAAGATAAGACGATGCTGCATCGCCCAGTCCAACGTGCGGTCCAGTGCGCGCCCTAGGCGCTCGAACAACAAATCAATTTCTGCGACTGAAATGGTCAGCGGCGGACAGAGAGAGACCACGTCGCCGGCGAGGGAGCGCACTATCAGGCCCTCCTCCTCGGCAAACTGAACCACGCGCGAGCCTACGCCGGCCCTTGGCTCGAATTGCCGCTTGGACCCCTTGTCCGCCACGAGCTCAAGCCCTCCAACAAGCCCAAGCCCTCGAGCTTCGCCCACCAGAGGGTGCCGGCCAAGGTCGGACAGACGCCCCAAGAAGTGAGGCGATTTGCGTGCGACCGCTTCACCAAGCCGGTCACGCGCGTAGATCTCCAACGTCTTGAGCGCCACCGCAGCCGCCACCGGGTGCCCCGAATAGGTGAAGCCATGCCCGAACGTACCGATCTTGCGGCTCTGATCGACAAGCGCCTGGTACATGGTCTCCGGTACGGTCACGGCCGCCATCGGCACATAGGCGGAGGTCAGCGCCTTGGCCACTGAAATCGAATGAGCCTCGAAACCAAGCATCTCGCAGCCAAACCCCTCCCCCAGCCGGCCGAATCCGCAAATCACTTCGTCTGAGATCATGTAGACGTCGAATTTCCTACACACCTCACTGATCTTGGGAAAATACGTTCTCGGCGGCACGATCACTCCACCCGCTCCCATGACCGGCTCTGCAATGAATGCGGCAACGGTCTCAGGCCCTTCGTGGAGAATCATCGTCTCAAGGTCAGCGGCAAGCCGCGTAGCAAATTGCTCTTCGCTCTCGCCTGGAAGAGCAAATCGATAGTAATGGGGACAGCTTGTGTGAAGAATGCCCGCGATGGGAACATCGAAGTCAACGTGGTTGTTGGGCAGTCCGGTGAGCGAGGCCGCCGCAATAGTCACGCCATGATAGGCCTTGATGCGACTGATGATCTTCTTTCGACGTGGTCGGCCAAGCGCGTTGTTCATATACCAGACGAGCTTGATCTGAGTGTCGTTAGCTTCCGACCCAGAATTGCAGAAGAACACTTTGGAAGTCTCGACCGGCACAATCTCTTTGAGCTTCTCGGCGAGCTCAATCGCCCCGTCATGACTCTTGCCCGTGAACAGGTGCGCAAATGACAGCTTGCGCATCTGTCGGGCCGCCGCCTCAATGAGTTCCTCATTGCCATGGCCAAGCGCCGTGCACCAAAGGCCTGCCATTCCGTCGATGTAGGCCTTACCACCGCTGTCGTAGAGAAACACGCCTTCCCCGCGATCGATCACGAGCGGCCCGGTTTCCCGGATGGACGCCAGATTGGTGTAGGGATGAATAAGCGTTTCGATGTCGCGAGTAGCAAGATTGCTGAGCATGGCTGGACTTTCGCACAAAGGATCTACGATAGTGGCGGCGAGAACCCAGCCATGTCAAAGCCTCCTGCCCACCGCCGCTTCAAATTTCGGACGTGGCTGCGGGAGCGGAATCTTTGCGATTTCTCCGGCCTCCATCGGCTCGACCGGATCGCGTACCTGCCATTGGCACATCGCGAAGCGACCGCGCGCCCTTTCCTGGAGATCCACGTGGATATGGTCCTCGTGGTAGCCATCCGAACCGGGGCCAAGCACCGTAGAAAAGCGCTGGCACGCGTCCCTTCGCAACCTTTCGCGGAAGTCCCTTGCGACTTGCGGATCGGTCAAGCCAATGCGCCTTCCATCTCCCAGCCTGACCGAGCGAATATCAAGGGCGTTCGCCCTGCCATGCTCGCTCAGCTGCGCTCCGACGATGTTGTTGCGGCCGCGGCAATGGTACGATGCATAGTTGTCGACACTGCGCAGCGCTGCACCAAGCGCCAGAACGGCCGCAGCGACGTCCTCTCGCACCCAGTGCACAATAGCCTCAGCCATGCTGCAGCGAAGGGTTGCCGGCGGCGCGAGAGAGATGTGGCTGCCATCAGGCATGACAACCGCTTCAAGGCGCACCGCGTCGTTCACCGCACACCCTCCCGGGCCTTCGAGTGTCTGAAGCGGCGCCGCGATGGCAAGATCGGGTGTCAATCGCAGTTGGCATGCAGATGTGTCCTGCAAGGGTATCGCTGGCGCAGGACGCGGCCTTGGCAGGGGCACGACCTGCGCGGCTGCCTCGCTCACCGCAACCGAGAAAATGATCAGTGGCAGGATTGTTTTCACGCCAGCATTCTTGCTCGAACCGGAGACGTCGACAGCCGGCCAATTGTGCGGCCGGGACGCACCGGACGCAAGGCACGATCACGCACCCGATGTGCGCAAGTACCTCCATCGTCCATGGTCCCGGATCGGCCGCATTGCGCATCTTGCGAGCAGGCGTTACTGCGAGAGGCTGCCGGCAAGGCCAGCCAATCTGAGCTGAACAGGGCGGGTGGCGACGTCCCGTTCATCTACGATGCACGATCTTGAGAGCTGGGATGTCACACTTCGACGTCGTCGTCTGCGGCCTCGGCGCTACGGGAAGCGCTGCCCTCCGGGAACTTTCCTGCCGAGGCCTCCGTGCGCTCGGGATTGAGCGATTCGCACCGGGACACGACCGCGGCTCCTCGCACGGCGCGACGCGCATCATCCGCCTTGGCTATTTCGAACACCCTTCATATGTGCCGCTCCTGCGGCGGGCCTATGAACTGTGGCGGGAGCTTGAGGAATTGTCTGGCAAGAAGCTCGTCCATATCACGGGAATTGCGGAGATAGGGCCACCTGAAGGTTCGTTGATCACTGGCGTTCTTGCATCGGTCAAAATGCACGCTCTTCGTCACGACTTGTTGTCTGCGGACGATCTGATGCGTCGATTTCCTGCATTTCGGCTGCCGCCCCAGTACCAGGCTGTCGTTCAACCTGATGGCGGATTCCTCGCTGCCGAACCGTCAATCCACGCCTTGCTGGCCTTGGCCAGAAGCACCGGCGCCGAGATTCATACCGGGGAGACCATTCGCGCTATCGAGCCGAGCTCGAGTGGAGTGCGAATCATCACCGACCAAGCGCGCGTAGAAGCCGGTGCCGCCGTGATAGCCGTTGGCCCGTGGATCAATTCAATGCTGCCAGACCTGCAAGCTCCGCTCAGAGTGACCCGACAGGTCATGGCTTGGTTCGCACCCGGCAATCCTGCATTGTTCGAGCTGCGCCACTTTCCGGTGTTTCTCTTGGAAAGTCGCCATGGCATTCATTATGGCTTCCCGCTCGACGGCGCCGGACTCGTCAAGATTGCGAAGCATCATCATCGCGACGAAACGGTTGATCCCGAGACTTGCGACCGGACGATCTCGAGCATTGACGAAAGCCTGATCCGGCCGGCGCTCGTCGATCATCTGCCGGCTGCGAACGGACGCCAGCTCACGGCTGCGACCTGCCTTTATACGGTAACGCCCGACGGCGATTTC
>Ga0209797_10000183_pt1 | contig 28635 bp, 25 predicted proteins | sample DOMMetBare3Fresh_2_FD_187472 | JGI IMG/M metagenome (GOLD analysis project Ga0209797, IMG submission 187472) | Wetland sediment microbial communities from St. Louis River estuary, USA, under dissolved organic matter induced mercury methylation -... | ecosystem: Environmental > Aquatic >... | reverse complement strand
AAGAAGATCCGTGCCGACCCGGTGGCCACCGGCAGCGCGATCCTGAAGAAAGTCTTCGGCGGTTGACACCGCGCCGGAGGACCGGGGCCTCAGGGGTCCACCTGCGCGCCACCGGCATGCGCTGAACGGGGCGCGCCGCCAGCGGGGCGTCCCTCGCGGCCGGCGCCGTCAGGTGGCAACGGCAGGCGATCCGGTGCGGCGCGTCGCGTGGCCGGCGAGTTCGACTTCGACGAGGTCGGCAAGGTCGCGCAGCAGGCCCAGCTGCCGGGCGTCGAGATGGCGGGCCCGCTGGTCGATCAGGCACAGCGTCCCCACCAGGCTGCCGTCGGCGGTCGACAGCGGCGCGCCGGCATAGAAGCGCACGCGCGGCGGTCCGGTGACCAAGGGGTTGTCGGCGAAGCGCGCGTCCAGCAGCGCATCGGGTACCTGCAGCACCGAACGCTCGATGATCGCGTGGGCGCAGAACGCCATGTCGCGCGGGGTCTGCGTGGCTTCGAGTCCGTGCCGCGACTTGAACCACTGCCGGTCCCGGTCGACCAGGCTGACCAATGCGATCGGGACATCGAACAAGTCGGCGGCGATCCTTGTGTAGCGGTCGAAGCGTTCCTCGGTTGCGGTGTCGAGCACCTGCAGTTCGTGCAGCGCGTGCAAGCGCTGCGCCTCGTCGTGCAGCACCGGCGCCGGCGCCCAGCGACAGGCCTTGCGCAGTACCCAGCAGTGCATCCGCGTGCGCGCGTAGGATTCCTTGAAAGGCCACAACAGCCAGTCCGTCACGCCGGCGCGGGCGCCCGCCTCGGTGTCGATGTCCTCCTGCCGGGAGGCGACGATGACCACCACCGGCAAGGTGTCGTGCGGCCGATCGATGGCGTGCAGCGTGCGGCTCAGTTCGATCGCATGGCGTCCCCCGAAGTCGCTCTGAAGGATCACCAGCGAGGGGTCTTCCTGCGACACCAGGCGCAGCAGTGCGTCGGCGTCCGGTACGACCAGCGCCCGGCTGCCGTCGGCGCGGACCGCCGCGGCGAGCACGCGCGCGGGCTCCGGATCGGCGGCGATCAGCACGACGCGATCGATCGTGCGTGCCAGGCCCGCAGGCGCGACCGCTGCGTTGGCAGCGGGCAGGTCACCGGCAGGTGCGGCCGCCTCGAGGTCGATCACCATCCCCTCGGCGGCACCGAAGACATCGATCCCGGAGCCGGCCGCACGCTGGCGCGCCCGATCCACGACCCGGTCCACGCCCGCGTCGTCGCGCTGCGGATCGTGGTGGAACAGCGCCAGCCGACGCACGCCGCCGGCGACCGCCAGATCGACCGCGAACTCGGCCGGACTGTGTCCCCAGCCCAGGTGCCGGTCGTAATCATCGAGGGTGAACTGGGCGTCGTGGATCAGGAGGTCGGCCGCGGCGATGAAGTCGGCGTAGTGGTGCTCGTCCGGACTGTTCGGCGGTCGCTCGCCCCTGGCCAATGCCGACGAATGCGGTTCGTGGTCGGTGGCGTAGACGAGCGTCGCTCCGTCGGCCTCGATTCGATAGCCGAGCGTGAGCGCCGGGTGGTTCATGTAGTGCGCCGTGATCCGCACGTCGTCGATCGCCAGGCTGCCCTCGACCAGGTCGTGGTAGCGGACCTTGGCGGCGAATTGCTCGATCGTGATCGGGAAGTAGGTGTATTGCATCTGGCCCGCCAGCGTCTCGCGAATCGAGGGGCCCAGGCCGCGCGGGCCGTAGATGTCCCACTCGAACTGGGCATCGAACAGCGGCCCCAGGAAGGGCAGGCCCTGGATATGGTCCCAGTGGGTGTGGCTGATGAAGACGTGGCCGCGCCGCGGTCCATGTGGCTCGGCAAGCAGTGCCTGGCCGAGCGCGTGCGCGCCGGTTCCGCAGTCCAGCAGGATCAGCACGCCACTGGCGGTGCGGACCTCCACGCACGAGGTGTTCCCGCCATAGCGCACGGTCAGCGGCCCGGGCTTCGGGATCGACCCGCGCGTGCCCCAGAAGCGAATGCGCATGTGTGCCCGTCCCCATGGTGCGATTGGAATTGCAGGCCGCGCGAACTGCCGCGACATCGTTCCCACCGTAACACGCTTGCCCGGTGCCATCAATGGGCCGGCACACGCAGCCCACGACTCGCGCGGCACGCGAGTTCGACGTGCCGGGTTGGCGCACGTGCACCACTCGTTCATGCGCGGTCACATCGGCCGCTCGCAAGTCGGCTTCGAAGCGCCGATGGCTCGAGGCCTGCCGCGAGCGTCGATCGACGCCGCAGTTGCTCGAGAAGGTCGAGGCTGCGGGCCGAAGGCGCGGGCACCTGCGCGCTCAGCCGGTCCGCGCGGGGCGGCGAGCGCCGTGGGTGTCCATCACCACCTCCTTCTCGTCGAGGATGAGCTCGGGTTCCTCGGCTTCGTCGGGCGTTTCATTGTTCAGAACGCTCTGCAGCCGCACCACGTCGAGCGCGTTGCACCACTTGGCCACCACCAGCGTGGCGACGCCGTTGCCGATGAAGTTGGTGAGCGCGCGCGCCTCCGACATGAAGCGGTCGATGCCGAGGATCAGCGCCAGCCCTGCCACCGGCACCGTTCCCACCGCCGACAGCGTGGCCGCCAGCACGATGAAGCCGCTGCCGGTGACGCCGGCCGCGCCCTTGGAGGTCAGCAGCAGCACGCCCAGCAGCGTGAGCTGCTGGGTGAGGTTCATCTCGGTGTTGGTGGCCTGGGCGATGAACACCGCCGCCATCGTGAGATAGATCGATGTGCCGTCGAGGTTGAACGAATAACCGGTCGGCACCACCAGTCCGACCACCGACTTCTCCGCCCCCGCGACTTCCAGCTTGACCATCAGTCGCGGCAGTGCCGACTCCGACGACGAGGTGCCCAGCACCAGGAACAGCTCTTCCTTGACGTACTTGATGAACTTCCAGATGCTGAAGCCGTGCAGCCGTGCCACGAGCCCGAGCACGACGAAGATGAAGACGAAGCAGGTCAGGTAGAACACGCCCATCAGCTTGGCCAGCGACGCCAGGCTGCCCAGCCCATGCTTGCCGATCGTGAAGGCCATGGCGCCGAAAGCACCGATCGGGGCTACCTTCATGATCATGTTGACGATGCCGAACAACACGTGCGAGATCCGCTCGACGAGATCGAACACCGGCTTGCCCTTGGCCCCGAAGCCATGCAGCGCGAAGCCGAACAGCATCGAGAAGAACAGCACCTGCAGCATGTCGCCCTTGGCGAATGCGTCGACGGCGCTGGACGGGATGATGGCAAGCAGGAAGTCGGTCGTGCTCTGCATCTTGCCGGGGGCGGCGTACTGGGAGATGGCCTTGGTGTCGAGCGTCTTCGGGTCGACGTTCATGCCGGCGCCGGGCTGCGCAACGTTGACGATGATCAGCCCCACGACCAGCGCCACCGTGCTCAGGATCTCGAAGTACAGCAGCGCGTAGCCCCCGGTCTTGCCGACCTTCTTCATGTCCTCCATGCCGGCGATGCCGACGACGATGGTGCAGAAGATGATCGGCGCGATGATCATCTTGATGAGCTTGATGAAGCCGTCGCCCAGCGGCTTCATCGCCGCGCCGGTCTCCGGAAGGAAATGCCCGAGCGCAACGCCGAGTACGATGGCGACGATGACCTGGAAGTACAGGCTCATGTAGATCGGCTTGGGCTGCACTGCGGCGGGCGTTGCGCGGGTGTCCTGCGACATGTTGTTCTCCGGTTGGGGCGGGTCTCGTCGGGCCGCTGCGCAGCCAGGTTCAATCGCTGGGCAGTCCCTGCACGCGGAACACCTCCTCGAGGTGCGGGCTCATCGGCAGGTTGAGCCTGATTCCCGACGGCAACGGCTTGAGGAACCACTTCTCGTAGATCGCCACGATTTCGCGGCTGCCGGCGAGCTTGGCGAAGGCACGGCCGACGACCTCGGCGAATTCGGGATCGTCCTTGCGGAAGGCGATCGCGTAGTCGCCGTAGGTCAGCGGTTCGCCGACGACGCGGAACTGGCTGGCCGACTTGGTCTCGGCCAGCATGCCGTAGAGCTGAACGTCGTCGTTGATGAAGGCATCGGCCTTGCCCGCCGCCAGCAGGGCGAAGGACTGGTTGTGGTCGCTCTCGGTGACGAACCTGATGGCCAGCTTTTGCCGCTCGGCGAGCTTGGGGATGGCTTCGGCGTGCACCGTGCCGCGCGTCAGCACCACGGTCTTCCCCTGCAGGTCGCGCAGCGAGCGGATGCCGCTGCCGCGCGGCACCAGAAGCTTGCCGCCGACGACGAAGATGGTGGGCGAGAACGCCACCAGCTTGCGGCGCTCGACGTTGTTGATGGTGGAGCCGCACTCGAGGTCGATCTCGCCCGACCTGACGAGGTCGAAGCGGTTCTCCGGCGTCACCGGCCGCAACTCGACGCGGATGTCCTTGCGCAGTTCGGCGATGATCTCGTCGACGACCAGCTCGCACAGGTCCAGCGCATAGCCGACGGGCTTTCCACCGGGCCCGACGAAGGCAAACGGCGGCGAGTTCTCGCGGTACCCGATCTTCAGCACATTGGTGTCGTTCACCATCTTGAGCGTGCCGGTGTATGGGACGACGAAAGCCGGACCGCGTGCCTGGGCCCTGACGGCCTGGGACACGCCGAGCGCGAGCGCCAGAAGGAGCACAGCCTGGCCCAGCAGCCACAGGCCAGGCACGGCTCGGTCGATGCGCCCACCAGGTGTCGACCTCATTGCCTGCGCCGGCTTCGCGAGAACGCCGCTGGACGCCATGTTGTCCTCCATGTTCATCCGATCGAGCCCGTCAGCCGATCAGGAAGAAGGCGACCGAATCCCGGACAGAGGGCCGAATCACCGGACGATCGTGCAGTCTATCCTCCACGCGGCAGCCTTGGCGAGCCGCCGCGAACCATGGCCGGCGTGTCGGGCCGGCGCGACACGCAGCAGCGCACGCTAGACTCGTGGCCGGAGGGCGCGGATGCCGTCGGTCTTCATCAGCTACACCGTGAACGACCAGCGTCTCGTCGAGTCGCTGGCGAGGTTCCTGCGCAAGGTCTTCCCGAAGATCGACCTGCGCTACTCGGGCGAGTCGGCCGGCGGCGGCCCGCCGCCGGGAAGCCAGTGGTTCGGCTGGATCGTCGAGCAGGTCAAGGGCTGCAATGTCACGCTGGTGGTGCTGACCGCATCGTCGGTGCAGAAGCCCTGGCCGATGTGGGAAGCGGGCGCCGTGGCCGGCGCTTCCTATGGTGAAGGCAGGGAACGTCCCATCGTGCCGGTCCGATACGGCGTTCCCAACGAGCGCATGCCCGACCCCCTGCGCAACCTGCAGTCGATCGACGGCTCCAGCCGCAGCGAGCTCAAGGCGCTGGTCCGCGACACCCTGATGGATGCGAAGGACTCGCCGCTGTTCGACGGCTTCTGGGACAACTCGGAGAACCAGCGCGCGCTGGGCGCCTACGTCGACGACATCCAGTGCGCCATGCTGGCGCTGCCGATCGCCCCGACCGAGGCGGCCATCGGCGAGTGGTGCGAGCGGCTCGACCGGCTGCACGAACAGAAGCGCTCCAGCGAGGCCGCCCAGATCGAGCGCTGGATCGCGATCGCCTTCGGCACCCGCGACGGCGGCCGCGAGTTCCCGCTCGACGTGCGCATCCACCGCCGGCTGTCCGAGATGTACCTTGCGGCCCGCGACTTCGCCAGCGCCATCCGCCAGCTGCGGCTGGCGCGCGAGCTGGCCCCGCGGGACATCTTCGTGCTGCGCGCGCTGGCCGAAGCGCTGCTCAAGAGCAAGAACCGCGACGGCGCGAAGGAGATCCTCGATGCCATCCGGGGCCTCGATGCCCGCGCCTTCGAGGAGAACGCCGAATGCGCCGGGCTGCTCGGCCGCTGGTTCAAGGAAGCCTCCGACTGGCGCCAGGCGCGCGACAGCTACCAGCGCGTGCTGGACCTCCAGCCTTCCTACTACATGGCCGACAACGTGGGCCAACTCAGCGCCCGGATCGGCGAACTGGACCGCGCCCGCCAGGTCTTCCAGCAGGCCCGCGACATCATCGGCCGCACCGGGGAGGCCAGCGTCTGGTCGCTGGCCACGCTGGCCAACGCCGCGGTGGCGATCGGCGACGAATCCGAACAGCCATTGCTGGAGGCGGTGGCGCGGCTGCAGCCCGACGCGAACACGGTGAGCTCGATCCTCGAGGGCTTGGGGCACCTGCGAACGGCACTGCGACTGCCCGAGGCCAAGCTCGACGGCTGGCGAAACGCACTCGCCGGTCGCGCCGGGTGAAGTGCAAGTCAACACGCAAGATGGCTGGCCGTGCAACGGCCCAGGAACGATCTGGAGGTAAGCATGGGCCGAGCGGCATTGCTGGTGGGCATCGACGCCTATCCCGGAGCACCCCTGGCCGGCTGCGTGCGCGACGCCACGCGGGTGGAGGCGCTGCTGGCGCGCCACGGCAACGGTGACCCCAACTTCCAGACGCTGCTCCTGACCGAGCCCGGCAGCGGCGGCATCACCAAGGCGGTCCTGCGCGCGCAGATCGAGGCGCTGTTCGCCACCGATGCCGAGCTGGCGCTGCTGTACTTCGCCGGTCACGGGACCAAGGATGCGGTGGGTGGCACCCTGATGACACCCGACGCCCAGCGCTACGACGAGGGCGTGCCGATGGACCATGTGCTCGCGCTGGCGAACCGATCGGCGGTGCGCGAAGTGGTGATCGTTCTCGACTGCTGCCACAGCGGTGCCTTCGGGGCGGTGCCGGGCCTGGGGGCAGCGGCGGGGGTGAGCCACCTCGACGAAGGTGTCGCCGTGCTCACCGCCACCCGCGAGAACGAGGCGGCGCTGGAGGCCGGTGGCGGCGGCGTCTTCACCTCGCTGTTCTGCGGGGCGCTCGATGGCGGCGCTGCCGACGTGCTCGGCAAGGTGACCATCGCCAGCGCCTATGCCTATGTCGACGAAGCGCTCGGGGTCTTCGATCAGCGCCCGCTCTTCCGGGCCAACGTCTCGAAGCTCAACCCTCTGCGACTGTGCGAGCCCGTCGTGCCGCGCCCATCGCTGCGCCTGCTTCCCGGGCTCTTCCCGGGACAGGCCGACCGCGGGCTCGACCCGTCCTACGAGCCGACCGCGCCCGAGGCCCAACCGGCCCACTGCGAGGTGATGGCGCAGCTGCAGCGGATGCGCGCGGCGCGCCTCGTCGAGCCGGTCGGCACCGAGCACCTGTACTACGCGGCGATGGAGAGCAGGGCGGTGAGGCTCACGCCGCTGGGTCGGCACTACTGGCGCCTGGCCAGGGCCGGCCGGATATGACCACCGCGGGCATCACCGGGCACCAGGACCTGGGCGACGACGCCGACATCGCCTGGGTCAGGCAGGCGCTGCGCCGCGTCGTGCGCGAGGAGCGGGTCACCGCCGGCGTCTCCTCCCTCGCCGCGGGCGCCGACCAGCTCTTTGCCGAGGTGCTGCGCGAGGCCGGGCTGCCGCTGATCGCGGTGATCCCCTGTGCGGGCTACGCGGCGGCCTTCGCGAACGCCGCCACCCGACGCGCCTTCGAGCGGTTGCGCGATGCCGCCACCGAGCGGGTCGTGCTCGACTTCCCCGCGCCCGACGAGGAGGCCTTCATGGCCGCGGGCCGCGAAGTCGTGCGCCGCAGCGACCTGCTGGTCGCGGTCTGGGACGGCCAACCGGCGCGGGGGCTCGGCGGCACCGCCGACGTGGTCGCCCACGCGGTGGGCATCCATCGCCGAACGTTCCACGTCCATCCTGCGAGCCGGACGGTGCGCGAGCTGGGCAGGCGGTGATGGTGCCGTCGTGGATTGGAGCCCGGAGCCGCAGCCGGACCCCCCCGAACGGCACCCTCGGTCCTACACCCGCGGCCGCGGTATCGGCCGCACGCTCTCGTAGGCCCTGGCCGCGCGCAGCACCAGCGCATCGCCGAACATCGGCCCGACGATCTGCAGGCCGATCGGCAGGCCGTCGGTGGTGAGGCCGCAGGGGATCGTGCAGGCGGGCTGCTGGGTGAGGTTGAAGGGGTAGGAGAACGGTGTCCAGCCGAGCATGGTCTCGGGGTCGAGCCGGCTGTGGCCGGCGGGCCGGGCCTCGAAGGCCGGGACGGCGACGCTGGGGGTGACGAGGAGGTCGTAGCGCTGCATGAACTGGCGCATCGTCGAGCCCAGCGCGCCACGCTCGAGGTTCAGGCGCTGCACCTCGAGCGCCGAGTAGGCCGAGCCGAGGTGCGCCTCGGCGGCGAAGTCGGGGTCGGTGAGCGCCTGCTGCTCGGGGGTGAGGGTGTTCCACAGCGTCCAGGCGCCGACGAACCACAGGCCGGTGGTGATGTGCAAGGGGCTGTCGAAGACGTGGTCGACCTGCACGACCTGCGCGCCCAGCGCTGCGAGCTCCTGCACCGCCTGCGCGCAGGCACCGGCGACTTCCGGGTGCACGTTCTTCGCGTAACCCAAGGTCGGTGACCAGGCCAGGCGCAGGCCTCGGATGCCGTCGTTCAGGCCCATCAGGTAGTCGCGCCGTTCAGGCGGTAGCGAAGTCCAGTCTCGCGGGTCGGGTTTCTTGAGGACGTTCATCATCAATGCCGCGTCGGCGACGCCCATCGTGTGCGGCCCGAGATGCGAGACGGTGCCGAAGGGTGACAGCGGATAGGCCGGCACGCGGCCGAAGCTGGGCTTCAAGCCGAAGTTGCCGCAGAACGCGGCCGGGATGCGCACGCTGCCCGCGCCATCGGTGCCGACCGCCAACGGGCCCATGCCGGCGGCCACCGCGGCGGCGGCGCCGCCCGACGAGCCGCCGGGGGTGCAGCCGGTGTTCCAGGGGTTGCGGCTGATGCCGGTGAGCGCGGAGTTGGTCTCGCCCTTGCAGCCGAATTCGGGGGTGCAGGTCTTGCCCAGCAGCACCACGCCGGCTTCGCGCAGGCGCGCGGTGGCGGGGGCGTCGACGTCCCAGGCCTGCCTGGCATCGACGGTGCGGCTGCCGCGCAGCGTCGGCCAGCCTCGGGTCAGGATCAGGTCCTTGATCGAGGCCGGCACGCCGTCGAGTTCGCCGGTGGGCTCGCCGCGCTGCCAGCGCCGGGTGCTGGCAGCGGCGGCGGCGAGCGCGGAGTCCGCGTCGATCAGGCAGTAGGCGTTCAGCGTCGGGTTCAGCCTCTCGATGCGCGCCAGCGCCGCCTCGGTGGCCTCGGTCGGCGACGCCTGGCCCGAGCGATAGAGGGCGAGCAGTTCGGTGGCGGTGCAGTCGGCGAGGTCGGTAGCAGCGTTCATCACGGTCTCCTTCGGATGGCGGCGGGGAGTTTGCGCCACGGCAGGTCGGCAGGGTCGGCGGCCATGGGCCCGGCGGCCTTGGCCACCAGCACGTGGCTGGCGATGGGGGTGAAATCGGCGCGGAAGTGGTTGCTGCTCTTGACGACGATCAGCCGCATCTGCTCGGGCTGGATGCCCACCATGCGCAGCAACTGGCGGTCGAGCAGCTGCTTCTTGCCACTGACCACCGCGATGCGGATGCCGTCGATCTCGAGGCAGGCGCTGGGGCCGAGTTGGACCGTCAGGCCGGTCATCATCGGCCCGGTCAGCGTGACGCGGCCGTCGCTGGTGGCCAGCACCCGGTAGCGGCCGCGCACCGGCGGGTCGCTCGCCTGGCCGGTGAAGGTGGGCACCGCAGTGCCCAGCGCGAGCTCGATCTCGGCACCGACACCGGCCTCGACCGCGGCGCGGGCGGCGGCGGCATCGAACATCAGGCCCAGCGCGACCTGGCCGGGAAAGCGCCGGCCGGCGCCCTGCGCGAGCAGCGCGTGCAGCATGCCGGTGGTGTTGCTGTCGCCGCCGGCGCCGGGGTTGTCCTGGGTGTCGGCGATGACCACCGGATGCGACGCGCTGCCGGCCAGCGCGAGCGCCTGGGCCACCGCCTCGCGCGCCGGCAGGATCGCGAGCCGCCACTGGGTGGGCTCGGCGACCCGGTCGTAGAGCCGGTCGACAGCGGCGATGGCGCGCTCGCCGTGGCCCCAGACCATCGGCGCGCATTCGGCGAAGTCCGAGGCCGGGAATCCCATGCAGAAGCTCATCACCGTGCCGTGGTCCTGGTCGAACGCCTCGAGCGCCTGGTAGTGGTCCTGCGCCGGCTGCTGCCAGGTGCTTTGCGCGTTGAGCGGGATCAGGAAGGGCAGGCGCCGCGCGTGCATCGGCTCGCGCTGGCCGGCGCGCAGGCGGCGGTCGAGCAGTTCGGCGGCGCGCTCGCCGGTGCGCGCCATGTCGATGTGCGGGTAGGTCCGGTAGGCCACCAGTGCGTCGGCGTGCGCGAGCAGCGCGTGGGTGACGTTGGCGTGCAGGTCCAGGCTGGCGACGATCGGCAGCTCGGGGCCGACGACGGCACGCAGCCGGGCGATCAGCTCACCTTCGCTGTCGTCGGCGTGCTCGGCCACCGCCGCGCCGTGGAGGTCGAGGTAGATGGCGTCGAGGCTGCCGGCGGCGCGCAGGTCCTCGACGATCGCTCCGGCGATGCGCTCGAAGGCATCGCGGGTGACGTAGGACGACGGGATCGCCCCCGCCCAGCACGAGGGTCGCAGCGTCCAGCCGCGCCGGCGCGCGAACTCGACGAAGCCGGCCACCGGGAGGTTGATGCCGGCGAGCTGCTCGACCATCGCGTCGCCGCGGACGAAGGCCGGAAACGAGTCGCCGCGGGTGAAGGCGGCCCAGTCGGCGAGGCTGGGGGCGAAGGTGTTCGTCTCGTGCTGGTAGCCGGCGATCAGGATGCGGGGCATGGTGGGGAGGGAGTCGAAAGGTAACGCTGAAACAGCACGGCTCACGCCAGCCGGGGCCGCAGCAGCACCAGCGACAGCGCGGCCGCGCAGCAGGCCATGGCCGACCATTGCAGCACGCCCAGCGGCTCGCCGTGGACGATGGCGCCGGACACCATCGCGACCACCGGCACCAAGATCGCCGACAGGCCGGCGACGTTGACCGGCAGCAAGGCGGCGATGGTGAACCAGACCGCATTGCCGATGGCCATCGGCACCAGCGCGATGTAGCCGATGACGGCGATCGATTGCCACGAGGGGACGAACCAGTGGTGGTCGCCCAGCGCGAGCGCGCCGATCGAGGTCGGCACGGCGGTGATCAGCAGCTGCCAGCCGGTGAGCACCAGCACCGGCACGTCGACCGGGCGCCGCTTGAGGATCAGCGAGCCCACCGCCCAGCCTGCGCCGGCCGCCAGGCCGAGCGCGAAGCCCAGCGGCGCCCGCGCGTAGGCCTCGATGCCGCGCAGCATCAGCAGGCCCACCGCCGCCGCGCCCAGCCCCAGCGCGAGCAGCAGCCGGCGGTTCATCTTCTCGCCCAGCAACGCCCACGAGATCAGCGCCGACCACAGCGGCATCGTGAAGCCCAGGATCGCCGCCTGGCCGGAGGGGATCATGACCGCGGCGTAGGTGCTGGCGATGTTCCAGAACACGAGGTAGAAGCAGGTGGCGGCGATCACGGTGCCCCAATGCCGGCGCGGCAGCCGCAGCGGCTGGCCGCGCACCCGAGCCAGCAGCAGCAGGGCGATGCCGGCGATCGCCACCGCGACGGCGCGGAAGGTCCACACCGACACTTCGCGCACCGCGATCGGGAACAGCGGCCAGTTGGTGCCCCAGACCAGCGTCAGCACGACGAGGAGGGCGATCGCCCGCGGCGGGATCTGGCTTCGGGGCATGCGCTTGGGCGACGCGGGTGGAGGGCGGCCGGCCTACTTGCCCAGGCCCATGCCGCGCCCGACCTCGGTGTAGACCCTGACCTTGTCGCGCATGAAGGCCTCCATGGCGTCGACGCCGACGCTGATCAGCTCGAATCCGCTCTTGGCCGCGAGCTGCTGCATCTCGGGGTCGGCATTGAGGGCCGCCCACAGCTCGGCGACGCGCCGGCGCGCCTCGGGAGGCGTGCTCCTGGGCATGCCGATGCCGCGATAGGCGCCGTCGACCCAGTCGACGCCGAGTTCCTTGAAGGTGGGCACCTCGGGCAGCAGCGGGTGGCGCTTGTCCATCGCCACCGCCAGGCCGCGCACCTTGCCCTTCTGGTTGATCGCGAAGGCGGTGTAGGTCATCGCGCCGTGGACATGGCTGCCCAGCACCGCCATCGTCATGTCGCCGGTGCCCTTGAACGGCACGTAGGTGGTCTTCACGCCGAAGGCCGAGTTCATGCGCTCGTGCGCGGCGTGGTTGGCCGAGTTCAGCCCCGAGCCGCCGAGGTTGAGCTTGCCTGGATCGGCCTTGGCCGCCTTGACGAAATCGGCGAAGTCCTTGATCGGGCTGGCCTCGGGGACGACCAGGATGTCGGGTGTGTAGTGGAACCAGAACACCGGCGTGATGTCCTCGGTCTTGTACTGCACGGTGCCTTCCATCGGCTGCAGCACGGTGTGCGGCAGGTTGATGCCGACGATGTTGACGCCGTCGCCCGGCAGGGTGTTCATCTGGCTCCACATCAGCGCGCCGCCGGCGCCGGCCTTGTACTGGATGATGGTCTCGATCGCCGGGCATTTCTTCTTCAGCACCAACTGCTGGTGGCGGGCGGAGAGGTCGCTCTCGCCGCCGGGCGGGAAGGCCTGCCAGTACATGAGGTTCCTGTCGGGGCAGGGCTGGGCCAGCGCGGCCGGTGCGCCGAGCGCGACCAGGCACAGGGCGGCAATGCGGCGGGCGATGGGCAGTGGCATGGCGGGGGTCTCCTGGTGGCGCGGTGGGGAGTCGGTCGTGGCGCGCTGCGCCGGCTCGCCCGAGGGTCGACTGTAGACCGAGGCGGGGAAACCGAGCGTGCCGGGGCGCCCGGGGTGGGGGTATCGTTGCACCCCATGAGCACGACACCCGCGCCGCGAACGACGATGCCGGAGGCCCGTTCTTGAGTGCTGGCGACGTCATTCTCGAGACCCGCGGCCTGACCAAGGAGTTCAAGGGCTTCGTCGCCGTCCAGGACGTCGACCTGCGCGTTCGCGAGGGGACGATCCACGCCCTGATCGGCCCCAACGGCGCGGGCAAGACCACCTGCTTCAACCTGTTGACCAAGTTCCTGCCGCCCACCGCCGGTACCATCGCCTTCCAGGGACATGACATCACGCATGAGCGGCCAGCCCAGATCGCGCGGCGCGGCATCGTGCGCTCGTTCCAGATCTCGGCCACCTTCCCCCACCTGACGGTGCTCGAGAACGTGCGCGTGGCGCTGCAGCGCGCGCTGGGCACTTCGTTCCAGTTCTGGAAGTCCGAGCGCTCGCTCGAGGTGCTGGTGCCGCGGGCGATGGAGTTGCTGCGCACCGTCGGGCTGGAGGAGATGGCCCAGGTCGTGACCGTCGAGCTGCCCTATGGGCGCAAGCGCGCGCTGGAGATCGCCACCACGCTGGCAATGGAGCCGGCGCTGATGCTGCTCGACGAGCCGACCCAAGGCATGGGGCACGAGGACGTCGACCGCGTCACCGCGCTGATTAAGAAGGTGGCGGCCAACCGCACGGTGCTGATGGTCGAACACAACATGAACGTGGTGGCCAAGATCGCCGACGTGATCACCGTGCTGCAGCGCGGCCAGGTGATCGCCGAGGGGCCGTACGAGACGGTGTCGAAGAACCCGCAGGTGCTCGAAGCCTACATGGGCAGCGCCGAAGCCGAGCTGCAGGGCGCGCATGGCTGACGTGGACCCCCAGGCCGCCGCTGCGCGGCAGCCCCCCCCCGCGGGGGTTGAGTCGAGCGGCAAAGCCGCATCGACTCAGGCCACCGAATTCCTGCGCCTGACGGCGGTGCACGCCTTCTACGGCGAATCGCACATCCTCCACGGCGTCGACCTGACGGTCAACCGCGGCGAGGTCGTCACGCTGCTCGGCCGCAATGGCGCCGGCCGCACCACGACGCTGAAGGCCATCCTCGGCCTGGTCGGGCGGCGCAGCGGCTCGATCATGGTCAACGGCCGCGAGTCGGTGGCGCTGCCGCCGCACCGCATCGCCCAGCTCGGCGTGGGCTACTGCCCCGAAGAGCGCGGCATCTTCGCCAGCCTGTCGTGCGAGGAGAACCTGCTGCTGCCGCCGCAGGTGGCCAGCGGCGGCATGGCGGTGGCCGAGATCTATGCGATGTTCCCCAACCTCGAGCAGCGCGCGGCGAGTCCGGGGACGCGGCTCTCGGGCGGCGAGCAGCAGATGCTGGCGGTGGCGCGCATCCTGCGCACCGGCGCCAAGCTGCTGCTGCTCGACGAGATCAGCGAAGGCCTGGCGCCGGTGATCGTGCAGGCGCTGGCGCGCACCATCCGCATGCTGCGCGAGAAGGGCCTGACGATCGTGATGGTGGAGCAGAATTTCCGCTTCGCCGCGCCGCTGGCCGATCGCTTCTACGTGATGGAGCACGGGCGCATCGTCGAAGGCTTCACCGCCGCCGAGCTGCCCACGAAGGCGCAGCTGCTGCACGAGTATCTGGGAGTGTGACCGGCCCAGTCGATCCACCGGACACGTTTGCTGAAGGATTCACCATGAAGATGAAGTTGTTGTCGAGGCTGGTCGCCGCGGGGTTCGGGCTGGTCACAGCTGCCGCCGCGCAGGCGCAGATCTCCGATGGCGTGATCAAGATCGGCATCCTGAACGACCAGTCGGGCCTGTACGCCGACATCGCCGGGCCGGGGTCGACGCTGGCGGCGAAGATGGCGGTCGAGGACTTCGGCGCCGCGAAGAAGGGCATGAAGGTCGAGGTCATCGCCGGCGACCACCAGAACAAGCCCGACATCGGCTCGAACATCGCCCGCACCTGGTACGACGTCGACAAGGTCGACGCGATCTTCGACGTGCCGACCTCGTCGGTGGCGCTGGCGGTGAGCCAGATCACGCGCGAGAAGGGCAAGGCCTTCCTCGTTTCCGGGGCGGCCACCTCCGACCTCACCGGCAAGGCCTGCTCGCCCAACACCATCCACTGGACCTACGACACCTGGATGCTGGCCAACGGCACCGGCAGCGCGATCGTCAAGACCGGCGGCGACAGCTGGTTCTTCATCACCGCCGACTACGCCTTCGGCCATGCGCTCGAGCGCGACACCGAAGCGGTGGTGCTCAAGTCCGGCGGCAAGGTGCTGGGCAAGGTGCGCCATCCGTTCCCGGGCACCGACTTCTCGTCGTTCCTGCTCCAGGCACAGGCGTCCAAGGCGAAGATCATCGGCCTGGCCAATGCCGGCGGCGACACCATCAACTCGATCAAGCAGGCGGCCGAGTTCGGCATCGTCAAGGGCGGCCAGAACCTGGCCGGCCTGCTGGTGTTCATCACCGACATCCACGGCATCGGGCTGCAGACCGCACAAGGCCTGATCTTCACCGAGTCCTGGTACTGGGACCTGAACGACGCCTCGCGCGCGTTCGCCAAGCGCTTCGCCGCGGCCAGCGGCGGCAAGTACCCGAGCATGGTGGTGGCCGGCGTGTACTCGTCGGTGCTGCATTACCTGAAGGCCGTCGAGGCGGCCAAGACCGACGACGGCACCAAGGTCATCGCGCAGATGAAGGCCATGCCGACCGACGACCCGCTGTTCGGCAAGGGAACGATCCGCGCCGATGGCCGCAAGATCCACCCCGCCTATCTGGTCGAGGTCAAGAAGCCATCGGAATCGAAAGGCCCCTACGACTACTACAAGATCCGGGCGACCATTCCCGCCGAACAGGCCTTCCGGCCGATGGACCAGGGCGACTGCCCGCTGGTCAAGAAGTGATCGGACAGCCATGAGTTGAGGGCCCGACCGCTGCCGCCCATGCGGCGGCAGCGGCGGCGCGGCCCACCCCGGCACGCATGGACATCTTCGGAATCCCCTCGCAGGCGCTGTTCGGCCAGTTGTTGATCGGGCTGATCAACGGCTCGTTCTATGCCTTGCTGTCGCTCGGGCTGGCGGTGATCTTCGGGCTGCTCAACATCATCAACTTCACCCACGGCGCCCAGTACATGATGGGCGCCTTCGTGGCCTACCTGCTGCTCAACAAGCTCGGCCTGGGCTACTGGCCGGCGCTGGTGGTGGTGCCGCTGGTGGTCGGCGCCAGCGGGGTGCTGATCGAGCGGCTGATGCTCGCGCGCCTGTACAAGCTCGATCATCTCTACGGCCTGCTGCTGACCTTCGGCCTGGCGCTGATCATCCAGGGTCTGTTCCGCAACGAGTACGGCTCGTCGGGCCTGCCCTACAACATGCCCGAGCAGCTGCGCGGCGGGCAGAACCTGGGCTTCATGTTCCTGCCCAACTACCGGGTCTGGGTCATCGTGGCCTCGGTCGTGGTGTGCTTCGGCACCTGGTTCATCATCGAGAAGACCAAGCTCGGCGCCTACCTGCGCGCGGCGACCGAGAACCCGGCGCTGGTGCAGGCCTTCGGCATCAACGTGCCGCGCATGATCACGCTGACCTATGGCTTCGGGGTCGGCCTGGCGGCGCTGGCGGGCGTGATGGCCGCGCCGATCTACCAGGTCAGCCCGCAGATGGGGGCCGACCTGATCATCGTCGTCTTCGCCGTCGTCGTCATCGGCGGCATGGGCTCGATCCTGGGCGCGATCCTGACCGGGTTCGGCCTCGGCCTGATCGAGGGGCTGACCAAGGTGTTCTACCCGGAGGCGTCGAACACGGTGATCTTCATCATCATGGCCATCGTGCTGCTGATCCGGCCTGCCGGCCTCTTCGGGACCCAGAAGTAGCCATGGCCGCCACCGACACCACCCCCAGCGCCACGCTCGCTCGCGAGGCCACCGGCCACCAGCGCATCGCCTTCATCGTGATGGCCGCGGTGTTCGCGCTGGCGCCGCTGGTCGTCTACCCGGTGTTCATGATGAAGGTGATGTGCTTCGCGCTCTTCGCCTGCGCCTTCAACCTGCTCATCGGCTATGTCGGCCTGCTGTCCTTCGGCCACGCGATGTTCTTCGGCATGGCCAGCTACGTCGCCGCGCATGCGTCCAAGGCCTGGGGCCTGACCCCCGAGCTGGCGATCGCGCTGGGCACCGCCTGCTCGGCGCTGCTGGGTTTCGTCGCCGGCTCGCTGGCCATCCGGCGCCAGGGCATCTACTTCGCGATGATCACGCTGGCGCTGGCGCAGATGGTGTACTTCTTCTGCCTGCAGGTGCCGTTCACCGGCGGCGAGGACGGCATCCAGGCGGTGCCGCGCGGCCGCCTGTTCGGCCTCGTCGACCTGTCGAGCGTGGCGGCGATGTACGCGCTGGTGCTGGTGATCTTCCTCGGCGGCTTCGCGCTGGTCTACCGCATCGTGCACTCGCCGTTCGGGCAGATCCTGAAGGCGATCCGCGAGAACGAAAGCCGGGCGATCTCGCTGGGCTACGACGTCGACCGCTACAAGCTGCTGGCCTTCGTGCTGTCGGCTGCGCTGGCCGGGCTGGCCGGCGCGACCAAGGCGCTGGTCTTCCAGCTCGCCTCGCTGACCGACGTGCACTGGTCGATGTCGGGCGAGGTGGTGCTGATGACGCTGCTCGGCGGCCTGGGCACGGTGTTCGGGCCGGTGGTCGGCGCCGCCATCATCATCTCGATGGAGAACTACCTCTCGCAGCTCGGTGCCTGGGTCACCGTCGTGCAGGGCGTCATCTTCGTCATTTGCGTGCTGGCGTTTCGCCGCGGCGTGATCGGTGAGCTGGGGAGCTGGCTGAAGAAGCCGCTCTGATCGGCGGCGCCTCGTTCCGCTCGCGCCGCGCGACTTCGAGCAGGCCGTCGAGCTCGTCCTCGGCGACTTGCTTGAGCACGCAGAAATTGGCGCGTGTCAGCGTGCTGCCTTCGAAGTCGCGCAGCAAGGTGGCGCGGTTGCGGCGCTGCTGATCGAGCAGCGCACGCTGCTCGTCGTCCTCGGCGCGGCGCTGCTGGACCAGCGCGCGCCGGCGCGCGAGCTCGGCGATGGCGGCTTCGCGGTGTTCGGCGCTGAGCTCGCCGGCCGGCGCGCCGTCGAGGTCGTAGCGCTGCGTGGCCCGGGACAGCGCGAGCAGGTAGGCGCTGCTGCCGGTGTGGCGGTGCAGGAAGGCCGACAGCGCGCGGCGCGTGAACACCCCCGGCACCCGGGCCTGGATGTCGGCATGGACGTGCAGCTTGATCGGCTTGGGTGGGCCCCGGAACAGCGCCGGGAAGTGCTGTGCGAGCAACGCCGCCACGGCCGCCGGATCGAGCGGCGTCGGTGCCGGCGCAGCGTCCGGCGCAGCGACCGGCGCAGCGTCCGGCGCAGCGACCGGCGCAGCGTCAGCGGTCGATCCATCGGCAGCCGCTGCCGGGGCGGGCGTCGGCTCGGCCGCCGGCTCGTCGGTTGCCGGGTCGGGCTCGTCCTGCGGGCGGCTCATGTCGTCATCGATCGGTGAGGGCATGCCGCGATTGTGGCCCTCCGCGTGGAATCACAAATCCTCAGAAGCTCATGCGCAGCTGCGCGCCCCAGCTGCGCGGCTCGTTGATGAAGCCGGTGAGGTTGTTGAAGTCGATGCCGCCGACCGCACGCACCTGGTTGGTGATGTTGCGGCCGAACAGCGCGGCCTCGTACTTGCCGTTGCCCCACAGGTAGCCCACGCGAAGCCCGCCCTCGGTGAGCGACTTGCCGGTGAACTCGGTCGATTCGTAGAGGAAGAAGTTGATCTTGCTGCGGTACGACCAGTCGGTGTACAGGTACCACTCGCCGCCGGCCACCGGGATGCTGTAGCGCGCGCTCAGGTTGACCACCGTCTTCGGCGCCTGCGGCAGCGGGTTGCCGTCGATCGACACCGTGCCGGGCTTGGGGCCCGCCGGATCGAGCACCGTGCAGCCGCCGCCGCAGGGCTGCACGAAGAGGTTGGGGTCCTTGATGCGGGTGTCGTTGAGGCTCGCGCCCAGGCTCAGCAGCAGGGTGTCGGTGAGGTAGGCCTTGAGGTCGATCTCGAACCCCTTGCCGACGGTCTTCTCGGCATTGACCAACTGGTTGAAGTTGGCCGCGCCGCCGACGGCGGTGAGCTGCTGGTTGCGGATCGTGTACTGGAACAGGCCCGCCGACAGCCGCGCGCGCTGGCCGAACAGATCGCTCTTGACGCCCGCCTCGTACGAGGTGACCTTCTCCGAGTCGGCCACCGACAGGCTGTCGCCGAACAGCAGCCGGCCCTGGATCGACGGCGCGCGGAATCCGGTGGCGATGCGGCCGTAGAGGTTGGTGGCCTTGTCGAGCGCATAGCTGGCCGAGAGGTCGCCGCTGACGTTGGAGGCGCTGGTGGCGGTGGCCAGCCGGCCGATGAAGCTCGGGCTGAACGGCGGCGCCTGCAGGCGGTCGGCGGTGAAATCCTTCTTGTCGCGGGTATGGCGCAGGCCGCCGCGCAGCTCGAGCGCGTCGCTGGCCTTGAAATTGACCGAGCCGAAGACCGCCCAGGCGCGGTTCTTCTGGTCCTGCGTGGCATGGCCATTTTGCGTGTTGCCGCCGATCGAGCTGTAGTTGAAGCTGTCGATTGCGATCGTCTCGTCGAACAGGTAGACGCCGCCCTGCCATTTCAGCGCTCCGCTGGCGTTGGATTCGAGCCGCAGCTCCTGCGTGAGTTGCCGGTGCTTGGGCAGGCCGTCGGCCGACTCGGCATCGAAGGGGATGAACCCGGGGCCGGAGGCGGGCAGGAAGACCGCGCCGAAGCCGCCATCGATGTCGCCGCGGCTGAAGACCTCGACGCTCTCGTAGCCGGTGATCGAGTGCAGCGTCACCGCGCCGAGGTTCCAGCGCAGGCGCAGGCTGGCGCCGCTGCCGTCGAGCTTCTGTTCGTTCTTGCCGTCCTGCGACACCACGGCCGGGTCGAAGCCGCTGACCAGGTCGTTGCTGCCCTTCTTGATGATGTTGGCGCGGAAGACCCGCGCGGTGCCGTTCAGGCTGCGGCCGTGGACGTTGAACAGCGCCTGGAAGTCGCGGCTCGGCTGGTAGAGCAGCTGCACGCGCGCGGCGATGTCCTCGTAGCCCTCGAGCTCCCGGCTCGGTGCGCCGGCCACGGTGTTGCGCACCCAGTCGTCACGGGTCTGCGATTGAAGCGAGATGCGTGCCGCCCAGGTCGGCGCAAGCGGCAGGTTGTAGGCGCCCTCGACGTTGATCGCGCGGTGTGTGCCCAGGCCGAGATTGGCATAGCCCTCGGTGCGACCCAGCACCGGCTTGACCGATTCGAACTTGACCACTCCGGCGGTCGTGTTGCGGCCGAACAGCGTGCCTTGCGGTCCGCGCAGCAGCTCGATCTGCGCCACGTCGAAGAGCGGGAAGCCCTTCAGGATCGGGTTCTCCTGCACCACGTCGTCGAGCACCAGCGACACCGGCTGCGAGGCGTTGAGGTCGAAGTCGCCATTGCCCAGCCCACGCACATAGAAGCGCGGGAAGGCGCGGCCGAACGAGGACTCGATGTTCAGGCTGGGCAGCCGGCCGGCGAGCATGCGGATGTCCTGGCCGCCGGCGTTGATCGCGTCGAGGGCCTCGCCGCCGAGGGTGGAGATCGAGCTCGGCACCTCGCGGATGTTCTCGACCCGCCGCTCGGCCGTCACCGTCACCGTCTGCAGCTTGCCCGCTTCCCCGCTCTGGGCGATCGCGGGTGCGCCGAAGGCCAGCAGCAGCGCGCCGGCAAGCGGCGTGGGCAGGAGCGGCCTGCGGGCCAACGGAGCGGGTGCGGATGCGGCCATGGTCTTCCTCCGGATCGATCGGCGGGGTGGGCCGTCGATTCTGCGCCCGGCCCCACCCGCACGCGAATCCCCTGTTGCGCGCAGCGCACGCCGGCTACATCAGCAGATGCTCACCCGCGTTCTCGCCGCCGAGGATCACGTAGTTCACCTTGCGCAGGTCAGCCAGCACGCGGCCGCCGGCGTAGGAGATCGAGCTCTGCACGTCCTCGCGCATCTCGCGCAGCGTGTCCGCCAGGCGGCCCTTGATCGGCTCGAGGATGCGCTTGCCCTCGACGTGCTTGTACTCGCCCTTGTTGAAGTCGCTCGCCGAGCCGAAGTACTCCTTGTACAGCTTGCCGTCGACCTCGACCGTGGTGCCGGGCGACTCCTCGTGGCCGGCGAACAGCGAGCCGATCATCACCATCGCCGCACCGAAGCGCACGCTCTTGGCGATGTCGCCGTGGTGGCGGATGCCGCCGTCGGCGATGATCGGCTTGGTCGCCACCCGCGCGCACCACTTGAGCGCCGAGAGCTGCCAGCCGCCGGTGCCGAAGCCGGTCTTCAACTTGGTGATGCACACCTTGCCCGGGCCGACGCCGACCTTGGTCGCATCGGCGCCCCAGTTCTCGAGGTCGATCACCGCTTCCGGCGTGGCCACGTTGCCGGCGATCACGAAGGCCTGCGGCAGCCGCTGCTTGATGTGCTCGATGGCCTTGCGCACGCTGTCGGCGTGGCCGTGGGCGATGTCGATCGTGATGTAGTCGGCGCCTATGCCTTCGGATGCGAGGCGGTCGATGACCGCGAAGTCGGCCGGCTTGACGCCCGAGCTGATCGAGACGTACAGGCCGAGGTCGCGCATGCGCCGGGCATAGGCCAGGTTGTCGAGATCGAAGCGGTGCATCACGTAGAAGTAGCCGTTGCTGGCCAGCCACTGGCTGATCGGCTCGTCGACCACCGTCTTCATGTTCGACGGCACCACCGGCAGCGCGAAACGGCGGCCGCCGAATTCCACCGAGGCGTCGCACTCGCTGCGGCTCTCAACCCGGCACTTGCGCGGCAGCAGCAGGACGTTGTCGTAGTCGAAGATTTCCATGGGGCGCTCCCGTGCGCGTGGCCACCGTGGGCAAAAAAAACCGGGCGCCAGAATTGCACGCCCGGTGGCCGATTCTACGCGGGTGGGGTGGCGCTGCGGCGTTCGAACAAGCGCCCATGGCCTGGCGAGCCAGGGTCCTGCCCGGCCAGGCGCATCACGTCCCAGAAGCCGGCGGTCGAGCTCGAAGTCGCCGGCTTGCCCAGCCTCGCCTCGAGCGGCGCGATGACGTCGAGCGTGCGCAGGCCGCCGCAGGAGATGAAGATGCCGTCGGCCGTCGGGTCCTGCGCGTGCACCGCCTCGGACAACTCGGTCAGCGTGCGCGGCGTGACCCGGCCCACCTCCTGCACGTCGGTGACCGACAGGCCGCGGATCGCCGTGACTTCGAAGCCCGCGCCGACGAGGTGGTCCACCAGCCGTTCGTTGAGCGCGTCGATGTACGAGGTGGCCACCGCCACGCGTCGGACGTCCAACGCGCGAAGTGCGCGAACGGCGGCGTGGCTCATGGTCGTGCAGGGCAGGCCGGTGGCCTGCTGCATCGCCTCGCGCAGCTCCTCGGTGAAGGCGGCGCCGCGGTAGAAGCTGATCGAGGTGCCCATCAGCGAGATCGCTTGCGCGCCGGCGTCGCCCAGCTCGCGGGCGCGGTCGAGCACGGTGTCCATCACCGGGTCGAACCCTGCCGGCGACACCGCCGCGATGCCCAGGCCGCGGGCGACGAAGTGCACGCGATCGCCGTACAGCCGCTGGGCATCGGCGGGCACCTCGCCCGAGGCCGGGGGCACGATCAGGCCGATCACCGGCCGGCGGTCGGACGATGCGGTGTTCACTGGGCGACGATCTTCTGCGCCCTGATGATGCGGCCCCACTCGGCCGACTCGCGCTCCAGGTCCACGCCCAGCGTGGCCGGCCCGATGAAGGACGGGATCGCGCCCTGGACGCTGGCCGACTGCGCGAGCTCGGCGCTGGCCAGCGCGCTGCCCACCGCCTTGCCGAGCCTGTCGATCACCGGCGCCGGCGTGCCCGGCGGCGCGAAGAGGAAGATCCGCGGCGCGACATCGAAGCCCGGCAGCGCCTCGGCCAGCGCCGGCACCTCCTCGGCACCCTTGAGCCGCGCCGGGCTCATCAGGGCCAGCGCGCGCAGCTTGCCGGCCTTGGCCTGGGCCAGCGCGGCGGTGGCGCTGACCACGCCGATCGGCACCTGGCCGCCGATCACGTCGGGCACGATCTGCGCGGCGCCGCGGTACGGGATGTGGACGACGAAGCTGCCGCTGCGGCCCTTGAGCATCTCGAATCCGAGGTGCTGCACGGTGCCCACGCCCGAGGTCGCGAACGAGTACTTGCCGGGGCTGGCCTTCAGAAGCGCGATGAACTCACGGGGCGTGCGCGCCGGGAAATCGTTGCCGGTGACGATCATCACCGGCATCGTGAACATCGCCGCCACCGGCGCCAGGCCCTTGAGCGGATCGAACGTCATCTTGGCCTGCAGGTGCGGTGCGATCAGCAGGCCGCTTTCGCCGACCAGCAGCGTGGTGCCGTCGGGTGCGGCCTTGGCCACCGCATCGCCGGCGATCAGTCCGGCCGCGCCGGCGCGGTTCTCGACGATCACCTGCTGCCCGAGTTGAGCGGCCAGCGCCGGCGCGACGAGTCGCGCCATCGCGTCGACGCCGCCGCCGGCGGAGAAGCCCACCAGCAGCCTGATCGGCTTGTCGGGCCAGGGTTGGCTCTGGGCCCGGGCCGTGATCGCCGACGAAGACAGCGCAGCCACGGCGATGGCAAGCAGGGCGCGTCGCATCGGGCGCGGGGGTCGCTGGTTCTTCAACGGCTGTCTCCTCGTCGTCCCAGCCGTCGAGCGCAGGTCGCACCCTCGATCGCCAGGGTGGCCATTCTCGGCCACGCGGCGCGGCGGGGAAAGCATCATCTGGCGGCGGCCTGTCCTCCATGCTAGATTGCACCGCCCATCGCATCGTCGTCGCTCGAACGCGAACGATCGGCCTCGGCTCCGGTCGGCAGCGTTGACACGCGGTGCGATATCGGGGCGTCGACATGACACGGATGGAGACCCCATGACCAGGATCGCTACACTCGTCGCCGCGGCCTGCACAGCCCTTGCGTGCGCTGCGCCCACCGTCCACGCCCAGCCCAAGCCGATCCGCATCGGCGTCCCCACCGCGATGCAGCTGCAGGTCGGCCGTGACACGCAGGATGCGATCCGGATGGCGATCGACGACCTCAACGCCAAGGGCGGCGTGCTCGGGCGCAAGCTCGAGATGGTGGTCGCCGACGAGACCGAGAACCCCGAGACCGGCATCAACGCGATCAAGAAGCTCACCGCCGACGAGAAGGTCGACGTGCTGATCGGCGGCTACACCAGCGGCGTGACGCTGGCGCAGCTGCCGCACATCTCGTCGGCCAAGACGATCTACCTCGGCGTCGGTGCCGCGTCGCCGTCGATCACCGCCAAGGTCAAGCAGGACTACGACAACTACAAGTACGTCTTCCGCGTCGGCCCGCTGCACGCCGGCCACCAGGCGCGGCAGCTGACCGGCTTCATCTCGACCTTCGTCAAGGGCGAGCTCGGCCTGTCCAAGATCGCCATCGTCGGCGAGAACGCCAAGTGGGTGCAGGATCTGGTGCCGCTGCTGAAGAAGGGCGCCACCGAGGCCGGCGCCGACGTGCGCGCCACCGAATTCTTCGACACCCAGACCTCGGATTTCTCGCCGCTGTTCTCGAAGGTCAAGGAGTCCGGGGCGCAGTACCTGGTGGTGGTGCTGTCGCACGCTTCGAGCGACATCTTCGCCAAGCAGTGGTACGACTCGCGCTTCCCGATGCCCTACGGCGGCATCGACGTCAAGAGCATGGACGGCGACTTCTGCGAGCGCATCGGCGGCAAGTCGGTGGGCGAGATGGCGGCCAACTTCGCAGTTCGTGCGCCGCTGACGCCGAAGACGATCCCCTTCTTCGACGAGTTCAAGAAGCGCACCAACCGCTCGCCGGTCTACACCGCCTTCGGTGCCAACGACGCGGTCTACATCTACGCCGAGGCCGTCACGCGCGCCAGGAGCGCCGACACCGATGCGGTGATCAAGGAACTCGAGAAGACCAGCTACATCGGCATCCCCGGCACGATCGAATTCGACGAGATGCATGACGTCAAGCCGGCGGCACCCGGCTACAAGGGTCCGGCCTTCCTGATGGCGCAGTGGCGCGACAAGTGCAGCCGCGAGGTGGTGTACCCGAAGGAGATGCGCACCGCCGAGTTCATCTACCCGGCCTGGGTCAAGAAGTAGGCGGCGCGCGCCGTCCCCGGGGATCCGCCGTGCCCGCCGCGTACGTCCGGCGGCGCGAGCGGACCGTGCCACCCGAACGCGAAGGTCTACGCCCGTGCTCGAGATCCTGATCGTCGGCGCCGTCAGCAGCGCGATCTACGCCATGCTCGCGGTGGGCTTCACGCTGATCTTCGGCGTCGCGCGCATCCTCAACCTCGCCCACGGCTCGTTCTATGCGCTCGGCGCCTACGGCGCGTATTTCCTCACCTCGCAGCTCAAGCTGCCGCTGCTGCCGGCGTCGCTGCTGGCGATCGCGGCGGTGGCGCTGTTCGGGGTCGGGGTCGAGCGGGTGCTGATCCGGCCGATGCGCCATTCGCAGTTGGCGGTGCTGATGATCACGCTGGCCGCGGCGCTGGTGATCGAGCAGGCGCTGTTCCTCGGCTTCGGCTCCGAGTACCGCAACGTGCCGGCCTTCATCGAGGCCAAGTACCACATCGGCGGTGTCGATGTCGCCGGCGCACGGCTGCTGGCGCTGGGCGTCGGCACGCTGGTGATCGCGGCGCTTTGGACCTTCATCCAGCGCACCCGCCTGGGCTCGGCGATCCTGGCCATCTCGCAGGACCCGCAGGCCGCGCAGTACATGGGCATCCCGAGCGACCGCATCTTCTCGCTGGTGATGGCCATCTCGGCGGCGCTGGCGGCCACTGCCGGCATCCTCGCCGGGCCCTTCCTGTCGGTACAGCCGACGATGTGGCTGCTGCCCATCGTCAAGGCCTTCGCGATCGTCGTCGTCGGCGGCCTGGGCTCGATCCCGGGCAGCATACTGGCCGCGCTGATGCTCGGTTATGCCGAGACGCTGGTGGGTTACCTGATCTCGACCTCCTGGACCGAGATCGTCTCGGTGCTGGCCACGCTGCTGATGCTGGTGGTTCGGCCGGCGGGCATCTTCGGCCGTCGCGCGGCGTTCTGAGCATGGCCCTGCGCTCCGGCCAACGCATCGACGCCGCCGGCGCGGCCGGCTTCGTCGCACTGATGGCGGCGCTGCCGCTGGCCTTCGACAGCAAGTACCTGATCGGCATCCTCACGGTCAGCGTGATCTACGGCATCTGGGCGGTGACCTGGGACTTCATGTCCGGGCTGACCGGGCGCGAGAACTTCGGCCACAGCCTGTTCATCGGCGTCGGTGCCTACACCGCGGGCTTCCTCAACACTGTGTACGGAGCCAACGCCTGGTGGAGCCTGCCGGCGGCGATGGTGGTGGCGGTGCTGTTCGCGCTGCTGATGGGTTTTCCGACGCTGCGCCTGAAGGGCCCGTACTTCGCACTGGCGATGCTGTCCGGGGCGGTGATCATGCAGCGGCTGATGCTGATCTTCTGGGAGCACACCGGCGGCGAGGAGGGCATCAACGGCATCGCGCCGCTGATCCGCTCGCAACTGGGCTTCTACTACTTCGCGCTCGGCTGCCTGGCGGCGGTGACCGCTCTGCTGCTGGCGCTGGCGCGCTCGCACTGGGGGCTGATCCTGCGCGCGATCCGCGGCGACGAGGCCACCTGCCAGGCCGCCGGCATCAACGTGACCTTCTACAAGATCGCCTCGCTCGCGATCAGCGCGGCCTTCGCGGGCGCGGGGGGCGCGCTTTATGCGCATTACCAGCTGCAGGTCAGCCCGCAGCTTTTCGCGGTGGTGACCTCGATCCTGATCATCACCATGGTCTACGTCGGCGGCATGGCGACGATCTACGGCCCGGTGGGCGGCGCGATCCTGCTGGTGCTGCTGACCGAGCTGCTGCGCAACTTCGGCGAGTGGCGGTTGATGGTCTACAGCTGCACGCTGATCCTGATCCTGTTCTTCCTGCCCGGCGGTCTGGTCGCGCCGACCTGGCGGCGGCTGCGAGCGGCATTCGGAGCATCGAGTTGAGCGCCGCCAGCCTGCTCGAGGTGCGCGAGCTCAACAAACATTTCGGCGGCCTGCATGCGGTGAGGAACGTCTCGTTCGACCTGCAGCCCGGCGAGATCGTCGGCATCCTCGGGCCCAACGGTGCGGGCAAGACGACGCTGTACAACCTGCTCACCGGATTCATCGCGCCCGACGCCGGCGGCAGCGTGCGCTTCGACGGCCGCCCGCTGCTGGGCATGGCGCCGCACCGCATCGCCGGGCTCGGCATCTCGCGCACCTTCCAGCTCTGCCGACCGTTCGTGGGCATGTCGGTGGTCGAGAACGTGGTTGTCGGCGCGCTCGGACCGCGCCGCGAGCCCGGCGCCGACCTGCAGGCGCAGGCGATGTCGCTGCTCGAGCAGGTGGGTCTGCACGGCAAGGAGCAGCAACCCGTGGAGTCGCTGTCCTATGGCGACCAGCGACGGCTGGAGATCGCGCGCTCGCTGGCCGCGCGGCCGCGGCTGCTGCTGCTCGACGAGCCCTTCGCCGGCCTGGGCAGCGGGGAGATCGCCGAGCTGTCGGCGCTGATCCGACGCGTGCACGACGAGCAGGGCCTCACGGTGCTGCTGATCGAACACAAGCTGCACGAGTTCATGCGCCTGGTCAAGCGCGTCATCGCGCTGGACTTCGGCGAGGTCATCGCCGAAGGTACGCCCGAGGAGATCGTGCGCCATCCGGCGGTGGTCGAGGCCTACATCGGGCGTGGCAACGAGATCGCGCAGGAAGGCACCCATGCTGCTTGAAGTGCGCGGCCTGTCGGTGGCCTACGGCAAGGCGGTGGCGCTGGAACAGGTGTCGCTGGACATCGCCGAGGGCGAGTTCGTCGCCGTGCTCGGGCCCAACGGTGCCGGCAAGAGCACCTTGCTGAAGGCGATCTCGCGCGCCCAGCCATCGTCGGGCACGCTGGAGTTCAAGGGTCGCTCGCTGCAGGAGTTGCCCGCGCACCAGGTGGTCGGCCTGGGCATCTGCCATTGCCCAGAGGGCCGGCGCCTGTTCCCTGAACTCACGGTGCTGAAGAACCTGATGCTCGGTGCCTACCTGCGACGCAACCGCGCCGAGGTGGCGGCCGACCTGGCGCAGGTCTACGCGCTGTTTCCGATCCTGCAGGAGCGCGCGGCGCAGGTCGTCAGCACGCTGTCGGGTGGCCAGCAGCAGATGGTGGCGATCGGCCGCGCGCTGATGGGCCGGCCGGCGCTGCTGCTGCTCGACGAGCCCTCGGTGGGCATCGCGCACCGGCTGAAGGTCGAGATCTTCGACGCCATCAAGCGCATCCAGCAACGGGGCACCGCGATCCTGATGGCCGAGCAGGACGCGCAGTCGGCGCTGCGCATCGCCGACCGCGTGTTCGTGCTCGAGCACGGCCGCATCGGCCGCTCGGGATCGAGCAGCGAACTGGCGGACGACGACTACATCCGCCAGGCCTACCTGGGTGTGGCCTGATACCTCGACTTTCAATTGCGTGGAAATGGCACACCGCAATCGCGCCTGAGAAGACCCTGGATCGCCGATCGGTGAATACCAGTACGTTGCGCTGAACCGGTCATCGTGGTCGCAGCACTGGCCGACACTTCACGAGCCAAAGAAGAAGTTCGCCAATCCAAATCAGCAGCCCCGAAGCTGACGTTCGCTCACCGCAACGGCTCGGGCAGTGCTCGCACCGGGCGATATCCGGTACGGGCGGACTCGTGTTAGCGTGGTTTGCCTAAGTAGGCATTTTTATAAATACGGCCATGTATATGCTTGATATGTTCGGTCACGTATGGCATCGTGCTGCGATCCTTCGACCGGGGATTGCACATGCCGAGGAAGA
>Ga0209797_10000182_pt1 | contig 28872 bp, 28 predicted proteins | sample DOMMetBare3Fresh_2_FD_187472 | JGI IMG/M metagenome (GOLD analysis project Ga0209797, IMG submission 187472) | Wetland sediment microbial communities from St. Louis River estuary, USA, under dissolved organic matter induced mercury methylation -... | ecosystem: Environmental > Aquatic >... | reverse complement strand
CTCCAACGCCGAACTCTCTTCTGTTAAGTTTAAAATCACCGGCAAAAAGAATTCCTCCGTCTTTCGCTGTATAAGTGAACGGAAAGCTGATCTCTTTTGATACATTTTTTATGGTAATGATCCCGGTTATGTAGAGATATTCTGGTTTATTGGTAGTTGCTATTTTAGTTGATCTGAAACTGATCTTTGGATATTTTTCCACATCAAAATATTCGGTCTTTCTTAAATGATTGTCTCTTGCTTCTATATCAGTATCCACCGTTTTTGTATCCACACTTACATTAAAGCTTGCAGTGGCAAGTGATGCTGCGTCAAAGGTAATGCTTCCGCTAAGCCCTTCAAAAGTTCCGCTGGTATTGATACCAAAATTCTTTATCACAAACCGAACCTTTGAACCGGCATCGGCAGGCGTATAGGTTTGGCCAAATGATATCACCGATATAAACAGGGATACAACTAAAAGACTTTTTCTGAACATTTAAGATTGTTTATATAACCTGTAAGAACGTTTTTTTCACAAAACCCGTTGCTTTCAATGTAAAAAAATTAAGTTTAACAAATTAGAAGGCTTGTGGCTGATTTCCTTTCTTCTAATCAAATTTTTCGATCATTCTAAAGTGCCGGCGGGCTTCTTTCAGAAAATCACGGCCCTTTTTAAAAGACCAGTAAGGTGTTCCGTTTTCATGGTTGTATTTGCTTATTTGAAACAGCACCTTCCAGTGCTTCAATATTTCACGGTAAGCCTGCCAGATATTGAGGCCTGCATCATAAATATGATTTGGCTCCGCGCCGCAACCATTGAATTCAAGAATAGAATAATTGTTTCCTTCTTTCAGTTCATCAAGTGATACGCATTTTATATCATAGCGGCCATAATAAAATTTATTGGTATAATGGCTGAGCTCATCAAAAACTTTATGCAGTTTTTCATCGGCAAGATGATGAAGGTTGATAAATCTTGCGCCCCGGTTATGATTGCCGGCATAAGAAAGATAAAAATGTTTGTTTTCAGGCAACACCCTATCCAGCCGGTGTTCATGCCGGTGTTTCATTTCTTCAAGCCGGAACTTAGCACGGGGATGCTGCAGAATCAGTTCCCATAAAGTTGATTTGCCATCGCCATAAACTTCCAGCAACTCTTTTTGAATTAACCCGCTGATAGTTCCCTTCATTTCTGCAGGATGGCGATAATAAAAAACACTCAACTCAACAGGAAGATCGATCAATTCCTGTATAATGTATTCAACAGGTATTTTTTCATGATATTTTCTCAGCTGATCATCGTTATCAATTCTGCGAAAAAGAATTCCCTTCATACCAACGTCAGGTTTTACAATAAAAGGATATGTAAACCCATTGTCCGTAATTATCTTTTTTACTTCATCAAATGACAGATGATGAAGTATGTAGATTGTTCTGGGATAAGAGCCTGGCGGTAACTGATCATACATTTCTTTTTTGCTTTCACCTTCAAAGCCACCAAAAGTGATCGTCGGGTTTGATGAACTGAAAAACCAAATAGACCTGGCTCTTAAGCAATACCATGCCCATACAAAACCAATGGGAAAGTACAGCACATAGAATGGCCATAGTTCCCAATTGGTAATTCTTGTAAAAAAATTCTTAATACTCATGGAGCTGGCAAAAATAAAGTTTGCAAAGCAGTATCTGTTTTTTGTATAGTGGTATTTTAAGATTATTTTTAAAAATCAAAACCAAATTTCATGAGAAAGTTACCATTACTTATACTCCTCCTTTTGATTTTTTCTTCATTTAGTGTATCAACAAACAGCAATATTGATCCAACGAACGATCCTGCCCCGAGTGTTGCATTGCCGATTGATAAAATTGCTTCAATAAAAATGAAAGAAGCTCAAAAAATTCTTGGAAGAAAATTTACGCTTAAAGAAAAAATTGCTTTTAAAATTGCTCAGCTTAAATTAAAGAAGGGATTAAAAGCAAAAGAAGAAGGAAGATCATCAAAGGGACAAACAGCCATGATACTTGGAATAATAGGAATTGCATGTATCCTTATTCCGTATGGCATTCTTGCTTCGATTCCACTTGCTATTCTCGCAATTGTGATGGGCTCGCAAGCCAAAAAACAAAACAAAAATGATGGGAAAGCTCAAGCAGGGATCATTCTTGGCATCGTAACACTTGGATTAGTTGCACTTGCATTGATCTTAGTAATTGCAATTCTGGCAACCTGGGATGGATGGTATTGATCTGATCAGGATCATTTTCGTTTCTTTGCGCAGTCTTTTTAATTAAATATTCATAGAAACTTATGAAGGTTCCTGTACTTGCTGAACTTTTTGCTGAAGGGAAACAACCGGAGGTTTTATTTTGGGTGGGTTGTGCCGGTAGCTTTGATCAACGGGCACAAAAGATCACTAAGGCCTTTGTAACTATTCTTGATAAAGTTGGTATAAGCTATGCTATTCTTGGAAAAGAAGAAATGTGTACAGGCGATCCTGTTCGCAGGGCCGGTAATGAATTCATGTTTCAGATGATGGCATACCAGAATATTCAGACGCTGAATAATTATGGTATAAAAAAGATCGTGACTGCCTGTCCGCATTGCTTCAATATTCTAAAAAATGAGTATCCAGACTTGGGGGGTAATTATGAGGTCATTCATCATACGGTTTTTTTACAGCAGTTGATCAATGATGGAAAAATAAAATTAAAAGACGGAGGTGCATTCAAAGGCAAAAAGATCACTTATCACGACAGTTGCTATCTCGGCAGGGCCAATGATATTTATGAAGCGCCAAGAAAAGTGCTTGAAGCTTTTGATGCTGAACTTGTGGAAATGAAACGATGTAAAACAAATGGCCTTTGTTGCGGTGCTGGTGGGGCACAAATGTTTAAAGAAGAAGAAAAAGGAAATACCCGGATAAATACAGATCGCAGTAATGAGGCTATCGGAACCGGTGCAAATGTGATCGCTGCTGCATGCCCTTTTTGCAATACAATGTTAACAGATGGAGTAAAGCTTGCAGAAAAAGAAGATTCCGTGAAAGTGCTTGATATCGCAGAATTAGTTGCAGCGAGTTTAGCTTAATTTTGCTCTATGAATTTTGAATATAAAAATCTCCTCGACGAAAATTTTTCTTCTGACAGTCGTGTTTGGATCTATCAAAGCAGCCGCTTGTTTACTTTAAACGAAGCATTAACTATTGAGGAGCTTTTAAATGATTTTACTGCAAAATGGTTATCACATGGTACACCGGTAAAAGGTGCCGGTTATTTATTTTTTGGACAGTTCATTATTTTAATTGCTGATGAAAAAGCCACAGGTGTTAGCGGATGCAGCACCGATAGTTCAGTTCGGTTAATAAAAGATATAGAACAACGTTTTGGTGTAAACATGTTTGACAGAACAACTTTGGCGTTTGTTATAAAAGATAAAGTGCAGTTGCTACCCCTTTCACAATTACAATATGCATTTGATAATCGTTTTATCGATTCGCATACTTTATACTTTAATAATCTTGTACAGACCAAAGCCGAATTAGAAAATAACTGGTTGGTACCAATAAAAGATAGCTGGCTTTCAAAAAAGATTACTGTAAATGTGTAAATTAGAAACACAAAGTGGAAGTAGTCTCGCATTAGGCGAGAAGATAGCTTCCACAAAATCAGCGGAAGTAGCTCACCTGGTAGAGCGACAGCTTCCCAAGCTGTAGGTAGCGGGTTCGAGTCCCGTCTTCCGCTCAAATGGATAATCTGCCGCAGGCGAATCCAAAGCGATATGTAGCCCATTCAATCGGGGTCTTCCGCTCTGATTTATTTCTTAATTTTTCTTACAGGGTTTTTCGGAGTCTTTGTAAAATTATACGCCAACGTCACCCTGTAATTTTTTGTTTGTGTTGTGTTGGATGAATGAACCTCAAAATTAGTTCCGAACGTATTGCTGTTGGTTATCTGGTTACGGAAAGGATCGATGAAATTCAGCGTGACAATGAATTTTTTATCAAAGAATTTCTTTTGCACACCGACATTCATACTCAGGTTCCAGTTCACTGAGCCCTGGGGATTTGCAAAACGGTTGCTTGTGAAATTGCCTGTAAAATTCCAGATGTCCTTTATTGAATAGTTTCCGTTAAGCGTCGTGGTAAACGAGCCACCATCACGGTACTTTCTGAAAGTTTTATCATAATCACTGTATTTGTTGTAAGTATAGCTTGCACTCAGGTTTACTTTTACTTTTTTATTTATGGTAAGTCCATTCCATGTACTTACTTCATATTCTTTTCTATGGCTGATGTTTTCCCATGTTATTTGAGTTTTGCCATCATTCAACAATGTTCTTATATGGGAAAAAATATCTTCTACTTTATTATATCCCAATCCAAGATTTAGAAAATACTTTGGCTTAGTACGTCCAATCACAAAATCAAAATTGTGAGCCAGTGATGGGTTCAATTGGTAATTTCCAAAACGAATATTGTAAGGGTCAGAGAAATCAATAGTTGGATTTAATTCATTTATTCCAGGGCGACGTATAGTTTTTCTATAAGACAATGTAATGTTCAGGTTATCGTTCCAGTTTTTATTGATGTTGGCAAAAGGCAGAAAATTCCAGTAATCATTTCCAACTTCTTTGCCTTCTTTGATCAGATCAAAATTAATAGTGGTTTGTTCAGCAGCGACCCCGGCTGTCACACTAAACTTCTCTGCTAATACTTGCTTCACCGATGCACGAAGATTGCTTACATCCTGGTGGAATTTAAAATGATTACTGAGCAAGTCCATTGGCATAAATACTTTCTCAGGTTTTTTCAAATATGTGGCATTAACAGTAATGTGGCTGTTACTGCGATTATATGCACCGCCAACAGAAAGAAAAGTCTTTTTATCAACCAACGGCTTATCATAACTTACCCGGATATTATAACCGCCGTTTTTGCTATCAGTTATCTGTTCCTGTGTAGAATCAATTCCATTTGGTGTATGATCAGGATTAAAAAATTGTTGGTAGAAAGTTCTGTCGTTATTATTCAATGAAAAATTAGCGCCTCCAATTACTCTGAATTGCTCTCCGGCTTTTTTACCCTTCCTTGTGTACGTTAAATTTAAAGCAGGATTATAGTTATCGCCCTCACTACGAATGGTTCTTTCACTTAATCTGTATATCTCATCAAAGCGGTTGAGGTTTGTGTATTCCGTTGTATTGCGGTTAATAAAATCATTTTGGTTATAAGTTGCCGTGAAATTCAGGATCTGATCTTTCGAAATATCATAATCAATATTTACCCGCAGATTTGGCCGGATACTTTTATTTAGAAAAATATTTTCAGTAAGAAAGTAATTAGATGAATCTGTATAAATGTTTTTCCTTTCGGAGTTTCCAAATCCATTAAAACGATTAACAGCAGCGCCGGCATTTATATTTATTGCAAATTTATTTTTACGGTAATTAAAATTTCCATTTATGCTGCCCTCTCCTCTTGTTCCTGCGGAAACACTTAGCCTTCCTCCCATTCCCACTTTGCCTTTTCTTGTAACAATATTTATTACACCGCCTTGTTCATTTGCGTACTGCGGTGGAGGATTTGTCATCACTTCAATTTTCTCAATTGAACTTCCGGGTAAAGATTCCAACAGATCCTGCAGTTGCTGAAGATTTAATTCAACTGGTTTATCATCGATCAAGATCTTTGGTTCTTTTCCTCTTACCAATATTTTCCCATTCGGATCTTTTGAAACAAGCGGAACATTGTTGAGCAATTCACTTGCATTGCTGCCAGCCGCTAAAGCCGATTCACTTGCATTGAAAGTGATATTGCCATCTTTTGATTGTATCAATGGCTTTTCAGCATAAACAACCACTGTTTCCAGTTCTTTTGATTTTTCTGAAAGCCTAATATCAGCCAGATTGAAATCGGATCTTTCTGTGCGGACATTGATGCTATCTATTCGTAACGAAGCATAGCCGATTGAAGTAATAGTAAGACTATAGTAGCCGAAGGAAAGATCAGTAAACGAGAACTCACCATTTTTATCGGTAACCTTAGAATATTTTTTATCAGTGCCTGGCAAAAGCAGTTGAACCGAGGCGCCTTGTACCGCCTTTTGGCTTGATGAATCCATCAGGTTGCCACTAACAATACCGCCGCCGTTCTTAGCACTCTGTGAATGGGCTAATGACCCTAAAAACAGAAAAATTGCCAGAAATCCGAATCTCCTCATAACGCAAATTTAGACGACATGAATATTGAAAACCTGTTTTTTGTATCAAAGCTGTATCACTTTTAATATTTGGTCATGCCATCCTGTCACCGGCTGCGCTTATTTACTTAAATTTGTATCCCGTTACGCCTAAGGCGGGATCAAATTTTAGAAGTAAATGCTTGATTATATATCCGATAAAGTTCAGGACGAAACCAGACAGGGAGAGGCATTTGCCCCATTTACTGTGGACCCAAACCAGTATAAAAAGCTGTTCTATATTGAAAGCTATGGCTGCCAAATGAATTTTTCCGATAGCGAGATCGTTGCTTCTATTTTAAATAAGGAGGGCTTTGGCGCTACACGAAATTTTGAAGATGCAGACCTGGTTTTATTAAACACCTGTTCCATTCGTGAAAAAGCTGAGCAAACAGTAAGAAAAAGGTTGACTGAATTTAAGAAGTTAAAAAATGCAAAGCCGGGTTTGCTTATCGGTATGCTTGGTTGTATGGCGGAAAGATTGAAATCAAAACTGCTTGAAGAAGAAAAACTGGTTGACCTTGTTGTTGGGCCAGATGCCTACAGAACTTTACCCGGATTAATTATAGAAGCAGAAAGCGGACAAAAAGCCGTGAATGTTTTATTAAGTCGTGATGAAACCTATGCAGATATTTCACCTGTAAGACTTGACAGCAATGGCATAACTGCATTTGTAAGCATTATGCGTGGTTGTAACAACATGTGCAGCTTTTGTGTTGTTCCATTTACAAGAGGCAGGGAAAGAAGCCGTGATTCTGTTTCGATAATTAATGAATGTAGGGATCTTTTTGAAAGAGGCTTCAGAGAAGTGACATTGCTCGGGCAGAATGTAGATAGTTATTATTATCAGCCCCTCCAAGCTCCCCAAAGGGAAGGCATGGCATACACACAAGGCCAACTTAAAGAAAATTCTGAGTCATCGCAAAGCGAGGTAAGTGCAAAGGTGGCCTTCCCCATCGGGGAAGGTCGGGATGGGGCTGAGATCGTAACATTTCCAAATCTTCTTGAAAAAGTTGCACTGATTTCACCATTACTCAGAGTTCGTTTTTCCACTTCACATCCCAAAGATATTACAGACGAAGTGCTGCATATAATGGCGAAACATGAAAACATTTGTAAATACATTCATTTGCCTGTACAAAGCGGAAGCTCAAGAATTTTACAATTGATGAACAGGACTTACACAAGAGAATGGTATATGGCAAAAGTTGATCGCATCAGAGAGATAATACCTGATTGCGGATTATCATCCGATATCATTGCCGGTTTTTGTACCGAAGAAGATGCCGATCATAAAGACACATTGAGCATAATGGAATATAGCCGATATGATATGAGCTATATGTTTTTTTACAGTGAACGTCCCGGAACACTTGCAGAGAGAAGATATAAAGATGATGTGCCCCTTGATGTAAAGAAAAAAAGACTTCAGGAGATAGTTGATGTTCAGGGTAAATTATCATTTGTAAGTAATAAAAATGATATTGGTAAAACATTCCAGGTATTAATAGAAGGAGATAGTAAACGAAGCAATAAAGATTGGATGGGAAGAAGCTCACAAAACAAGGTTATCGTTTTTCCAAAAGAAAATTATCAGTTCAAAAAAGGGGATTATGTAACAGTACGGGTTAATGATTGTACACAAGCAACACTGTTAGGGCAAATTATTATTAATTAAAAAATATAAGTTCCCCCTTAGGGGACAGAGGTATGGATATTCAAAGTATAAAGAACAGGTTTGGTATAATAGGTAGCTCCCCCGCTCTTAATTATGCATTGCAGGTAGCGGAACAGGTCGCCAATACAGATCTTACTGTGCTTATTATGGGAGAAAGCGGTGTAGGGAAAGAAGTTTTTTCACAGATCATTCATGCACTCAGTGCAAGAAAGCATAATCCTTTTATAGCAGTAAACTGTGGCGCTATACCCGAAGGAACAATAGATTCAGAATTATTCGGTCATGAAAAAGGTTCTTTCACCGGCGCTGTTGATTCACGCAAAGGATATTTTGAAACGGTAAATGGTGGTACAATTTTTTTGGATGAGATCAGCGAGTTGCCATTTGGCACACAAGCCCGTTTATTAAGAGTATTGGAAACAGGTGAATACATTCGTGTCGGTTCTTCCAAAGTACTTAAGACAGATGTGAGAGTTATTGCTGCTACTAATAAAGACCTGCTTGAACAGGTTCATAACAATAAATTCAGAGAAGACCTATACTACCGTTTGAGCACTGTTCCAATTCGTGTGCCTGCATTGCATGACAGAAAAGAAGATATCACTCTACTGTTTAGAAAATTTGCAGTTGACTTTGCAGAAAAATATAAAACTGCCCCTGTGCAATTAGATGAGGAGGCAAAAAACATGTTAATTAACTATCCATGGCCGGGCAATGTGAGAGAATTGAAGAATATTGCAGAGCAGGTTTCAGTTCTTTCAGAGGATAAGCAAATTGGTTCAAAAGAATTGAGCAGGTTTTTGCAGCCATATTCAGGAAATCGTTTACCGGTATTAGCACATGCAAATGGAAGCGGCGCTGAAAGTTTTGCAAACGAAAGAGAAATTCTTTACAAACTTTTCTTTGATATGAAAAAGGATGTAACGGAATTAAAGAAAATGTTTTTTGAGGTATTGCAAAATCCAAATGCTTTACAGAATCAATCACTCATTAATGAACTGAAAGAATTAAAAGGCCATGAAGTGATGCAGCCGGTATTTGCACAGCCAACTGTTCAGCAATCACAGCCGGTGCTTATGAATGGGGATATACAGGAACATGTGGAAGTAGAAGAAAGTCTGAACATAATGGATAAAGAAAAAGAGCTCATCATTAAAGCGCTGAAAAAACATCGTGGTAAAAGAAAAGATGCGGCGCTGGATCTTGGTATCAGCGAAAGAACACTTTATCGTAAATTGAAAGAATATAGTATCGAAGAATAACTACTGATGATCAAATTGAAAAAAATATTGTTTTCTTTATTTGTTGTATTGACATTATCACATTTACTTTTTTCAAATATAAATTGTAAAGTTTATTCATTTACCGGAGCTTCAATTCCTTCGGATATAAAAACTATAAGAGTTCAATATATTGAAAACAAAGCCCGTTATATAAATCCTCAATTAAGTCCGCAGTTAACGGATAAGCTTCGACAAAAAATAACCAGCCAGACAAGACTTACACAAGTGAATAATGATAATGCCGATTATGATATTTCAGGATTTATTTCTCAATATGATGTTTCAACTTCCGGTATCTCTTCTCAGCAGGTAGCAACCAATCGTCTTACAGTCGCCGTCAGTATAAATTTGATTAATCGTAAAGCAGTTAATCCGGAGCCAAAAAATTATTCAGTAAGTCGTAGTTTCGATTTTTCAGCCACATTAACTTTGTCACAGGCAGAATCAAAATTGACTGATGAAATAATCCGTAATCTTACCGACGAGATATTCAACAAAATTTTTTCTGATTGGTAATTCCTTATTCCGGCAATTATGCATGAATTGATAAATAAGCTTGCTTTTTCTTTATTTAAGAAAAATAATCTGGAAGAATGCAGTGTTGAAGAGATAGAAGATCTTGCAAAGCAATATCCATATTTTTCTTCGGCGCAAGTTTTACTTGCAGCAAAACAAAAACAAACCGATCACCCGGGTTTTGAAAAACAATTAACAACAACATCGCTTCATGTAAGCAACCCGCTTTGGTTAGATCATCTTTTAAATAGCAAACCTTCAAAAAAAGAAATATTTGTTGAAGAAAAAATTCTTGTTGCTGAAGTAAATGAAGAGCCTTTTAATGACGAGTTGGTTCTTGAAAACCCCCGGCACGAGCCAATAGTTGTTGCAAAGGTTGTCGAAAAAGTGGAGCCAAAAGAACAGCCGCTTGTTTTTGAGCCATATTATACGGTTGATTATTTTGCATCACAGGGCATTAAAGATAGTATTGAGGAGAAACCGAAAGACCTTTTAGGTCAACAGCTGAAGAGTTTTACAGAATGGCTAAAGACCATCAGGCAAATGCCGGCTCAACAAGTAGCAACATTGACTGCTGACAGCGGTTCTGAAGAAAAAGTGGTTCAGCTTGCAACAATTTCTCTTGAAGAAAAGAATGTGGATACAGAAGCCATGGCGGAGGTCTGGATCAAGCAGGGTCAACCGGAAAAAGCATCGGAGATTTATCGAAAACTAAGTTTGCTCAATCCCTCTAAAAGCAGTTATTTTGCAGTCCTTATTGAAAAATTAAAGAAAAACTGATATGACAGTCCTGTTCGTAATTCTTGTGATCCTTGCCAGTGTGATTCTTGGTATGGTTGTACTCATTCAAAACCCAAAAGGTGGCGGTCTTGCCGGTAATATTGCCGGATTCAGCAACCAGTTCATGGGTGTAAAACAAACTACCGATGTACTTGAAAAAGGAACATGGATATTCGCAGGTGTCATCGGCGTTTTATGTCTTGTTTCTACCGTATTTATTTCTGGTAAGTCTTCAGGTGGTGGAGCTGCTACGCAAAAAGTTGGCACCTCATTGCCTGTAACAAACCCGGTTAATAATGGGCTAAATACTACTCCGGGAGCACAAGTTCCTTTAAGCACAGGATCAACACCGCCGACTACCAACCAAACACCTTAATTATTTTAATAAAAAATATTACCAAACCCTGTCTTAAAGGCGGGGTTTTTTATTTATTTTGTTAACCGGCTTTTGGAATACTATTTGACATCGTTGCGTCGCACTCTTGTACGCCTGTCCCGCTACTGAGCTTCTGTGGGTTGGCTTGCGGGATCCAATAATTTTGTTCAGCTTATTAGAACACTATGAAAAAAACCTTTTTCGTCATTTTTACTCTCATAATCGTCCTGATTATTTTTTCAGCCTGGAAGATTTTTGGCCCATCGGTTTCAGCTCTGCAGGATAAATTTTTTTATATAAAGACCGGCGAAACATTTGACGGGGTTCGTAATGAGCTCATTTCAAAAAAGATCATTTCATCTGCCCGCTGGTTTGATTGGACAGCCAGCTTCATGAAATTTAATACTGTAAAAGCCGGCAAATACGAGATAGATAAGAACATGAGTTTATTTGAGCTTGTCCGCATGCTTAGAAACGGTAAGCAAACGCCGGTAAAACTTACCATCACCAAATTCAGATTGAAAGAAGACTTTGCCCGCAAGCTTGGTCAGCAATTTGAGTTCGACTCATTGGCTGCGATTCAATTTTTAACCAACAACGATTCTTTAAAAACTTTTGGTGTTGATACCAATACAGTAATGACAGCCGTGATGCCGGATACTTATTCTTTTTTCTGGAACAGCGATCCAAAAAAAGTTTATCAAAAGTTATTTGAACATTGGCAGAAATACTGGAATGAAGACAGGAAAAAGAAAGCAGCCACGATTCAGCTTACACCTGTCGAGGTTTCAATACTTGCATCCATTGTTGATGAAGAGGTGAATCTTAAAAGTGAAAAAGAAAAAATAGCAAGTGTATATATAAATCGTTTGCATAAAAAAATGAATATGCAGGCCTGCCCTACTGTAAAATATGCACTGCGGGATTTTGCACTTACAAGAATTTATAACAAACATCTTTCAGTTCAATCGCCATACAATACTTATATAAATGAAGGTTTGCCGCCCGGTCCGGTATGCACCCCTCAGCCTGAAACAATTGATATCGTTTTAAATGCACCACAAACAGATTATCTTTATTTCGTTGCAAACAGTGATTTTTCAGGAACACATATTTATTCTACTAACTATGATGATCATTTAAAGTTTGCAAAAAAATTCGCAGAGGCGCAGGACATGCAGGAATCAATCAGAAAAGCAAACCGATAACAGCAAATGCATTTGCTAACCCAGATAAGGCGGAAGTTCATCACATCTTTTCCGGTAAAATTTGTTATCCGTAAGAGTAAGAATATTGTTTTTCCGGGTTTTGACGGCATTCCACTTTTTGATGTAGTAAGATTCTTTTTTATACAGATCCAAAAAACCAGCCTGAATGAAAGAGCATCTTCAATTGCTTTTAATTTATTGCTGGCTATTCCGCCTGCGTGCATTTTTATCTTTACACTTCTGCCCTATTTGCCATTAAAAAACGAATTGGAGCAATTGTATGAACTTATTCGTGATGTAATTCCAGGCAAACAAAATCATGAACCTATAATAAGTTTTTTAAAAGATTTTGCTTCAATAGAACGAAGCGATTTGCTTTCTTTTGGTATTATACTGGCATTATATTTTTCATCAAATGCAATGATGGGTATAATGGGATCATTTAATAAAATGAACTATATCGGTTTTTCACAGCGTCATGTTGTACATGATCGTTGGGTAGCCATCAAACTCACACTTATTTTATTTTTAATTATTCTATTATCAATTGTAGCTCTTATTTCCCGCGGTACTGTACTTACATGGCTCGGTGTTGAAAGTCCCACCATCAGAAATATCATTTTAAATGTTCGATGGATCGTAATTCTACTTTTATTTTTCTTCATCATATCCTTTATTTACAGGCATGCACCAGCCGTGCATAAGAAGTGGAAATTCATTAATCCCGGCTCCATTCTTGCTACATTCATGATGATCGCTTTCACAATGGGCTTTTCCTATTATGTAGGCAATTTTGGCAACTATAATAAATTGTACGGCTCTATTGGCACAATATTGATCCTGATGTTGTTGATATACTTTAACTCGCTGGTGCTGCTGATAGGATTTGAATTAAACGTAAGCATATCATCACTGCGAAAGTTAGCTGACCAAAGGAAGAATCCTGTGTCAGGCGGCTAGCGGGATTTGAAAAAAAATCAGAACTTTACAGCGTTAAACATTAAACCATGAAAAGAATATTTTTTGCTGTTACTGTTATTACAGCCATTTCATTTGCATTTACCACTTTTAGTGGAGTGCTGCCAATAGGCGCCAGCATCCCTAAAGCCGATCTGAAACTCAAGGATATTTCAGGAAAAGAAATTTCACTGAAAGAAGCTAAGAAAAAGAACGGATTGCTGGTAATGTTCAGTTGCAACACTTGTCCGTGGGTAATAAAAAACCAGTCAAGAACAATTGAAATTGCTAATTATGCTCTTTCAAAAGAAATTGGAGTTATTCTTCTTAATTCCAATGAAGGTCAGCGAGATGACGCAGATTCATTTTCTGAAATGAAAGAGTATGCGGCTGCGCAGGGATATAAATGGTATTACGCAGTAGATGCGAATAATGTGTTGGCTGATGAGTTTGGAGCCAACCGTACTCCTGAGGTTTTTTTATTTAATGCTGAAGGCAAACATGTTTATCATGGAGCCATTGATGACAATCCCGGCGATGCTGCAAGTGTTAACCGCAAACATTTAAGAATGGCAGTTGACGAAATAGTATCTGGTAAAGATGTTTCTTTAAAAGAATCCCGGTCAATGGGCTGCCAGATCAAAAGAAAAGAGTAAGCTTTTAAAAATATTTTAGATGTCCCCCGGCTAAGTCGGGGGATTTTTTTTACTTTTTGTGTGGAATTTTTATGAAGTTGAATCTAACCTGAAAATTCACTACACCAATTCATAAACCTCCCAGACAACCCCGGGAACAAAACCCCGCTTATGAACACCAGGACAATCATCAACAAAACAATTATCCTCTCCGTTTTTGTAATAGCAGGTTACCTGCTGGCCCGCAGTCTTTATTATGGAAGTTTTATCGGTATTGTATTGGCGCTTGTAGCAATGGCCGCATGGGCAATGTTTTTGTACCAGCTAAATAAAATGCAGGCTAAAGATGATGCTGATCCAATTGAGGATTTACCACGCAGTTATTAATCGTTAAGTATCTTTTTTACCTCAGCCTCAAATTTATCTTTAGTCATCTCTTCTTCAAAGAAACTGCGATGCCCTTTTTTATTATTAATAAAAAGAGTTGCCGGCATTACACCTGACCAGGCACTATCAACTTTAGGACAGAAATAATCGGCATTTGTTTCATCGAGCCATACAATTGGCGAATTGAATTTTCTTTTATCTGCAAAGCTGCTGATCTTATCAGGATATGATTCTTTAAAATCAAGACTTACTAAAAGAAGCTTCAGGCCCTGGTCCTTGTACTTTTTAACTACTTGCTGGAAATATGGAATTTCTTTTATACATGGCAGGCAATAGGTTGCCCAAAAATTTACAATAACAGGTGTATCGCTTTTGGAAACATATTCTTCCAGCTCAGTTATTTTCCATTTGGGAATTGACTGAGAGTTTACTTGCCTGCATGAAAAAAAGAAGACAATTAAAATCAATAATTTCCAGGATTGAAAATTGAGCATTGAGTATTGATTATTGAACATTTTCTTCATTTTCATATCCCCATTTGTCCATCAGATCTTTTAAAACTTCTCCATTCAATTTCGTCTTATCATAATGTCCGGCTACAGTTTTTTGCCGGTATGCTTCATATAAAGTTACGGCACAAGCTACACTTATATTCAGCGATCGTATAATCCCAGTCTGTGGAATGATGAAATTGCCATCAGCAAGCTTTCTTATTTCATCCGAAACGCCGCTGTGTTCATTACCAAAAACAAGAGCTACCGGTTGAGTAAGATCTATATCATACAAGTTTACAGCATCGCTGCTTAAATGAGTAGTTAAAATTTTTGAATACTTCTTTCTAAGTTCAAGAAAACATTCTTCGGCATTTTCAAACTGATAAATGGTAAGCCATTTTGCAGCGCTTGAAGAACTTTTAGTTCCCCATTTTTTATGCCGCGGGATCTTTGTATTCAATACATAGAGTTCCTGTACACCAACTGCATCACATGTCCGCATCACCGCCGATATATTATGCGGGTCAAAAACATTTTCCAAAACAATAGTTATATCGTTTTGTCTTTTGTTTAAAACAGATTCCAATTTTGCTCTTCGTTCCGGCGTCATTATATAAAAATAAAGAATCGGGCTTGAGCATCGTTACTTAACTTTGAAATTTTAAAGCAATCGAAGAAAATATGCATCCGAATACGAAGGCTATCCGAACACAGGTAAGCAAAACAGATCAAATGGAACATTCAGTGCCGCTGTTTCTTACCAGCAGTTTTTGTTTTGATACTGCAGAAGAAATGCGTGGTGCATTTGCTGATGAAACAGATGATAATATCTACAGCCGCTTCAGTAACCCGAATGTGCAGGAGTTCATTGATAAAATGGTTGCATTGGAAGGCGCCGAAGCCGGTTATGCAACGGCTTCCGGTATGAGTGCCGTGTTTGGTTCTTTTATGGCTTTATTAAAAAGTGGCGATCATTTACTTTCCTGCCGTGCATTGTTTGGAAGCACACATAATATTATTACAAAATATCTTTCAAAATTTGGAATTGAGTACAGTTATGTTGATGCATCATCAGGCATTGATGAATGGAAAAAGAGCATCAGACCGAATACAAAAATGATCTATGTAGAAAGTCCTACAAACCCCGGACTTGAGATCATTGATATAAAAGCATTAGCCGAACTTGCTCATGAGAATAATATTATTTTAAATGTTGATAATTGTTTTGCCACACCATTTGGACAGTTACCAATTTCACTCGGCGCAGATCTTGTAGTACACAGCGCTACAAAATGGCTCGATGGACAAGGAAGAGTTTTAGGCGGTGTGATAGTTGGGAAAAAAGAACTGATAAAAGATATCTATTTGTTTTGCCGCAATACAGGACCGGCCCTCTCTCCTTTTAATGCATGGATATTGAGTAAAAGTTTGGAAACACTTGATGTAAGAATGGAAAGACATGCATCGAATGCAATATGGATAGCTGAACAATTACAAGCCCATACAAAAATCAAATCTCTTAAATATCCATTTCTTTCTTCGCATCCTCAGTATGAAATTGCAAGAAAACAAATGCTGGATGGCGGCGGGATCTTTTGTTTTGAATTAAAAGGGGGTCTTGAAGCCGGTAAAAAATTTCTTGATAGCTTAAAGATGTTATCAATGACGGCAAATCTCGGCGATACAAGAAGTATTGCATCGCATCCTTCAAGCACCACCCATGCAAAACTTACTGAAGAAGAAAGACAGGCTGTTGCTATTACACCGGGTTTAATAAGAATTTCTGTCGGACTTGAACATAGAGAAGATATTCTGAAGGATATTTTACAAGCATTGGAAATTGTTTAATTGTTAAATGGCTAAATTGATTGCTCAATAAATGACGATAACAATTTAACCGTAAAACAATTTAGCCATCAGATTCCATGCTTTTCCATCCACTCAAACAAATGCCTTGAGATGGTTTCTGCTTCTACTAAAAAACCGTCATGACCATAATCAGAAGAAATAATATGCAGGGTTGAGTTAGGTATATTTTCTACCAAAAATTTTTGTTCCGCAACAGGACAAAGAATGTCGCTGTCAATACCAATTACCAGCATAGGCTGATGAATATTTTTTAATGCCTCTTCGAGTGAATTAAATCTTCCCCGGGCAATGTTATGACTGTCCATTGATTTTGTAAGCAACCAATAACTTTGTGCATTAAATCTATCAGATAATTTATTCCCCTGGTGAAGAATGTATGCGGATGCTTTATAGTTGTCAGTTTTTGAAAGATCAGTATCGGTTTGTTTCTGATGAAATATTTTGTAGTTACGATAAGTAAGCATGCCAATTCCTCTTGCGGCTTTCAATCCATTTTTACCGGCATCAGCTGAATTATCTTTCCATGTTTGATCTGCTTCAATCGCTAATCGTTGCGCTGTATGTATTGCAATACCCCATGCACTCTCTGCTGCAGAAGTTGTAATGACAAAACTGTTTTGTATTACATCGGGCTCCATTAAGCACCATTCCAACACCTGGTAACCACCCATACTGCCACCCATCAGCAATTTTATTTTTTCAATACCTAATTTTTTACGAACAAGAATAAATGAATTGATCATATCCCGGATAGTAACAACAGGGAAAGATGAGTAATAAGGCTGGTCGTTATCAGGATTGATCGTTAATGGCCCGCTGCTTCCATAGCAACTGCCAATCATATTTACACAGACAATAAAATGGTCTTTGGGATTGATGACACAATTTTCGCCAACAATCCCCGGCCACCAATCGAATACATCACTGTTTGCAGTAAGAGCATGACAGACCCAGACAACGTTATCTTTTGCTTCATTCAGTTTACCATAAGTGTTGTAAGCAAGAGTTAATCCTGGTAAAACTTTGCCATTCTCAAGTTGAAAAGGATCCTGTATTTGAATTGTGTTCATGTTTGCTTGCCTTTGGCAAAATTCACAGTGCGACTTTACTTTTCAAAATATAAATTGACTTATTAAAAAGATATCCTGATGCTGGACAGATAAGTTTGACTTTTTATCAAACTAAATAAATCATAGATTTGTAACCCGTCAATTTTGAAACATTCGGGACGTAGCGCAGCCCGGTAGCGTACCAGCATGGGGTGCTGGTGGTCGCTGGTTCGAATCCAGTCGTCCCGACATAGAAGTAAATGGGTCTTCCCGATTCAATCGGGATCGACCTGACAGATCAAGGGTAGTCTTGTCTTAAAGATGAGTATCCTTTTTCGGGCAGTAGCGCAGCCCGGTAGCGTACAACGTTCGGGACGTTGGGGTCGCTGGTTCGAATCCAGTCTGCCCGACTTAGCTCTGGTTTTCAGAGCTTTTTTATTCAAATCCAGTTTTTCATAATCAAAAAACAACCTTTATCTTCGCCGCTTAATGAACCTACTCATTAAGAATGCACGGGTTATTGATCCCAATTCTCCTTTCAATTCACAGGTCACAGATATTTTCATCGAAAACGGAATCATTAAAAAGATCGGTAAGAATTTAGAAGACAAAGCTGATAGGGAAATTTCAGTTGATGGACTTTGTGTTTCTCCCGGTTGGGTTGATATGTTTGCAAATTTTGCTGATCCGGGTTATGAGTATAAAGAATCAATTGAATCCGGTTGTATGGCTTCTGCTGCTGGCGGATTTACAGATGTACTGGTTATACCAAACACGAAACCGACTATTGATACAAAAAGCCAGGTTGAATATATTGTTCAGAAATCAAAACCTTCGCCTGTTAGTGTGCATCCGATTGGCGCTGTTACACAAAATACTGAAGGAAAAGAGTTGGCAGAAATGTATGATATGAAAACAAGCGGCGCCATTGCGTTTGGTGATGGCATCAATTGTATTCAATCTGCCGGACTGCTTGTAAAAGCGTTGCAATATGTAAAAGCTTTTAATGGAATGATTATTCAATTGCCGGATGACAAAAGTATCAATCCGCATGGCCTGATGCACGAAGGAATTGTATCAACACAGTTCGGGCTGCCCGGCAAGCCTGCAATGGCTGAGGAATTGATAGTGGCAAGAGATATTAAACTGGCGAGATATGCTGAATCAAAACTTCATTTCACCGGAGTATCAGCAAAAAAATCGCTTGAGTATATTGGCAGGGGTAAAAAAGGTGGAGTAAATGTAAGTTGTTCAGTCACTCCTTACCATTTGTATTTTACAGATGATGACCTGAAAACTTATGACAGCAATTTAAAAGTAAACCCACCTCTCAGAACTGCTGAAGACAGGGATGCAATTAAAAAAGCTATTGAAGACGGAACGGTTGATTGCATAGCAACTCATCACATGCCGCATGAGGCTGACAGTAAAGAAACTGAATTTGAATATGCAAAGAACGGGATGACCGGTTTAGAAACTGCTTATGCTGTCTTAAAAACAACTATGCCTGAACTTGATGAGGAGAAGGTTGTAAAACTTTTATCCGTAAATGCAAGAAAATTATTGGGATTAAATGATGCAACTATAAAAGAAAATGAAAGAGCTTGTTTAACACTGTTTTCTCCGGTTGCAGAATGGAGCTATGAAAAAGATAATATTCAATCGAAATCAAAAAACTCTCCTTTTATCGGGAAAAAACTGACTGGTAAAGTTATCGGGATAATTAATAAAGACAAAGTACATTTGAATCCTTAAAACCAAACTAAAATGAAAAAGCAAAATCCTGCAATTGTATATGGTTTAATAGGCGCTGCAATTTTAATAGTGCTTGGGTTAGTTACACAGATGTATATAACCTCAGTTATGGAGAAAACCGTTGCTAGCGGTGAATCAATTTCGCCGTTCAAGTTTCTGGGAATTGGAATTATTTCATTTGTTATCATCGTAGGTGTTTACATTTTTTGCATTATCAAGTCAATGAAAGATTACAGAAAAGTAAATCCCAATTATACTTATGGCAAACTGGTGGGTCATGGACTACTTGCCACATTAATTCTTGCATTAGTTTCAACAGGCTTTTCAATTTTATATTCGCAGGTTATAGACCCAGGTGCAGCGAAAAAAAATATTGAACTGACTGAAAAAGTTTTTGATAATATGGATATGCCGGATGATCAAAAGGAAAAAGCTTTAGAGAGTGTCAGGAAACAAGGTGAAAACCCAGGTCGCCAGGCGGTTACTGGATTGGCAATAACATTGCTCTGCGGCTTGATCGTTTCGCTGATTGCTGGCTCAGTTTTAAATAAGAAAGGAAAAGAGTTTCCACCAAACCCGAATAATTTATCGTGATGGATATTTCACTCGTCATACCACTTAAAGACGAAGAAGAATCACTGCCGGAGCTTACCGATTGGATAAGCCGTGTAATGAACGCAAATAATTATTCTTATGAAGTAATTTTTGTGGATGATGGCAGCACCGATAATTCCTGGAAAATAATTGAAGAGCTGAGTAATAAAAATCCGAATATAAAAGGCATCAAGTTTCAACGCAATTATGGAAAGTCTGCAGGATTAAATGAAGGCTTTCGTGCAGCGCAAGGCGATGTTGTGATAACAATGGATGCCGATCTTCAGGATAGCCCTGATGAAATACCTGAACTCCGTCGAATGATCATTGAAGATGGCTATGATCTTGTAAGCGGGTGGAAGAAAAAACGATACGATAACACGTTAACAAAAAATATCCCTTCCAAATTTTACAATGCAACGACAAGATGGATGTCGGGTATAAAACTTCATGATTTTAATTGCGGATTAAAATCTTATAGAAGAAATGTCGTAAAGAGTATTGAAGTGTATGGCGAAATGCATCGCTACACACCGGTGCTTGCTAAATGGTCGGGCTTCAAAAGAGTTGGCGAAAAAGTGGTGGCTCACCAGGCAAGGAAATACGGGGTAAGTAAATTTGGTATCAGCCGTTTTGTCAATGGCCCGCTTGATCTTGCTTCAATCATGTTTGTTGGTAAATATGGTAAGCGGCCAATGCATTTTTTCGGACTCCTGGGCTCTGTATTTTTTTTAATTGGCATTGGTCTTTCGCTTTATCTCATTATCAAAAAAATTATTGATCCCGAATCTACTTTAACTGATAAACCAGGATTTTATATTGCACTTACAACAACTATCATTGGTGTTCAACTTTTTCTTTCAGGTTTTATTGGTGAACTGATATCAAGAAATGCGCCGGGAAGGAATTCTTACCTCATTGAAAAGAAAGTCGGGGTTTAATGGCTAAAGTCATCATCATAGGACCCGGCCATCCGTTGCGGGGAGGATTAGCTACGTTTAATCAAAGACTCGCAAAAGAATTTATTCAATCTGGTCACGAATGTTCGATATGTTCTTTTTCCTTACAGTATCCACGGATATTTTTTCCGGGAAAATCACAATACACAAATGAGCCTGCGCCGGAAGGATTGGTGATTCGTTCGCTGATAAATTCCATTAATCCTTTTAATTGGCTAAAAGTTGGAAAGAAATTAAGGATTGAAAGACCCGATATCATTGTGGTTCGTTTCTGGATACCGCTAATGGGCCCCGCTCTCGGAACAATATTAAGGCGGGTTAAAAAAAATAAACACACAAAAATTATTTGCATTGCTGATAATGTGATTCCGCATGAGCATCGTCCGGGTGATACAACATTCACAAGTTATTTTCTTAAAAGCTGTGATGCTTTTATAACAATGAGTGATAAAGTGATGGCTGATCTTCGTTTGTTTCAGAAAACCAAGCCGGGCAAAATCGTTCAGCATCCTCTATATGATAATTTTGGCAGTCTGATTTCAAAACATGAAGCGAGAGAAAAATTAAAAATTAAAAATGAAGAATTAATAATTCTCTTCTTTGGATTTATCAGGCAGTATAAAGGACTTGATATATTACTCCATGCAATGGCAGATGAACGAATAAAAAAGGCTGGGATAAAATTGATGATCGCCGGAGAATTTTACGAGGATAAAAGACAATACTTCGATCTGATCGATCAGCTAAAAATAAAAGACCAGCTTATTTTAAAAACCGATTTTATTCCTGATTCAGAAGTTCGCAATTATTTATGTGCTGCAGATGCAGTGATACAACCTTACCGGAATGCAACGCAAAGCGGCGTTACCCCCCTTGCTTATCATTTTGAAAAACCAATGGTGGTTACAAATGTTGGCGGTCTTGCTTCGTTGGTACCACATGAAAAAGTAGGACTTGTGGCTGAACCAACTCCTAAATCAATAGCAGATGCCATCCTTCGGTTTTATCAATTAGGAGAGAGTTATTTTATTCCGCATCTTCGCACAGAAAAACTAAAATATAGCTGGAGCAATCTTGTGAATGTAGTGTTGGAGTTGGTAAAACGTGAAAAGTGAAACGACAAATAAACCAAAACCTCTCCTATATGTTCTTAAAGTTAAATCATCAATCACTTGAAGTTTATAAAACAGCTCGGGAGTTAATAAAAGAAATTTATTTTATTTCCATAAAATTGCCGGTGGAAGAAAAATTTGGAATGATTCAACAGATGAAACGAGCTGCATTGTCTGTCAAGTTGAATTTTGCTGAAGGAGCTTCAAGGAAATCGCCAATTGAAAGAAAAAGGTATATAGAAATTTCAAGGGGATCTCTCATCGAAGTTGATGCAATATTAGAAACAGCAGTTGATTTGAAATATTATTCAATAAATGAATTAACAAAAAGTGGCGAACTGCTAAACAGGTGTTTCGCCATGTTATCAAAAATGATGTAAATGAAAGACCCAGCTTTTCACTTTTCACCTTTCACTTTTCATGGAAAATGATCTATCGAAGCAAAGCACCCTTACGGATTGGATTGGCCGGTGGCGGCACGGATGTAAGCCCATACAGTGATCTGTACGGAGGCGCAATATTAAACGCTACCATTTCATTGTATGCACATGCAACGCTGGAGCCGTTGGCAGAGAATAAAATTATTTTGACCGCAACTGACAGAAATGAAGAACAAGAATTTGATTGGGGAAATGAATTGCCGATAACAGGAAAGCTTGACCTGCTGAAAGGGGTTTATAATCGAATTCAAAAAGATCATGGCTTAAAGGGTGGTTTTAAACTTTCAACTCATGTTGATGCGCCGGCTGGTTCGGGGTTAGGAACTTCTTCTACTCTTGTTGTTGCGATCATTGGTGTTTTTGCTGAAATGCTGCGGCTTGCTTTCGGAGAATATGACATGGCACATTATGCTTATGAAATTGAAAGAAAAGACCTGAAACTTGCCGGTGGTAAACAAGATCAGTACGCTGCTACATTTGGCGGAGTAAATTACATGGAGTTTTATGTGAATGATAAGGTAGTGGTGAATCCATTGCGGATAAAGCAACAATATCTTTTTGAATTAGAAAATAACTTGTTGCTTTATTATACAGCAACCAACCGTGACTCAGGAAAAATAATTGAGCAGCAGGCAAGGAATGTTGTGAGTAAACAAAAGAGTTCGATCGAAGCAATGCATCAACTGAAACAACAGGCAATGATGATGAAAGAAGCATTGCTGAAAGGAAGGTTAAATGAGATCGGCGAAATACTTGATTTTGGATTTCAGCAAAAAAGAAAAATGGCAGACGGCATCAGCAACTCATTGATGGAAGAGATCTATGAAACTGCAAAAGCATCTGGCGCAACAGGTGGAAAAATTTCTGGTGCAGGCGGTGGGGGGTTTATGATATTTTATTGCCCCGCAAATACTAAATATGCTGTCATGAAAAGTTTAGAGAAATTTGGTGGCAAGACCCGCCATTACCAGTTTGTGGAGCATGGGTTGACGACATGGACTATTTGAGGCCCCCTTCCGACTTCCCCCGATGGGGGAAGCCATCAGCGCACAAACCTTATATATGAAAAGTAAAATTTAATTTGAACTGACAACAATGGATAAAATAAAAAAGATAATTAAGTCTTCAATAGATACGAAACAATCAGTATTACAAAATGAAGGCTTGCTGAAAACTATTGCAGCAACAATTGATGTAATAGTAAATGCTTTTCGCAATGGAAAAAGGGTTTATTTCTGTGGCAACGGAGGCAGCGCCGCCGATGCCCAACACTTAGCTGCTGAATTTTCCGGCAGGTTTTATAATGGTGACCGAAAAGCATTGCCTGCTGAAGCATTGCATTGTAATACCTCCTATTTAACTGCCGTAGCTAATGATTATGGTTTTGAAGATGTCTATTCAAGATTGATTGATGGAATTGGTGAACAAGGTGATATTTTAATTGGGTTGTCTACTTCAGGCAATTCGGGAAACATCATAAAAGCATTTGCAACTGCAAGGAAAAAAGAAATGGTCACAATAGGTTTTACTGGCAAAAGCGGTGGCGAGATGCGGTCACTTTGTGATCATTTGATCAATATTCCGTCAACTGATACTCCGCGGATACAGGAAAGTCATATAATGGTTGGGCATATCATTTGTCAGTTGGTTGAAGAAAAATATTTTACCCCCATCCCCTAAAGGGGAGTATAGAACAATGCAAATAAAAGAAGCTATAATACTCGCCGGAGGATTTGGAACACGATTAAAAGAAGCTATTCCCGATCTCCCAAAATGCATGGCGCCAGTAAATGGCCGGCCATTCTTATTTTATGTAATTAATTATTTGCGCAGGCAGGGAATTGAAAAATTCATTTTTTCTCTTGGTTACAAGCATGAAGTGATCGAAGCTTATTTAAATGCAGAATTTTCTACACTCGATTTTCAATGCCTGATTGAAAAGGAGCCATTAGGAACAGGCGGGGCTATTCTTGCCTCATGTTATAAAGCTTCTGAACAAACTGTTTTGGTTGTAAACGGTGATACGCTTTTTAAGTTCAACTTGAAAAAGGCATGGGTTAAGCATAATAAACATTCTTCCGATTGCAGTTTACTATTGAAGCCAATGGAAAATTTTGACAGGTATGGCGTGGTGGAATTAAACGACGATGATTCAGTGCAGAGTTTTAAAGAAAAGCAGTTTTATAAAAGCGGTTTGATAAATGGAGGTGTGTATATTTTAAACACTGAACAATTTCTCGGTGAAGATTTACCTTCTAAATTTTCTTTTGAAAAAGAATATTTGGAAAAATATTTTGAAACAAGAAAAATATATGGTTTTGTGCAGGATGAATATTTTATTGACATCGGTATTCCTGAAGATTATGCCCGGGTTCAGCATGAATTGAAACAGCAAGAGCTTGATCTAAAAAACATTGATAAAGAATGGACATTATTTCTTGACCGTGATGGTGTGATCAATTATGAAAAGAAGGATGATTATATCCGCAATTGGGAAGAATTTAAATTTTATGAAGGAGCAAAAGATGCTTTGAAAATATTAGCTCAAAAATTCGGGAAAGTCTTTGTTGTAAGTAATCAAAGAGGAATTGGCAAGGGCTTAATGACTGAAGATACTCTCAACATCATTCACTATAACATGCAGCAGGAAATTGAATCCCACGGTGGAAGAATTGATGGCGTTTATTATTGTGTTGCAATTGATGCAAAAGATCCTGATCGCAAACCAAACCCGGGCATGGCTTTTTCTGCTAAAGAAGATTTCCCTGAGATCGATCTCAATAAAGCGATGATTGCCGGGAATAAGCCAAGCGATATGCTTTTTGGAAAAAATGCAGGGATATATTCGATCTATATTGCATCTACCCACCCTGAAACTCCATTCCCCCACCCTGATATTGACCTGAGATTTAACTCGCTGGCTGACTTTGCAAAAGCCTTATAAAAAGTTATAAAACACTCCGAACCTTTTTGCGTTATTCCTCGTCTGGTAAAAGCAATGTAACTTCGTGATCAAATGCCAATAGTGAATTCTGTGAAAAAAACAATCTTTTCCTTTCTGACAGCTGTCATTTTATTTCTTTCGTCTATTGATGCATCCTCTCAATTCATTTCATCTGCTGATAAAAAGAAATTGAAAGCAAAGGAAGATACTTTGCAACAAATTGCCAGGTATATGATCCTCGATACACTTGAGGTGGGCAGGCTGCTTGCATACAAGGATTTTGTTCCCGTATTTATCAGGTCATTGCAGGTTAAAAATTCATTTTATTATCCTTTTGACTCAGTGATGGGCATTTCAAAATTATATGCGCCGGACAGTAGCTTCAGAATATTTACATGGTATGTTGAAATTGATGATTACAGGGGTTGGCAACGTGGATTTATTCAAATGAGAACACCTGATGGTTCATTAAAAGGATTTCGACTGCTTGATGATCCTGAATGGACCCGGAATGCTTATTTTAAAACCTGCAAAGAGACTGAATGGATCGGAGCCGTTTATTATAATATTATAAAGACGCAACACCAGGGGAAAAATTATTACACACTTTTTGGAATAGACCGTGAAGGTTTACGCAGTCAAAAGAAATGGATCGATGTGTTGTCGTTTAATGACAAGAATCAACCTGTATTCGGTGGTGGGTTTAGTTTTAAAGAAGATAGTGTAGCAAAACCAACACAATCCCGCTTCAGCATTGAATATAAAAAAGACGCAAGAACGTTTGTGAACTATGAGCCCGAATTAAAACTGATATTGTTCGATCATCTTATTTCAGAAACTGATGAACCTGAATTTCCATGGACATATATTCCCGATGGCGATTATGAAGGATTTAAATGGCAAAATGGACAATGGGTGCATGTTGATAAAGTTTTCACTTATAAATTAGAAGATGGCCAGGCACCTGTCGGTGATCCGTTAATGGATATAAAAGGAAATAAGAACGAGGAAAAACTAAAGCAGAAATCTGACTCAAATAAAACTAAGAAACCCGGCGGTAATTAGTCTTCTTCTTGCTCCGAAGGAGTTCCTTTGAATATTTCTTCAGCCTCCTCAAGACTTTTGCTTCTTACTAATTCAGTAAATTTTTCTTCCACTCTTCTTAATCTTGAATAGAGTTTCAGTATCAGGAAAAATAAAAACAGAATGGCAGAATATAAAAACAGGTTGGCTCCTTTACTTACACCAACATAATGAGCAATGTCGTTAGTGGTTTCAGGAAAAAGAACAAAGAAAGTTCCAGCAGCAAAAAAAAGCCCGATAAGGATCACATCAAATAATCCGCTGCGAAGACGCATGTACATATAAACCGCGATAAGGGCGATGCAGACGGTAAGAATAATTTGTATAATGGTAATATTCATCAGCGGAAAATTTTATATAAGAACATTTCAAAAAGAATTTTTATACCATCCCTGTTCTTTAATCCTTTGGCTTTCGAATAATCACTATAATGGATAGAGACTGGGTATTCAACATGTTTTAATTTTTTAGCAGCCGTCAACATCAGGAATTCCACAGGGTGAGCCATCCTGTTCTCCGTGATCCTGATCTTATCGGCGGTTTGTTTCGAAAATAACCGCAGGCCATTGAATGAATCGCTTAACATGATGCCCGAAACAAGGTAATTAATATAGCGACCCATATTCAATGCAAAACTACGTGAACGGGATACATTGGTTTTTGCTCCCGGTAAAAACCTGGAGCCAAAAACAATATCAGCATTTTCTTTTTCTAAATACTCAACCATACCAGGTATGTCATTAATATCATGCTGACCGTCCGCATCAAAGGTGACGAAATATTTTGCGCCTTTTCTTTTTGCAAAATCAATCCCTGTTTGCAACGCTGCCCCCTGCCCCATATTTACACGATGTCGTAAATAATAAACAGGTAGGCCACGCAATTTTTTTTTGGAATTATCCTTTGAGCAATCATCAACGATCACAACTGTGTATCCTTTTTCAAGAACCTCAGTTACTGTATTCCTTATCACCTTTGCTTCATTATAGCAAGGAATGATCACGAATATGGATCTGTTGCCGGTCAATTTATTTACTATTTAGATCACGGCTCTTTACTTCAAACAAAAGAAAGCAATGATCGATCTGTGTTATTGGTTTTAAATGATAGAGCCAGGAATACTTATGATCACTCTTTAAATTAAGATAATCGCTTACACCAATTACAAATTTACCGTCTTGTGGTTTATCGCCGATAATTTGAACATCCGTATGTGTTTTCAAATATTTTTCCAATGAGTACCAACCCTGGCCAAAATCAATATTAGAATCCGCCATGATTTTGTATGCATTCTTTTTTACTGGTATCAGCTCATTTGAATAAGCAATAAGATTTGGAAAGAAGTAATAATAAGTAGAAAGGGTATAAAGAGTAAGTAAAATTGCAAATATCCTTATTCGTCTTTGAAAGAAATCAAGTTGAACAATAAACCCACAAAGCACATATAACAACGGATAAACCATCAATGCATGACGAATCCCTATCTGCACATTGTTCTGCCATCCCAGCATAAATAAGAAATAAAATATTAACCCAAGCAGAAAAAGCATGGTACTGGGATGCCCTTGCTTTTCTTTTCTTACAAATAAAAAAATAATAGCTCCGAACAATATAAGTAATGCTGTCAACGGTGTTTTAAAAACGAAAACGGCAAGATAATAATACCAGAAACCTGTGCCTGTTCTTTTTTCACCAAGAATATAATTCGCATCGGAGACATTCGGATGACCTCCTCCTAATTCATTCATATTCGTTGTCAGATCCAAACCTTCAATATATGGCGCCGGCAATGGTAATGGAATGGAACCGATAAAAGAATTCTGAAGATTGGTAAACGATTGACTCGTCATTTTAAATTCATCCAGGCTTTTGCCAGGCTTATTAAAAAGAAATCCAAGATTGATAACAAAGAGTACAATAACTCCAAGTATAATTAACCGGGTAAGATTCAATTTAAAATTGCTGAAGATCGTTTTCCTTTTTATTAACACAAAAAGTGAAACAATATTAAAGAAGATAAAGAGATGTACCATTGAATACTTTACGATCTGTGCCAAGGCAAGACTTATGCAAAATGCAAGAAAATATTTCCAGCCCGGTTGTTTTATGAATTTCCAATAATAATATGCAGTGGAAACAGCGAACAATGCGGTATAAGCGTCGGTTGTTAATAATATTCCATGTCCATTCAGGTTTGGACAAAAAACAAAAAGGAATAAAGACAGCAGCCCTCCTTTTTCTCCAAACAATTCTTTTGACCAGCTATAAATAAAAAATCCTGTGAGTAAACAAACTATTAGTGTTACATACCGGCCATTCATGATATCGCTGAAGCCGCCATCGGTTTTTAATAACTCCGGGTTACTTAATTGTTGTAATGCTCTTGGTATTGCATTTATTCCAGAGATAGGCATTGCGCTGGCATCATCAAAAGGAAAAACCTTGTCTGTTTTCTGCATCAATGTCCTTTTGCCATAACTCCAATGATCCATTTCATCATACGTAACCGAGTTGCGGGGAATAGCAATAAGGCC
>Ga0209797_10000180_pt1 | contig 29070 bp, 30 predicted proteins | sample DOMMetBare3Fresh_2_FD_187472 | JGI IMG/M metagenome (GOLD analysis project Ga0209797, IMG submission 187472) | Wetland sediment microbial communities from St. Louis River estuary, USA, under dissolved organic matter induced mercury methylation -... | ecosystem: Environmental > Aquatic >... | reverse complement strand
ATCCAGAAGTCACTGGGCATGCCCAAGCTCGAGACCAAGTACCAGGTCGTCACGTCGCAGAACCGCATCCCGCTGGTGCAGAACGGCACGGTGGACATCGAGTGCGGCTCGACGACCAACAACGCCACGCGCCAGAAGGACGTGTCGTTCGCGGTCACCACCTATGTCGAGGAAGTGCGTATCGCGGTCAAGGCCAACTCGGGCATCACCTCGATCGCGCAGCTGAAGGACCGCAATGTCGCCACCACCACCGGCACCACCTCGGTGCAGCTGCTGCGCAAGCACGAGCGCGCCGCCGGCATCGACTTCAAGGAAGTGTTCGGCAAGGACCACGCCGATAGCTTCCTGCTGCTCGAAAGCGGCCGTGCCGATGCGTTCGTGATGGACGGCCAGATCCTCGCGGGCAACATCGCCAAGGCCAAGAACCCGGCCGACTTCAAGATCGTCGGCGAAGTGCTGTCGGTCGAGCCGATCGCGATCATGATCCGCAAGGACGACCCGGCCTTCAAGAAGGCCGTGGACGACAGCATCGTCGCGATGATGAAGTCCGGCGACATCGCCAAGATGTACGACAAGTGGTTCATGCAGCCGATCGCGCCCTCCAACACCAAGGTCGGCCTGCCGCTGTCGGACGCGACCAAGGCCGCCTGGGCGAGCCCGAACGACAAGCCGGTCGAGGAATACGCCAAGAAGTGATCCGGTGATTCGGTAGTACAAACCGGGCCTGCGCCGCAGCTTTGCGCGCAGGCCCTTTGTTTTGTCATTGCGCGGGAGGGGATCCAACTTGGCCTGGGATTGGCAGGTCTTCTGCAAGGAGACCACTTCGGGGGATCAGGTCGCCGGTTGCTTCGGCAAGGGCGGCGACATCACCTACCTCGACTGGATCCTGTCGGCCTGGGGCTGGACGATGTCGGTGGCGCTGCTGGCACTCGTCGTGGCCATGGTGTTCGGCTCGATCGTCGGCATCCTGCGCACCACGCCGGACAAGCGACTCGTGCTGTTCGGCAACGCCTGGACCGAACTGTTCCGCAACATCCCTTTGCTGGTGCAGATCTTCCTCTGGTACCACGTGCTGCCGGCGATCTTCCCGGTGCTGCGCGGCTTTCCGAGCTTCGTGCTGGTGGTGTTCGCGCTGGGCTTCTTCACCTCGGCGCGCATCTCCGAGCAGGTCCGTGCAGGCATCCAGAGCCTGCCGGGCGGCCAGCGCTACGCCGGTCTGGCGATGGGACTGACGCTGCCCCAGACCTACCGCTACGTGCTGCTGCCGATGGCGTTTCGCATCGTCATTCCGCCGCTGACCAGCGAGAGCATGAATATCATCAAGAACTCGTCGGTGGCCTTCGCGGTGTCGATCGCCGAGCTGACGATGTTCGCGATGCAGGCCGGCGAGGAGACCTCGAGGAACATCGAGATGTACCTTGCGGTGACGGCGCTGTACTTCGTCAGCGCGTTCACGATCAACCGCATCATGCTGTTCGTCGAGGGCCGCGTGCGCGTGCCGGGAATGATCGGGGGCAAATGATGGGCCTCCAGCTCGCTTCGTTCGCTCCCCCCGAGGGGGTGCGGCGTCCCTCGGGGCGGCCCGGCGTGAGGCCGCAGAGATGAATCTCGACTTCTCCTTCCTCAGCTGGGGCGTGATCCAGAGCTTCGTGCTCAAGGGTCTGATCTTCTCGTTCCAGCTCACCCTGATCGCGATGGCGGGCGGCATTGTCCTGGGCACGCTGCTCGCGCTGATGCGCCTGTCCGGCAAGCGCTGGCTGGTGATCCCGGCCGCCGCCTACGTCAACACCATGCGCAGCATCCCGCTGGTGATGGTGATCCTGTGGTTCTTCCTGCTGATCCCGCTACTGCTGGGTCGGCCGATGGGCGCCGAGCTCTCGGCCATCGTGACCTTCACGCTGTTCGAGGCCGCGTACTACTCGGAAATCATGCGCGCGGGCATCCAGAGCGTGCCCAAGGGCCAGGTCTACGCCGGCTACGCGGTGGGCATGAACTACAAGCAGACGATGCAGCTGATCATCCTGCCGCAGGCGTTCCGCAACATGTTGCCGGTGCTGCTGACGCAGACCATCATCCTGTTCCAGGACACCAGCCTCGTCTATGCGATCGGCGCCTACGACCTGCTCAAGGGTTTCGAGATCGCCGGCAAGAACTTCAACCGGCCGGTGGAAACCTACCTGGTCGCGGCGGTCGTGTACTTCGTGATCTGCTTCAGCCTCTCGATGCTCGTCAAGCGGCTGCAGAGCAGGATCGCCATCATCCGTTAGGAGCCTGGTTGTGATCGACATCAAGAACGTCAGCAAGTGGTACGGCAGCTTCCAGGTGCTGACCGATTGCACCACCTCGATCCAGAAGGGCGAGGTCGTCGTGGTCTGCGGACCGTCGGGCAGCGGCAAGTCCACGCTGATCAAGACGGTCAACGCGCTCGAGCCGATCCAGAAGGGCGACGTGGTGGTCGACGGCGTCAGCATCAGCGACCCGAAGACCGACCTGCCCAAGCTGCGCAGCCGCGTGGGCATGGTGTTCCAGCACTTCGAGCTGTTCCCGCACCTGTCGGTGACCGAGAACCTGACGCTGGCTCAGATCAAGGTGCTCAACCGCAGCCAGGACGAGGCCCGGGCGCGCGGCCTGAAGATGCTCGACCGCGTGGGCCTGATGGCGCACAAGGACAAGTTCCCGGGTCAGCTCTCGGGCGGCCAGCAGCAGCGCGTGGCGATCGCGCGGGCACTCTCGATGGACCCGATCGTGATGCTGTTCGACGAGCCGACATCGGCGCTCGACCCCGAGATGGTGGGCGAAGTGCTCGACGTGATGGTGCTGCTCGCCAAGGAAGGCATGACGATGATGGTCGTCACGCACGAGATGGGTTTCGCGCGCAAGGTCAGCCACCGCGTGATCTTCATGGACCAGGGCAGGATCGTCGAGGACTGCAAGAAGGAAGACTTCTTCGGCAACCCCGACGCGCGCTCACCGCGCGCGAAAGATTTCCTGTCGAAGATCCTGCAGCATTGAGCCGGATGCGACCGGCCGCACGGGTTACTTCTTGATCTCGAACTTGAAGACGGCCTCGGTACCCACGGTCGTCGACTTGGCCATGTAGTAGCCATCGGTCGTCTGGAGCACGTAGCGGCACCATTCCTCGGACGGGATGCCCTTCCACTCGATCAGGATGCAGTAGCGCCCGTCGTCAGAGATGTGCCACTTGCCCGGTGCGGTGGTTGGCCTGCCTTGGGCGGACGTCAGGGCGCCGGCGCCCCGGTTGTCGGACGAGGCCACGAACGACCCACCGGCATCGTTGGTCCAGTAGTTCTGGCTGCCCCGCGGGCTGATCCGCGACATCTTGGCGCCGGCCACCAACTGCGTGACCTCGTCCTTGGTGAGGGTGCGAGGCTTCTTGTCTTCGATGTCGCGCAGCGTCAGCTGCGGGCTTTGGGCCAGCGCGGGTGCAAGACCGCACAGCAGCAGGATCGACACGACGGCATGCTTCATACGACCTCCATTGGACGACAGTTGCATCTTCTGCGCTTGTTGCTTCAGGGGCAAGAGCGCCCCGTAGCGAGTTCTTGGGGGGCATCCGCGCCCCGCGGTGCCGGGCGAACTGAAGATTCCCGCCGGCGAAGGCGGCCCTCGGTTGCCGGCTCACGTCGTGGCGCGCGGAACCCTGGCGTACATCAGGTAGTTCGTGGGCTGGCCGCGAACCAGACGGAAGTTCCGCAGCCGCCCCTCGTACTCGAAGCCGCACTTCTGCAGGACGCGGATCGATGCGACGTTGGCTTCGAGCACGGTGGCCTGGATGCGAACCCAGCCTCGACTGGCGAAACCCCAGCGTACCGCCGCCTCGCACACGAGCGTGCCCAGCCCCTGTCCCCACTGCTCGGGCCGCACCACGTAGGTGACCTCGGCGGATCGGTTGAGTGAAGAGACCGTGTGGAAACCCGCCGTGGCCACGAGCTGGTGGGTTGCGGCGTGCCGGACCGCGAACCACACCGGCGCGTTCTCTTCGCCCGACAGCGAGCGCTCGATCATCGGCTGCAGGTCAGCGGCGCTCGAGACTGCCGAGCTGGTGTGCTGCTGCACCTGCGGCAGCGCGGCGAACTGTGCCCAATCGGCTGCATCGGCCAGCGCGACACGGCGCACCACGAAGCCCGGCACCTCCGGCGACTCAACGGCGCTCACGGGTCCGATCGGGTGGCTCGGACTTGCGTCGGCAGGGCCTCGGACAGCGGCCCGTCCTGATGGAGCCCCGGGGTGTCCCTGACGGTCGAGGTGAGGGCGGTCGAACCCCCACGGTGGGCGCCGGCCAGGACGACGGCGGTGCGCGCAAGCCGTCGATTTCCAGATCGGACCTCGGCGCTGCGCGTGCGCGAGGCTTTGGCCGTGGCCACGCTCACTTGGCGCGCATTCTGTTGTTCTTCGCGTTGTGCTCGAGTTCGCACAGGCCGAGTTCCTCCATCAACGGCGGGATGTACACGCCGAAGCGGCCTCGCAGCCCCTTCTTCAGGCCGTACCAACCGCCAACCGGGTTGGCCTCGGAGCGACCCCAGGCCTCGACCGTTCCCTCCTTGGCCGGCTTCTGCTCGTCGGCGCCGCCGAGCTCCACCCAGTCCCCCGCCTTCTTGAGCATCGCGTGCAGGTCACCGACGCAGCGCGCGTCGTACAGCAGCACAGTGCTGCCGACCGTGCACACCAGCACCCGCTTACCGTCCTTCTCGTCCGTGTGCATCGTGTACTCGGAGGTGCCAGGCGGTGTTCGCAGCTTCCACGGGGCTTCTTTGGAGCGGTTGGGCAAGGTGTCCATGGCATTGCTTTCGAAACGGCCGGCGTGGTGAGCCTCACGACGCCCCGGGGTCCGATGCGACGCGGGACCGTCGACGATCTGTGGCGGTGCGCAAGATAGCCCTTGGCGCGTCGCGGCGCAATGCCGCCCGCGCTTGGAGCGATGGCATGACACAAGGGCGCGACCCGCCATTCCCATGACGCGGTCGTGCAACGAGGCCCGCGCCGCGACGCGCGGACGCGGCGAGTCCCGACAGGCCGGCGGCCTACGGCTCCTGGCGCAAGGACTGCGCCAGCGCTTCGGCAGACACGGTGGATGCCCGCGCAAAGCCGCCGACGAAGCGCGCGATGATCGGCTGCACCACGAACAGCTGGAAGTCGGCGAACTCGAACATCCCGGCGCTGTCGGGAAGCCGTTCGATGTAGGCGGCCCTGGCGGTCGCGTAGGCCGGGCTCGCGTCGTCGCACGCGTGTGCCGTGCCTTGGATCGTGAGCCGCGGCAGCGACAGCGGCGAGTTGCCGGGGACCAGCGGCGCCGCCACGAGCATGCTGACCTCGGGGTTGTGCACCATGTCCTTCGTGTGGCTTGCCAGGTGGCTGACGTGGATCACCCATCCGGTCCCGTCAGGAAGCAACGCAAACGGCACCATCGACACGAAGGGCCGACCCTCGTGCAGCGTGCCGAGCGCCGCGATGGGCTGACCGTGGACGAGTTCTCTGAGCGCCTTCGCCTGGCTGGGGTTCATGGTGCGGCCGGTCTTGCGGTGGATGTGGGGTGCAGTGTGGCGGCGCGTCGAACCCGCGCCGGCGCCGAGGCCTCGGTTCTGGTGTCGCGCCGCGACCTCACACCGCGACGGGCGCCTTGATCGCCGGGTGCGGGTCGTAGCCCTCGATCGCGAAGTCCTCGTAGGCGTAATCGAAGATCGACGCCGGGCGGCGCCTGATCGCCAGCGTGGGATAGGGTCTTGGCTCGCGCGCGAGCTGGGTGCGCACCTGCTCGTGGTGGTTGCTGTAGATGTGGCAGTCGCCGCCGGTCCAGATGAACTCGCCGACATCGAGGTCGCACTGTTGCGCGAGCATGTGCGTCAGCAGCGCGTAGCTCGCGATGTTGAACGGCACGCCGAGAAAGATGTCGGCGCTGCGCTGGTAGAGCTGGCAGGACAGTTTGCTGTTGGCCACGTAGAACTGGAAGAACGCATGGCAGGGCAGCAGCGCCATCTTCGGCAGGTCGGCCACGTTCCATGCGCTGACGACGATGCGGCGCGAGTCCGGGTTGGTCTTCAGCTGCTGCACCACCTGCGCAATCTGGTCGATGTGTCCGCCGTCGGGCGTCGGCCACGAGCGCCATTGCACGCCGTACACCGGACCCAGTTCGCCGTCGGGCTTGGCCCACTCGTCCCAGATCGTCACGCCGCGTTCCTGCAGCCACCTCGCGTTGCCGTCGCCGCGCAGGAACCACAGCAGCTCGTAGACGATCGACTTGACGTGCACCTTCTTCGTCGTGACGAGCGGAAAGCCCTCGTTCAGGTCGAAACGCATCTGGTGGCCGAAGACGCTGAGCGTGCCGGTGCCGGTGCGGTCGGTCTTGGCCACGCCATGCTCGAACACATGGCGCATGAAGTCCTCGTACTGCGAGCGGATCGGACGGTCGCGCATCCGCGGATTATCCGGCCGCGGCCAACGCAGGCATGGCTGGCGCCGCCGCTTGCGGCGGTGCCGGCTCGAGGTCGAATTGCATCGCCGCCAGCCGTGCATACAGGCCGCCGCGCGCCACCAGTTCGGCATGCGTGCCGGTCTCGACGATGCTGCCGTGATCGAGCACGATGATGCGGTCGGCGCGCTGCACGGTGGCCAGGCGGTGCGCGACAACGATGGTGGTGCGCCCGGTCATCGCCGCCTCGAGCGCGGCCTGCACCATGCGTTCGCTCTCGGCGTCCAGCGCGCTGGTGGCTTCGTCGAGCAGCAGCAGCGGCGGGTTCTTGAGGATCGCGCGCGCGATCGCGATGCGCTGGCGCTGCCCGCCCGAAAGCCGCACGCCACGCTCGCCGAGGAATGTCTTGTAGCCCTCCGGCAGCGCGCTGATGAAGTCGTGGGCGAACGCGGCGGTCGCGGCGGCGATCACCTCGTCGTCGCTCGCGCCCGGCTTGCCGTACCGGATGTTCTCCAGGGCGTTGGCCGAGAACACCACGCTGTCCTGCGGCACGATGCCCACGCGGCCTCGCAGATCGGCCAGCGCCAGGTCGCGCACCGGCACGCCGTCGATCGAGACTGTGCCGCGTTCGGTGTCATAGTAGCGCAGCAGCAGTTGCAGCACCGTGCTCTTGCCCGCTCCGCTGGGCCCCACCAGCGCCACCGTCTCGCCGGGGCCCACCGCGAGCGACACCTCTCGCAACGAGGCGTGCTGCGGGCGCGATGGGTAGTGGAACGTCACCGCGTCGAGCGTGACCGACGAGCCGCCGGCCACCGACGGCAGCGGCTTCGGCGTGGCCGGACTGCGCACCGGCGAATGCGTGGCCAGCAGCTCCATCAGGCGCTCGGTTGCGCCGGCGGCGCGCAACAGGTCGCCGTAGACCTCGGACAGTACCGCCACGCTGGACACCAGGATCAGCACGTAGACGACGGTCTGGCCGAGGTGGCCGGCGGTGATGTCGCCGCGCAGCACGGCCTGCGTGCCCTGGTACAGGCCCCACAGCAGCGCGCCGAAGGTCGCGGTGATGATGAAGGCCACCAGCATCGAGCGCACGCGCGTGCGCTTGCGCGCAGTTTCAAACGCGGCCTCGGTCGCCTCGGCGAAGCGGCGCGCCTCGCGGCGTTCCTGCACATAGCTCTGCACCACCGGGATCGCATTCAGCACCTCGGCGGCGATCGCACTCGAGTCGGCCACGCGGTCCTGGCTGGCGCGGCTGAGCTTGCGCACGCGGCGGCCGAAGTACACGCTGGGCAGCACCACCAGCACCAGGATGCCAAGCACCTGTGTCATCACGTACGGGTTCGTGATCACCAGCATGCCCAGCGCGCCGATGCCCATCACCGTGTTGCGCAACCCCATGCTGAGGCTGGAACCGACCACGGTCTGCACCACCGTCGTGTCGGTGGTCAGGCGCGAGAGCACCTCGCCGGTCTGCGTGGTCTCGAAGAACTCGGGGCTTTGCTCGACCACGTGCGCGTAGACCGCGTTGCGCAGGTCGGCCGTCACGCGTTCGCCGATCCAGGTCACCATGTAGAAGCGCGCCGCGGAGAACAGGCCGAGCGCCGCGCCGACGCCGAACAGCGCGAGGAAGTGCTCGCGCAGCTGCATCACGCGCTGTCCGGGGTCGGCCTGGACGAGGCCACTGTCGATCAACGACTTCAACGCGATCGGCAGCACCAGCGTGCTGGCCGCGGCGAGCACCAGGAACGCGATCGCCAGCCCGATCTGCAGCTTGTAGGGTCGCAGGAAAGGCGCCAGTCCGGACAGCGAGCGCGGCGAGTCGGCCGCCGCGCGCAGGGAGGGATTCTTGTCTGCCACGGCCGGCAGTCTATCGGTGCGCGCCGCGCGGCCTCACTTCTGGGGTTTGGCGGTGTCGCGTTCCTGTGCGTCCGGCGTGTCCGGCGCGGCCTTGCGCCCGCGCCGCGCCAGCCCTTCGCGCAGCAGGTACTCGACCTGGGCGTTGGCGCTGCGCAGTTCCTGCGCCGCCAGACGCTCGATCGCGACCCACAGGTCCGGGTCGATGCGCAGCAGGAAGCTCTTCTTGCCCGGGCCGGCCATCGTCGATCAGGGTGCGGGCGGACGCCGCGCCTCGATGAACGCGCGCAATCGTTCCGGCTCGGGCGTTCCCAGCGTCACGACGCGGCCGTCATGCAGCGTCAGGCGCAGCGCGGGGCCACCAAGTGTCGCGTTGTAAAGGCGGTCGGCACGCGGCCCCTTGATGCCGGCACCGCGGCTTGCCGCGGCGTGGGTGCGTTCCATGTGGGCGATATCGCGCAGCGCCACGCGCCAGCGCGGCCATCCGAGGAAGCCGAAGCTCCAGCGCAGTTCATCGCGGCGCACCTCGACCACGAGCCGCCCGAGACCGGCGAGCAACGCGGCAAACGCCAGCCCGATGACGACCAGGACCGTGGTCCGCCCGGAATCGCCGCTCAGCCATACCGACCAAGCGGTGCCCAGCATGAGCAGCGGGACCAGCAGCCACAGCAGAGTGAAGGGCTGGGCGTGGCGGTAGGCGGTGTTCGCATCCAACGCAGCCTCACGCGTAAAGCGTGCCCGTGTTGACGATCGGCTGCGTGTCCTTGTCCGAGCACAGCACGACGAGCAGGTTGCTCACCATCGCGGCCTTGCGCTCGTCGTCCAGGTGCACGATCTCGCGCTCCGACAGGCCCTTCAGCGCGGCCTCGACCATGCTCACCGCACCCTGCACGATCTTGCTGCGCGCGCTGATGATGGCCTCGGCCTGCTGGCGGCGCAGCATGACCTGTGCGATCTCCGGCGCGTAGGCCAGGTGCGACAGCTTGGCATCCTCGACGATCACGCCCGCGGCGTCGAAGCGTTCCTGCAGCTCGCGCTTGAGCGCGCCGATCGCGGCTTCGCCCGAGCGCAGCGTGGTCTCGCCGGGCGCCAGGTCCTCGCCCTCGTCGTAGGCGAACTGCGTGGCCAGGTGGCGCAGCGCGGCCTCGGCCTGCACCTTGACGTAGTTCTCGTAGTCGTCGACGTCGAACACCGACTGTGCGGTGTCGTCGACGCGCCACACCACGACGGCGCTGATCTCCACCGGGTTGCCGCGCTTGTCGTTGACCTTGAGCGTGGGCGCATTCAGGTTGCGCGCGCGCAGAGAGATCTTGCGCTTGACGTAGAAAGGGTTGGCCCAGCGCAGTCCCTCGGTGCGGTCCGTCCCGGCGTAGCGGCCGAACAACGTCAGGATCGCCGCCTCGTTGGGCTGCAACATGTACAGCCCGACGACGATGAACACGCCCAGCAACACCAGCAGGGCGCGCAGCACGATGCCGGCCACGCCGCCTGCGCCAGGGGCTGCGACGAACGAGGCCGCGCTGCCCAGGATCAGCACGATGCCCACGGCAACGGCGAGGTAGCCGTCGATCGAGCGCAGTTCGGTTTCACGGGTGGTGCGTTGCATGTGATGCTCCTGCCGCAGCTGCGGCGATGTAATCTAAATGATATCATCATAATAGCGCAATCCGGCGCCCTTCGGGGGCTCGTGGCGCCAACGCATCGAGGCAGGACCCCCGCGTTTGCGCGTCCCCCACGGGATCGACCCTGTGCCCTTTGCACGCGGGCCTGTGGTCGAATGGTCCGCGTGCGTCGCGGCCCCTACGGCCGCCCGCACCCTCGATGCGCAAGAGCACCTCTGGATCGACGCATTGGCGCGGCTTGCGCCATGCGGTGCTGGCGCTGGGTCCGGACCGTGCGACGCTGGCGATCAGTGCGGTCGCGGCCGTGGCCGCCTTCGCGCTCGTGCAGGGGGTCCTGCTGGCCGCGGGCGACGGAATGCAGGTCCTTGCCGCTGTCGCAAGCGTGGTGTGCGCCGGGCTGATCGCCCCGCCGATCGTGTGGCCGCTGCTCAAGCTGTGGGCCGACGCCGAGGCGGCGCGCGCGCAGCTCGACGTGCTCGCTTCGCGCGACGACCTCACCGGCATCTACAACCGCCGCCACGTGCTGGTGCTGGCCGATCGCGAGTGGGCGCGTTGCCGGCGCTACGAGCTGACGGCAGCGATGCTGATGATCGATGTGGACCACTTCAAGCGCATCAACGACCGGCATGGGCACCTGGCCGGCGACCTGATGCTGCGCGAGATCGCGCGCGCGGTGGGGGGCACGCTGCGCCACCCCGACCTGCTGGGCCGATTCGGTGGCGAGGAGTTCATCGTCTTCCTGCCCCATGCCGACCTGCTCGGCGCGCTGGATGTGGCCGAGCGGATCCGCGAACGCGTCGCGGAACTGGCGCTCGAATGGCGCGGCGAGTCGATCCGCGCCACCACCAGCATCGGCGTGGTCCTGCTCGAGCCGCAGCACGAAGCGCTGGGCGCACTGATCGCTGACGCCGACCTCGCGCTGTACGCGGCCAAGCACGCCGGCCGCAATTGCGTGCGCACCGTCGAGGCGGCGGCGCGTTCGCGGGCCCGTCTGAGGCATGCCGGGATTCCCTCCGGCAACGACGACGGCCGCCCCGGACCTCGGGGAACGCGGGCGCGCTGAGCCCGCGTGCTGCCGCTCACAGGCGCAGCGGCGAGGCGTAGCCGGTCATCTCCAGGTAACCCAGACCCAGGCGCTCGCCCGTGGCCGTGCTCAACTCCGACAGGCCTTCCCAGTAGACCGTGCCGGTGCTCGTGCGCGCGTCGAGTTCCTGCGCATCGAGCAGGGCGCGCAGTTCGAAGCTGCCGACCGGGCAGTCAATGCGCCAGCGTACCGGGTAGCGCGCCTGCGTGCCCGCGCTGGACCACCACGCCAGCGGCTCGAAGCGCACCATCCCGGGGGCGAAAGCTTGCGTCCTGCCGCCCCGAGTGCGGTGGCTGCCGCCGGCCCACACCGGCTGGCCCTCGGCGTTGCGAAGGCGGAAGGCCGTCAGCGCGCTGCCGTCGTCGAGATTGATGCCGATCCAGTCCCATCCGACGGCGCCTGCGGGCATCAGCGAATCGCTCCACTCGTGGTCGAGCCACGCGCGGCCGCGAACGCCGATGCGCAGGGCGCCGCGCAGCGTGAGAGCGCCCTCGACGTCGAGCTGCGGCTGGCTGTAGTAGTGGCTCGCGTTGTTGACCAACGGGCCCTTCTGGCTCCAGCCGTCGTTGCCTTGCAGCAGCAGCGGCTGCGTGGTCGCCAGCGCAAGCTCCCATGCGAAGCCCGCTTCGTCGTCGCCCATGCGGCTCAGGTAGCGGCCGGCCACGCCACCCGCATTGCGATCGAAGCCCCATGCGCCCACGTTGACGCGCGTGTCATCCAGCGACGCCTGGCCGCGCGGCGCGCCGGGCTCGCCGTTCCAGCGCACGATGCGTTCGGCATGAACGAGGCGGGCCGCGGCGAGGTCGGTCAGCGCGGCATGCACGAACAGGAGCTGGCGCGCCGCGAAGCGGCCGCTCAGGTTCTGCGCGAGCCCGGTGCGCGAGCGGAAGAACGTCAGCTGGAAGCCCCAGGCCGGCGCCAGCTCGCCTGCACGCGCGAGCCACCCGGTCGCGTACCACCACTCGATGCCCGAGTCGAGGTGCGCACCGTGGTCGCGCGGGAACACGAGGGTGCGCGGTTCGACCGTGACGGCAGTTGATGCCAGCGGCGAGGCCGCGAGCGTCGCCAGCACGCTGCGGCGGCTCAAGCGCAGCGCGCTCACCAGTCCTCCTTGACGGCAGCGACCACGTCGTGCGAAGCCGCGCCGCGTGCCGACAGCGCCGCCGTCGCGGCACCGGCCGCCATCACCGCGCCGAGCAGCGCGGCCACGCGGCCCCAGGGCACGAGCAGGTCCATCGTCCAATGGAAGCTCTGCGGATTCACCACATGCACGAGCACGGTGGCCACCGCCAGGCCCAGCGCCAGCCCGAGCAGCGCACCCGCTGCACACCACAGCGCACCCTCGGCCGTCACCAGCGTGACGACCTGCGCGCGCGTGAATCCCAGGTGTGCGAGCAGCCCGAACTCGCGCCGGCGCGCCCAGACCTGGGCCGAGAAACTGGCCGCGATGCCCGCCAGCCCGATCGCGATCGCCACCGCCTGCAGGTAGCGCGTGACCGCAAAGCTGCGGTCGAAGATCGCGAGAGACCGCGTGCGCAGTTGCGCTGCCGACGCGGCGTCGAACAGACCGTCGCCGCCGGAGAGCTCGCGCAGACCGCGCAGCACCTCGTCGGGCTGGGCGCCCGGCGCGAGCCACAGCGCCATGTCGTTGTGGCGCGCGTCGCCTGTGGCGCGCTCGTAGTCGACACGGTCGATCGCGATGGCGCCGAACTGCCTTGCGTAGTCGCGCCAGACGCCGCGCACGCGCACGCGCAGCGACACGTCGCCCAGCGGCAGGTCCATCGCGTCGCCCGGCGCCGCGCCGTACAGGCGCTGCACCGCTTCGCTGACGAACACCCCCGGCAGCGCGGCATCGGGCGGCGAGGGCGCTTCGAGCAGCGGCAGCGCGCGCGCCGGATCGCGCAGGTCGCGCACGATCAGGCTCACCGCCGGGCGCGTCGGCGACAGCGACATCGGCCGCGACCGCGAGACCTCCAGGCGCGCCACGCCGGGCAGGCGCGCGGCGCGCTCGGCGAATCCGGCGGGCAGGTAGGCCTGGTCGCTCGCGCTGCTCGTGGCCGCGGTGCGCAGGTACAGGTCCGCAGGGAGCACCTGGTCGAGCCAGCGCGCGACTCCCTCGCGAAAGCTGGAGACCATCACCGTGAGCGCCACCGACAGGGCCACGCTGGCCACCACGCCGGCCACGGCGACCGTGGCGGCGTCGCGCTCGAAATGCGCGCGGCGCAGCGCGAGCAACGGCAGTGGCGACGTGGCCTCGGGCCAGCGGCCGAGCGCAAAGGCGATCAGCGCGGGAATGCAGGCGATGCCGCCGACCAGCAGCGCCGCGACGGCCGCATAGGCGGCCAGCGGCAGGTCGGCCACCGGCGGCGCCATCGCGAGCAGCAGCGCCGCAGCCAGCAGCAGCGGGCCGCGCCAACGTGCCAGACCCGACAGGTGGGCCGGTGGCGCGCCGCCGAGCCCCTTGAGTGCCTGCGCGGGCGACAGCAGCGCCGCCTGCCGCGCGGGCTGCCAGGCGCCCAGCAACGCGGCAACGATGCCCAGCGCAGCGAACCCCAGCGCATCGGCCCAGGCGAACTGCAGCGTCGGCGCGGTGCCCGTGAAGTACCCGCCGCCGAGGTCGCCCGCCAGCCAGGCGAGCACGACCTGCGCCAGCAAGGTCCCGACGCCGATGCCCAGCACGCTGCCTGCCACGCCGACAACTGCGCCCTCGGCGACGACGAGCGCGCCACGCTCGCGCGCACCCAGTCCGAGCACGCCGAGCAGCGCGAGCGACGGGATGCGTTGCGCCACCGACAGTGCCATCACCGCGAAGACGAGGAAGGCCCCGACGAACAGCGCCACCAGAGCCAGGACGGTGAGGTTGACGCGGTAGGCGCGCGAGACGGCGGAGACGCGCTGCTCGCGGTCGTCGGCACGCGTCAGGTGCCAGCCTGCGGGCAGGCTCGAGGCCAGCGCGCGCGGGTCGGCGCCGGCGGCCAGCCGCAGGTCGATGCGCGTCAGTCGGGCGGCGAAACCGAAGTGCGCCTGCGCGCCGGCAATGTCGATCACCGCCAGCGGCGGGCCCGCAGCGGCGATGCGCCCCGCGACGCGCAATCCGACGCTGCTGCTGCCGTGCTGCACGCGCAGTATTCGGCCGTCGTCGATCGCGAGCTGGTCGCGCGCCGTGCTGTTGAGGAACACCGCATCGGGGTCGATCCAGGCCGAGCGCGCCTCGCCGGCTGCCGGCCGCGGGATCAGGTCGGGCGCCACCGCAACGGCCTGCAGCGCGTCGATGCCCACGACGCGCAGCGGCATCCGCTGGCCATCGCGGCCGAACGCATAGGTGTCGATCTCGACCACCGGCAGCGCGAGCGTGACGCCGGGCCGCAGCGCGAGCATGTCCGCCAGCGCGTCGTCGCAGCCGGGCGCGCGATCGCAGTTCAGCGTGGCGTCGGGCTCGCCCTGCACCGCGCGCACTGCGGCCGAGAACTCGGCCAGTGCCGAGCGGTTGACCAGGTGGACCGACCACGCGAGCGCGACCCCCAGTCCGACGGCCAGCACGGCGAGCGCCATGCGCCAGGGGTGGGCACGCCATTCGCTCGACCAGACCGGCCCGAACAGGGTGCGCGGCAGATGCCAGTGCATCGCGGCTCAGGCCTGGTGCACGCCATCGGGCGTGAGCCGCAGCACGCGGTCGGCACGCGCAGCCGCCGCGGTCGAGTGCGTCGCGAGCAGGCAGGCCGCGCCTTCGCTGCGCACCTGGGTCACGAGCAGATCGAGCACGCGTGCGGCGTTGGACGGATCGAGGTTGCCGGTGGGTTCGTCGGCCAGCACCAGCGGTGGGCGATGCACGAGTGCGCGCGCGATCGCCACGCGCTGCAGCTGGCCGCCCGACAGCGTGCGCGGCGCGCGCGCACCCATGTCGACCAGACCCACGGCCTCGAGCAGGTGGTCCACGCGCGCCGCGTCGGAGCGCCCGAGCAGCATCAGCGGCAGCGCGACGTTCTGCGCCACGCTCAGGTGCGGCAGCACATGGAAGGCCTGGAACACGAAGCCCAGGTGCGCGCGCCGCCAAAGCGCCAGCGCGGCATCGTCGTGCAGCGGCAGCGGCTGTCCCTCGAGGCGCACCTGGCCTTCATCGGGCTGCTCGAGGCCGGCAATGCAGTTCAGCAGCGTCGACTTGCCCACGCCGGACTCGCCGAGCACCGCGACCAGTTCGCCGCGCGCCAACGAGAACGAAGCGGAGTCGAACACCGTCGAGGTGCCGAAGCGCTTGGCCAGGCCTTCGACGCACAACAAGTCGGTGGGCGCATTCATCGCGCGGATTGGAGCATGCGGCACCAACATGCCGCTGCGCTGCGGCCTTTGGCGGGCCACGTGCAAACGCGGTGGCGCCGGCGCGCGCGAATCAGCCGTCCGGGTGCTTCGCTGGCGCCTGCTCGATCCACGGCTGCAGGAGGCTGCGCAGCACGCCGCCGACGTCGTCGCGATCGCACGCCACGCTCTGGCGCCAGGACATCGAACGCAGCCATGTCAGCTGGCGCTTGGCGAGCTGGCGCGTCGCGGCGATGGCGCGCTCGCGCACGACGGTGTGCAGCGCGGCGCCCTCGAGGCCCTCGTCGAGGGCCTGCCAGGCCTGGCGGTAGCCCACCGCTCGCAGCGCAGGCAGGCCGGCATGCAGCGCGGGCTGCGCACGCAGGCGCCGCACCTCGTCGAGAAAGCCGGCGCCCAGCATCGCGTCGAAGCGCAGCGCGATGCGCTCGTGCAGCCAGGCGCGCGAGAGCGGCTCCAGACAGACGAGCGGCGCCAGCTCGCGCGGGCGCTTGCCGGTGTGCCAGCTCGACAGAGGCCGGCCGGTGGCGCGCCAGACCTCGAGCGCACGCTGGATGCGCTGCGCGTCGTTGGGCGCGAGCCTTGCCGCCGTTGCCGGATCGACCCGTGCGAGCTCGGCGTGCAAGGCAGGCCATCCTTGCGACGCGGCTTCGGATTCGATCGCGGCGCGCAACGCCGGCTCGGCCGCGGGCATCGGGTCGAGGCCTTCGATCAGTGCCTTGAAGTACAGCATCGTGCCACCGACCAGCAGCGGCACGCGACGGCGCGCGCGGATCTCGGCGATCAGCCGGTTCGCGTCGGCCACGAAGGCGGCTGCGGAATAGGGCTCGTCGGGGGCGCGAATGTCGATCAGGTGATGCGGCACGGCCGCGCGCTCGGCCGCGCCCGGCTTGGCGGTACCGATATCCAGGCCGCGATAGACGAGCGCGGAGTCGACGCTGACGATCTCGATCGGGAACTCGCGCGCCAGCGCGAGCGCCAGCGCGCTCTTGCCGCTGGCCGTCGGGCCTGCCAGCCCGATCCAGTTCACGGTGCGGCCGAGCGCGGCGGCTCGCCGTGCCGCTGTACCAGCGTCCACGCGATCGACGCAGTCGTCACCGCGGCCACCGCCAGCCCCAGGCCGAGTGGGCGCAGGCTGCCGTCCATCGCCAGGCTCAGCCACAGGCCCACCGCGAACGCCGCCAGCGCCAGCAGGCAACCCGCGAGCGCGGAGGCCACTCCGGCCATCTGCGGAAAGGGCCCCACCGCGCCGGCCTGGCCGCAAGGCTGGTGCATGCCATGGCCGAACGTGTACGCGGCATGGCAGGCGAGCACCAGCGCCACCGGCGGTGCGTCCAGCAGCGAGCACGCGCCCATGCCGAGTCCGCCGGCCAGCGTGAAGCCTGCGCCACGCCGCACCGCGCCGCGCAACCCGGCTTCGCGCAGCCAGCGCCGGCACACGAACGTGCCCAGCAGGTAGACGAACGAGCCGCCGGCCATCGTCAGGCCGTACTGCGCGCTCGTCATGCCCATGCGGCCGATGTAGACATACGACGAGGCGGACAACAGGATGAACAGGCCGCCGTAGGTGCTGGTCACGAGCAGTGCCCAGGCGCGGAAGGTCGGGTGCGACAGCACGGCACGCGCGTTGCGCGCGAGCACGGTCAGCCCCAGCGCCTGCGGATTGCGCGTGGCGAGCGTCTCGGGCAGCCGCCAGGCCACCCCGAGCAGCGCCACCGCCGCGACCCCTGCCACTGCGGTCAGCCCCGCGCGCCAGCCGAAGGCCGCGGCCAGCAGGCCGCCCGCCAGTGGCGCCGCGATGGCGATCACGCCGAGCCCGGACAGCGCCCACGCCATCACGTGCGCGCCCTCGTGCGGCTCGTACAGGTCGCGCACCATCGCGCGCGCGCAGACGACTGCCGCAGCCAGCGCAGCGCCTTGCGCACCGCGCCAGGCGATCAGTGCACCGATGTCGTCGGCCAACGCGGCGCCGATGCTGGCGGCCACCAGCAGCGCCAGATTGACGAGCAGCACCGGCCGGCGCCCGAAACGATCGGCCACCGGTCCCCAGACGAGTTGCATCAGGCCGAACGTGAGGATCAGTGCCGACATCGTCTGCTGTACCGCGCCGATCGGCGCGTCGAGCGCACGTGCGATCAGCGGCAGCGAGGGGAGGTAGACATCGGTGAGTACTGGTTGCAGACCCAGCAGCAACGCGATCAGCGTCGCGGCCTGGAATACGGACAGCGCGTCTCGCGCACGGGGCGGTGCCGATGTCGATGAACCGATGGCCGGGGGCATGAAGGATCGAGGGTACCAGCCGCGTGCAATCGCTCACGAAGGACCGCTCGGATCGCGCTACGATGCCCCCTCCCGAAAACAGGAGACCCTCGACATGAGCCTTCGTATCCGCCGCACCGTCGCCACGATCGTGGCCCTGAGCTTGAGTCACGCCGGCCTGGTCCACGCCGCCGCGACGCCCGGCACCGCCCTGCCGCAGCTGATCGGCGCCGAGCAGGTGGCGCAGGCCGATCCCACGGCATCGGGCCGGGCACTGCTCGAGCAGACGCTGTCGCGTGCCGATGTCGCAGCGGCGCTCGAAGCGCGCGGCGTCAGCGTCGCCGCGGCGCGCGAGCGCGTGGCCGCACTCACCGATGCCGAGGCCGCCCAGGTGGCCGCCGAGATCGACCGCGCGCCCGCCGGCGCCAGCGACGTGCTGGGCACGATCGTCTTCATCTTCTTGTTGCTGCTGCTGACCGACATCCTCGGCTTCACGAAGATCTTCCCGTTCACGCGATCGATCCGCTAGGACGCCCACCGCCATTGCGGCGGCGCCTGTTGTTGTTCGGCGGCGTGGCCGCGCTCGGCGCGACCGGCTGCGCGTCGTGGCTGACGCCGCCGCAGACGGCCGCCCTGCTGGCCGCGCCGCCGCCGGGGCTGGCGTCGAGCCGCGAACTGCGCGCGGTGCCGTTCTTTGCGCAGACGCAGTACCAGTGCGGGCCGGCGGCGCTGGCCACGGTGCTGGTCCACGGCGGCGCCGATTCGAGTCCCGAACGGCTCACCGAGCAGGTGTTCCTGCCCGCGCGCGAGGGCAGCCTGCAGCTGGAGATGCTCGCAGGCGCGCGCCGCGCACAAATGCTGCCGGTGCGCCTGCCTCCCTCGATGGCAGCTCTGCTCGCCGAGATCGACGCGGGCCACCCGGTGGTCGTGTTGCAGAACCTGGGCCTGTCGTTCTACACCGTCTGGCACTATGCGGTGCTGGTGGGCTATGACTTCGTCACGCGCGAGGTCGTGTTGCGCAGCGGGCGCACCGAGCGCGAGATCCTCACCTGGGAACTTTTCGAGCGCACCTGGGCGCGCAGCGGCCACTGGGCCTTCGTCGTCTTGCTGCCCGGGCGCCTGCCGGCGAGCGCGCTCGAGGCCGACGCGGTCGATGCCGCGCTCGGATTCGAGCGCGCGGTCGCCCCGCCGTCGCTGCGCGCGGCGGTCTACGATAGCGTGACGGCGCGCTGGCCCGACAACCTGACGGCGCTGATCGGGCAGGGCAACGCACGCGCCGCGTTGGCTGACTGGGCCGGCGCCGCGCGATCGTTCGAGCGTGCCGCCACGCGCCACGACAGCGCCGCGGCCTGGCACAACCTCGCGCTCGCGCGCTGGCAGCTTGGTGAGCGCGAGGCCGCACGTGGGGCGGCGCAGCGCGCGCTCGCCCGCGCGGCGGCCAGCGAGCCCGCATGGCGCGACGCAGCCCAGAAGCTGATCGAGCAGACCAAGGATGCCCCTTGACAACCGCGGCGTGCCCCGGCAGATGCCGCGGATCCGGCTGTGCCGGATCGCAGGCGCCGTCCCTCGAGGGGGTGCGTCGAAGACGCTCCGGGCGGGGTCAGAACCTCTCGTCGGGCCTCAGGTAGCGCCACTGCCCCAGCGGCAGCTTGCCGAGCACCACGCTGCCGATGCGCACGCGTTTCAGGCCCGTGACCTCGAGCCCGACGAGCTCGCACATGCGTCGGATCTGGCGCTTGCGGCCTTCGCGCAGCACGAAGCGCAGCTGGTCCTCGTTGGCCCAGCTCACCTTGGCCGGCTTCAGCGGCTTGCCGTCGAGCGCGAGGCCATGCTGCAGCCGCGCCAGCGCCTCGGGCGGCAGCGCACCGGGCTGCGTGGGGCGCACGCGCACCAGGTACTCCTTCTCGACGCGCGAGTCCTCGCCGATCAGCGCTCGCGCAATGCGGCCGTCCTGCGTCAGCACGAGCAGCCCGGTCGAATCGATGTCCAGCCGCCCGGCCGGTGCCAGACCGCGCAGCGGGCCGGTGGGCCCACGCAGCCGGTCTTCGGCCCAGCGGTTCTCGCGCCGCACCAGCGTGATCGCCGGCGCATAGCCGTCCTCGGCCTGGCCGCTGACGTAGCCCACGGGCTTGTGCAGCAGCACGGTCATGCGCTGCGACTGCTCGCGCTGTGCGCGCGGGTCGATCTCGATGCGCGCGTCGGGGCCCACGCGCAGGCCGAGCACGGCGGGGTGACCGTCCACCTTGACCCAGCCCGCGGCGATCCACTCGTCGGCCTCTCGGCGCGAGGCCAGTCCGAGCGCGGCCATGCGCTTGGACAGCCTGTCGCCTTCGGCCGGCACGCTCATTTGAGTGCGGTGCTGCGTTCGCCGAGGCCGAACAGATCCGCGAGCGCGCGGCGGTAGTCGTTCATGCCGACGGCATTGGTGTTGTGGTGCGTGCCGCCCTCGACCAGCACGAAGCGCTTGGGCTCTCGCGCACGCTCGTACAGCGCGCGCCCGAGCTCGGGCTGGATCCAGCGGTCCTCGCTGCCGTGCACGACCAGCAGCGGCGCACGGACGCGCTCGACGCGCGCCGCGGCATCGAAACGCTGCGTGATCAGCGGGCCCACCGGCAGCCAGCCCCACTTCATCGTCGAGACCACGTCGGGGATCGAGGTAAAGCTGCCCTCGACGATCAGGCCTGCGTCGTCGTCGACCTCGGCAGCCAGGCGCACCGCGATCGCACCGCCGAGCGAATGCCCGAACACGTAGCGGGGGGCTGCAGGCCGTTGCTGCGCGAGCCAGCGCCACGCGGCCATTGCGTCCTCGTGAGCGAGGTCTTCGGACGGCAGCGCGTTCGTGCTCTGGCCGAAGCCGCGGTAGTCGATGCCCAGCACCGCGAAGCCCAACTCGTGCATGCGGCGCATGCGGTGGGCCGAGGAGCGCACGTCCCAGCGTGCGCCGTGCAGGTACAGCAGCACCGGCGCGTCGCTTCGCGCCTGCGGCAGCCACAGACCGTGCAGCTTCACCGCCGACTGCGCATCGCGCGGCATGAACTCGATCCACACGTCGTCCATGCCGTCGGCGGCCTGCGCACCGCCCCACCAGGTGCGGTCGCTCGGCTGGAAGATCCACTTGCGCTGCTGCTCGTCGAGCGTGGCGCATCCGGCCAGGGCGGCAGCGGCCAGCGCCGCAGCGGCCAGCAGGGCTCGTGCTTTCCCAAGCAACCGCCGCGGAGCCGGCTTTGCCGGTCCGCTGGCGGTGCCCCCTTGAGGGGGAGCGCCGAAGGCGCTACGGTGGTGGTCCATGTCAACGTCCGCGCAGGAACAGCGCGTCGAGTTCCTTCAGCGTGACCTGGCGCCAGGTCGGGCGGCCGTGGTTGCACTGGTCGCTGCGCTCGGTGGCCTCCATGTCGCGCAGCAGCGCGTTCATCTCCTCCACCGTCAGGCGCCGGTTGGCGCGCACTGCAGCGTGGCAGGCCATCGTGCCGAGCAGTTCGTCGCGCGTGCGTTCGACCACTCGGCTGGCGTCATGCTCGGCCAGTTCGGCCAGCACCGATCGCACGAGCGCCACCGGGTCGGCGTCGGCCAGCGCAGCCGGCCGCGAGCGCACGGCCAGCGTGCCCGCGGCCAGCGGCGACACGTCCAGGCCGAGCGCACCCAGCGTGGCGGCATGGGTTTCGGCGGCGGCCTGCTCGGCCAGGGTGGCGGCAAACGTGGCCGGGATCAGTAGCACCTGAGCGTCCAGACTCGAGGCGCCGAGCTGCCGCTTCAGCTGCTCGTAGACGATGCGCTCGTGCGCGGCGTGCATGTCGACGATCACCAGCCCCTGTGCGTTCTCGGCCAGGATGTAGGCGCCTGCCAGTTGCGCCAGCGCACGGCCGAGCGGCCAGTCGCGCGCCGCCGCCGCCGCGGCCGCGCCAGCCGCAGCTGCGCCGTACGTGGGCGGCGCGGCTTCGCGGGCAGACAGCGTGGCCACGCCCTGCAAGCCAAGGCCTTGCTGCGCCGTGGCATGGGGCCACAGCGGGGTTGGCGTGCGCGACGCAGACGCTGCCGAGGCCTGCGCGAGCGGTGCCGTCAGTGAACGCGGCAGCGCCAGCGCAGTCTCCACTGCGCGGCGCACTGCCTCGTGGACCTCGCGTGCGTCGCGGAAGCGCACCTCGATCTTGGTCGGGTGCACGTTGACGTCGACACGCTCGGGGTCGATGTCGATGAACAGCACGTACACCGGCTGGCGCGCTCCGTGCAGCACGTCGTCGAACGCGGCGCGCACGCCGTGCGCCACGCCGCGATCACGCACGAAGCGGCCGTTGACGTAGACGTACTGGTGGTCGGCGCGGGCGCGCGCAGCCTCGGGCGTGCCCACGCGTCCGGCCAGCGCGAGGGGGCCTGCGCCCGTCTGCACCGCGAGGCTCGCGGCGGCGAAGTCGGGACCCATCACGTCGGCCAGGCGTGCGGCGCGATCGGCCGCGGCGCGCCACTGCGCCACCAGGCGGCCCTCGTGCCAGACCGCAAAACCGACATCCGCCCGCGCCAGGGCGTGCCGGCGCACCGCCTCGACGCAGTGCGCCAGCTCGGTCGCATCGCTCCTGAGGAACTTGCGCCGCGCCGGCGTGGCGAAGAACAGTTCGCGCACGTCGACCGTCGTGCCCGGGGCGCGCGCGACCGGAGAAAGCTCGCCGCTGCGCGCGTCCAGTCGCGTGGCCTGGGCATCCTCGCGCGTGCGCGAGGCGATCGCGAGCTCGCAGACCGAGGCAATGGCCGCCAGCGCCTCGCCGCGAAAACCCATCGTCGAGACCCGCTGCAGGTCCTCGAGCGAGGCGATCTTGCTGGTCGCATGGCGGCGCAGCGCAAGTGCCAGCTCGTCGCGCGCGATGCCCTGGCCGTCGTCCTCGACCGTGATGCCACGCACACCGCCCGCCGCGAGCCGCACCGTGATCTGCCGTGCACCGGCATCGAGCGCGTTGTCGACCAGCTCGCGCACGACCGAGGCCGGACGCTCGACCACCTCGCCGGCCGCGATCTGGCTGACCAGCGCATCGGGCAGTTCGCGGATCGGGCGGCGCGTCGGGGCTGACGTGCGGGCAAGGGCACTCATGTGTCGATTGTCGCAGCGACGGCAATCCCGCCCGCGGCGTGGGGCGGGTGCGCGCTGATAATCCGCGCCCATGCCCGAGGCCCTGTCGTTCCTGATCGATTTCATCCTGCACGTCGACGTGCACCTGCAGAACTTCGTGCAGGCGTATGGCGCCTGGGTCTATGCACTGCTGTTCCTGATCATCTTCACCGAGACGGGCGTGGTCGTGTTTCCTTTCCTGCCGGGCGATTCGCTGCTGTTCATCGTCGGCGCCCTGTGTGGCGTGGGGCTGATGAACCTTCCTCTGTCGATGGCGTTGCTGGTGGCGGCCGCGGTGCTGGGCAACCAGACCAATTACACGATCGGTCGCTACCTTGGGCCGCGCGTGTTCCAGTGGGAGGACAGCCGGTTCTTCAACAAGCGCGCCTTCGAGCAGGCCCACGCCTTCTACGAGCGCTATGGCGGCGTCACGATCGTGCTGGCGCGTTTCATGCCCTTCGTGCGCACCTTTGCCCCCTTCGTGGCCGGCGTGGCGCAGATGACGCGCAGCAAGTTCACCTTCTACGACGTGAGCGGGGGCGTGCTGTGGGTGTGCGGCCTGATCGGCGCGGGATACCTGTTCGGGAACATCCCGTGGGTGAAGCAGCACCTTGACAAGATCATCTGGGCGCTGATCCTCGTGCCGGGGCTGATCGCGATCTACGGCAGCTGGAAGGCCCGGCGCAATGCAGCAAGGGTGGGTCAGACCCTGTAAGCCTCGTGTCTGCTGCGCTGCAATAGAATCTTCGGGTTCCCTCGCGATTGCGGCACTCCTCGATGGCAGATCAAGCACAACCACGCCCCGTCTATCGCAACATTCACGTCTCGCAGATCGTCAAGTACCGTCTGCCGCCGGCGGGCATCGTGTCGATCGGGCACCGCATCAGCGGCGTGCTGATGTTCGCGCTGCTGCCGTTCATCGTCTGGTTGTTCGACGTCAGCCTGACCTCCGAGGTGAGTTACGGGCGCTTCACAAGCGCGTTCGTCGCGGGCCTGTGGATCTTTCCCGCGTGGATCGTCAAGCTTGTGACGCTGGGGCTGATCTGGGCCTATCTGCACCATTTCATCGCCGGCCTGCGCCACCTGTGGATGGATGCCACGCATGCCGTCACCAAGGAGTTCGGCAAGGTGTCAGCGCTGGTCACGCTCGGCGCGAGCCTTCTGCTCACGGCGGTGCTGGGCTTCAAGCTGTTCTTCTGAAGAATGAAACAAACCCAGGCTCACCTCATTCGCATCCCTCGAGGGCATGCATCGTCGCGCCCTCGGGCGGCCCGGCGGTACTGACCCATGGCTGATCCCAATTTCGGTTCCAAGCGGCTCGTCGTCGGCGCCCATTACGGGCTGCGCGACTGGCTCTCGCAGCGTGTCACGGCCGCGCTGATGGCGGTCTTCACGATCGTGCTGGTGGCGCAGGTGCTGTTCGGCGGCAAGCTCGGCTACGACCGCTGGGCGCAGATCTTCTCGGCGCAATGGATGAAGGTGCTGACCTTCGTCGTCATCGTTTCGCTCGCCTGGCATGCCTGGGTGGGCATCCGCGACGTCTGGATGGACTATGTCAAGCCGGTCGGCGTTCGCTTGGCCTTGCAGGTGTGGACGATCGCCTGGCTGGTGGGCTGTTGCGGTTGGGCCGTGCAAGTGCTCTGGAGACTTTAGGAACATGGCCACGCTGCCGAGAAGAAAGTTCGATGTCGTGATCGTCGGCGCCGGCGGCTCTGGCATGCAGGCGTCGCTGCGCCTGGCGCAGGCGGGCCTGAATGTCGCATGTCTGTCCAAGGTGTTCCCGACCCGCTCGCACACGGTGGCCGCGCAGGGCGGCATCGGGGCCAGCCTGGGCAACATGAGCGAAGACAACTGGCACTACCACTTCTTCGACACCGTCAAGGGTTCGGACTGGCTGGGCGACCAGGACGCGATCGAATACATGTGCCGCGAGGCGCCCAAGGTGGTGTTCGAGCTCGAGCACATGGGTATGCCGTTCGACCGCAACCCCGACGGCACGATCTACCAGCGGCCGTTCGGCGGCCACACCGCCAACTACGGCGAGAAGCCGGTGCAGCGCGCCTGCGCCGCGGCCGACCGCACCGGCCACGCGATGCTGCACACGCTGTACCAGCAGAACGTGAAGGCGCGCACCATCTTCTTCGTCGAGTGGATGGCGCTGGACCTGATCCGCGACGCCGAGGGCGACGTGCTGGGCGTCACCGCGCTCGAGATGGAGACCGGCGAGGTGCACATCCTCGAGGCCAAGATCACGCTGTTCGCCACCGGCGGTGCCGGGCGCATCTATGCGGCCAGCACCAACGCCTATATCAACACCGGCGACGGCCTGGGCATGGCCGCTCGCGCCGGCCTGCCGCTCGAGGACATGGAGTTCTGGCAGTTCCATCCCACCGGCGTGCACAACGCCGGCGTGCTGCTGACCGAAGGCTGCCGCGGCGAGGGCGCGATCCTGCGCAATGCCTCGGGCGAGCGCTTCATGGAGCGCTACGCGCCGACGCTCAAGGACCTGGCGCCGCGCGACTTCGTCAGCCGCTGCATGGACCAGGAGATCAAGGAGGGTCGCGGCTGCGGTCCGAACAAGGACTACATCAACCTCGACATGACGCACCTGGGCAGCGAGACGATCATGAAGCGCCTACCCAGCGTGTTCGAGATCGGCCACAACTTCGCCAACGTCGACATCACCAAGGAGCCAATTCCCGTGGTGCCGACGATCCACTACCAGATGGGCGGCATCCCAACCAACATCCACGGCCAGGTGGTGGCGCCCCGGAGCGGCAACCCGAACGCGGTCGTCAATGGCTTGTATGCCGTGGGTGAGTGCTCGTGCGTCAGCGTGCACGGCGCCAACCGCCTGGGCACCAACTCGCTGCTCGACCTGCTGGTGTTCGGCCGCGCGGCGGGCCTGCACATCGTCGAGGCGCTGAAGAAGGAGCCGAAGGCCCACAAGACGCTGCCCAAGGATGCGGCCGACCGTTCGCTCGCACGCCTCGTGCGGCTGGACAACACAGTGTCGGGCGAGTATGCGCAGGACGTGGCGGCTGATATCCGCGCCACGATGCAGCACCACGCCGGGGTGTTCCGCACCCAGGCCAGCCTGGACGAGGGCGTGGCCAAGATCGCGGCGATCGCCGAGCGCGTCAAGGCAATCGGCCTGAAGGACAAGAGCCGGATCTTCAACACCGCGCGCATCGAGGCGCTGGAGGTCGAGAACCTGATCGAGTGCGCCCGGGCGACGATGGCCTCGGCGGCGGCGCGCAAGGAAAGCCGCGGCGCGCACACCGTCAACGACTACGGCGACAGCCCCGAGTTCCCGAACGGCCGCAACGACCGGGAGTGGCTCAAGCACTCGCTGTGGTTCAGCGAAGGCAACCGGCTGGACTACAAGCCCGTGAACCTCAAGCCGCTGACGGCCGAGTCGATCGCGCCCAAGGTCCGCACGTTCTGACAGAGCCCTGCCCACATGACCAAGAGAACATTCCAGATCTACCGATACGACCCGGACACCGGCGTCAAGCCGCGCATGCAGTCGATCGACGTCGAGCTCGACGGCAGCGAGCGCATGCTGCTGGACGCACTGATGAAGTGCAAGGCGATCGACCCGTCGATCAGCTTCCGCCGCTCGTGCCGCGAAGGGGTTTGCGGCTCGGACGCGATGAACATCAACGGCAAGAACGGCCTGGCGTGCCTGACCAACATGCGCACGTTGCCCGAGACCGTCGTGCTCAAGCCGCTGCCCGGCCTGCCGGTGATCCGCGACCTGATCGTCGACATGACGCAGTTCTTCAAGCAGTACCACTCGATCAAGCCTTACCTGCTCAACGAGGGCACGCCGCCCGAGCGCGAGCGCCTGCAGTCGCCTGAGGAGCGCGACGAGTTGAACGGCCTGTACGAGTGCATCCTGTGCGCCTCGTGCTCGACGAGCTGCCCGAGCTTCTGGTGGAACCCCGACAAGTTCGTCGGCCCGGCCGGCCTGCTGCAGGCTTACCGCTTCATCGCCGACAGCCGCGACGAGGCCACCGCCGAGCGGCTGGACAACCTCGAGGACCCGTACCGTCTGTTCCGCTGCCACACCATCATGAACTGCGTGGACGTCTGCCCGAAGGGCCTGAACCCGACCAAGGCGATCGGCAAGATCAAGGAACTGATGGTGCGACGCGCCGTGTAGTGATGAACCCCCTGGCTTGTGCCTTCGACCCTTCACGGCCCCCCAAGGGGGCGCACGCCGCCCTTGGGGCGGCTCGGCGCGCGATTTGATCTTTCGCAATGCTCTCCCGGGCCGAATTCAACAAGCTCAAGTGGCGCTGCCGCCGCGGCCTGTTGGAGAACGACCTGTTGATCGAACGCTTCTTCGCGCACCACGAGTCGAGCCTGACCGTCAGGCAGGCGCAAGGGCTCGGGCGCCTGATGGAGTTGGCCGACAACGACCTGCTCGACCTGCTCCTCGCGCGCCGTGAGCCCGAAGGCGACCTTGCCACCGCGGAGGTGCAGGAAGTGCTGGCGCTGTTGCGAACGAATCCGAAGTCAGAAAGGCATTGATCATGATGATCCCCTCCGACGTGAAGGCCACCCTGTCGTTCTCTGACGGATCGCCGTCGATGGAGCTGCCGCTGTACAAGGGCACCATCGGGCCCGACGTGATCGACATCCGCAAGCTCTACGGCCAGACGGGCAAGTTCACCTATGACCCGGGCTTCCTGTCCACCGCGTCCTGCAATTCGACGATCACCTACATCGACGGCGACAAGGGCGAGCTGCTGTACCGCGGCTATGCGATCGAGCAGCTGGCCACCAAGTGCGACTTCCTCGACACCTGCTTCCTGCTTCTCTACGGTGAGTTGCCCAACGAGAAGCAGCAGAAGGACTTCCACAAGCTCGTGACCAACCACACGATGGTCAACGAGCAGATGCAGTTCTTCCTGCGCGGCTTTCGTCGCGATGCGCACCCGATGGCGGTGATGACCGGCCTGGTCGGGGCGCTGTCGGCCTTCTATCACGACAGCACCGACATCCATAACGCGCAGCACCGCGAGATCGCCGCGATCCGCCTGATCGCCAAGATGCCCACGCTGGTGGCGATGGCCTACAAGTACGGCATCGGCCAGCCGTACATGTACCCGCAGAACAACCTGTCCTACGCCGCGAACTTCATGCGCATGATGTTCGCCACGCCGTGCGAGCCCTATGTTCCCAACGACGTGCTGGTGCGCGCGATGGACCGCATCTTCATCCTGCACGCCGACCACGAGCAGAACGCTTCCACGTCGACGGTGCGCCTGTGTGGCAGCTCGGGCACCAACCCGTTCGCCGCGATCGCGGCCGGTGTGGCCTGCCTATGGGGCCCGGCGCACGGCGGTGCCAACGAGGCTTGCCTGAACATGCTGGAAGACATCCAGCAGATGGGCGGCGTCGAGAAGATCGGCGAATTCATCAGGCAGGTGAAGGACAAGAACAGCAACGTCAAGCTGATGGGCTTCGGCCACCGCGTCTACAAGAACTACGACCCGCGTGCCAAGCTGATGCGCGAGACCTGCCACGAGGTGCTCGAGGCCTTGGGCTTGCACGACGACCCGCTGTTCAAGCTCGCGATGGCGCTCGAGAAGATCGCACTCGAGGACGACTACTTCGTCTCGCGCAAGCTCTACCCGAACGTCGACTACTACTCCGGCATCGTCCAGAAGGCGATCGGCATTCCGGTGAGTCTGTTCACCGCGATCTTCGCGCTCGCGCGCACGGTGGGCTGGATCGCGCAACTGAACGAGATGATCGGCGACCCCGAGTACAAGATCGGCCGTCCGCGCCAGCTGTTCGTCGGCTCGGTGCGACGCGACGTGAAGCCGCTGGCGCAGCGCTGAACCGGCACGACCGACGTGCCTCGGCCAGGCCGCCAGTGGGCGGCCTTTTCGTTGCGGGCTCGGAACGCCTGCGCACGCGGGCCCGCCGGTTCTTTCCGCGATCGTCTTCAGAAGGTCGGCACGCACGGGTCGATCGACCTCACCGATGGCTCCCGGACCCGCACCGAGGCGTCGATCCTCGCCGTGCAGCGCACTGCGATTGCCGGCGTGTTCATTCTTCGTGGCGGCTATGCTGTGGGCGTTGCGTGAAACGACACCGATGAACGCCCCCGACAAGGCCCTCACCGAACCGCGCCTGACCTCGCTGTCGCACGGCGGCGGCTGCGGCTGCAAGATCGCCCCGGGCGTGCTGTCCGAGATCCTGCGCGGCACCAGTGCAATGCCGGTGCCCCGCGAACTGCTGGTGGGCATCGAGACCTCGGACGACGCCGCGGTCTACCGCTTGAACGACGAGCAGGCGCTCGTCGCCACCACCGACTTCTTCATGCCGATCGTCGACGACCCGTTCGACTTCGGCCGCATCGCCGCCACCAACGCGATCAGCGACGTCTACGCGATGGGCG
>Ga0209797_10000179_pt1 | contig 29113 bp, 22 predicted proteins | sample DOMMetBare3Fresh_2_FD_187472 | JGI IMG/M metagenome (GOLD analysis project Ga0209797, IMG submission 187472) | Wetland sediment microbial communities from St. Louis River estuary, USA, under dissolved organic matter induced mercury methylation -... | ecosystem: Environmental > Aquatic >... | reverse complement strand
TTCTTCCGTCAAACACAAGTCCTGAATTGGGATTGCAGGAATGATTAACATAATCGTCTGCCTCACCGGATGGCCCTAAATAATTCTCATGACTTACCTGTAGATAATGGTCCATTCGGCTACCTAATTTTTCTTGTACCTCTGCCTCACTCATAATTTCGCCACCAAATTTTAGAATAGCACTTCCTTTTGAAAATTTCTTTGCAGCATATACCGCCTTGCCCAGGCTATTCAGCTTAATGATAAGTTTATTATTAGAAGATTTCATCTTGCCGATAACTATTATAGCGACAATCATAGAATGACATAAAAATTCAATTATTATATAAGGTAATTCCTGGAAACTTTGCAATCTTCCGGTGATTATCGTTAATACGATCAAATCACTGATCACCCATAAGTACCATGCTCTTGAATTTTCAGTCTTATAATCAGCAAAAGCGGCTTTGTAGGCGGGAATGAATCCAATTGGAATTGATACTAATAAAACCACATGGGCAAGCCAGGCAGACTGGAAAAAAATCCAGAAAAGCATTGCACCGGCACAAAAAGCAAGTGACATCATCTCTGTCGTATCAGGTTTGTTCCGGGTGGAACTCTGCCATACTTTAACCGTAATAATGATACAGGCAATAGCGGATATGATAAAACTTATTGACTTTATTATATCACCTGAAACGTAACTGAATGTAATAGTTTCAAGCGACATTGATAAACTCCAGATCAGCCACGAGTACCTGTTGGATTTAACATTTGAATTCCTGAGATCAGCATAGTATTGCCAATATGCTATAACAGAAATAATGCATGCTGTAAGTGTAAATAAAAGTGTCATAGGGTTTCTAGTGGATTTGGATAATTATTGTTAAGTTTTTCCAGACCGGATTATTATCTCCCTGTTCATACTTTATTTATTCTATAATTGGTTTATCTGTTTTTGATCAATTTTTCTGTTGTTCTTTTACCAGTTGCCTGATCAATTACTTCCAGTAAATACATGCCTGCCGGCAAACGGTCAAAGTCTTTCAGCGCAACCTGGGTGATACCTTTTTCAATTTGCTGCTGAAAGCTCCGTATAGTTACACCGGCCACATTTGATATTTTTAAAATTACCTCTGTCTTCGTTGTGCTGTTAATGTTAACATTAATAACTGACTGGAATGGATTGGGCCATGTGCTGATTGTCGCAGATGTTTTTAGATTTACTAACACGATATTGCTAACCGTGATTTTGCTATTGATGTCCGTCTCTATTACCCGGTAGTAAATTTTGTTATACTGAACTATGCTGCTAATATCATCGTTAAATTGATAATGTTTCGTAACAGAACTATTACCTGCTGCTTTTATATGACTGCTTACCGTGGTGAAGTTTCTGCCATCTGTACTTCTCTCCACTATAAAATAATCAGAGTTTGATTCGGTTTCGGTTTTCCAATCAATAGTGGCAGTATTGGCGTTGCTTAGTTTAGCAGTTGCCTCGAGACCATTTACAGCCAGCGCAACAGGCATAGTGAAAATATTTGTTCCCACCGAAGGAAAATCGTTGCTGTATTTTTCATTATTCGTTCCGGAAGCGGCTTCCTGGTAAGGATTCAAGAACGTGTTGCCCATGCTCAATACCTCGAATGTATAAGTATAACTGCCGTTGAACCCACCTGACTGACCAAGTCTGTCGTCAAATAAACGGCTCAGATAAGGCTCGTTGTCAAAATGGGTAGTTATTCCATTTAATGGATTATTTCCACCTGTACCAACTATATTACTTTGTATATCTACAAGACGAAAACTGGCTGCGGCAAAACTTGTGCCTCCGATCGGTTGAATCCAGAAATCATAATCCCAAAGATTATCCCTGTTAGCGTCAAAACCATTACCTATTGTGCCGAACGATGCATTATTAAACGTAATCGAAAATGTTTGACCGACACCCACCAGTACTCCATCGTCATTGTTGTTAATTATACCGTCTTTAGTCAAATCAATATAACCATCAATAACATTATAAGTGCCAATTGTTGCATCGTCAGCTGTGTTAATAACCCCGCTTTTATCAATATCCCATTTACCATCAATAACACCTGCATAGTAAAAACTTCCATCGTCTGCACCGCTTATTATTCCGTCAGAATTAACGTCGATCTGACCGTCTATAATGCTGTTTGGAAAGCTTGAAATATAAGCACCACTTGGCATTACTTTGTTTGAAGCGGCGCTAAGTTCACATCGTACTTTGGCGTAATCACTATACTTCGCGGTACGGGTTACACCTCCATCATTACCGCTTGCCCACACAATCCATTTATATTGTAAATCATCAGCAAAATCATTACAGTTTCCAAACGTTGGCTGATTGGCCGCATCAACAACATCATATCGAACAAACCAATAAATATTTTTTGTTTCACCACCATAGGTTGAAGCATCTGATGCATTGATTACGCCATCACCATTAATGTCCACATATCCGTCAATAATAGAAGGATCACGGTAACCATCATAGACACCCGGAGGACGGGGAAGGTCATCTGTAGTATTAATAACTCCATTTTTATTTACATCCACACGACCGTCAATAACTGTTTTTCCGTTACTAAGTATTCCGTCATCAGCAGTGGTCACAGCACCATCACCATTAAAATCAATACTGCCGTTAATTACATTTTTTGCGCCACCAAGGCTTGCTATTCCTCTTACGCAATCGCCGGCGCCAGCCAGGGCAATAAGAGAGAATGATCCCTGGTATGTATTATTTGTTTGCAATAATGTTCTGACAGTAACAGGAAAGGTTCCCGCAGTTGTTCCGTTACCAACGTTGATTTGAATATTGGAAATTGTATTTGTGCTAAGATTAGTGATCTTGGCACCAATCGTAAAGACTCTTGGTCCCGAAGTCGGGTCATTAGAATCGTCTATTAGGCTGGTTGCTGTAATATCACTTACATAAAGAGCAGCTTTCACCGTAATGGTGTTACTTACTGCATATGGGAAAATATAGCCGCTTTTGTTACAGGCATTACCACCAAAAGTTAATTGACCGCTTGCATCTTTTGCTGTTATCCGATAGGTCCATGTAAATGTAACAGGTGAAGTGCCTACTGTAGCGCTTGCCGGTGAAGGCCCGCTTATTAAAGTAGCGAACACACCATTTGTTCCCGATACAGAAAGTGGATTTGGAATTACATTTGAAATAGATACAGGATTTGTCAACGTCATGGTGATCGTAACAATATCACTGGCTGTAGTAGTTGTAGGAGATACACTGATTGTTGTAGTTCCTGATTGAGAAAGCTGGAAAGCTCTTGTATATATACCGAAATTATCAGTATTTCCGGCTATGGTTCCATTTCCTTCCCATGAAATTACAAATCTTCCGGAGGCATTCATGTCAATAACAGGATAACCCTGGTAGCCCGTAACGCTTTGGTTAATCATTGTTTCACTTCCAACAGGATTACCGTTCGCATTATATTCACGCATCCAGAGTGAACATCCTGGCCCCGCTAAGTCGGGAGAACCGCCGCCACCATCGCGGTTATTATTATCTGACCATGCAATAATAAAACGACCGCCTGGTTCAATAGCTACCTGTGGTTCAAACTGGTTATTGGTTGTATTGGTTGTTATGGCAAATTCACCACTGAGTGCATTAAAGTTGTTATCAAATCGTCTTCCATAGATACCCATTCCAGATCCATCCTGACCATCACTTTCCCATGTAATTATAAAATTGCCACTTCCATCCACACGGCCAACTGCATATTCCTGGGTACCGGTTGTGTAAGTATTTATTTTGGTTTGTGATGCCTGTGGCTGAAGATTTGCATCAAATATCTGACCGTAAACATCACCACTCGTAGTCCAAACCATTAATATGCTGTTATCGGGTCTTACACATAATCCATCCATTATCACATCACCGCTTACAGAACTGATACGTGTTTCAGGTCCAAAAGCTCTTGCTTCTTCATCAAAGCGCTGTAATACCGTTTGAGCTGCATCGACAAATCCTGCCACGAAAGTACCATCAGGGTAATATTGTATTTCAGGGTAACGTTGGTTACCTGTAACAGTAGTATTCAATAAAAACTCACTTCCGATTTTTACTCCGTTTTTAGTGAAGCGTTGTGCAAATATATCTATACTTGCACCCGGACCTTCCCAGGCAATTAAAAAACTACCATCAGGAGCTACGGCTACTGCCGGAGAATATTGCTGTCCCGAAAAAGTAGTGTTTACCTGGAATTCGGAACCCACTTTTGCACCACTTGCATTATAACGCTGCGCAAAAATTCCTTCGGCTTGTCCATCAGCACCGCCAAGGTCCATCCATGCGATAATATAACCACCATCGGGTTGTACGGCGATTGTACGGGGTGACCACCAGTAACCGAATTGATTACCTGCAGTTGTTGTGTTTACTCTGGTTTCATTGGTAAGCGAAGAAAACTGCGCTTGGGAAACAACCGGAGAAAGGTTGAAGCAAATTGTAAAGAAAAGGGTAACACTTAATGAGTAAAGAGTTTTCATCGGGATCATTTTAGGGTATACGGAAACTAAATACGGTTCAACATTAACCGAAACATCTTCAGAACACAATAGAAGCCGATGAAAAAAATGAAACGAGGGAGAATTATAAATGTAAATGTTTCATAGTCGGATTAGATTGTTTTCTTAGGATTTGTTCGATTCGAAGACAAACATACTACGCAAATCTTATTCGTGCAAGTTTCAATATATATTTTTTATGGTTTATACTTTGAACTTTATTTTCTTTTTATATATAAGTTATTATCACTGCATTGCAATTAAAGTATATAAATCAGGATGGATATAAATCGTAGAAATCATTGGTAAAAACCCTAAAAATAAATCGTAAGACATCGCAATTTTCAAATTACAGAGATCATAGTTTTACTATTATATGTTAAGTGATCATCCTATAATTGTAATTACCTATCATGAGTATAAGAAAAACAAAAAAGGCCCTATAGAAATAGGGCCCGTCTCCGTTGATACTCTAAGTGTATGAAAATCTTCAAAAGGTTTTAACCGGTCGTTAGAATCATTGGCTTAGTACCAGGAGACTTAATTTAACTAACGAGGATTGCTTTTACCTTCTTCCCCGCTCCCTCACAGATATCAGGAAGATGGCTTGTTTAAAAATTTTATTTGTTTGCAGGTTTTAAAAAAGCCGAAATTCATTTCGGCTTTCATGTAATTGGATTCGATTTTTCAATGAAGTGGATTTAATTACCTAAGAAATGAAAAAGGTTAACTGGGCTTATAATATTTTATTGTTTTACAAATTTTGCAACCTGGCTATTTGAACCATTAAACACTTCTACTACATACACTCCAGGTTTGAATGTTGAATTCAACGGCAGACTTAACATATTACTTCCTTCAGCGCTGTTTACTTTTTGACTCATTAAAATTTTTCCTGTCAAATCATAAACTTTTACATTTACTTGCTGAGTTGCATTTGTATAGTAGCTGAATGTAAGTTTATCTTTTACAGGGTTACCGTAAACTTTTATATCATTAGTTATTAAAGTCTTCGTTTGGAAGATCAGAATTCTTGAATAATCAATATCATGCCCTTTATCGATCATTTTAAGACGATACATTACTTTATCGTTGCCCGATACAGTTTCGTAGAACATATAGTTTTCAGTACCGGATTTTTCTGATGCAAGTACAACGCCTGCTGTTGTAAAATCTTTTCCGTTAAAGCTTCTTTCTACTTCAAAACTTTTTACAGTTTCATTATCTGCAACAGTCCAGTTAAGCGTTACTTTATTATTTTTATTCATGTTACCCTGGAATCGTACCAGGTGCACCGGTAAAGTTTGTGAAGAATAAACCGGTGTATATGCAGTGTCTTTGCAGCCATTTCTTAGTTCTGTAACAACCAGCATAAAGGTTCCTTCTAAATTTGTAGTTGCATTTTTAGTAGTTGCGGTATAGCCCACTGGTCCTGACCATTCCCAGGTCAGGCCTGAAGAAAAGCCATAAGGAGTCCAGTAGTTACTGGCAGAGTCATTACCACCGATAAGATTTGCCAGTACACCAGGGTATAGCAAATTGACCCATCCTTCTGTAGCTGCAGTAGCAACAGGTTGATAAGTATCTCTTGTTAAAATGATGCTATCAGTTAATCCCATACATCCGCTAACGATAGATGCAGTCAGGTAATATTTACCCTCACCACTTACTGTTACAGATTCAGAAACCGGATTGGATAAAATGTTTCCACCAGCAGTACTCCACACATAAAAAGCTCCTGTCTGCGGATTTAAGGGAGAAAGAGTGGTGGTATTAATTGTACAAGTCAATTTTGCCGGGGCAATCTGTTGAGGAACTTGGGGTGCATCAAGAAAAGGATAGGGGCCTGTAAAATCTTTCAGCTCGGAAGTATAAGAACTGGATGATCTTGTTTTTACCATTATACGGGTAAATGGTGGCGCACATGGATCAGTAGTATTACCGGCATTTCCCAGTGCAGGGTCAATGCCTAAAGAAGTGAGGTTGATCGCTACTTCAGAAAACTGGCCTGCCCCGTAATTCGGTGCTGCATAGTTTGAACCACTCACTCCTATATCTTTTGAATTGGTTCCCCAAAAAGGACCAGTAGATGTAAAAGTGTTAGTGGTAGCAAAAAATTCAAAATTTGGCAAACCATTATTTTGAGTAATTCTGCAATAACCATAATCAGGATTAGAACCTTCTCCGAAATATTCAGAAGGGATAAAATCAAAATATAAAGGGTTTACATTGTCTTTATTAGTCTTAGACACCCAGATAAAAACGGCTACATCTGTAACGTTAGAAGAACCGTAAGAGAAACTAACCAGCATATCACCGGTAGATTTTACTGTTCCATCAGCATTAAATGTCCATACAGAATGTCCACCCGTTGTTGATGATCCGGAATTTGAAAAACCTGTTGAACGATTAAAACTGATCCTTGATTTGTACAGTTCAAAATCTATATATCGGTCACCCTCTGTACCAAGGGTGCTGGCGCCGGCCATCAAATACAAAGGACTTGGATTAGTAGAATTGATCGTGGTGCCGTTTCTACGCATATGTGCATATACATCAACAATATCATTTTTATTCTGAACACCGCCACCATTTAGTTCAAATCCCCAGTTCATTGGATTGCCACCATTCTTATTACTGTTTTTAAAAACTGTTGAATCAGTAATACCCCCACCGGTTCCAATACCATCACGTCCATAACGGGTATCCAGCATATACATATTATCTACTATCGCATACCGGGAAACTGACTGCCCCCTGGTAAACGAAATATTTCCTCCTGACAGTATTAAGGGGTTATAAATGCTGGTACCAACAGTATCAACAAGGCCAATACCAATCCCGTTTTTTTGTTTTAACCAGTCATGAGAACCAACTGGGTTACCTGGGCCTAATCTCATGGTATCATTAGCTAATTCTCCATCGACACCAAATTTGGCGACCAGTGCGGGGCTTTGAGCATGGATTGTAAAAGGGATTGCAAGAAGTGCAAACAGGATAAAGAGTAAAGTTGTTTTCATTGTCTTAGGGTTGAATTATAAACGGATCAATTTTCGTTTCTTCTGAAACTACCGTAATGTTACCGGGAATTTTTTTTTTAGAGTGGGTATCAGTACGGATTATTTCGAAGTGATCTTTCAGGATATTGTAGCAATCGTTCTACACAAATCTACTTAGTCATTTTTACACTTGCAAGCATTCATAAAAATATTTTTCATGATGTTTAATTTTAAATCGTAATTGCACTTAATATTTTTTTATTAAAAATAAATTTTAAAAAAGGCCCTTTATACAAAGTGCCCGTCTCTGTTAAGTTAACACGCAATTTGTATGAAACATTACAAAATTTTAATCATGCTGATAATCATTTCCCGTACCAGTAGCCTTTTTAACTGACACGGGATTTATTTTTTCCTCGCTTCACATAATTACTGGTTCATTGTTTTATTAATTTTAAAAAAGAAAGCAGAATGAGAAAATAATATTCTGCTTTCATAGCTTTTGGATTTTCTGCTGTAATCGAAAGATAGTAATTACAGGTATTGGATAATGAGCCTGGTTTTTACAGAGGATAGTTGGTGGCTTGTAATTATTTTATAGAGCTATTTATAGTTTTATGAATTTTTCAGTTTTATTTTCAATACCATTGTTGATCTCTACTACATACAATCCTGGTGTAAAGGATGTGTTTAAAGGAATACTTATCATATTACTTCCATAGGAGTTGTTTATTTTTTGGCTGTGTAAAATTTTACCGCTCAGGTTCAGAATTTTTATACTTATTTCATCAGCCTGTGAAGTGTAGCTTAAAGTAAGTTTGTCATTTACCGGGTTTCCAATTATCTTAACTTTATTATCGATGACCTTTTTGGCCTGGGTAAAAAGGATCTTTGAATAATATTCACGACGAGCCTTATTTATAATTTTCAAACGGAACATTACTTTGCTGGTGCTGTTTATGACTCCTGAGAATTTATAAGCATCAGCTCCTTTTTTTTCAGTAGGCATGATTACTGCTATGCTTGTAAAATCTTTTCCATTGAAGCTTTGCTCTACTTCAAAACTGGATATAACCTCGTTGTTGGCAACATCCCATGATAGTTTGTAATCTGAATTGAAATTTACATTGATTGCAAAGTTATCTACAAGCGCAGGGCTAAGCTGGGCATTACTTTTTTGACTAATTATTGAAAGCGAAATCAATAAGAGGGTAAAATATTTTTTCATTTTTATAGGGTTGAATTTTTATTTTGATTGCGAACTTTATTTAAAAATCTATGATTTCTATTAGGCGGTTATCGGTGGTATATGATAAGAAAATAATGTAACAAAGCATAAGTGTTTTGATTTAGTGTTAGAAGAATAGCCAACAGTTGACTTTTTTGTATCAATACTATTTGTCAAATAAGTAATGATTCCTGAGGCAATCATTGAAGTGGTATTTATCATAAAGAACTTTTTTTAAGTGGCAAATGAAAAAGAATTGAAATATCATCCACCAGATTTTCAGTAAAAGAAATCCCAAACGTTATGTTTCGGGTTTGCTGAAAAACATTTCCGCCGTTTTTAGATTTAAAAATAGAATTGATTTCAGGAACCCGGGTTGAAGAGATCATCGTATGATGATGATGACGAACTGTAAATTCCGGTCTTGATGTATTATTCATTATCTCTATTGTTTTTGCCGGAATCCAGCTTTCTCCAGTTTGGATACTGGATTTAATATCAGCATTCACTTTAGAAATAGGATTATCGAGGCTTGATTGTGCCGCAAGGGAAAGGTGAAATCCGGAAAGAATAACAAGGAAAGATGTATAAATAGGTTTCATTTTCTTAGGGTTGAATTATAGCGAATCAGTGTGATTCCTTTTGATGAGTTACCGCAATGTTACCAGGGAAATAATAAGAAGAGTAGGTATCAGTACGGATCGCTTATCGTATTTTTCTTAGGATATCTGTGATTCATCTACGATGACACAAACGTAATATGCGCATTTAGTTCATGCAAGCTTTTCTATAGAAATTTTTTCATTGTGGTTTTAAAATATTCATTTCCAATAAAAAATTTTTAAAACTAATTTTGAATTTCGTACTATTACTATATGTCTTCTATTATTGAAGTTCGTGGATTAACGAAATCATTTAACGAAATAACCGCAGTCGATAATCTGACTTTTACTGTTAATGAAAAGGAGGTTTATGGTTTTCTGGGGCAAAATGGTGCTGGAAAATCTACCACTATAAGAATGTTGTTGACTTTAATAAGACCTTCTGAGGGCGAAATAAGAATTTTTGGCCTTGATCTTTCAACACATAGAAAAGAAATTTTACAGAGAACCGGCGCAATAATAGAAAAACCTGATCTATATAAATACCTTACTGCAATTGAAAATATAAATCTGTTTGCATTAATGAGTGGGCTAAAACTAAACAGGAAACAATTGATTGAAAAACTTGAAAAGGTTGGGCTTGCAGAAAGAGCCGATAGTAAAATAAAAACATATTCGCAGGGAATGAAGCAAAGATTGGGTATTGCAGTAGCACTTGTTCACGATCCTGACCTAATAATATTAGATGAGCCGATGAACGGGCTGGACCCGCAGGGTATAGCAGATATAAGGAACCTTATTAATCATCTTAGTAAAGATCTTGGTAAAACAGTATTTATTTCTTCGCATCTGCTCAGCGAAATGGAACAGGTGGCAGATTCTTTACTTATTATTCATAAAGGGAAAAAAATTGCAGAAGGAAGCATGCACGATTTATTGAACCCCGAACAATCCAGGATAGAAATTGAAACGAATTCAGCCAAAGAACTTGAGCTGCAGCTGAAACTAACAAACTGGGGGGCTAAAATAATTGCCGCCAATGGAAAAAAAATAACAATGCAACTGAAAAATGATGATGTGCCTCTTCTTATCAGGCAAATAGGAGAAATGAAAGTTGATATTTATTCTATCCATAAAAAAAATTCACTCGAAGATTATTTCTTATCACTTACAGCCCATTGATATGATGTCATTGTTGAAAATAGAGATATTTAAAATTTTTAAGCGGCCACGAACTTATATCGCCTTTGCTGTTATTACATTGATCATTCTTCTTATTCAAATTGCATTAAAGTTTGGCGGAGAAGAATATGTAGGCCTGATGCTTAGCGGAATGGGTGATAGCTTTGAAAAGATCCCTTCTGAAAAAATTTTGAATGGTTATTTTGTATGCTTTGTAATATTGAATTTACTGCTTATTCATGTTCCTATTCTTGTCGCATTAGTATCTGGTGACGCAATTGCCGGCGAAGCAAATATGGGAACGTTGCGCCTGCTTGCATCAAAACCGGTTAGCAGGATCAAATTACTTATTGTAAAATTTACTGCATCTGTTTTTTATACTTTGTTATTACTTATATGGGTGGCAATATTGGCCTTGCTCTTAAGTATTATACTTTTTGGAGTGAATTGGCTTGGCGTGCCAAGAGGTCTTGAATTTGATGTGATGGAGTCAGACGATGTACTGTGGCGATATGCTTTTGCTTTTTGTTTTGCCGCGATAGGTCTTATTTGCGTAGCAGCCCTTGCATTTATGCTTTCAGTTTTTTCAGACAATTCTGTTGGACCAATTGTTGCAACAGTTTGTGTAATCATTGTTTTTACAATACTTACGCAACTGCAGATCCCCTTTTATGATGAAAGCATAAAGCCTTACCTTTTTACAACGCACATGCTGGGATGGAAAGGTTTTTTTTATGTGAAAGGAATTGACGGGGTTACTCAAAAGGGCACCATAGAAAATCTTTCAGCAATATTGAAAAGCGCCGCTATTCTTATTGTCTATACATTTATTTTTCTGGGAATTGCTTTTTGGTATTTTAAAAGAAAAGATATTTTAAGCTAATGAAAAAAGTATTTTCAATAATAGGTATGTGTTTTTTGGTCAGCCAGGTTTCAGCACAAACCCCTGAGGAATTAGTGAATAAAGTAAAAGCAAAACTGGAAAAGGTGAATGATTATACGGCGAAAGGTAAATTGAAGACAAATGTTGTATTTATTAAAGCGCCGATCGCTACTGTAAAAGTATATTATAAAAAACCGGATAAAATGAAAATTGTGAACGAAGACGGAATTTCATTTATACCAAAAGGATCTGTGAATATTAATCTTGCTAAATTTTTTACTGCTGCCGGCACTTATGAAATTGTGGATGCAGGTAAGGAAGCAATCACTGGTTTACGGATATTGAAATTGCTGCCTTCAGATGAAAACTCAGATCTTGTTTTATCTACTCTTTATATTGATGAAAAAACAGAGTTGATAAAAAAAGCCAAGAATACCACAAGAGATAACGGCACTTATGAATTGGAAATGAGTTATGACAAGTATGCTTCTTACGGATTACCAGATAAAGTGATCTTTTCTTTTAATACAAAGGATTATAAGCTTCCTAAAGGTGTTACATTCGATTATGATAATGGCTCTGAAAAAAAGCCAGATGGTGCATTGAAAAATAAAAAAGGAAAGGTCGAGATCACATACTCTGAATACATGATCAATAAAGGTGTTAATGATGCAGTTTTCAAATAATATATTTTTTGGTAATTCTTCTAAGTAAATTTTCATTTGATCAGTGTGACTATTTCTATTTTTAAAAGATAAAATGAATTGATCATTTAACAAGTTTGTTTTTATAAAGACGAGGTGCTTCTCAAATAAAAGCCTTCTTTATTCGTTTTTATTTTACTGATTTCCTGTTGATAATGCATTTTAATAAACTGCAGACAGCGATTATCTTTGTAGCGACAAATCCATTTCATGAAGAACCTGGCCATTTCGATCTTTATCGGTTTATTCCCTTTCATTCTATCTGCCCAAACAGGAGTAGTAAAAGGAAAGTTGGTTGACACTACAGGCCAGTTATTAAGCCAAGCAACAATTTCAGTTTTACAAAAAAAAGACTCATCACTTGTAAGCTATACGATATCTGATAGCAAAGGATCATTTGAAATAAAAAACCTTTCATCAGGCGACTACCAGATATTCATTTCGTTTACCGGGTACGAGGTTTATAAAAACCCTTTCTCGATTACTGCAAATAAGAGGATACTGGATTTCGGCCTGGTAATGCTTTGGCCAGAGTATAAAACTCTTTCTGCTGTTGTTGTCACCGAAAGCCCTGTAAGAATGAATGGTGATACTATTTCATTCAAGGCAAATGCATTTAATTCAAAGCCTGATGCCACAGTGGAGGATGTATTGAAAAAAATACCAGGTGTACAGGTACAAAAAGATGGATCTATAAAAGCGATGGGTGAGCAGGTACAAAAAATTTATGTGGATGGTAAAGAATTCTTTGGTAATGATCCAAAAATTGCAACGAAGAACCTGACAGCAGATATGGTTGACCAGATCCAGGTTTTTGACGATATGAGTGAGCAGGCAAGATTTACAAAAATTGATGATGGCAGCCGTACAAAATCTATTAATATTAAATTGAAAAAAGATAAAAGGAAAGGCGACTTTGGAAGAGCTATGGCGGGTGTTGGTACAAATTCGCGATACGAAGGAAATTTTTCATTTAATCATTTCAGAGGAGACAGGAGAATATCTTTAGTTGGCTCAGCAAATAACACAAATAAACTGAGTTATACTTTTACAGATTATTCTTCATCACAGGGATCATCATCACAATTCTCCAATGGCGGCGGCGCTACAGGTTCAGGCATGATCAATGCATCAGGCGGCGCACAAGGTGGCATAAGCCGCCCACTTTCAATGGGGATAAATTTTAATGACACATGGGGTCCAAAAGTAGATTTCAGAAGCAGTTATTTTTTTTCTGACAATTCGGGTATTCTTGAGCAATATAAATTCAGAAGAAATAGTTTTCCGGGAGATTCTGCATCTGAAACGAGTTCTTTCAGCAATATTTTAAACAGCAACAAATCACACAGGCTGAATGTACGATGGGAATTTGCAATAGACTCCGCCAATTCATTACTATATACTGCAAATTTTGGAAAGCAGTATTTTGACGGGTCAACCGCCGATTCAAGTATTACATTTTCTGATGGTATTAATAAATATGTGGCTGTCAGGGCAAGTTCAGATAGGCATGATGCGAGAGATGGATTTACTTATTCCGGTGAATTACTTTATAGAAGAAGATTTAAAAAGGTAGGCAGAACTTTTACGATGGGCTGGAGAAATAGTAAAGGTGACAATGAATCAAAAGGTATCAGCAGATCACCTGTATCAACTTACAATGCCAGCGGTAATATAGCTTCTGTAATTAATCTGAATCAGCAGGCATTCCAGGAAAATGAATCAGGGAACAATACGGTCAGCGCTTCTTATACCGAACCTGTCGGCCGCAACAAACTTTTTGAAGTAAACTATGCCTATTCCGGTAATGATAATACTTCTGATAAAAAAACTTATGATTATAATTCCGGTTCAGGAAAGTATGATCTGATCAATAATCAACAAACAAATTATTTTGATTATAACAATACATCAAGCAGGGCAGGGTTTAATTTCCGTCATCAATTAAAGAAATTTAATTACCAGTTAGGAATGGGTTTTCAGATCTCTGATTTGGAGAACAGGAGTATTACTCCTTCGACAGGAAAGGACACTACTGTTAAGCAGCGATTCACAAATCTTTTCCCTACTGCAAATATTGCTTACGCAATTACCCGTTCAAAAAATATCAGGATCAATTACAGAGGAAGAACAAATGCGCCAAGTGTGGCACAACTGCAAAATGTTCCGGATGTCAGTAATCCTTTGTTGATCAAAACAGGTAACCCATCGTTGAAACAAGAGTTTGTAAATAACATAAACATAAATTACAATTCATTTGCTTTGGCTTCACAACGGTTTTTTTCTGCAAGCCTGAATGTTACATACACAGGAAATAAAATTGTAAACAGTATTGATTCAGTAAATGCAGTAACTATTATTTATAAACCAGAAAATATGGATGGTTCGTTTACTGGTTCCGGAATGGCTTCGCTGAATTTTCCTGTTAAAAAAATAAAGGGCTTCAATGTCAATCTTACAAATATGATGTACCTGAGCCGTGATGCAAACCTTGTGTTCAGGAAAAAGAACTTCACAACTGTTTTCCAGGTAAATCAATCAGCAGGCATCAATTATGGAAAAGATAAATTTGACCTTGCTGTCAGCACCGCTTTTGTTTATAATATCGTAGCATATAATCTTGATGGCAACACCAATACAAAATATTTTAACCACGCATATTCTGCAGATTTTACCTACCGGTTCAAAAATCGTTTGTTCTTCCTTACTGATTTTGATTATTACATCAGCTCCGGCCGTACTGCTGGTTATAACCAGGATGTTTTTTTATGGAATGTATCTTTTGCAAAAAAATTTTTTCAAACTAATATTGCCGAAGTTAAGTTCACTGTTTATGATATTCTAAAGCAGAATAATGGGATAAACAGAATTATTGGTGAAAACTATTTTGAAGATATTCGTGCCAATGTAGTGCCGAGGTTTTTCATGCTTACCATCAGTTATAATCTTAATAAGTTCGTCGGAAACAAAGAACTAAAAAAAGAACCGCCACAGCAAATGATGATATTTAAATAACGATTTGAATTGACATAATAAAAAAACATCCCGATAAATCATCGGGATGTTTTAGTTTTTAACCAACGGCTATGGTTAATTAAAAAAGCCAACTTGAAAGGTTGGCCTTAAAAGATTTTTTTCGATGAGTATTTTTTAATGAGATACAGTTAATTTATTAATGAAGGTTTTCTCTGTGGTTACCAGCTCTACGATATACAGGCCGTTGCTCAATGCGTTGGTTGAAAATGATACACGGTTGTCGCCCTGGTTCAATGCAATTGGCCTCTTTATAATTACTTCACCCGCCAACGACCGGACATATAATGTTGCGGATTGGTTTACCACAGAGTTAAAAGAAACTGTCACATCATTTTTTACCGGGTTAGGATAAATTTTAAGATTGGTAATTAAATTATCGATCTGAATAAGTCTGGTGCTGCTGTTTCTTGAAGAGCCGGTTCTTTCTACCATTTTTAAACGATAGTAAGATATTCCTTGCAGAGGTTGTTGATCAAGAAAACTGTAATCAGCTGTAAATGCCGATGAATTTATATTGACCCAACCTGTTTTTTCCCAAACATTCTGATCTTTGCTTCTTTCAACTTCAAAGCCTGATGCCTCGTTATCTGCATAAGCCTTCCAGCTAAGCAATACATTTTTATCTCTTGTAAGTGTTGCATTAAAATCAAGTAGTTTGATGGTAAGCGGGGTGGCTTGAGAAATTACAGGATAATCCTCTGTTTCACCATCGGTAAACCAACCTGTAGCATTGCTGGTTGTAAGTACCGTTGAAGAAAGACGTACTCTTAAAAAACTATTTGGCGTTCCTATTGCAACAGTAATTCCCGTCCAGGCAAGTGATATTGTTTGCGGTGAAGCGCTGCTTGTCACACTAACTACTACTCCTTCAGAAGCTTCAAAAACTCCATCTGCATCATAATCAAGCCAGCCTGCTAAATATGCAGTGGCACCTGTATTATTAAGCACAATTACATCCTGTACATGATTATAAGCAGCACCATCAGAAACCATAATGGTAACTGTTGTTATTCCATCTTCTTCATCATCGCCCGATGCATCGGTCGATGTGTTTTTACTCCACTCATCTCCCCAGGCTGAACCTATTCTTAATGTTGTATTGTTACAAGATTTTTGATTTGCAGCTACAGATAGTGCAACAGGATCATAAGTAGATGGTGCATCACCAAAGTCCTGCATTGGCTTGAATGGATCCGATGCGTCACCAGCATTACCTGCCCATGCAGGTGAGCATGAAGTAACAGCAATTGCTGATGTACTACCAACTGTTCCATCATTATTATAGAGAGCTACAGCATTATTAATTCTATAAACATTACCATTATAAGTTTGCCCTAATTGTCCGGCTACTATGGCTACAGGACTTGCATAACTGGTAGCGGCTCCAGTTTGCATATTATAATGTATGTAATGGTTCGATGTAGCAGTAGGACCTGTCGCATGGGTTATGATTGTCCCGTCTTTTATAATAAAATCTCCCCAGTCATGTCTTGGTGTACCAGTTCCAACATCACCAGGTGTTCCAAATGCCTGCGAATAACCGGTAGGGTTGCCTGATCCATCAAAATCAATCTTCCATACTACCGACTCGCCGTATGTACTATAAGATGTACCGTCACTTCCTTCTACACCAAGATACAATGAGCCATTATAAAATGCAGCACCGGCATATTCGACACCCTGAATAAAAGACGGAATGCCGAATGTGTTAAGATTTGCAATTACTGTACTGATTGTTCCAGTCGAAAAATCATATTTTTTCAGCACCAGGTTTGCCGGATACTGTGTTGCATTATCCATTGTATAATAAAGCCAGTGATTTACCGGATCATAAGCCAGTGAGTTCATTTTATTGGTTCCTGCAGGGCTGCCTCCCGGATCTGAAAAGATATAATCTGCTTCACCATTACTTGCATTTATTCTATATACATGCAGGTTTTGAGGGTTAGCAAGAAAATATGCAGGTTGATTTGTGTAAGGAGTTGTATAAGTAGAATAATAGCTCGATGGAAATCCTGGATTAGTAACGCAAGCTGTTATATCTGATAAATAAAATGTTCTTGTGTTATTATCATCTTTAACTGTTAATGTTATAGTTTTTACAGGGCCGGCTATATCAACATTCACAGTTCCTGCATTACTTGTTACTGCATAATCGGTTCCTGCACCACCCGCTACCGGCCAATCGGCAATTACGTTTGTGCCAGATACAGTTGCCAGGGCAGCGGAAGTAGAACCAGAAACCGTACCTAACCGAATATTGGAACCTGGAGATGCGCCAGCAGGTTTTGTGTAAGTAATACTTTGAGCAACACTTGCAGCATTTGTAGCATTGGTTGTTATGGACATTTCATTGTCAAGATCAAAAATTGAAAATTTTACATTTGATACCTCACTCGCAAAAGTTAAGGTAAGAGTAACTGCTGTAGCATTAGCAGGCATAAACTTTATATCTGCTCCGGTTCCATATGCACCGGTCTCTCCGGTATGTTCTACAACATCTCCATAAACTGAACTAAAAGTTCCTACCGGAATTGTTGTACTGATTGTAAGTTTATTTGTTCCAATAGCAAAGTATTGTGTTTGCGCCATTGCTGTAGTAACAAAGGCCAAACCAGTTACCGGGTTTGTTCCTCCATATACACCTCCATTTCTATGGAAGTAATCCATATTATCCCAGTTAAGTGTTGCATTTGTGCATTGCGCATTCGACGAAACACGAAGATTGAATATTAGCAGAAGTAAAAAAACTATTGCTTTGGATAAAGACGTATAGCGTAAAGGAATAGATAAAAAAAGTAGAATTGGTTTCATTGGTCGGATTTCATTTTTTCAAATGATAAGGTGTTACAAAATAATCAAAAACACTTAGAAACTATAATGGTATAAACTTTTTTTTAAAGCAAATAGTATGCTTTTCACAATGAATAACGGATCTATCGTATTATCACAGAGTAGAAATTCTTGTATTAAAATTATTTAAGTAGTGGTTTTACAGTAGAAGTTTGAAAGGAGTGTTTCAAAACAAAAAGCTGCTTTTTCAAGCAGCTTTTTTAATAAAATGTGTTTTAGATTTTTTAGTCAAGTTTTGGAGTTCCTGAACAGGCAAAGTAATACAAATTATAACCAGTGCGATTTCCTGAGTTGACCCATGAAGTAGAGTAAGGGTTGCTTTCAAAATCTTCGCTCAAAGTAAGCCTCAGTAAGTAGGCTCACCACTAACCGTACCAGCATTGAATTTCAATACATCAGTTGTAGTACAAGCTCTGGTTGCAGGGTTACGTTCAACTACAAGAGGAATGCTAACCCATGTAATACCATCAAAACTATACTCGCCTGATACCATTGAAGCTTCTGCTTGTGCACTCAATTTTTTTGTTGAAGTAAATTCAGAAAGACCGAAGATGAAAGCTGTAACTACTGAGGCGAGGATTGTTACTTTGAAAAAATGTTTCATTGTTTTCTTTTTTAGGGTGATTAAATTTTTAATAAGTATGGTTTAATTAAGTTGTTTACTTTTTTCTTTTGCAAAGTCCGGGAATAACCCCATTCATCCGAAGGCGCTTCAATGATTAAAAAAAATCTTTTCTGATAACTGACAAGGAAAGTTTTTTGGTGGAACTAACCCGGGTATCGGATTAACGTTGCGGATGTAAAGTATATTCCACTTTTATACCTCATAACTTTTCGTAGAAAATCTTCTTAGTAAGTACAACTTTCTTTATAAGCAATAGTTCTGCTTTTTTTCTAAACATACTTAAATGTAAAATAGAAAAATTATGAATTACAAAATGTATCAACACAGTATTTTTTAAGAGAAGTATGAATGAATAAAATTAAAAGGCGGGAGGAGAGCAGGAAATATTTTTGATAAACCACAAATAAATAAGGTTACCAATTGGCAACCTTATTTATAAGAAAACAATGTATTAGTAATTCGTATTAATCATTTCTTGTACCGCCTGTCACTTCATAACATCCTACACCTGCGTATGTATAAACATTACAGCCTTGCAGGCCGCCACCTGTTTTAATATATGAATAAGCAAAAGGATCAACTGTAAACACCCGATTGAAAGTAGCACGGTAATAAGTCGGTGAAGAACCAGTTGTTCCGGCATTGAATTTTAAAACGTCTTCTCTTGTACAAACCCTTATCGAAGGGTCACGTTCCATTTCTATAGAAACAGATACCCAGTTAATACCATCGTAACTGTATTGCGCTGAAACAAGCGCCGCCTCAGCTGCAGGGCATAAAGGCAAAGACCAATGGCTTACATTTTGCAATGTTCCATTGGAGCCATTACCTGGATTTGTATTGGTCAATGTCCATGTCCAGGTATCATTTGCACCTATTTTTTCAATACTTACTAATGTAATTGTGTAAGAAGTAGCAGTTGGTTTTTTTACTTCTGAATTAAAAGAAGAAAGTGAAATGCTTACTGCGGCAATTGCAGCAATAAGAAAGAAAGTTTTGGAAAATTGCTTCATAGTTATTGTTTTTTATAGGGTAATAGGTTTTAAGCCGGCGTAAAAGTATTTAGCATGATTTGAATTTCATACTTTTTACTCATGTGAATACACTTCGTAAATTGTTTTATAAATTCTGCGTAAATATTACTGTTAAAATCCCGAATAGTTATATCTATGGAATAATAAACAGGAGATATTGAAAATAAAAAAGGCTGCTAAATGCAGCCTTTTTTATTAAGTTGGTTTTAGTAAGTATTAATCAAGTCTTGCTCCAGTGCCAGAGAAGTAATACAGATTACAACCTTGCTGTCCGCCACCAGTTTTAACCCATGAAGTAGCAAAAGGATTAACTGTAAAGTCAGCATTATAAGTCGCTCTGTAATAGGTAGAGTTTCCTCCGGTTGTTCCATGATCATATTTAAGTACATCAACAGAAGTACAAGCTCTGATGCTTGGATCACGTTCAACAGCTGTAGTTGCTGTGTGCCAGTTAACACCATCAAAGCTGTATGCTGCAGAAACAAGAGCTGCTTCAGCTTGTTCATTTAAAGGCACACTCCAATGGCTTACGTCTTGCAAAGTACCATTCTGACCATTACCTGGATTAGGATTGGTTATTGACCAAGTCCATTCAGTGTTAGTACCAACAGTATTTTTGGTAACTAAAACTATTTGGTAACTGGCAACTGAAGATGTTGTTGCTTCTTCCTTAGAAATAAAAGCTGAAAAAGATACAAAAGATGCGGTGATCACAGCCACCACAATTGCTGTTTTGAAAAGGTGTTTCATTGTTTTTTTTGGTTTTAAAATGATTATTAAAAGGATAATTGAGCCGGATATTAGCTGATTTGAGAAAGACTTATTGTTTAAAATGAAAAATTCACCATAAGATTTACCTTGAGATAAATGTGCAAATGAGGAGAGCGGTAAGAGTCAATGTTAAATCCAGGCTTGCTGGTAAAGCAGTAGTGATTGTTCATAAAATACAATGATTTTCTACTAATCGCGGACAAAACTAAGATTCTAATCTCAGTTTGCAATGATTTTCAACCTTTTTCTGATATCAATGTATCGTAAAACTACGAACCAGAAGTATAATAGTAAATAATAAACATTGAGAAGAAATAGAATAATTTAGTTTTCTTCAATTCTTTCGTCTTCCTGGTTGGCAAGAATCACAGAGGTCATCTTTTTTAATGGATTCTTATGATTGATTTCAAACTGTGTTCTGTTATTAATAATATCAATACATTCAAAAATTGCTGTACGGAATGAAGATTCATCAGCCTTTCCTTTACCAGCAATGTCAAATGCAGTTCCATGATCAGGCGATGTTCTGACAACCGTCAGGCCCGCAGTATAATTTACACCTTCACCTGATGCAAGTGCTTTAAAAGGTATTAAACCCTGATCATGATACATTGCAAGCACTGCATCAAAACGATTATGATATTGTCTTGCAAAAAAACCATCAGCACTGAATGGACCAGTGACAATTAAATTATTTTGTTTTGCTTCTTTCACAGCAGGTTTAATAATTGCTTCTTCTTCTTTGCCGATCAAACCTTCATCGCCTGCATGAGGATTTAATCCTAACACTGCAATTTTAGGTTTATCAATTCCAAAATCTTTCTTAAGACTTTCATTCAGGATATTTAGTTTTCTAAGAATAGATTCTTTTGAAATATTTGCTGCTACTTCATTTACCGGAATATGTTCGGTAAGTAATGCTACCCGAAAATTATTTGCAAACAAGATCATCACTACATCATTTGCACCGAAATAATTTTTTAGAAAAGGAGTATGGCCGGTGTAATTGAATTCTGCTGACTGAACATTTTTTTTATGAATAGGAGCGGTGACCATTCCATTGATCTCATTTTTTTTCAAAGCAGCAGTTGCAGAAAGCAGGGATTTGATAGCATACTTTCCGCCGGTTTCATTTAGCACCCCTGGTTGAATAGCAACATCCTCTTCCCAACAATTGAAAATATTCACCTGTTTTGCGTTCAGTCGATTCAGCTCTTTTATATTTTGCCAATTGAAATTCAGATCGGGCATTGATTTGCGATAAAAGTTTATAAGCTTATTTGATCCGAAAAAAACCGGGGTACAAAATTCGAGAATACGATTATCAGACAATATCTTAATAGCAAGCTCTGTTCCTATTCCATTAATATCGCCGCAGGTAATTCCGATAACGGGTTTTTCTGTTGTTTGCATAAAAAAGTTATAATCGCAAATGTATTGATTTTAAGAGAGTTTATTTCTTTGTAAAATATTACTAATGATTTTCACTTGTTGTTTTTTCCTGGTAGTTACTATCAGTAATTTTTTTTGAAGTGTACCAAGACAATTAACGAAAACGGGGTCTTTTTTCAGAAGTGTATTTTACCAGTAATTGTTCCTTGTGCAAACTTTCATATTCATCTACTTTCATGTTATTAAAAATTCTACCTTATGAAAAAGTTATTTGTTTTTGCCGTAGCGTTTATTGCATTTACCGGCTTTACCTTTTCAGGTAAAAATGATGTAGTTACCAGCAAATATGCTTCTGTAACTGCTACTGCTAACCATGAGTTCAGCTATTTCCGTATTCACCATCAATCAAAGAAGAATGTTGTATTGAACTGGGGTATTAATACTCCGGCAGGTGTCTCCGGCTTCAGGATTGAAAGATCTTATGATGGCGATTTCTATGATGTTATCAATGAACCCGCTTGTAACAATGCTACTAAATTCTCATGGAAGGATGAGGGCATTTTTCCAGGTCTTATCTATTACCGTGTTGGTTGTGTAATGAATGATGGAACTTGTCATTATTCTGAGGTTGAGACAATTCGTGTTGTTCAACGCTGATATGTATTCTTTGATAGAGATGCAGGAAAGACCGCCCCACCTTTTTCTTTTCCTGTACATAAAGAGTCAATGATTTTGTGACTTTTCAACTTATGCTTATGAAACGATTTTTACTTTCCGTATTTGGGGTGATATTCTTTTCAATTGTTGTTTCAGCACAAATAACCACGCCAATAATTAAAGCTGCATTTGGTGTTGATGCCGACTTGCGGGCAAATTATTTTAATGGTTTTGTGCAAAGTGGAAATGACGATTGGTTTAATAATGGTACTGCAGGGACAGGTAACTTCGTTATAGATACTACTGGTGCTGCAGCAATTGTTGCTGGTTATTTAAGTGATGCCTCACCCTGGCCAAAAAGAATGGCTCCTCTATACCGCTCCATGAGCAGACCACAGTTTACTGTTGTTAATAACAGGCTTTGGCTTGATGCGATCTTTGTAAGAGATTATCATGGAAATGATTCAAGTGTATTTACAGCTGGATCGGATAAAAATGGAATGAGCCCAGCTAACTGGACAGGTGGTGTACAGGGTATCCCTGACAAGAATGATATACTCGACATTTTTATGCATGTAAGAAGAGCGGGTCCAACTACAACCGACTCTTTATGGATGTTTGGCGGTATATCATTAGATAATACAACCGGTAACAGGTATTTCGACTTTGAAATGTATCAAACCGATATTTACTATGATCGGGTAAGCCAGAAATTTTACGGGTATGGTCCTGATGCAGGACATACAAGCTGGCAACTTGATGCTGCAGGAAATATTTTAAAACCTGGAGATATTATTTTCACCGGTCAATATCAAAGTTCAACATTAACAAATATTGAAGCCCGTATATGGATTGATCAAGCAACATTAAGTATAACTCCTGCACAGTTTAACTGGTCTGGCCAATTTGACGGAGCTACTGCAGGTGCTCAATATGGTTATGCAAGTATATTACCTAAAACTGCCGGAGCTTTTTATACAGGCCTAGGTAGTGGCAACAATACATGGGCTGGTCCTTTTCAATTAGTGTTGCAGGATAATAGTCTTACTCCTAATTATGCCAAAGATCAGTTCATGGAGTTTTCTGTGAACCTGACAAAATTAGGCCTCGACCCGGTAAGCTTATTAGGCGGAGACGTTTGTGGTTCTCCATTTAACAGGCTTGTTGTTAAAACAAGAGCATCTTCATCATTTACTGCGGAATTAAAAGACTTTGTTGCGCCTATTGATCTGTTCTTGGCTCCAAGGGCAAACATAGCTGCGGAACTTCCTGTTTTTTGCGGAATGGCAGACACGATAGTAAGTGATATCTATGTTACGAATCCATACGCCACTTCTGTTTATTCATGGTCAACAATTGGAGGAAATATTATTTACACACATCCTTCAGGTACATGGATACAGGTAAATCAGCCGGGAACATATATAGTTACGCAAAGATTGTTGGCAGGCTGTAGTCCTTATGCAACCGATACCATAACAATTACACGAGATAGTGCTTGCCAGGTTCTGCCTACAAGATTCAGATCTCTTTCCGGAGTTTACAATCCAGTTGATAAACGAACAGAATTGAAATGGACTGTTGAAAGCAATGAGCTGGTAGGATCTTTTGTAGTGGAAGCAAGTATAGATGGTGGAGGTTTTAGTGATGCCGGGATTGTCATGTCCAATAATAATTTGCCAAACGAAGCTTCTTACAGCTTTATTTATAATACACCGTTGAATATATCATCACATATTGAGTTTCGTGTTCGGATGATAAAAGATGATGGCTCGTATTCATTCAGTCGTATTCTGAAAATTAATATTAAATCTTTAATAAAAACCGGGATAACAATTGCTCCAAACCCGGTAAGAAGAGGAAAGTTTCAAATGACAGTAAATTCTTCAATAGATACCGAGGCCAAAATAATTGTGCTTGATATGAATGGACGGGTTGTAATGATGATGAATGAAAGACTTAGAAAAGGTGCAAACATATTTTCTGTTGAGGCAAATGAAAAGTGGCAACCGGGTGTTTACAATGCATTATTAAAAATAAACCAGGAAACATCAACTACTCGTTTTGTTGTTTTGGAATAGCAGGTTTTCATAATTGTTTTTGATTAAAAGCCTCCCGATGATGCAGGGAGGTTTTTTTTTATTTAAATTTTAAAATTACAAGCCAGTACATTTGCAGCAATGTACACTTTGAAAAAATCGTTGGGGCAGCATTTCTTAAATGATGAGAACATTTGCAGAAAAATTGTTGCCGCCATACAGCAATATCCTCATCAAAAATTACTGGAAGTAGGACCAGGCGCCGGGGCACTTACAAAATACCTGCTTGAAATACCTGCAATTGATTTTAAAGCGGTGGAACTTGATGCTGAAAAAGTAGAGTATTTACATATCACATACCCGGTTTTAAAAGGCAAGCTGATACATCAAAATTTTCTCGACATAGAAAAACCGTTCAACGGGAAGTTCGCTGTAACGGGAAATTTTCCTTACAACATTTCATCGCAAATATTGTTTAAGGTATTAGATTGGAAAGGGGATGTTGAACATGTAGTGGGCATGTTTCAAAAAGAAGTGGCACAAAGAGTGGCTGCAAAAGAAGGAAATAAAACGTATGGCGTTACCAGTGTGTTGGTGCAGGCTTTTTTTAAGGTTGAATATCTATTCGAAGTAAGTGAAAGATCATTTATACCACCGCCAAAAGTGAAAAGTGCAGTGATCAGGTTATTGCCATTGGAAAAACCGGTTGAGATAAAAGATGAAGGATCATTTTTTAAATTGGTAAAAGCAGCGTTTAACCAGCGCAGAAAGACTTTACGAAATGCGGTAAGACATTTGTTTGACCAGGATTTTTTAAAAGATGAAATATTTGATAAAAGAGCTGAGCAATTATCGGTAAAACAATTTGGCGAGCTTAGTTTTAAAATGAAATAAAAGAAGATGGGCAAAGTGATCATAACTGCAAAGGCACACGGGTTACTATCAGAAAAACTTACTAAGAAAGGGTTTGACGTTATTTATGCTCCAACTATTACATACGATGAATTGTATAACGCCTTAGATAATGCAGAGGGGTTAGTTGTTACTACAAGAATTAAGGTGGATGCTAAACTTATTGATAAAGCAACCGATTTGAAATGGATAGGTCGTTTGGGAAGCGGAATGGAGCTGATAGATGTTGACTATGCAGAAAGCAAAGGAATAAAATGCATCAGCAGCCCCGAAGGAAACAGGGATGCAGTGGCAGAGCATACATTGGCTTTGTTGTTATCGCTGATGAATAAAATTCTCCCGGTGCAAAAAGAATTAAGAGAAGGTAAGTGGTTGCGTGATGAGAACAGGAGTACAGAACTTTCCGGTAAAACCGTTGGTATCATCGGTTATGGAAATACGGGCAGTGCCTTTGCGCAACTATTGCGATCATTTAATGTAACTGTGCTTGCTTATGATAAATACAAGTTTGATTTTAGCAAAGAGTTTATAAAAGAAGCAAGCCTCGAACAGGTTTGTCGTTATTCGGATGCGATCAGCTTTCATGTGCCGCTTACAGATGAAACGCTTTATTTGGTGAACGCTGATTTTTTTCGATCATTAAAAAGAAAGCCCTGGCTCATAAATACATCAAGAGGGAAAATTGTAAACACAAATGATCTGAAGGCTGCTTTAATAAACGGCTTTATCGCCGGAGCAGGATTAGATGTATTGGAAAATGAAAAGCTATCTACTTATACCGATGATGAAAAAGAAATCTTCAATTGGTTATTGGATCAGCCCAATGTGATCATCACCCCGCATATTGCAGGCTACAGTCATGAAGCATTTCTAAAAATGAGTGAGGTACTTCTCCAAAAATTGGGACTTTTTTAAAACTTTATGGCATAATTATTCCGGCTTGTTTAACCTAAACCAATTGTTTTATGAGCCGAACTATACTCCTCCTCAGCATTGCTGTTATCATTTTATCTTCCTGCGCAAAAAAACTTGAAGATCATCTTATAGGTGAATGGATGCTTGATGCTACCTATAAAAAAGAATTATTTGGCCGGGATTATTTTCAAACCGGGTTTGAAGACGGAACCTTCACTTTTTTTGAAAGCGGCACCGCTATCTACACCAGCAGCCAGGATACACTTTCCGGTTATTGGAAATCTGATTTTTATACACGATGGCAGAATAACTCATCTGATGATGACGATGGATCTGAAACATTAAAATATCTCGAAATTTACCTCGCTGATTTCAGCCGTAATAAGATCATTAACTGGCGGTTTGATAATTTCAATTTCAGAAATGACTGGAAATGTATCCGTGCCGTTGAGTTTTCATTAGGAAGAGACCGGTATTATGAATTTGTAAAACCCTGAGAAAAACTTCCATCTTTAATTCAGGTGAAGTAAAGAATTTTCTATATTTGCTATACATAAATGCAACGCTTCAGCAAACACTGAGGCGTTGTTATTTTTTTTGTCTATGAACGTGAATCCACGTTTGCGAGTAAAAAAGGAGGAAATTATGAGTAGTTTTAATTATGTGACAAAGGAGACCCTTGAACAAATGAAGATAGACTTGCAGCGAATGAAAGCGGTTGACAGACCTGCAGCTTCCAGGGCAATTGCTGAAGCAAAAGAAAAAGGCGACTTGAAAGAGAATGCTGAATATGATGCGGCAAAAGAAGCGCAGGGGCATCTGGAATCCAAAATTGCACAAATGGAAGGTATTATGGCCAATACCCGTGTGCTTGATGAAAGCAGCATTGATACAAGCAAGGTTTCAATACTTACTAAAGTAACGCTTACAAACCTCAATACTAAAAAGCAGGTGACCTATCAATTAGTAAGTGAGAATGAAGCAGACCTGAAGGCTGGTAAGATCTCCGTTACTTCACCGATTGGTAAAGGATTGCTTGGAAAAAAACCAGGGGATGTAGCCGAAGTGCAGGCACCGGCTGGTATTCTTAAATTTCAAGTTGACAATATTTTCATCTGACCGCAATTTCAGGATACAGATTTTGTCCCGTTAGCTATCGGGGTTAGATTTGTATTGAATATTACTTATGAACTGGGGCCGCATTAAACCTGCAATCGTAAATCTTAAATCTAAAATCTTCGGTGGTATGACGATCTTTTCAAAAATCATAGCAGGAGAAATTCCTTCTTATAAAATTGCAGAGAATGAAAAGTTCTTTGCCTTTCTCGATATTTTTCCTTTACGTGAAGGACATGTATTGGTTGTTCCAAAAACAGAGACCGATAAGTTCTTTGACCTGCCAGATGAATATCTTTCAGAAATGCTTGTATTTGCAAAACCAATTGCTAAAGCAATTGAGAAGTCTTTTAATTGTAATCGTTGCGGCATAGAAGTTATCGGTTTGGAAGTACCTCATGCACACATGCATCTTATTCCAATTAATTCTGCCAATGACCTGAATTTTACAAAAGAAAAATTAAAGCTGACTCCCGATGAAATGAAAAAGATACAGGAAAAAATTATTTCGAATCTCTGATCACTTATACTCCTGTATTTCTTCAGCCCGGACCGCTGCTGAGTAAAAATAATAAAGCTATATTCTATAGCCGGGCTTTATTCGTCAGTTGGATATGTTGCTCAGTATCGATATCGATCAGGATTTATTCGTTTAGCCGACTATAGCCAACCATCTATGTTGTGTGCAGCTTTTATTCTGTGGTGTCAAATTTATGTTCAATATTTCCGTCAATATTTAAGAACGAATGTCGTAAAATCTTCAGGCCTTTTAGTTCTTTAAACTTTAGGTTATATAGTTGTTTAAGTTCGTCCAAAGTCAAGTTTTGTCTAAATCCACTTTCTGAATTTGTACTCCAAAATATTTCTCCTTTTCCGTTTCTGAAATTAGCAGACATTGTTCCTAACCATTTTTGTTCTAAATACGATGTCAAAATTTTTGAACTTTTCTCTTTGTCCAATGGGGAAAAGTCATAACGTTTATTGTCTTTAAGAATAATAATGTTGTTACAGTTGTCGCACTGAAAAATTTCGCTGAAATATTTTGATGCTATTTTTGTTAATTCATTCCATTCACTATTTTCAATTTCTTCAAAAAAGTCAAAATAATCTTGGTCGGCAAGTATATGAGCTTTGTTTCTTATAAAGTCCGACTGGTCAATGATGAATTGTCCACAATTGCATAATATTTTAGCCATTTTGTAGTACGGGTTGGTCTGTAAAAAGTTGCACACAACACATAAATATAAGAAAGTTTTTAGGCGATAGAATGGCTTGCAATTTTTGAAATAATATAATCGCCAGGGCTGTACAAAAAAACTTTCGCAAATACAACTTGACTGATCCAATTTTAGATCATATAGTGGGCTTATTATTTAAATCATGTCTCTGTTGGAAACATGTAAATATCTCTGCGTTGTTTTAATATCATTATGGCCGGGCAACTTCATGATCATTACTACATTGGTTCCTTTATCTAATAGATGCGTAGCAAAACAGTGGCGCAGATGATGAATTCCTGCTTCCTTTCCTATGCCGACTTTTGCCTTCGCATTTCTAAATATTTGCTTTACAATTCTGATTGGATAAGCTGTCAATGTTTGTTAATCGTTATTCACT
>Ga0209797_10000176_pt1 | contig 29352 bp, 26 predicted proteins | sample DOMMetBare3Fresh_2_FD_187472 | JGI IMG/M metagenome (GOLD analysis project Ga0209797, IMG submission 187472) | Wetland sediment microbial communities from St. Louis River estuary, USA, under dissolved organic matter induced mercury methylation -... | ecosystem: Environmental > Aquatic >... | reverse complement strand
GATCTTGTACTTGCCGATCTCGACCGTGTCGTTGTGCGCCAGCAGCTGCTTCTTGACGGCCTTGCCGTTGATGTAGGTGCCGTTGGTGCTGTTCAGGTCCTCGATGAACACGTCCGAGCCCACCATCTGCAGCACGGCGTGCTCGCCGCTGACGGCGAGGTTGTCGATCACGATGTCGTTGTAGGGCCGACGGCCGAGCGTGGTCTTGTCCTTGGTGATCTGCACTTCCTTGATCACCACGCCATCCAGCGACACCACCAGCTTGCCCATGCTCAATGCCTCTTCGTTTCTCGTTGTGCACGGCCGCCGGTCAGAGCGGCGGTGCTCACTATGTCCAGCCCGTCTCAGCGTCGGGTGAAAGGCGCCCACCAGGACTTGCTGGCCGCCGCCGGGCTGCCCGGCGCGCGCGCCAGGACGACCGCGATATTATCCTTGCCGCCCGCATCGTTGGCGGCGGCAATCAGCGCCGCACCGGCCTGTTCGAGCGAATCGTAGCCCTGCAGCAACTGCGACAGGGTTTCGTCGTCGAGCATGTCCGACAGTCCGTCGGAGCACAACAGGTACAGGTCGCCCGGGTGGACCTCATGCTGGTGGATCTCCAGCAGCACCGTATCCTCGACGCCCACCGCGCGCGTCACCAGGTTCTTGTTGGACGAGAAAGACGCCTGTTCGGCGGTGATCAGGCCCGCGTCGATCTGCTCCTGCAGCAGCGAGTGGTCCCGCGTCATCTGCATCAGGCGCCCGCCGCGCAGCCGGTAGGCGCGCGAATCGCCCACATGGCCGACCAGCACGCGCGTGCCACGGAACACCGCAACGACGAGCGTGGTGCCCATGCCGGCGTACTGCGGGTTGGCGTTGGCGGCGTTGAAGATCGCGCGGTTGGCGTTGTCCACGCAGATGTCCATCGCGCGTCGCACTTCGGGGTCCGTGGCGGAGCCGCCCACTTCGTGCAGCCAGCGGCCCAGTTCGCTGCGGATGAAGCCGGTGGCCATGCCGCTGGCGATCTCACCCGCGTTGTAGCCGCCCATCCCGTCGGCCAGCACCGCCAGCGCATGCGCATCGTCAACCGTGACCGAATCCTCGTTGTTCGAGCGGGCTCGGCCGGTGTCCGTGGCGCAGAAGAACTCGATCGACGGTAGGGGCTGCGGCACGATGATGGGCGTGGTGTGTAGCGGCGCTCGTCCGGTCGGGCGCCTGTGGAGGCGTCGGCATTGTGCATCGGCCGTGGCGCCCGGGCCCCGTGGGCTCTACCCGCAGTACTGGTCGCCGTGGTGTTTGCCGCGTACATGGCCCCATCAGGCCGCGGGGGGTGCAGTAAGCCACAGCCGCTGCAGGCGGGCCTGGTTGGCCCACGCGTGTGCGTCGGCCGGGCGTTCTTCGGGGTCCTTGGCCAGCAGCGGCGCCAGCAACTCATCGAGCGCGTCGGCTCCCGGGGCGCCCCCCCGCAGGTCGTGCAGCCGCGGGGCCGGGTCCGCCGCCACGGCGCGCAACATCGCTCCCATCGTCGCGGCCTCGAAAGGCGGGCGGCCGGCCAGCAGCTCGAACAACAGCACGCCCAGGGCATACAGATCGCTGCGGGCGTCGGCGCTGCGCCCGGCCAGCAGCTCGGGCGCCATGTAGTGCGGCGAGCCCAGCATCACGCCGCTGCGCGAGGCTTCGCCATCGTTTGCGCGCGCCATGCCGAAGTCGGTCAGCACGACGCGCTGGGTCGCGGGGTCGAAGACCGCATTGGCGGGCTTCACGTCGCGGTGCACGACGCCCTGCCGGTGCGCATGCGCGAGCGCGTCGGCCAGATCGGCCGCGATGGCCAGCGCGGCGGCGTCGGGTAGCAGCCGACCCGGCTGGGTCCAGCGCGTCAGGTCGCTGCCCGGCAGCCACTCCATCACCAGGAACGCCACGCCCTTGACCTGGCCGCCGCCGAACACGCGAACGATGTGGGGGTGCACGAGGCGGCTCGCGATCTCGGCGTCGCGCAGGAAGCGCGCTCGCGCCTCCGCGGCCTCGGTCGGACTGCCCGTCGGGCACAGCACCTTGACCGCCACCGCCGCCTGCGAAGCGAGGTCGATGCCGCCATAGAGTGTGGCCGTGGCGCCACGCGCCACGGGGCGCTGCACCTGAACCGTGCCGAGCATCAGGCCCTCGGGCAGGGCCTCCGGCCGGGGCAGCGCGTCCGCGCCGGCAGCTTTGTCGACGGACCATCGGGCCCACATGCGCGCCAGGGGATTCATGGCTGTCCAGCGACTCCAGCGGGCGTCATGGGTTCACCATAGCACCCGCTCGGCAGCCGCACACGCGGCCCGGCCACGCGCTCAACCAGGGTTCGTGTCGGATTTCGCCGGCGGCGCGCTCGCCCGAAGTGACTTGTCGCCGCGATGTCGCAGTAGCTGTTAGTGCTGCGACGTTGTCTCGGTCCCTTGTCTGCCACGCGCAGAGGGTTCACTTCGCGAGGCTTGCTGTAGACCCCGATACTGCGGCATGTGCCGGAACCGAACAATGGGCCGATCCGAAATCGGCAGACGACAGGAGGGCTGTGTGGCAACACCCTTGTGGCACTCGATGGATGTGGACGCCGCAATGCGCGCGCTCGAGACGAGCCCGCAGCACGGACTCGACGCCGAGCAGATCCGTAAACGCCTGGCAGAACACGGCCCGAACGAGCTGACGCGGCAGGAAAAGGCCTCGGCGTGGGAGCTGTTCGTCGGCCAGTTCAAGAACATCCTGATCGTCATCCTGATCGTCGCGACCGTCCTGTCGGCGCTGGTCGGCGAGTACGTGGATGCCGGCATCATCCTGGTCATCATCGTCTTCTGCGCGGTGCTGGGCTTCGTCCAGGAGTACCGCGCCGAGCGGGCCTTGGAGGCCCTGAAGGGCATGCTCGCGCCCACCACCCGGGTGCTGCGAGTGGGTGAGGAGCAGCGCGTGCCGACCACCGAGTTGGTGCCCGGCGACGTATTGCTGCTCGAAGCCGGCGACAAGATTGCCGCCGACGCCCGCCTGGTGGAGTGCCATTCGCTGCAATGTGACGAAGCCTCGCTGACCGGGGAGTCGGTCCCGGTCGGCAAGGCGCTGCCGGCGCTTCGCGACGACGCACCCGTGGGCGACCGCAAGAACATGGTGTTCACCGGAACGGTCGTGACCTACGGCAGGGGCAAGGCGCTGGTCGGCGCGACCGGCATGCAGACCGAACTGGGCAAGATCGCCAGGGAGGTGGTGGCGGTTCAGAGCGAGAAGACGCCGCTCGAGCGCCGCACCGACGAACTTGGCCGCTGGCTGGGCCTGGCGACGCTGGTCATCTGCGTGCTCGTGGTCGGCGTCAGCCTGGGGCGCGAGGCATGGTCGGGAACGCTGGGGGTCACCTCGGCGCTCGGCTCGATCATGTTCGCCATTGCGCTGGCGGTGGCCGCCGTGCCCGAGGCGCTGGCGGCCATCGTCACCGGTGCGCTGGCCATCGCGATGCGTGAAATGGCCAAGAACCATGCGCTGGTGCGCAAGATGCCCGCGGTCGAGACGCTCGGCTGCACCAGCGTGATCTGCACCGACAAGACCGGCACCTTGACCAAGGGCGAGATGACGGTGCGCCGCCTGTACGCGTCGGGCCAGACGATCGAAGTCGGCGGCGCTGGCTACGCACCCGAAGGTGAACTGGGGGTGGCGACGGTCGATGCAGGCCTGGCACTGCTGCTCAAGGGTGGCCTGCTCGCCAGCGACGCGGTGCTGGCCGAGGAGGCAGGCCGCTGGTCGGTGCGCGGCGACCCGACAGAGGGCGCGCTCGTCACGCTGGCTACCAAGGGCGGCATGCCCGCTGCACAGACGCGGAGCCTTTGCCCGCGCACCCAGGAGTTCCCGTTCAGCTCCGAGCGCAAACGCATGACCACCATCCACACGATGGACGATGGCCGGCGTGTGGCGTTCATGAAGGGTGCGCCCGAGGTCGTACTGGAGCGTTGCGCATCGGTGATGCAGGGCGCGCACGCCCTGCCGCTGGACGCCGACGCGCGCGCGCGCCTGGCCCAGGTGGGCGAGGAAATGGGGGGCGATGCGCTGCGCGTGCTTGCCGTCGCCTGGAAGGAGCTGCCCGCCGAGGGCGACTGCACCGAAGAGGTGGCCGAGACAGGGCTGAGCCTGCTCGGTCTGGTGGGCATGATGGACCCGCCGCGCGACGAGGTGATCGCCGCTGTGCGCACCTGCGGCGAGGTGCAGATCGAGGTGGTCATGATCACAGGCGATCACCGTGTCACGGCCGTGGCCGTGGCCAAGGAGATCGGCATCTACCGCGATGGCGACATGGTGCTGACCGGCCCTGAACTGGAGACCATGGACGAGGCCGCGCTGGCGGCCGTCGTGGAGCGCGTGACCGTCTATGCGCGCGTCTCGCCGATGGACAAGCTCAAGATCGTGCGCGCCTGGAAGCAGAAAGGGCACGTGGTCGCGATGACCGGCGACGGCGTCAACGACGCGCCGGCACTCAAGCACGCCGACATCGGCATTGCGATGGGCATCACCGGTACCGACGTGGCCAAGGAGGCCGCCGACATCGTGCTCAGCGACGACAACTTCGCCACCATCGTCAAGGCGATCGAGCGCGGCCGCTGGATTTACGACAACATCAAGAAGTACCTGACCTACCTGATGCGCGCCAACATCACCGAGGTGGTGGTGCTCGGCGGCGTGGTGCTGGTGCTGGGGCCGGCCTACCTGCCCCTGCTGCCGGCGGCCATCCTCTACATCAACCTGGCCAGCGACGGCTTGCCTGCGCTCGCGCTGGGCCTGGCCCCAGCCGATCCCGACATCATGAAGAGGCCGCCGCGCAATCCCAACGAGAGCGTGTTCTCGCTCGATGTGCGCACCTTGATCCTGTTTGCAGTCCTGATCGAATGCCCGATCTTCCTGTGGATGTTCTGGTCCAGGATCGACGACCTCGAGGCGGCGCGCACCCAGGTCTTCCTGATGTTCGTGGTGATCGAGCTCATGCTGGCGCTCAACTTCCGTTCCTTGCGCTACAGCATCGTCGACGCACCACCGCACAAGTGGCTGCTGATTGCGATCGTGTGGGAGCTGCTGCTGATCGCCGTACTGCTCCAGATCGACGCGGTACGCGAGTCCTTCGGCATCAGCATGCCGACCCTGCAGGACATTGGCATCACGGTGGCCATCGGCCTGGGGATCATGATCACGGTCGAGATAGTCAAAGCGGTGCTGCGCCGGCGCAGCGCGGCGCCGATGTGGCGTGCCCAATGAGCGACAGCGCCGTCGCCTCGTATCATTGGACCAGGCTCACCTGACGACAAGCACCGGTGCGGTGGAAACTTCGATCACGCTTTGTGCGACCGAGCCGAGCAATGCCGCGGTGTGCGTGCCCAGGCCGCGCGCGCCCATCACGATCATGTCGCACCCGAGTTCCTTCGCGACCTCGGCGATGGTCGGGCCGGGCTCGCCGACGCGTTGATGGTCCTGGTGCACGACGCCGGCGCTATCGAGCAGCGCACGCGCTGGCGCCAGTGCGGCTTCGCTGTGCTCGCGGTGGTAGTCCTCGATCGTCTGACCGGAGATGAAGCGCGACACATCGCCCGACAGCGGCCGCTGAACGTTGAGCAGGTGCACCTTGAGGGCATCGCCCGCACGCAGATCGGCCTGCAGCGCGAGCAAGCGCCGCACCGCGTTGGCTGCATGTTCAGAGCCGTCCACCGGCAGCAGCACGCGTCGCAGGTGAGGTGGCACCGTTGCCGTGGCTGCCGCAACTGCCGCCGCTGCCGCGGCGACAGGGGTGGCCGCGGCGGCAGCGGCGCCAGCGGCAGCATAGGCGGCGGTCTTGCGGGCGGCCAGCCACTTGCCCACCACGACCACCGCAACCGCGCAGACCAGCGGCGCGCCCCAATGCAGGAACGCCGCATGCAGATCGACCCAGGGCTTGTCGATCGGGTCGGTCACCGCCATGTCACCGGCCACCCAGCCGAGCAGCGCTGCACCGGCGGTGATGATCACCGGGAAGCGTTCCATCAGCACGAGCAAAATGCGGCTGGCGAAGACCACCAGCGGGATCGAGATCGCCAGGCCGATGATCAGCAGCAGCACGCTGCCCTTGGCTGCCGCGGCTACCGCGATCACGTTGTCCAGGCTCATCACCAGGTCGGCCAGCAGGATCGTCTTGATGGCCGCGCCCAGCCCGCTGACCACGGTCGCGTGACCGTCTTCCGACTCCTCGGGCTGCAGCAGTTGCACGGCGATCCACAGCAGCAGCGCGGCGCCGGCGAGCTTGAGGTAGGGAAGGCGCAGCAATTCGACCGCGACGATCGTGAGCACGATGCGCATCACCACTGCCGCACCGCTGCCCCAGGCGATCGCGCGCTTCTGCTGATCGGCCGGCAGGCTGCGCGCCGCCAGCGCGATAACCACCGCGTTGTCGCCCGACAGCACGATGTTCACGCCAATGATCTGCAGCAGGGCGATCCAAAAAAGGGGATCGGTGAGATTCATCGCTGGCCTTCTTGACGAGGCATCGACGCAAACTGCTGCGGCGACACGGTGGGGAGCATTGCGCGCGCCGAGCTCGACTGCGCGGCCGCCATCGAACTCTACCCAGTCAACGCGGCGATGGTGTTCGCACAAACACGCATCGCGAGCTCAGGCGCCCGCGACCGGCCGCGCGGCCGTCAGAGCAGCGACTTCAGCAGCTTGCCCATTTCCGACGGGTTGCGCGTGACCTTGAAGCCGCACTCCTCCATGATCGCGAGCTTGGCGTCGGCGGTGTCAGCGCCGCCGGAAATCAGCGCGCCGGCATGGCCCATCCGCTTGCCCGGCGGCGCGGTCACGCCGGCGATGAAGCCGACGATGGGCTTCTTCATGTTCGCCTTGCACCAGCGCGCCGCGTCGGCCTCGTCTGGGCCGCCGATCTCGCCGATCATGATCACCGCGTCGGTCTCGGGGTCGTCGTTGAACAGCTTCATCACGTCAATGTGCTTCAGGCCGTTGATCGGGTCGCCGCCGATGCCCACCGCACTGCTCTGGCCCAGGCCGACCTCGGTGACCTGCGCCACCGCTTCGTAAGTCAGCGTGCCCGAGCGGCTCACCACGCCGATGCGTCCCTTCTTGTGGATGTGGCCCGGCATGATGCCGATCTTGATCTCGTCGGGCGTGATCGTGCCCGGGCAGTTGGGCCCCAGCAGCAACGTCTTCCTGCCGCCCGCGGCCTCCTTGGCCTTCATGCGGTTGCGCACCTCGAGCATGTCGCGGATCGGGATGCCCTCGGTGATGCACACGACGAGGTCGAGGTCGGCCTGCACCGCCTCCCAGATCGCCGCGGCCGCACCTGCCGGCGGGACGTAGACGACGCTGACGGTGGCGCCGGTGTGCTGCTTCGCATCGGCAACGCTGGCGTAGATCGGGATGCCCTCGAAGTCCTCGCCCGCTTTCTTGGGGTTCACGCCGGCGACGAAGCAGTTCTTGCCGTTGGCGTAGTCGCGGCACATCCGGGTGTGGAACTGGCCGGTCTTGCCGGTGATGCCCTGCGTGATGACACGCGTGTTTCTGTCGATGAGGATGGACATGGCGGTCTCGAAGTCAAAGGACGAGCCAAGCGGCCGCCGCGCAGCCGGCTTGGCCGGGCCGCTGGCGGCGCCCCCTTGAGGGGGAGGCGCCGCAGGCGCTTCGGGGGTGGGTCATTTCACCGCGGAGACGATCTTGGTGGCCGCTTCGGCCATCGTATCGGCGCTGATGATCGGCAGGCCCGATTCCCTGAGCATCTTCTTGCCCTGGTCCTCGTTGGTGCCCTTCATGCGCACCACGAGGGGGATCGACAGGTGCACCGCGCGGCACGCGGCGATGACACCCTCGGCGATCGTGTCGCAGCGCATGATGCCGCCGAAGATGTTGACCAGGATGCCCTTGACCTTCGGATTGCCGAGCATGATCTTGAAGGCCTCGGTCACCTTCTCGGCGGTGGCGCCGCCGCCCACGTCGAGGAAGTTCGCCGGCTCGCCGCCGAACAGCTTGATGGTGTCCATCGTCGCCATCGCCAGGCCCGCGCCGTTGACCAGGCAACCGATGTTGCCGTCCAGGCTGATGTAGGACAAGTCGAACTTGCTGGCCTCCACCTCGGCGGGATCCTCCTCGTCGAGGTCGCGGTAGGCCACGATTTCGGGGTGGCGGAACAGGGCGTTGGAGTCGAAGTTGAACTTCGCGTCGAGCGCCTTGATGCTGCCGTTTCCTTCGAGGATCAGCGGGTTGATCTCGGCCAGGCTGGCATCGGTGCCGACATAGCAGGCGTAGAGCTTCTTGAACACGTCGACCGCCTGCGCCTGGCTTGCGGCGGGCACGCCGATGCCATCGGCGAGTTGCGCGGCTTGTGCATCCGACAGGCCCGTCAGCGGATCGACGAAGACCTTGATGATCTTCTCCGGCGTCTGGTGCGCAACCTCCTCGATGTTCATGCCGCCTTCGGAGCTGGCCATCAGCGCGACTTTCTGCGTGGCGCGGTCGGTCAGCGCGGCGACGTAGTACTCCTTCTTGATGTCGGCACCTTCCTCGATCAGCAGGCGCCGCACCTTCTGGCCGCCGGGGCCGGTCTGGTGCGTCTTCAACTGCATGCCCAGGATCTGGCCCGCAAGCTGCTCGACGTCGGTCAACGACCGCGCGAGCTTGACGCCGCCGCCCTTGCCGCGCCCGCCGGCGTGGATCTGGGCCTTCACGACCCAGACCTTGCCGCCGAGCTTCTGCGCCGCCTCGGTCGCTTCGCGCACCGAGAAGGCCGGATAGCCCCGCGGAACCGGCACGCCATACTGGCGCAGGACTTCCTTGCCTTGGTATTCGTGGATCTTCATGTGGGCGTCCGCGGAGGGCGAGGCCGCAGGGTCAGTCGGTGTCGAGCGTGGCGGAATTTAGCATGGTGACCTGCGCCCACGCTGACGCGCGACGGGCGTGCTCAGTCGTCGCTGACGCCACGCACGACCCGGCGGATCACGTCGGCGGAGAAACCTCTGCCTGCCAGGAAGCGCATCTGCCGGGCCCGTTCGGCGGCCCCCGTCGGGACTGCGGGGCCGAACTTGCGCTGCCAGACCGCGCGCGCGCGGTCGAGTTCACTGGTATCGAGCTGCTCGGCCGTTTCGGGATCGAGCGCGGCCCCATGCTGCGCCAGTTCATGCACGATGCGACGGTTGCCGAAGCGCGCCGAACGCGCGTGCACGCGCGATTCGACGAAGCGCGCCTCGTTGAGGTGACGCTGCGCCACCAACCAGTCGAGCAGGCTGTCGACTTCGGGCGCGGGGTCGGGCGCATCGGGTAGATCGGCGTCGCGCGCGCGGGCAGCGCGCAGGAGCTTGCGTCGCAACTCGACGCGACTGTGCTCGCGCAGCGCCAGACACTGAAGGGCGAGCGCCGTCAGCGAAAGGGGCGGCCGCGCCGCCATGTCGTCAGGCTTGCGGGGCCGTCGGCAGCAGAGGAATGCCCATCGACTCGCGGACTTTGTTCTCGATCTCGACCGCCAGCTCGGGGTTCTCGCGCAGGAACTCGCGCGCGTTGTCCTTGCCCTGGCCGATCTTCTCGCCGTTGTAGGCGTACCAGGCGCCACTCTTCTCGAGCACCTTGGCGGTGACGCCCATGTCGATGATCTCGCCCTCGCGGCTGATGCCTTCGCCGTAGAGGATGTCGAACTCGGCGGTCTTGAACGGCGGGCTGACCTTGTTCTTGACGACCTTGACCTTGGTCTCGCTGCCAATGACCTCTTCGCCCTTCTTGATGCTGCCGGTGCGGCGGATGTCCAGGCGCACCGAAGCGTAGAACTTCAGGGCATTGCCGCCCGTGGTGGTTTCGGGGTTGCCGAACATCACGCCGATCTTCATGCGGATCTGGTTGATGAAGATGACCATGGTGTTGGTCTTCTTGATCGTCGCGGTGAGCTTGCGCAGCGCCTGGCTCATCAGGCGCGCCTGAAGGCCGGGCAGGCTGTCGCCCATCTCGCCTTCGAGTTCGGCCTTCGGCGTGAGCGCGGCCACCGAGTCGATCACCACGAGGTCGATCGAGCCCGAGCGCACCAGCGCGTCGACGATCTCGAGCGCCTGCTCGCCGGTGTCGGGCTGGGAGATCAGCAGCTCCTGCAGGTTGACGCCGAGCTTCTGTGCATAGCCGGTGTCGAGCGCATGCTCGGCATCGATGAAGGCGCAGGTCCCGCCGGTCTTCTGCATCTCGGAGATGACCTGCAATGTGAGCGTGGTCTTGCCGCTGGATTCGGGGCCATAGATCTCCACCACCCGGCCGCGCGGCAGGCCGCCGATGCCCAGCGCGATGTCCAGCCCGAGCGAGCCGGTGGACACGGCCTCGATAGCCTCGACCGCCTCGCCATCGCCCAGGCGCATGATCGAGCCCTTGCCGAACTGCTTCTCGATCTGCGCCAATGCCGCCTGCAGGGCCTTGGCTTTCTCGGTGTTCAGGGCTTTAACGGGGGCGTCCATGCGAGCGGTCTCCGGTGGGTGGGGGTGGTGCGGAATGATACCCGACAACTGGATATTCGTACAGGTGTCGGGGCGCGTCAAGCCCGCGGTGGTCAGGGCTCCCTAGAATGACCCGAAGCGCCGCCCCGACGCAGAGTGTCGCGTACCCCAAGGAGACCAGCGATGCGCGTGCTGATCGCCGAAGATGACCAGGTGCTGGCCGACGGCCTGTTGCGGTCGCTGCGCGCGACCGGCTATGCAGCCGATCACGTGGCCAACGGCAGCGAGGCCGACGCGGCCCTGGCGGCCCACGAGTTCGATCTCGTGATCCTCGACCTGGGGCTGCCCAAGCTGCACGGCCTGGACGTGCTGCGAAGGCTGCGCGCACGCGGCTCGAAGGTGCCGGTCCTGATCCTCACCGCGGCCGACGGCGTCGAGCAGCGCGTCACGGGGCTGGATGCGGGCGCCGACGACTACATGGCCAAGCCGTTCTCTTTGCAGGAGCTCGAGGCGCGGGTGCGCGCGCTGATGCGGCGCGGCCTCGGCGCGGCCACCGCGCTGGTCAAGCACGGGCCCCTGGCGTTCGACGCGACGGGCCGTGTCTGCTACATCAATGATCAGATGATCGAGCTGTCCGCGCGCGAGATCTCGCTGCTGGAAGTGCTGCTGCAGCGCGCCGGCCGGCTCGTGAGCAAGGACCAGCTCGTCGAGCGCCTGTGCGAGTGGGGCGAGGAAGTGAGCAACAACGCGATCGAGGTCTACATCCATCGCCTGCGCAAGAAGATCGAGCACGGGCCGATCCGCATCGCCACCGTGCGCGGCCTGGGCTACTGTCTCGAGAAGATCCCCGGCTGACGGCATGAGGGCGCCGCGAACGCTTGGCTCGCTGTCACCGGAGCCCGTCGAAGGCCCCGTGCCGGCCTGACCTGCGGTGCCTGAGGACCTCAAGCCGCAAGCGTCGCCGCAGCGCTCGCTGTTCGGCGACATCCTCGACTGGCTGCTCGTGCCGCTGCTGCTGCTGTGGCCGATGTCGGTGGTGATGATCTGGCTGGCCGCGCAGTCCATCGCCAACCGCCCGTTCGACCGCGAACTCGGGGACACGGCGCGCCTGCTGGCGCGCCGTGTGACCGTGGAGCCCGGCGCTGCGGCTCAGGTGCGCGTCAATCTGACCGACGCGGCGGTGGCGCTGCTGCGCGGCGACAGCAGCGACAGCATGTTCTTCCAGGTGCTGGGCACGCGCGGCGAACGCATCGCGGGCGACAGCGACCTGCCGGTGCCCGATGAGGCGCCCAAGCCGGGCGACGAGGTGCGGTACCGAGACGACGAGCTCGAGGGGCGCCCCGTGCGTGTGGCCTACCTGTGGCTGCCGATGGCGCCCGCGCGTGGCGTGACGCCGCCGCTCGTGCAGGTGGCCGAGACGTTGGACAAGCGCTCGCAACTGGCCACCGAGATCGCGCGCGGCGTGATGTTGTCGCAGTTCGCGATCCTGCCGCTGGCGGTGCTGCTGATCTGGTTCGCGCTGACGCGCGGCCTGCGCCCGCTGGATGCGCTCCAGCGCCACATCCGCCAGCGCGCATCGAGCGACCTGTCACCGATCGACGGCCGCGTCGTGCCCGAGGAGGTGAGTCCGCTGGTGGCCGCGATCAACGACCTGCTGTCACGGCTGGACCGTTCGATCCGTGCGCAGAAGCACTTCCTCAACGACGCAGCGCACCAGTTGAAGACGCCGCTCTCAGGGCTGCGGATGCAGGCCGAACTGGCGCAGCGTGAGGCGGGCGAGGCTGGCGGCGACCCCAAGGCGGTGCGGCGCTCGCTCCAGCAGATCGCGCGCTCCTCTCAGCAGGCCGCGCACATGGTCAACCAGCTTCTGTCGATGGCGCGCGCCGAGGACGTCGGCGAGGCGCGCCGCGTGCAGCCGTTCAACCTCGTGGCGGTGGTCACCGAGGCGGTGCGCGACTTCGTGCCGCGGGCCATGGCCAAGGGCATCGATCTGGGCTACGAGGGACCGGGCGCGGACGATCCCCAGGCGCCGCGTCTGGTGGGCGAGGCGCTGCTCGTGCGCGAGGCGGTGCGCAATCTCGTGGACAACGCGGTCCAGTACACGCCCGGTGGCGGCACGGTCACGGTGCGCGTGCTGATCGACCCGTATGGTCAGGTCGTGGTGGTGCAGGTGGAAGACAACGGGCCGGGCATCCCCGAGGGTGAGCGTGAACTCGTGTTCCAGCCCTTCTATCGCGCACTGGGCACCGAGGTCGACGGCTCGGGCCTGGGGCTGGCGATCGTGCGTGAGGTGGCCGACCGCCATCTCGGCACGGTGACGATCGAAGCAACCCACCCGCGCGCGGTGTCGCCCGGTACGCGGGTGTCCCTGCGCCTGCCGACCACCGCGGGTTGAGGCGCCGGCCGCGATCACCCGGGTGGCCGCGGCGGATCTGGCTCTGCCAGGCCGCCGGCGGAGGCCCCTAGGGGGGAGCGCCGAAGCCGCTTCGGCAGTGGGTCAGGTCTGCATCACGCGGCGGCTGCGCGCGATGGACATCAGCATGCCGATCGCCAGCCCGAGCGTGACCATCGCGGTGCCGCCGTAGCTGATGAACGGCAGCGGGATGCCCACGACTGGCAGGATGCCGCTGACCATGCCCATGTTGACGAAGACGTAGGTGAAAATCGACAGCGTCAGCGCGCCGGCCAGCAGGCGCGAGAACTGTGTGGGCGCATCGGCGGCGATCAGCAGGCCGCGCAGGATCAGGAACGAGAAAGCGGCCAGCAGCCCCAGCGTGCCGGCCAGGCCGAACTCCTCGGAGAAGGCGGCGAAGACGAAGTCGGTCGTGCGCTCGGGGATGAACTCCAGGTGCGTCTGCGTGCCCTGCATGAAGCCCTTGCCGGTGGTGCCCCCCGAGCCGATCGCGATCATGCCCTGCAGGATGTGGAAGCCCTTGCCCAGCGGGTCCTTGCTCGGGTCGAGCAGGGTGCACACGCGCTGCTGCTGGTAGTCCTTGAGCAGCGGCCAGTCCACGCCCGGCTGGCAGATCGTGGGCTCCGACAGGATCAGCGCGACGATGCCGATCGCAGCCGCGACCATCACCGGGACGATCAGCTTCCAGCTCAACCCGGCGAAGAAGAAGACGTACAGGCCGGCCGAGAGGATCAGGATCGCGGTGCCCAGGTCGGGCTGCTTGGCCACCAGGCCGAAAGGCAGCAGCAGGATCACCGCGGCCGCTGCCCACTGCAGCGCACCGAGCTTGCCCTCGCAGCGCTGGAACCACCAGGCCATCATCATCGGCGTCGCGAGCTTGAGGATCTCGCTGGGCTGGATCACGATGCCCACGTTAAGCCAGCGCGTCGCGCCCTTTCGCGTGACGCCGAACAGCGCGGTGGCGATCAGCAGCGCCACGCCCACGGTGTAGATCGGGATCGCCAAGGCCATCAGGCGGTTCGGTGGCACCTGCGCGGCGGCCCACAGGATCACCAGCGCCAAGAGCATGTTGCGGCCGTGGTCGACGAAGCGCGTGCCATGGTCGAAGCCCGCCGAGTACATCGTGACCAATCCGAACGCGGCCAGGATGAGCACCGCCGTGGTCAGCGGGCCGTCGAAGCCGAACAGGATCGGCTTGACGCGCTGCCAAAGGGTCGGCTGATCGAAAACGGCGCTCATGGCGAAAGGGCGCCGTTCATGCCGGGCAGCGGCACGTCGCGCGCCAGCCGAGGCGTGCCCACGGGCGCGGTGGTCTTGCCCTGCTGGGTCAGCGCGATGTCCTCCTCGCTCGGGTACTGGCCCATCAGCAGGTAGTCGAAGACACGGCGCGCGATCGGCGCGGCCGACATCGAGCCGTAGCCCGCGTTCTCGACGATCACCGCCAGGGCCACGGTGGGCGCCTCCACGGGCGCGAAGGCGATGTACAGCGAGTGGTCGCGTTTGCGCTCGTCGGCCTTGATCTGGCTGTACTTCTCGCCGGCCTTCAGCCCGATCGCCTGCGCGGTACCGGTCTTGCCGCCGCTCTGGTACGCCGCGCCGGCAAAGGCCGCGCGCGAGGTGCCCTCGCGGGTGACCCCGTTCATCGCGCCGAGGATCACCTCGACATGCTCGCGCTTGAGCGGCAACGGCTGCAGCGCGTCGCTGGCGACGCGGCGCCGCTCGCGGCTCACCACGTCCTCGATCTCACGCACCAGGCGCGGTTTGAAGCGCTGGCCGCCGGTGGCCAGCGTCGACACTGCCGTGGCCATCTGAAGCATCGTGAAGTTGTTGTAGCCCTGGCCGATGCCCAGCGAGATGGTCTCGCCCGGGTACCACTTCTGCTGCTCGGGCTTGGAGAAACGGCGCCGCTTCCAGGCGGTCGAGGGCAGGTCGCCGGTGACCTCGCCTTGCAGGTCGATGTCGGTCTTGCGACCCAGGCCGAAGGGTTCCAGCTCGTCGTGGATCAGGTCGACACCCATCTCGTTGGCCAGGCTGTAGAAGTACACGTTGCTCGACGTGACGATCGCCGCGCGCATGTCCTTCGGGCCCGGCCGGTCCGTATCGGGGCTGCCGAAGTTGCGCCCCCCGAAGCTGAACGTCAAGTTGTCGATGATCACCGTGCTCGGCGTGCGCTTGCCGCTGTCGAGCGCGGCCATCGCCATGAAAGGCTTGTAGGTCGAGCCCGGCGGGTAGGTGCCGCGCAGCGCGCGATTGAGCAGCGGCTTGTCGATGTCCTCGTTGAGTTCGCGCCAGCTGTCCGCGTCGATGCCGTCGACGAACAGGTTCGGGTCGAAGGTCGGCTTGGACACGAACGCCAGCACCTCGCCGTTGCGCGGGTCGATGGCCACCAGGGCGCCACGCCGTTCGCCGTACAGCTGCTCGATCAGCGCCTGCAGCCGGATGTCCACCGACAGCATCAGCGTGTTGCCGGGCGTCGGCGGCCGCCGCGCGAGGCTGCGCGTCGCGCGGCCGCCGGCGCTGGTCTCGACCTGATCGACGCCGGTCTGGCCATGCAGTTCGTGCTCGTAGGCCTGCTCCAGCCCGAGCTTGCCGATGTACTCGGTGCCGCGGTAGTTGGCCTGCGCATCGTCGTCCCAGTTCTCTTCGATGTCCTTCTTCTCGGACTGGTTGATGCGACCGATGTAGCCGAGCAGGTGGCTGCCGGTCTCGCCCAGCGGGTAGTTGCGGAACAGGCGCGCCTTGACTTCCACGCCCGGGAAGCGGAAGCGCTGTGCCACGAAGCGCGCCACTTCCTCGTCGGACAGCTTGGTGCGGATCGGCAGCGAGTCGAAGCTCTTGCTGTCTTCCTGCAGGCGCTTGAAGCGGCGCCGGTCGCGCGCCGTGATCTCCACGAGTTCGCCCAGCGCGTCGATCGTGGCGTCCAGCGAAGCCGTCAGGCGCGAGGGCGTCACCTCCAGCGTGTAGGCCGAGTAGTTGTTGGCGAGCACGACGCCGTTGCGGTCGAGGATCAGCCCGCGATTGGGCACCACCGGCACCACCGCGATGCGATTCGCCTCGGCCTGCATGGCCAGATCCTCGTGCCGGACGACCTGCAGATACACCAGCCGCGCGGCCAACAGGGCGAAGCAGAACAGCACGAACAACGCGGCCGCGGCGAGCCTTGCGCGGAAGCCGCGCACTTCACGTTCGACGTCGCGGATCTCGGACATGTCAACCGCCCATCGCGCAGGCGCCCGCCCGTTGCGGTGCGCGCAGGCGTGTCCCGGCATGAGCCGCGCAATCGCCCATGCCGCGCCGCTGGGGCTCGGCGTATCCAAGCCCGTGCTGCGGCGCCCTCGGGGCTGACCTCACGGCGCTCATAGCGGTCGATTCTCGTCCGGATCGGGCGCCCGGCGCTGTGGAGCAAGCAACAAGATCGTCGCCACCGGCCACAAGGCAGCCTCGACCAGCGGCGAAATGAAGTAGCGCCAGCCCGGGAACAGGTCGCCGGCGGCCATGCGCACCACGATCACCACGAGGTGCATCGCGACGAACAACGGCAGCACCTGCATCGCCTGCTGGAGCACGGGAAACCACAGCAGTCGGCGGTGCAGCGCGATCGCGAAGAAGGCGAGCAGCGCGTAGGCCATCGCGTGCTGGCCGAGCAGGGAGCCCTGATGCACGTCCATCAGCAGGCCGAACAGGAACGAGATGCCCACACCGATGCGTCTGGGCTGGTGCACCGCCCAGAACGCCAGTGTGAGCGCCAACAGGTCGGGCATCGCCGCGCTGCGGCCCAGTGGCAGCATGTTGAACGCGAGCGAAACGAGCAGCGTGAACAGGATGAACAGCGGGCTGGCCGGCAGTAGCAGCGGATCCCCGCGCGGCATGATGCTCATCGGTGCCCCCTCGCGCCGCGCGTGGCCGCTCCTCGGCGCACACCGCGCCGCCTTGCGAGCGGTCGCGCGGCAACCGGCGCGCTGTTCACCGCTTCCCCTTGCCGGCCGGTCTTGAGGGCGCCGAGGCGGGTTCGCCGACCGGGCGCGCCGGCAACTGTGCGCCCAGAGGTTCCAGCACGAGCACGTGGCGCACGCCGTCGACCGACGCCAGCGGCGCGAGGATCACGCGCGCGAAGCCCCCTTCGGCCAGGCGCTCGACCGTGGCCACGCGCGCCACCGGCAGGGCCGCGGGGTACACGCCGTCGACTCCCGAGGTGTGCAGGAGGTCGCCCTCCTTGATGTCGGCGTTGGCAGCGACGAAGCGCAGTTCCATCGCGGTGCCGGCGCCGGCACCGCCGAAGGCCGCGGCACGCTGCTGCGTGCGCGTGTTCAGCAGCGGGATCGCGGCGTCCTTGTCGGTGAGCAGCGTGACCTCCGACGACAGCGGGTAAACGCGCGTGACCTGGCCGATCACGCCCGCCTCGTTGATGACCGGTGCCCCCGGCAGCAACCCCTGGGCCGCGCCGCGGTCGATGAACAGCTTGCGCGAGAACGGATCGGTCGCTTCGTACATCACCTCGGCGGCCTGGGAGCGTACCGAAAGCGAAGGCTTCAGTTCGAGCAGCGCGCGCAACCGCGCGTTCTCGGCCGCCAGGCGCTCGGCGACGGCCGCGCGCTCTGACTGGTCGGCGAGCTGCTTGCGGGCCTTGTCCTCGGCGGCCAGCGCGCGTGCGAGGCCGACGAAGTACTCGCTGCCGCCTTCGACCATCTGCACCGGCACCAGCAGCGCGCGCTGCAGCGGCGCAAGCACCGTGGCCATTGCCGCGCGCGCCGCCGTGACCCACTGCAGCCGCGTGTCTGCCACCATCAGGAACACCGCCAGCGCGGTGAAGAAGACGAGCTTGGAGAGCGCCGACTGGCCCTGGCGAAAGAACGGCGGCGGGGTGCGGTCGAGCGTCCCCAGCGGCATGCGAGCAGATTACTCCGACGTGAAGATCGAGCCCAGGCGCTCCATGCGCTCCAGCGCCATGCCGCAGCCGCGCACGACGCAGGTCAGCGGGTCTTCGGCCACCAGCACCGGCAGGCCGGTTTCCTCGGCAAGCAGGCGGTCCAGGTCGCGCAGCAGCGCACCGCCACCGGTGAGCATCATGCCGCGCTCGGCGATGTCGGCGCCCAGTTCGGGCGGCGTCTGCTCGAGCGCGTTCTTCACCGCGGACACGATCTGGTTCAGCGGTTCGGTCAGCGCCTCCAGCACCTCGTTGCTCGAGATCGTGAAGCTGCGCGGCACGCCTTCGGACAGGTTGCGGCCCTTGACCTCCATCTCGCGCACTTCGCTGCCGGGAAAGGCCGATCCGATTTCCTTCTTGATCGCCTCGGCGGTCTGCTCGCCGATCAGCATGCCGTAATTGCGCCGGATGTAGTTGATGATGGCTTCGTCGAACTTGTCGCCGCCCACGCGCACGCTGCCCTTGTAGACCATGCCGCCGAGCGACACGACGCCCACCTCGGTCGTGCCGCCGCCGATGTCGACCACCATCGAGCCCGAGGCCTCGGCCACCGGCAGGCCGGCGCCGATCGCTGCGGCCATCGGTTCCTCGATCAGGTGCACCGAGCTCGCGCCGGCCGCCTCGGCCGCGTCGCGGATTGCGCGGCGCTCGACCTGGGTCGAGCCGCAGGGCACGCAGATGATGATGCGCGGGCTGGGCGTGAAGACGCTGCGCGGGTGGACCATCTTGATGAACTGCTTGATCATCTGCTCGGTCACCACGAAGTCGGCGATCACGCCGTCCTTCATCGGCCGGATGGCCTCGATGTTGCCGGGCACCTTGCCGAGCATCGCCTTGGCCTCGGTACCGACGGCCTGGATCACCTTCTTGCCGTTCGGACCGCCCTCGTGGCGGATCGCGACGACCGAGGGCTCGTCCAGGACGATGCCCTTGCCTCGAACGTAGATCAGCGTGTTGGCCGTGCCGAGGTCGATGGCCAGGTCGGTGGAAACGTAGCGGCGCAGGGATGCGAACATGTCCAGGAGCAATCCAGGCGGCTTGCGGTGATGCCGCACTTGCAAGAAAACCCCCGGCCGCACGGGGCGGGCGAGGGTTCGTCGATGGCCGGGGATAATACCCCAAGCCCCCCGGCGACCCGTGCGGGAATGCACTGCCGGCCCAATCCTTGCACCCCGTTTCATCATGGCGCTGACCCCCGCCGACGTGAGTCGCATCGCACATCTGGCGCGACTCGAGCTCGACCCCGCCGAATCGGCCGCGATGCTCGTCCAGCTCAACGGTTTCTTTCGCATCGTCGAGCAGATGAGCGCGGTGGACACGCGCGGCGTGGAGCCGCTGTACACGCCGCTGGCGGCGGTGCAGGCGGCCGAGCTGCGCCTGCGCGAGGACCGCGTGACCGAGAGCGATGAGCGCTCGCGCAACCAGGCCAGCGCACCCTCGGTCGATGACGGGCTGTTCCTCGTGCCGAGGGTGATCGAGTGATGCCGCTGCACCAGGCGGGCGTGGCCGCGCTCGGCCGTGCGCTCGCCACGCGGCAGGTGTCGAGCACAGAGGTCGTGTCGCACCTGCTGGGCCGCATCGAGGCGCAGCGCGCACTGGGCGCGTTCCTGCAGATCGATGCCGCACGCGCGCTGAACACCGCACGTTCGATCGACGAGCGCCGCGCAAGCGGCCAGGCGCTCGGTCCGCTGGCCGGCGTGCCGATCGCGCACAAGGACATCTTCGTCACCCAGGGCGTGCCCAGCACCGCGGGATCGAAGATGCTCGCGGGCTATCAGAGCCCGTTCGATGCGACCGTCGTTGCACGCCTGGCACATGCCGGCTGCGTCAGCCTGGGCAAGCTCAACTGCGACGAGTTCGCGATGGGCTCGTCCAACGAGAACTCGGCTTTCGGGCCGGTCAGGAACCCGTGGGACACGGCCCGCGTGCCCGGGGGTTCCTCGGGCGGCTCGGCGGCGGCGGTGGCCGCGCGATTGCTGCCCGCAGCCACCGGCACCGACACCGGCGGCTCGATCCGCCAGCCCGCGAGCTTTTCCGGCATCACCGGCATCAAGCCGACCTACGGCGTGTGCTCGCGCTGGGGCATGGTCGCGTTCGCCTCCAGCCTCGACCAGGCCGGGCCGCTCGCGCGCTCGGCCGAGGACTGCGCGCTGCTGTTGTCAGCGATGAGCGGCTTCGATGAGCGCGACGCGACCAGCGCCGAGCGGCCGCCGCAGGACTTTCACGCGCAGATGCTGGCGGCGCGTGCGGGCGCCTCCCCGGGCACACCGCTCGCCGGCTTGCACATCGGCCTGCCCAGGGAGTTCTTCCCCGCCGCGCTCGCGGCCGACGTGAACGGCACGGTGCGCGCGGCACTCGCCGAATTCGAGAAGCTCGGGGCCACGCTGATCGACGTGAGCCTGCCGCGCACGGAGTTGTCGATCCCGGTGTACTACATCATCGCGCCGGCCGAGGCGAGCTCGAACCTCGCACGTTTCGACGGCGTGCGCTACGGTCACCGCGCCGCGAAGTACAGCGACCTGCTCGACATGTACATGAAGTCGCGCGCCGAAGGCTTCGGCGCCGAGGTCAAGCGCCGCATCATGATCGGCACCTACGTGCTGTCGCACGGCTACTACGACGCGTACTACCTGCAGGCGCAGAAGCTGCGGCGCATGATTGCCGACGACTTCCAGCAGTGCTTCGGACAGTGCGACCTGATCGCCGGCCCCGTGGCCCCTACGGTCGCTTGGAAGCTCGGCGCACAGGACGACGACCCGGTCAAGGCCTACCTCGCCGACATCTTCACGCTGCCCGCCAGCCTTGCCGGACTGCCCGGCATGAGCGTGCCGGCGGGCTTCGGCGCGGGCGGTATGCCGGTGGGCCTGCAGTTGATAGGCAACTACTTCACCGAAGGGCAGCTGCTGCACGCCGCGCACGCGTTCCAGCAGGCGACGGACTTTCACGCGCGCACGCCGAGGGGCTTCGAATGACCGGCCCGCTGATCAGAGGCTATGAAGTGGTGATCGGCCTCGAAACCCACGCCCAGCTGTCGACGGCCAGCAAGATATTCAGCGGTGCGGCCACCGCCTTCGGTGCGGCGCCCAATTCGCAGGCCTGCGCGGTGGACCTCGCATTGCCCGGCACGCTGCCGGTGTTGAACCGCGGTGCGGTCGAGCGCGCGATCCGCTTCGCCCTGGCGGTAGGTGCGAGGATCGCGCCGCACTCGATCTTCGCGCGCAAGAACTACTTCTACCCCGACCTGCCCAAGGGCTACCAGATCAGCCAGTACGAGATTCCGGTGGTGCAGGCAGGCACGGTCGAGATCGTCGTGGACGGACACAAGAAGACCGTGCACCTGACGCGCGCCCACCTCGAGGAGGATGCCGGCAAGTCGCTGCACGAGGACTACCACGGCATGACCGGCATCGACCTCAACCGCGCTGGCACGCCGCTGCTGGAGATCGTCTCCGAACCCGACATGCGATCGTCGGCCGAAGCGGTGGCCTATGCCCGCGAGCTGCACAAGACGGTGGTGTGGCTGGGCATCTGCGACGGCAACATGCAGGAAGGCAGCTTCCGCTGCGATGCCAACGTCTCGGTGCGCCGGCCGGGCGCGCCCTTCGGCACGCGGCGCGAGATCAAGAACCTCAACAGCTTCAAGTTCCTGCAGCAGGCGATCGATTTCGAGGTGCAGTGGCAGATCGACCGTCAGGAGGACGGTCTGGCGATCGAGCAGGCGACCGTGCTGTTCAACCCCGACACCGGAGAGACGCGCGCCATGCGCAGCAAGGAAGATGCGCAGGACTACCGCTACTTCCCCGACCCCGACCTGCCGCCGCTGGCGATCGCGCCGCAGTGGGTCGAGCGGGTGCGCGGCGAGATGCCCGAGCTGCCCGGCGCGATGGCTTCGCGCTTCGAGCGTGACGACGGGCTGTCGGCGTACGACGCGTCGATGATGACGCAGTCGCTGGATTTCGCCCGCTATTACGAAGCGGCGCGCGATGCGTGCGGGCAACCCAAGCTGGTGGCGAACTGGCTGATGGGCGAGTTCAGCAAGCGCCTGAACACCGAGGGCCGGGACATCGCCGCCGCGCCGGTGGCGCCCCCGACCTTGGCTGCGCTCATCGCGCGCGTGGTCGACGGCACCGTCTCGAACAACGGTGCACGCCAGGTATTCGATGCATTGTGGTCCGGCCAGGGACAGCACGTCGATGCGCTGATCGCCGAGAAAGGCCTCAAGCAGCTCAGCGACACCGGTGCGCTGGAGAAGATCGTCGACGAGGTGATTGCCGCCAACGCCAGGTCGGTCGACGAGTACCGCGCCGGCAAGGACAAGGCCTTCAACGCCCTGGTCGGTCAGGTGATGAAGGCATCCAAGGGCCAGGCCAACCCGGCGCAGGCCAGCGAATTGCTGAAGAGCAAGCTCGGCGCGGCCTGAGCGGCGCGCGGCCTCAACGGCTCTGCGTCGAGGCCGGCTTGATCGGCTTGGTGGCCTTGCCGTTGGGACCCGCCGGCTCGGCCGCGTCGGCCACCGTCACCATCGAGCCCGGCGCGGCGCCGGCCCACAGACGCCTGAGGTGCCCCAGTTCGGCGTCGTAGCGTTTGGCGATGCGCTCCAGCTCGGCCTTCTGCTGCACCTGGGCATCGCGCTGTGCGGCCACCGCGGCTTCGTTCGCGTCGATCTGCTGCTTGAGCAGGACCGGCAGGGGCTTGCCCTTGTAGAACTCGGTCTCCTCGATCAGCGGCTTGCGCTCGCGCTCGAGTTCGGCCAGGCGGGTTTCCGACAGGCGCATCGCCGCGTGGGTGTCCTCCAGCGCTGCGGCGCGCGCCTTGTGGTGCTCGGCCTCGTTGGGGTAACGCTGCAGCAACAACTTGTCGCGCCGCACCGCTTCCGCGCGCGCCTCCTTCTCGGCGGCAATGCGGCGTTCGCGCGCTTCCCTCTCGGCGCGTTCGTCGGCCGTCAGGCTGGGTGGCACGACGCGGATCAGCGCGCCTTCGCGCGACAGCACGCGCTGCTCGCGATCCATGCACTCGCCGATCAGGCGGTCCGAGGTCAGCACGCGGCCGGCGGCGTTGACGCAGGTGAAGACCTGGCCCAGGCTGGGCGCGCCCGACTGGGCCGCTGCGGCGCCCGCGCACACGATCAGCAACGCCGGCAGGGCCGGAACGGCAAAGCGCAGAGCGAATGGGTTCATGGCGTGGTCCGGTGACGTGGCGGCGGGTCAGACCCCATACCGATCGCGATAGGCCGCCACGGCCTGTCGATAGGGTGCGAGCGACCCGTCGTCGCTAACGCTCAGATAGTGCAACAGGTCGACAAGTGTCGCAATTGCGCAAACTCTCAGCCCGAGACGGGATGTGATGTACTGCACTGCCGAGGTGGGTTGATCAACCCCCGCTTCGGCGCCTTTTTCCTGGCGGTCGAGCGCGATGGCCACGGCCACCGGCGTGGCGCCGGCGGCGCCGATCATGGCGATCGACTCGCGCACCGACGTGCCGGCCGAGACCACGTCGTCGACGATCACGACGCGTCCGTGCAACGGCGCGCCCACCAGCGTGCCGCCCTCGCCGTGGTCCTTGGCCTCCTTGCGGTTGTAGGCGAAAGGCACGTTGTGGCCCAGCCGCGCCAGCTCGATGGCCACCGCCGCGGCCAGCGTGATGCCCTTGTATGCCGGGCCGAACAGCATGTCGAACTGCAAGCCCGAAGCGATCAGACGGCGGGCGTAGAACTGGGCCACGCGGCCGAGCTTGGCGCCGTCGTCGAAGCCGCCGGCGTTGAAGAAGTACGGCGACAATCGCCCGGCCTTGGTCTTGAATTCGCCGAAGCGCAGCACGCCGGCCTCGACCGCGAAGCGGACGAACTCCTGCGCCAGGGCGTCGGGCTGCACCGTCGTCGTCGTCATTGCCGCATTCTCATCCCGCCAGCGCCATGTTCCGCCTCGTCACCCTGAACCTCAACGGCATCCGCTCCGCCGCCGACAAGGGTTTCGTTGCCTGGGCCGAACAGGCGGGCGCGGATTGTATCGGCGTGCAGGAGGTCAAGGCCCAGGCTGCCGACGTCGCCGGGCGCTTCGAGCATGTCGGTGGCCTGCCCGGCCATTACCACTTCGCACAGAAGAAGGGCTACGCGGGCGTGGGCCTGTTCACCAGGAAGGCGCCCAGCGACGTGAAGATCGGCTTCGGCTCGCGCGAGTTCGATGCCGAAGGGCGTTGGGTCGAGGCGCGCTACGACTCCGCCAAACGCAAGTTCAGCGTCATCAGCTGCTACTTCCCGAGCGGCAGCTCGGGCGAGCACCGGCAGCAAGCCAAGTTCCGCTTTCTCGCGAAGATCTACCCGCACCTGGTCAAGCTCAAGGCCGAGCGCGAGTTCGTGCTGGTGGGGGACGTCAACATCGCGCACCACGAGATCGACCTCAAGAACTGGAAGAGCAACCAGAAGAACAGCGGCTTCCTGCCCGAGGAGCGCGCCTGGCTGACCAAGCTGTTCAGCAGGGCCGGGCTGGTGGACGTGTTCCGCACCCTCAACGACAAGCCCGAGCAATACACCTGGTGGAGCCAGCGCGGCGCCGCGCGCGAGAAGAACGTGGGCTGGCGACTGGACTACCACATCGCGACGCCGGCCATCGCGGCCACCGCCAAGCGCGAGCAGATCTACCTGGGCCAGCGCTTCTCGGACCATGCGCCGGTGGTGATCGACTACGGGTGGAAGCTGTAGCGGCTACGACGCGGCCGGCTTCGCCGGCGGCCCGAACTGCTTGTCCGGCTTGCCTGCGCGCGCGTACAGCGTCGCCACCTTCGGCAGCTTGGCCTCGATGTCCTTGATGCGCGTCTCGCCGGCCGGGTGGGTGGACAGGAACTGCGGCGGCGCGCCCTTGTTGGCGCTCATCATCTTCTGCCACAGCGTCACGCCGGCGGCGGGGTCGTAGCCGGCGCGCGCCGCCAGGTCGAGGCCGACGACGTCCGCCTCGCTCTCATCCTCGCGGCTGAACTTCAGGGTCAGCAGCTGGCCGCCCATGTTGAGCAGCGCATCGCCGGTGTTGCCCAGGCCGAGGAAGGCCGACAGCACCGACGCACCGATCTTCGTGGCCGCGGTCTTGCCCATGCGCTCGCGCGCATGCTCGCGCAGCGCATGCGCCATCTCATGGCCCATGATCATCGCGACCTCGTCGTCCGACAGCTGCAGGTTGGCCAGGATGCCGTAGAAGAACGCGATCTTGCCGCCGGGCATGCAGAACGCGTTGAGGTCCTTGCTGCCCAGCAGGTTCACTTCCCACCGCCATTGCCTGGCGCGCTCGTTCCAGGTCTGGGCGTGCGGGATCAGGCGCTGCGCGATGAAGCGCAGGCGTTGCACTTGCGGATGGCTGTCGGGTGCGAGCGCGCGTTTCTGCGCGGCTTGCTGCAGCATCTGCGCGTACTGCTGGGCCGCGGCCGCCTCCACCTGCTCGGCGGGCACGAGCTTGGTGAACTTGCTTTCCTTGCCCACGTCGCGCCGTAGGCCTTCGGCGGCGGCATCGGGCTGCACGTCTTGCTGCGCCCAGGCCGGCAGGGCCGCCACAGCGCCGCCGGCGGCCAGCAGCGCGGTGAATGCTCGGCGCGAATGCAGCGCGCACGAGCAGCCCCCGCCATGCGGCACGTCGATCGCGGCGTCGGTGCGGAATCCGGGAACGAGAACACGGGTCATCGGGACGACTCCTGGGCGGTGTCCAGCGCGCGCACGGGCGCGCGCAGCCACCAGAGCAGCGCCAACGCGGGGACGGCCATGACGGTGGACACGATGAAGAAGGTGGGCCAGCCGATGCTCTCGGCCAGCACACCCGCGAGCGGTCCCACCCAGACGCGCCCGATCGACGCGAACGCCGACAGCAGTGCGAACTGGGTGGCGGTGAAGCGCTGGTTGGTCAGGCTCATCAGGAAGGCGACGAACGCCGCGGTGCCCATGCCGCCCGAGATGTTCTCGAACGCGACCGCGGTCAGCAGCGCGCCATCCACCGGTGTCGGTGCAGTGAGCTGGACGACGACCCAGTCGAAGGCAGGGATCGTCAGCGCGCCCAGCGTGCCCTTGCCGCCGACCGCGAGCCACCAGAACGCCATGTTGCTGGCCAGCTGCAGCATGCCGAACAGCATCAGCGAGCGCCACAGCCCGAGCTTGAACATCAGTGCGCCACCTGCCAGCGCGCCGGCGATCGTGAGCCACAGACCCAGCACCTTGTTCACCACGCCCACCTCGGCCGGCGTGTAGGCCATCGCCTTGAGCAGGAACGGTGTCATCAGCGAGCCGGCAAACGCGTCGCCGAGCTTGTACAGCACGATCAGCACGAGGAATGCCGCCGCGCCGCTGTGGCTGAAGTAGTTCGACAAGCCCGACAGCAGCGTTTCGAACTTCGCGCGCCGCGCTGCGAAGGCCGCAAGCGGCAGCGTGATCCCGATGCCCGCGAGCAACGCGACGAGGTCGGCCCAGCGCCCCTGCAGCGCCGCGGGCAGCGCGCTGCCTTGCCACAGCGGCGCCATCGCGGCGCGCACGGCGGGCGCGACCGCGCGGTCGGTCACGACGTAGCCCACGGCCACCGCGGCGATCACGGCCGCAAAGCCGATGAGGTCGTTGCGCGGCACGCTCTGCGGCGCCGCCGCCACCTTCAGCCGCGGCACGAGCGTGGCCGAGAGCACCGCGGCCGCGACCATCAGCCCCGCCATGAAGCGGTAGACCTCGGGCCAGGTCCAGCCGCCGCCCTGCTGCGCATCGGTCCAGATCAGCGCGATCCCGCCCGACAGGATCATCGCCAGGCGGTACCCCGCGATGTTCAGCGACGCGCCGATGCCACGCTGCGCAGCGGGCAGCAGGTCGGTGCGGTACGCGTCGATCACCACGTCCTGCGACGCCGACAGGAACGCCACGGCCACCGCCATCAGCGCGAAGGCCTGGGTGGCGCCGGTGGGCGACACGCCGGACAGCACGAACAGCGCCGCCGCGAGCGCCAGTTGCGTGGCCACCAGCCAGCCGCGACGCCGACCGAGCCAAGGCAGGTCGAAGCGGTCCATCAGCGGCGCCCACAGGAACTTGAAGGTGTAGGGCAGTCCCACCAGCGACAGGAAGCCGATGGTGGCGACATCGAGGCCTTCCATCGACAGCCAGGCCTGCATCGCCTGGCCGGTCAGCGCCAGCGGCAGGCCAGAGGCGAAGCCCAGCAGCGCCACCACGACGGCGCGGTGCCAGGCGGCAGCGCGGCTTGGCGGCGCCACGGTGGCAGTGGTGGTAGTGGTGGCGACCGTCATCGGGGCATTCTAGGCAGCGGGCCCCGCGCACAATGCGCGCCGATGCAAGTGCTGGTGACGCCCCGCCTGAAGCTCGAACCGCTCGTCACCGCGCATGCCGACGCGCTGTACCCGATCCTCGTCGACCCGCGGCAGTTCGAATTCCTCGACTACGGTGCACCGGACTCGCTCGAGGCGCTTCGGGAGGGCTACCGCAAGCTCGAAAGCCGCCGTTCGCCCGATGGGCGGGAGTTGTGGCTGAACTGGGCGCTGCTGCCGCGTGACGGCGACGCGGGCGCGATCGGCTTCGTGCAGGCCACGGTGCTCGAAGACCGCCGTGCCTGGGTCGCATATCAGGTGGCCACGGCACGGTGGGGCCGCGGCCTGGCCACCGAGGCCACGGGCTCGATGGTCGAGCATCTGATCGCGCGTCACGGCGTCGAGCGCTGCATGGCCACGGTGGACCGCCGCAACGAACGCTCCTGGCGCGTGCTCGAAGGGCTGGGTTTCGTGCGCGCGCACGCGTTGCAGGCCGCGGCGATGAAGGTCCAGGCCGGCGACTGGTTGTACTGGCGCTAACAGACCACCGATGCCACTAACGCGTCGGCGCCGAGGCCGCATCCGGCTGCTCGTGCTGCTTGTAGACCATCTGTGCCAAGGCGAGCAGGCGCTCCTTGGGCAGGTTGCCGACCAGCGCGCAGCCAATGCCGGGTTCGACCCAGTAGAACAGGCCGAGATCGCCCTGGCGCTGGTAGCGGAAGGTGGTGGGCGCATCGGTGTCGGGCTTGCGCAGGTACACCGTGACGCGCTCCTTGGTTTGCGCGTTCTCGTACATCAACTGCGCGCTCTTGCCGCCGGCATCGGGCAGCAGGCGCCCACCCATCAGCTCGAAACCTTCATCGCGCAGGTCGAACAGCTTGACCGGCAGCTCGGTGCGTCGCGTCAGCCAGCGCGCGAGATGTTCTTCCTGGGCGCGCACTTCCACGGGGTGACGCGGTTCGGGCGTGAACACGCTGTGCGCATAGACCGCGCGCTGCACCCAGCCGGCCGGCGTGCCGGCCTGCGCCGCCACGATCTGCCTGCCCTGCCACTGCCAAGTCAGCGCCGAACCGACCGCACCGCCCAGCACGAGCAGGCCGGCCACGGCGGCCGCACGCAGCCACGGCGGGTTGGCTTGCGGGCGCCATACGACGTGCAGCAGCCGCTGGGGCACCGGTTCGGTGAGCACGCCGTCCAGGCGAGCGCGCAGCGCATCGCGGTCGGCGGCCAGCACGCGCAGCCGAGCAGCGGCCTCGGGCCGCTCTCGCAGCACGGCATCGACGCGGGCACGGCCCTGGGAGTCGAGCTCGCCGTCGAGCCACGCCGACAGGTCGGTGTCGCTGAAGTCAGGCGGGTCGGTGCGGCTCATGTCAGTTGTTCCACCGCGCTTGGCGCGACCCGCGAAGGACGAAGCCCAGCTTCGCGCCACGGATCCGGCTTTGCCGGTCCGTCGGCGGACGGCCCCAAGGGCCGCGAAGAGGCCCCTTCGGGTCCACGGGGGGAGCGAGCGCGAGCGAGCTTGGGGGCTTCATTTCAGATCACGCGGCGAAGTTCGGGGCGACCGGCCGAGCGGGCGGTGCCGGCGTCGCCGTCGAGCCAGGCACGCAGGGCCACGCGGGCGCGGCTCACGCGCGACATCACGGTGCCTTCGGGCACCTGCAGCACCTCGGCGGCCTCGGCGTAGCTCAGCTGCTCCACGGCCACCAGCATCATCGCGCTGCGCTGGTCGTGCGACAGCCGCGCCAGCGCCGCGACGAGGTCGATCTGCAGCCCGACGTCGGGCTCGTGGCTGTGGTGGCGATCGAGTGCTTCGGTCACGCGCTCGGGCTCGAGCACGTCCAGATGGCGGTCGCGCCGCAGCGAGTCGAGCCAGGCGTTGTGCGCGATCGCGAGCAGCCAAAGCACCATGTCGCGCCGCGGATCGAACTGGCGCCAGTGGCCCAGCGCGCGCTCGAGCGCGGTCTGCACGATGTCGTCGGCCGTCGAGCCATCGAACACAAGCGATCGGGCATAGCGCCGCAGGCGCGGGATCGCGCCGAGCAGTTGCTGGCGGAAGGCGGGCGGGGCGGTCATGGAATCGCTAGGGAGGTTACGCGCGGCACGACCGCGGGCTTCCCGGGGCGCGTACCCGGCGTGAAGGATTGCCTGGCAGCCGGCGCCGATGCGGCGCAGCCGGCGCACCGGCAAGGCCTCATCGCCCCGGCACGTCGATGAAACGCCAGATCTCGCGCATGAACGGGTGGCGCCAGTAGTGTTTCGTGCCCGGCTGCACCAGGTCCAGCGCGATGCGGTGCGCGTGCACCTTGAACGGCATGTAGGCCACC
>Ga0209797_10000175_pt1 | contig 29463 bp, 27 predicted proteins | sample DOMMetBare3Fresh_2_FD_187472 | JGI IMG/M metagenome (GOLD analysis project Ga0209797, IMG submission 187472) | Wetland sediment microbial communities from St. Louis River estuary, USA, under dissolved organic matter induced mercury methylation -... | ecosystem: Environmental > Aquatic >... | reverse complement strand
GCACCGGCGGCAGCTTGCAGGCGACTGCGAGGCCCGTCTCCTGGCCGCCGCGCGGGACCCACTCCTCCGGCTTGGGCAAGAGGTCGAAGCGTACTGCGGCGGGCTGGCGGCGCTGGGGCTCGACGAGATGCGCCACGGAGTGGCGGTCGAGCGGCTCCGCGAGGGATTGTACGACGTCTTCGCGGAGCTGGCGCCGATTCACGTCGATTCTGCCTTGGCGCGGTACTGCGGAGGCTGACCGCCGGGCGCGCGGTTCTTGTTTGCAATGGCAGCCATGCACCCGGAGACCAGCCCCGGCAGAGGATCGGCGCGGCTCATCGGCTGTCCCAGACGAGGCCGCAAACCAGTACAACGACCTCGGCAGGCTCCCGAACAGCTACGGAACCGGCTCGGGCAGGATGACCAGGTCAAGCACCAGGATCGCGCTCCCCAGCGCGAAACCCACCTAGCCCAGCCCGCTCCACAGCAGCAACTGCACCCCGCGTTGCGAGAACCCACGCAACAACAGCACGGCGCACGGCAGGCTCGTCAGCGCAGAGCGGACTCAGACGGGGGCGGCCATCAGTCCGCACGTCTCTAGCCGGATCCGGAACCGGTCCGAGAGCCCGTTCCCGCCTTCCATGGGTCTAGAGGCGACTACCCAGCTGCGCGGCGGATGTACCGCACCTCGAGCTGCTCGATGGCGTCGATTCCCCGACTGAGAAATCTGCTGACGTCGTTCGGGAGGCCGGTCACCGGTCTGACAGTGAGCATTCGGGAGTGTGGCGGGTGGCTGCCGACGGACGCCGACTGACTGTGAGCGCGCTCACAGCGCCAACACGCTGCGGGAACGCAAGTTGTGGCGCGGATCAACCACGCCCCGGTCCAGGGCGTGATGCGCCCCAGGCACCAGGCACCAGGGACCGGGACTAGCTGCCGGAGCCCGCTTCGGTTTGGGTCGCCTCCGTGGGCACGGGGCGGAATTCGAGATGATCGACCCGCAGGATCATATACCCCCGGGGCGTGGAGAGGCGGGCGAGCCGCTCGCCGGCCATGTTGACCATGCGCTGAGTCACGCCGGGGAAGATGGGCGTTACGTCGTACCAGACCGACACGTCGAGATCGGGATACTTCCGCTGATGCTCGGACCGGAGGCGCGCCTGGACACCCGCCACGTTGGCTCCTTGCCGGGGGTTCGCCCGCAATCTACACGGCGCGGGGTTCCGAGGGCAGCGCCCCAATGGACAATCCGCCGGCATTCTTATAGTCTGCAACAGAATGGATGTTCGTGGCATCCATCTCCCACCCCGGATTGATCGTCACCCATGCCTGATCTCCCGGCCGCGCCACCCATCGAGGCCGGCGCCGCCAACTGCCTCATCGTCGATGACGAGCCCATCGTGCGCCGCTCGCTGGTCCGGATGCTGCAGGCCCAGGGCTTCACCTGCTTCGAGGCAGGGACCGGACGCGAGGCGCTCCGGGTACTCGACCAGATCGGCGAGACGTCGCTCGTCATCTCGGACATGCGGATGCCCGAGCTCGATGGCATCGGGCTGCTGGAGGCGGTCCACCAGCGCTACCCGGACACGTCCGTCATCATGCTCAGCGGCATCAGCGAAACGACGACCGCCGTGGATTGTCTCCACCGGGGCGCCGCCGACTTCCTGCTCAAGCCGATTTCGGTGAGCGAGCTACACGCGCGTGTGTCGCGCGTGCTCGAGAAGCGCGCGCTGGTCCTGCAGAATCGCTGTTACCAGCAGACCCTCGAGCGCCAGGTCCACGCGCAGGCCCAGCGGATCCAGGAGCTCTTCCTGCAGGGCGTGCAGATGCTGGCCCGCGCCCTCGAGGCCAAGGACGCCTATACCCGCGGGCACTCGATAAGGGTGAGCCAGTACGCGGTCGGCACCGCGCAGCGGCTCGGCTTCGGCGGCGGGAGCCTGGACGGGATCCGCCTCGGCGGGGAGCTGCACGACATCGGGAAGATCGGCACGCGGGAGGCTGTGCTGCACAAGCCGGGGACCCTGACCGACGACGAGTTCCGCCAGATCTCCGAGCATCCGATCCTGGGCGAGCGGATGCTGCTGCCGCTGGCGCAGGAATCGCCCGACGTGCTGCGGATCGTCCGCTCCCACCACGAGCGGCTCGACGGCCTCGGCTTCCCCGACGGTCTCCGTGGAGAGAAGATCCCCATCGAAGCGCGGATCGTCGCAGTGGCCGACACCTTCGACGCCATGACGACGGAGCGCCCCTATCGCGATTCGCGGACCCCCGAGGCTGCGGTGACCGAGCTCCGGCGGGTGGCGGGCACCCAGCTGGATCCGGATGCGGTCGAGGCGTTCGTCGACGCCTTTCCCGACCCTCGCGAGCTTCCGCTCTCCGCCTAGGTCGGCTAGAGCAGCCCCCGCCGCTTGAGCTGGTGATACCTGGCCACCACCGCCTCGCCCGCGCCCGCCGGCAACACATCCAGCACCATCACGCCCCGCCCGCGCATCTCGGCCAGCGCCGCCTCCCTCGCCCCGAGCAGCTCCTCGGCCGCAGCCCGCTCGAAGGCGCCGGCCGCCACCTCGGGCCGCGCCGCCGCGAGCGCCTCGAGCGCGGGATCGCGCAGGGTGACCGCCAGCGGCAGATGGCGCAGCCGCAGGGTTGCGGCATGCGCCACGAGCACCTCGCTCGCGGTCCGGTCGATCACGTCGGTGAAGAGCACGGTCAGGGCTCGCTTCCGGTTGTGCGCCGCGAGATGGCGGAAGGCGGCGGGGTAGTCCGATTCGGCCAACCGGCCCTCGGCGCGCGCCAGCCCTTCAAGCACAGCGCGGAGCGCCCGCCGGCCCCGGGCGGGAGCCACGTAGCATTGCACGACGTCGGCAAACACCATGAGCCCCACGTTGTCGTCGTGGTCCACGGCGGCGCGGGCGAGCTGAAGCGCGGCGGAGGTCACGGACTCGAGCCGCGGTACGCCGTCTATCTCCGCGGTGAGCAGGCGGCCGGCGTCGATCACGATCAGCACCTGCTGCCGCCGCTCCTCTTCGTACTGCCGCGCGATCGGCTTGCCGCGCCGGGCCGTCGCCTTCCAGTCGATGATCCGCGTCTCGTCCCCGGGCACCCATTCGCGCAGTCCCTCGAACAACCGGCCCTCGCCGGGCCGCCGGATCGCGCGGAGGCCGGCCTCGCGTCGGCGGGTGATCTGAAGCGGCAGGGCGCGGAGTGCTGCATCCGGCATCGCGGGGTAGACGGTGGCCGACCACGGCAGGGATACCGTGCCCTGGCGCCACGCGAGACCGAGCGGCCCCAGCACCCGCAGCGCGATCCTCCCTCCCTCGCCCGCGCCCCGGCGCGCCGGGACCAGTTCGAGCCGTTCGTCGAGCCCCTCCCCCGGCGGTACCGCCAGGCGGCGTGTCGGCGTCACGGCTCCGCCGAGCGGATCGGGCAATTGCTCCCGAACCTCGAGCGTCAGCCTCCGCCGCGCTCGGTGGCGCCAGCGGTAGCGCACGGTCGCGGCACGGCCCGCCGCGAACGCCGCCGGCGCCTCCCGCGCCACGTCGAGCGTGCGCGGCGACGGGGCGCCAACGGCGTCGAGCACCAGCACGCCGAGCCAGAGGAGGTCGAGCGCCGGCAGCAATCCCCATGTCGCCGGCCACACGAGCGCGAACGGCGCCACGACGGCGAGCGCCGCCGCGCCGAGCAGCCACCGGCGGGAGGGGACCACGATCACCGCGGCGCCTCGATCTTCTCGATGACACCGCGAAGCGCCGTGTCGGCCGTGATCCCCTCCAGCTCGAGCTCCGGGGCCACCACAATGCGGTGCCGCAGCACTGCGGGCGCGAGCTCCTTCACATCGTCCGGCACCACGTAGGCCCGCCCGTCGAGGAGCGCGGCGGCCTGGGCCATCTTGAGCAATGCGACGCTGCCCCGCGGCGACGCGCCGAGCGTGAGCACAGGCGAGCTCCGAGTCGCCCGGACGATCGCGGTGATGTACGCGACGAGGGTCGGCTCCACCCGAACGCGTCGGACGGCATCGCGCAGCGATCCAAGCCCGGCGGCATCCGCGACGCGCTCGATGCCGTAGGTCGGCGGCAGGTCGGCCTCGAACCCGGCAAGGACTCGCTGGAGGATTCCCTGTTCCACCCGATCCTCGGGATACCCGACCAGCACCTTGACCAGGAACCGGTCGAGCTCGGCCTCGGGCAGCGGATAGGTGCCCTCGAATTCGATCGGGTTCTGCGTCGCAAAGACCGTGAAGCTCACTGGCAGCGGGTGTGAGACGCCGTCCACGGTCACCCGGCGCTCCTGCATCGCCTCGAGCAGGGCCGCCTGGGTCTTGGCGGGGGCGCGGTTGATCTCGTCTCCAAGCACGAGGTCGCCGAAGATCGGCCCCGGACGGAACGTGAACGCGCCGGGCGCCGTGAGCAGGCTGACGCCCGTGATGTCCGACGGCATCAGGTCGGGCGTGAACTGGATCCGCCGGAACTCCAGCCCGAGCGCCAGGCCGAGCGCCCGCACGAGCAGCGTCTTGGCGGTGCCCGGCACCCCCTCCAGCAGGACATGGCCGCGCGCGAGCAGCGCGGCGACGGTCTCCCGCACCGCCGCGGACTGGCCGAGCACGACTCCTTCCAGGGCCTCGACCAGGCGGCGCGCCTCGGCGGCGTGCGCCGCCGCCTCGGCGGGCGGGAGCGGAACTGTATCGGCGGTCATGTCGGCGTGAGCTCCTCCCAGAGCGTCTCCACGGCGTGGGCGGCGTGCAGCACGTCCTGCGCGCTCGCGGGGCGCCGGGTGATGGTGGTAAGCGTGTCGAGCGCCGCGCGTCCGCGCGGCGTGCGCACCGAGGGGGCCAGACCATCCAGCCACCGGCCGATCTCGGCGCGTGACGGGTGCCCGGCACGCGAGAGGCGCCGGCGGAGGCCCTGCACGATGAGGCCCACGGCGACGTCGTGCCCGCGGGCGGCGGCGAGCGCGGTGGCGAGCGCACGCACGTGCTCCAGGGGCGAGCGACGGCGGCGCTCCACGCCGGCGCGGATGGGACCGAACCGCACCCCGGCGGCGAGCAGGGCGAGCACGCCGGCGCCCACCAACTGCATGACGGCCCAGCCCCAGGGCGAGCGCAGCGCCCACTCCAGGGTCGCGCCGCCGAGATTGCGGGAGGCGTCGAAGCCATGGTGATACTCGTCCACGACGACCCGGTCGTATCGCGGCACGACGAGCCCGAGGGCGAACGGCCCAGCGCCCGTCTCGCGCAGAGCCCGGTTCGTGAACAGCCGGTCGTCGGCCACCAAGGTGATGCTTCGGCCGTCGGCCAGCGCAGCCCGGATCGCCACGGCCCACCCCCCAGCGGCACGGAGGAGCGTGTCCACCGTGCGCGCGGTCGGCCCGGTGCAGGTTACGGGTGCGCCGTCCTCGGCATCGGAGGAGTCGATGGCGACTCCAGTCGGCCGACGCGCCAGCACCGCGCGTACGGCGGGGAACGGCCGCGGCTCCGATCCCGCGGGCGGCGTCAGCTCGAGCGAGTCGCGGACGCGCGGACGCACGTCGTAGCCGAGGCAATGGAAGGCCGCCGCCGCGCCCGGCCCCGCGAGGAGCAGATCGGTCGGAAGCCCGACTACCGCCGCTCCTTCGCGAGGCGACAGATCACGGGTCGGCCCGAGGATGGCGACGAGAGTCCGCGGGCTGGCGAGCGAGTCGAGCGCGACCAGCGGACGGCGGAACCGCTCCACCCGGACGCCGAGCCGCTCGAGCGCCTCCGCGTACCCGCGCGCACCTGCGGGACCCGTGAGAAACGTGGAGCGGCGGTCGTCGGCGTCGGTGATCCGCGCCCCGCGGAGCCCGACCACGCCTGCCGCTACGGCGAGCGCAACGACGAGCGCGGTGCCAAGCGCGAGCTCAGTGCGCGGGTGCATGCCAGGGTCGGGCGATGGCCTCACGCCAGCGGCGGTACTCATCTGGTCCGCAGGGACGCCCGCCGAAGACGTGGGCGTAGAGCACGCGCACCAGTTCCCGGAGGCGCTCGCGGTCCTCGCGGGCGAGCCGGGCCTCCCGGGCGCATTCGCCGGGAGTCTTGCTCGCGTGGTAGCGGAGGAGCCCCTGCCCGTCGAGGGTCAGCGCGAGGCCGACGAACGCCAGCTGCAGCGCCTCGCCGGTCCGGCCCCCGGCCGCCGCCCGGTCGGCCTCCCGCAGATGCCAGGCGGCGTCGTGCGGTTCCTTCCCGTCCCCGCGCGGCGACCCCTCCTCGGGCGCGGTGGCGCTCCACACGGCGCGCCAGACCACCCACACGCCGTGAGCGAGCACCAGCAGGAGCACGATCAGGAGGGCGACGGCCAGGAGTCGGAACGCGGCAGGATTGCCGGTGCGAAGCCCCTCGAGCCAGTCGCCCAGGCGGCCCCACCAGTCGCGTATCAACCGCGTCGCGGCCGGGGTCTCCGCCCAGCGGTAAGCGGGCGAGGCGAAGACGCTGTCGAGCGCGGCGCGGAGCGCGGCCGGTGTCGCGTCGCCCTGCAAATCCCCGGTCACCAGGTCACGCGGTCTGCAGCGTCGAGGCCAGCAGCTCCAGGTCGAAGCCTTCCTTGCGGACGCGCAGGTCGTAGTAGGTGACCGTGAGCACGCAGTAGAACAGCGGATAGATGAACATCTGGACCAGGCCGCCTATCGCGATGGCAACGATCGCCCCGAGGGAGGCCGGTCCGAAGCCTCCGCCCGTCGCCGGGAGGACCACCGCGAACAGTCCGGTGACCGCGACGACCGGCACGTACAGCAGCACGAGGAGCGTCAAGCCAAGTCCGAAGATCCGCCAGCGGGCACCCCGGGTCAGTTCCCACGACCGCGACAGTGCCGCGCTGGCGCCCGTGCGGGGCTCGATCACCACCACCGGGATGGTGAGCGCCAGGCCCACCCCGAGCATGAAACCGGGAATGACGAAGCAGAGGAAGCCCAGCCCGACCACGAAGGCCATGAGGAGCGAGCAGACCAGTATCCGCCCGATGTACGGGGTGGCTCTCCGGAGAGCCTCGCGGGCCGAAATCGGCCGGCCCAGATAGCTCTCGGAGACGACGAAGACGGTGGCCCCCGTGGCGATCAGGTTCAACACCACCAGGCTGAGCGTGTAGAGCAACGCCAGCGGCAGGTTGGCGAGGAATCCCCCGCCCCCCTCCAGGAACAGCCGGAGCGCGAGCGGCACGCCGGTGCAGACCAGAGCCACCGTCGCGAGCGCGCCGAAGTGGCGGCGGTACAGCGAGAACGACGTGTCGAGGATCTCGCCCACCGTCAAGGGGCGGAGCGTAGGAGGCGGCATGGGCGAAAAGATATTACAATCGCTTCATGTCCGCCCTCCGCGACGCGCCTGCCGATTACCGTCAGCATCTGGAAATCGAGACCCCGGAGCACGTCGTGCTCGACCTCGAGATCGCTGGAATCGGCTCCCGCGCGCTCGCGGCGGTGCTCGACACGCTGATCCTCGTCGGGGCGTCCCTTGCGGTTCTGCTGGTCCTCGGGATCCTCGCCGGTTTCGGCTTCACCATCGGCCGGGCAGCCCCCGTGCTGCTGGTCCTCGGCGGGTTCGTGGTCTGGAACGGATACTTCATCCTGTTCGAGGGGATGCGGGGCGGCCAGACGCCGGGAAAGCGGGTCGCCGGAATCCGGGTGGTCATGGACACCGGGCACCCGGTGACGTTCGGGGCCGCGGCCGCACGCAACCTGCTCAGGGTCGCCGATCTGCTGCCTCCCCCGTACCTGATCGGCGTGCTGCTGGTGGCGTTCCACCCGCGGGGGAAGCGGCTGGGCGACCTGGTGGCCGGGACGGTCGTGGTCCGGGACCGACCGCAGGAGGCCCTCGGACACCCCGACGCCGCGGTCGAGGACGAGGGCCCGCCCTCCATCCCCGAGCTGGACGACGACGAGTTCAGGCTGCTGGCCCAGTTCGCCGCCCGCCAGGGTGAGCTCGCGCCCGCGACGCGGAGCCGGCTGGCTACCGGTCTGGCCACCCGCCTGTCGGCGCACCCCGCCGTGCCTGGCCTGAGTGACGTGGCCCATCTGCTCGCCCTCCACGCCGAGGAGCTGGCGCGCCGGCAGGGGGCCCTGTCGGCGCGCGGGGCGGCCGGCGCGGGGACCCGCTTCGCGGCGCAGAAGCGGGGGCGCTGGGGCGAGTTCGAGCGCCTCGCGGAGCGCGCGGCGCGGCAGGGCCTCGACAGCTTCGCGTCCCATGAGCTGCCGGAGTTCGCGGCCCGCTACCGCGAGGTCGCGGCCGACCTGGCGCGGGCGCGCACCTACCGGGCCGACCCGGCCACGCTGTCGCGGCTCGAGCGGCTCGCGGCCGCGGGACACAACGCCCTCTACCGGGACGATCGTACCACCTGGCGGCGGCTCTGGATCGTGCTTGCGCGGGAGTGTCCGGCGGCGGTGGTGGAGGCGCGGGCCTACGTGCTCGTCGCGTTCCTCACCTTCATGGTGCCGGCGGCGGCCGGGTACATGGTACTCCACGAACGGCCGGCGCTGGCCGCCGAGCTACTGCCGGACGTCATGCTTCGACGGGCGGAGGCCGGTGTCTTGCGAAAGGCGGCGGGACGCGGGTACGTGGAGGTCGCGCCCGAGGACCGTCCGCTCATGGCTTCGGGAATCATCACCAACAACGTCCGCGTGGCGATCGCCTGCTTCGCCGGAGGCATCTTCCTCGGCGTGGGGTCGCTGGTGCTGCTGGCGTACAACGGCCTGTCCATCGGGGCGTCTGCCGGCCACTTCGCCAACGTGGGGCTGCTGGACTACCTGCTGACGTTCATCCTCGGCCATGGCGCGCTCGAGCTGTTCGCGATCTGGGTGGCGGGGGCCGCGGGGTTCCTGCTGGGGCGTTCGGTGGTGGCCCCGGGCCTACTGAGCCGAACCGACGCGCTGGTGCTGAGCGGGCGGGTAGCCGTACGGATGGTGGGTGCGACAGCGCTCCTGCTGGTGGTGGCGGGGACGATCGAGGGGTTCGTTTCGGCGGGCGGCTACGGCGTCGGCGCCCGGCTGGCGGCGAGCGCGGCAAGTCTGGGAATCCTGGCCACCTACCTGATCAACGGCGTCAGATCTGGTGCAGCATCGCCCGCATCCGGATCGCGAGCGCCTCGATCAACCGGAGGCTCGTGACCGTCGCCGGGTCGATCTGGGTCTCGTTGAGGAGCAGCAGCTGAGTCTCGGCGAGGAGAGCCGAGAGCGGATTCGAGAGATCGTGCCGCAGCCTGCTGAGGCGCTCGGCGTCGGACATGGGGCTCAGGCCAACGACAAGTACAGGGCACGGAGGTGATGATCCTGCAGGCCGTTCACCGACTGCCACAGCTCGGCCTCGGAGGCGCCGCAGAAGATCTCGGCGGTGTCCCGCACCCCCCCGTCCTGGTCAACGAACCGGAGCCAGGCGCGCCAAGCGCCGTCGTCGTCGCGACGGACAGTGAGCTGCAGCCCGATCATTTGGTCGGCCAGGCGGAGGGGGGGCAGCTCGTGAAGGAAGGGATCTGTGGGGACGGAAGCGGTGAACCGGTATGGCTGAGCCGCCATCGCTGTGCCTCCGGGTTAGAGAACCGCAATATCCAAAGATCGGACGGCACCTCGAGTTGCGCAATGTGACGCCCCCCTCTTGACTCGTCCGACGGGGCGCTCTAAGTTGAAGCGCTTCTAGGTTTGGCAGGAAACTCCCCGTCATAACCCGTGCCGCACGCTCCGTTCCCCGGAGCCCACCATACATCGTCCAACCTCTCAGGGTCTCGGTCCTTCCTTCTTCCCACCGCCCGCCGGTCGTCCGGTCGGGCCCGCCGGTCTGGAGTCTCGTCCGTGGATATCGCTGAGCTGAAACAGAAGTCGGTCGCGGAGCTCCACACGCTGGCTGAGCAGTTGAACATCACCAACTACTCCGGCCTCCGAAAGCAGGACCTGATCTTCCGCATTGAGCAGTCGCTCCTGGACTCGGACACCGTCATCCGGGGCGAGGGCGTGCTGGAGATCCTGCCCGAGGGATATGGCTTCCTCCGCAGCCAGGATTGGAACTACCTGTACGGCCCCGACGACATCTACGTCTCCCCCAGCCAGATCAAACGGTTCGACTTGAGGACCGGCGACACGGTCATGGGACAGGTCCGCCCGCCGAAGGAGGGAGAGCGATACTTGGCGCTCCTCAAGGTCGAGCAGGTCAACTTCGACGAACCGGAGAAGACCAAGCACCGGATCGCCTTCGACAACCTCCGGCCGCGCTACCCGGACTCGCGGATCCGCCTCGAGCGGAAGAACGGCGACCTGAGCATGCGCGTGGTGGACCTCCTCTCGCCGATCGGCAAGGGCCAGCGCGGCCTGATCGTGGCGCCGCCCAAGGCGGGCAAGACGATCCTGATGCAGAAGCTCGCCAACGCCATCAGCGAGAACCATCCCGAGATCGTGCTCATCGTGCTGCTCATCGACGAGCGACCCGAAGAGGTCACGGACATGGAGGAGAACGTCAAAGCGGAGGTCATCTCCTCCACCTTCGACGAGCCGGCCGACCGGCACGTCCAGGTGGCGGACATGGTCATCGAGAAGTCGAAGCGCCTGGTCGAGCACGGCCGGGACGTGGTCATCCTGCTCGACTCGATCACCCGCCTGGCACGGGCGCACAACGTGGTGGTGCCGCATTCGGGCAAGATCCTCTCGGGCGGCGTGGACGCCAATGCGCTGCAGAAGCCGAAGCGCTTCTTCGGCGCCGCCCGCAACATCGACCAGGGTGGCAGTCTCACGATCATCGCGACGGCGCTGATCGACACCGGCAGCCGCATGGACGAGGTGATCTTCGAGGAGTTCAAGGGCACCGGCAACATGGAGCTGGTCCTCGACCGCCGCCTGGCCGACCGGCGTATCTATCCCGCGATCGACATCCAGCGCACCTCGACCCGCAAGGAAGAGCTCCTGATGGACAAGGACGAGCTCAACCGGGTCTACCTCCTGCGCAACTTCCTGGCGGACATGCCGCCCGTGGAAGCGCTCGAGTTCCTGCTCGAGCGGATGAAGCGCACCAAGAACAACAAGGAGTTCTTCGCCACGATGGCGCAGTAGGCAGCGGGCCGGTGGCGCTCCCCCGGGCCGGCCGGCTCATCGCCGTGGATTGGGGCGACGTGCGCATCGGCCTCGCGCTGAGCGACGAGTCGCAGGTTCTGGCCTCCCCCCTCGACACGCTCGTCCGCCGCGCGGGCAAGCGGTTCCCCATGTCCCGCTTTCTGGAGCTGGTCGCCCAGCACCACCCCGTCGGCGTGGTCGTCGGCCTGCCGCTGTCAGGCGAAGGTGCCGAGGAGCGGGGCGCCGCGGCTGCCCGTCAGATGGCGGAGGCAATCACGCGCCGTACCGGCCTCCCGGTCGAGTTGTGGGACGAGCGCATGAGCACCGCGCGCGCGCTGGCTGCCATCCGGGAGCAGGGCGGCAGCACCCGTGGCCGCCGCGAGGAGGTGGATGCGCTTGCGGCGGCGGTGGTGCTGCAGCACTTCATGGAGGCGAGGAGGGGGGAGAGGACGACGAGGACGGAGCCGTGAGGTTCGCTTCGCTCAGAACGACGGCTGCGGCCCCGCTCCTCGTGCTCTCCGTCGCCTGCGCCGGCACCAACAACGCGACCGAGCGCGTCACCCTCCCGCCCGGCACCACCTTCGCTGCCGTTACCGACACCCTGGCCGCCCACGGGATCATCGGTGACCGCCGTGTCTTCAAGCTGCTGGCCCGCGTGCGCGGCGTCGACCGGTCGGTCCAAGCCGGCATCTACGAGTTCCCGCCGGGCACGTCGCCCTGGAAGGTGCTCGACGTGCTGAACAGGGGTGCGGCGGTCTCGCAGAAGTTCACGGTGCCCGAGGGGCTCACGCTGTCGGAGGTCACGGCGCTCGCGGCCGAGCGGCTCGGCGTGGCCGAGGACGCGATGCTCGCCGCCGCCAGGGACGGGGCCGCCGCCAGTGCCCTGCTCGGCTTCCCGGTCAAGTCGTACGAGGGGTTTCTCCGCCCCGAGACTTACACGCTGCCGATGGTCATCCGGGGCGACGAACTGGTGCGCATCATGGCGGAAGGATTCAAGGAGGGTTGGGAGCCCGGCTGGAGCGCAAGGCTCGATTCGATCGGGATGACCCAGCTCGAGCTCGTCACCTTGGCCTCGATAGTCGAAGGCGAGGCGCGGGCCGACGACGAGCGCGAGACCATCGCCGGCGTGTACCACAACCGGCTCAGGATCGGCATGGCGCTGCAGGCCGATCCGACCGTCCAGTATGCGATCGCTCTGGTCACCGGCAAGCGGAAGCCGCGCCTGTTCGAGAAGGACTACCAGTTCCCGTCCCCCTACAACACCTACCTGCACCCCGGCCTGCCGCCCGGTCCGGTCAACTCACCGAGCCACCGGAGCCTGCAGGCCTCCCTCTATCCCGCCCAGGTTCCCTACCTCTATTTCGTTGCTGGCCCCGACGGACGGCACGTCTTCGCGAAGACCTACGCCGAGCATCTCCGGAACATCGCCAGAGTCCGCCGGGTCAGGTAGCCGCCCGCCCACGTTCCCTCAGCCGGAGACGCCGCGCCGCCACGCCTCCGCATACGCGGCGGTGGATGCCTGGATGTCGTCGCCCCCGAGAATCCCCGAGGCGACCGCAACGCCCGACCCGCCCGCGTGGCGCACGAGAGGCGCGTCCACCGGCCGCACCGCGCCGATCGCAACACACGGTTTCCCATGCGCCAGTCGCGCGATCCCCACGAATCCTTCGGGGCCGAGTCCGGTGCCCGCATCGGCCTTGGTGGTGGTGACGCGCCACGGCCCGACGCCCCAGTAGTCGGCCTCGCCCGCCTCGGCGGCCTCGGCGGCGGAGCCGACCGACGCGCCGATCACGAAGCCGGGTGGGGCGATCCGGCGTACCAGCGCGACGGGGAGGTCATCGGGGCCGAGGTGCACTCCAGCCGCGCCCGCCGCGATGGCGACGTCCGGCCGGTCGTTCACCAGCACGGGAACGGCGAGCGTTGCCACCAGCTCGCGCGCGAGCGCCACCAGGTCCCGCGCGGTGGCCGCCTTGAGCCGAAGCTGCACCGCGCTGGCGCCGCCGGCCGCGGCGGCACGAGCGAGCGCCACCACGTCGCGGCCCGACACGAGACGGTCGTCGGTGACGAGCATGAGGCGAACCAATGACGCTACATTATCTGCCATGATGACCCCTGCGCCTCGCCTTCAGGGCATTCGCGGCGCCACTACGGTGAGCCGCAACGATGCGTCCGAGATCCTCGCCGCCACCGACGAGCTGCTCCGCGCGCTGATCGAGGCCAACGATCTCGCGCCGGACGACATCGTGAGCGGGCTGTTCACCGTCACGCGCGACCTCGACGCCGCGTTCCCGGCGCGCGCCGCGGAGGAGTACGGCTGGAACATCGTCGCCCTGCTCCACGCCACCGAGATCCCGGTGCCGGGCTCCCTCCCCATGTGCATCCGGCTTCTGATCCACGCCTACACCACGCGCGGCCGGGCGGAAATCAAGCACTGCTATCTCCGCGGGGCCACCGTCCTCCGGCCGGATCGGACTTGACCCCGGTGCGCGTCACCGCGCGCGGCGCCGAGCGCTGGGTGCGGGGGCATCCCTGGATCTATCGCAGCGATGTGGTGGACGGGCCGGCGCCGGCAGGGCTCGTGCCGGTGCACGATCCCCGCGGACGGTTCGTCGGCCAGGCGCTGCATTCTCCCGCGTCCGAGATCCGTCTCCGGCTGCTCGAGCGCAGCGATCGCCCGGTGGACGCCGCCTGGTGGCGGGAGCGGCTGGCGGCCAGCGCGGGCCGGCGAAGGGGGATCGACGCCACCGCCTGCCGGCTGGTCCATGGCGAGGGCGACGGACTCCCCTCGCTCGTGGTGGACCGGTACGACCGCTGGCTCGTGGTACAGATCCTCTCGGCGGGCCTCGAGACGCTGCGCGACGAGATCGTAACCGCGCTCGGCGAGCTGTTCCGGCCCGAGGGGATCCTGCTCCGGAACGACGCTGCCGCCCGCCGGCGCGAGGGTCTCGACGAGACCGTGACCCTCGCGCGAGGCAGTGTACCCAGGGAAATCGAGGTGCGCGAGGGTGAGGTCCGCTATCTGGCCGCACCCTGGGACGGGCAGAAGACCGGTGCCTTCCTCGACCAGCGTCCCAATCGCCTCCTGGCCGGGGCTCTCGCCGCGCCCGGCGGCCGGGCGCTCGATTGCTTCGCCTATCACGGCTCGTTCGCCATCCACCTGGCCGGCCGCGCGGGCCACGTCCTTGCCCTGGACATGAGCCGCGACGCGCTGGCGCGTGGCGCCGCAAACGCCGCGCTCAACGCCATCACCAACATCGAGTGGCGGGAGGGTGATGCCTTCGAGACGCTCCGGGCGTTCGCGCGTGAGCGCGAGCGGTTCGACACGATCGTCCTGGACCCGCCGGCGTTCGCCAAGAGCCGCGGCGCGGTTCCCGCCGCCCTGCGAGGCTACCGCGAAATCAATCTCCGGGCGATGCGCTGCCTCTCCCCCGGTGGCGTCCTCCTCACGGCGAGCTGCTCATTCCACGTGCGGCTCCCCGACTTCATGACCATGCTGGCTGACGCCGCCGCCGACAGCGGCCGCCGCATCCTGCTGCGCCGGGTCCTCGGCCAGGGCGAGGACCACCCCGAGGTCCTGACGGTCCCGGAGACCAGCTACCTCAAGGGGGCCATACTTCAAGCCGACTGACCCGTCGCCGGCTTTCCGGCTTCCTTCGCGTTGACACCGCTGCGCCCGCTGATGAGTTTGTAGCGATGCTCCATGACGATCCCCCCGCCCCCTTCGACGACACGGCAGTGACCTCTCGAGGCATCCTCGACGAGGCCGCATGCTGAGCGCAGCGCAGCTGCGCGAGATGCGGCAGCGTCGGCGTTCTCCCTACTCGGACAAGCAGTACTATCAGGAGTACATCCTCGAGCGAATCGAAAACTACAAGAACTCGATCAGCCGCGACGAGCTGCTGCGTCTCGGCGACGAGGCGGCGGCCGAGCTGCAGACGGCTGCCGAGGGCCAGTTCTTGCTGACCGAGGTGCTGATGCTGGAGTCGGTGGACCGGCTGATCATGAAGCGGCTCTCGCTTCGCCCGTATAGGCGGTGGCGGCAGCAGTTCCTCAAGGTCCGCGAGGCCCAGCGCACGCCGACCCACTGGGGACTCGAGCCCACTTCCCCGCTCGCCCGGCTCCTGCCGCGGATCGAGCCGCGGGACACCACCCTCGTCGTCGGCAGCGGGGCCGAGCCGGCTGCGTACCTCCTCGCCGCCCACGACGCCGTAGTCACATTCCTCGCCTGCGATCTCGGATGCGTGGAGCGCGTCGAGTCGCGAATGGCGGCGGAGGCGCTCGGCAGCCTGTTCGAGGCCTATGTCGCGCAGCCCGGCCCCTCGCTCCCCCAATGCGTGGACATCGGCGACGCCATCGACCTCGTCGTGCTCGACCCCGGCGCGCTCACCGATCTGACCGCCACCTGCCGGAAGCAATTCGTGGCGCAGCTCCAGGAGCGCAGTCGACCGGGCAGCATCCATATCGTTCTGCCATCGTGCCCGACGCTCGCCCCGGAGGCGTTCCTGGTGCTGTACGACGGATGGACGGTGGAGGAGGACGGCCGCCGCCGCCGCCGCTCCGGCAGCCGCCGGCCGGACGGACTGGCCCTGTCGAAGCCGGCGTGTCTACCGGACACGGAATCGCGCCGATCGACCGCGTCATAACGACGCGACTGGTCGCGGAGTCAGGTCGCCATCTAGTTGATTGTCAAGGACTTCATGAGGCACCCCGGCGCGGCACGAGGGGTGCCTTTCTCATGGGCGCTCCCAGCGTCAACCCGGATCGCAAGGACTGCAACCATGAGCTCGGCTCCACTCCTCGCCCCCACGTCAGCCGTCGGTATCGTGATCAAGAGCGGCGCCCCGGCTCCCAAGCCGGTCCGCTTCTGGGCCTATCTGTGGGCAGCCGACGAGGAAGCCGCCGACGATCACTGGCATCAGCGCGTCCCCACCGAGCACGCCGCCTGAGCTGCGAGGGCCGGCCGATCACTGGGCCGCCCGAAACGCCCCCGGACCCCGGTCCGGGGGTGTTTGTATTTCAGGAGTAGCCCTTGCCCCCACCCTGGGAGAGGTCTAAACTCGATCGAACCACTCCTCATTTACCGCAGACTCGATCCGCATGCCGACTCTCACGCTGAACGGCACCCCCGTCCCCTTCGAACCCGGCGCCACGATTCTCGAGGCGGCAAGGGCGGCAGGTGTCGACATCCCCACACTTTGCTGGTACCCCAAGCTGCCGATCGTCGGCAATTGCCGGATCTGCCTGGTTTCGGTCCAGGGTCAGGGCAAGCTGCTGCCCGCCTGCGCCACGGCGGCGGCCGACGGCATGGTCGTGGAGACCGAGTCGGAGCCGGCGGTGGAGAACCGGCGCGGAGTGCTGAGCTTCCTGCTCGAGCGCTATCCCGGCGAGCACCTGTCGAACGGCGGGCGGGCGCGACCGCGGAACGAGTTCGAGCGCTATGTGGTGCAGTACGACGTCCCGGTGCGCGAGTACCACGAGCTGCCGCTCCGCAAGGGCGACGAGCGGCCGGGCGACGTCATGATCCAGCACGACATGAGCACCTGCATCCTCTGCACCCGCTGCGTCCGGGCCTGCGAGGACATCCAGGAGGTCGGGGTGCTCGACGTAAGCCTGCGCGGCGAGCATGCCCAGATCATTGTCGGCGGCGATGGCGACCCGGACCATGCCGGCTGCACCTGGTGTGGCGAGTGCGTCCGCGTGTGCCCGACCGGCGCGATCTTCGAGTTCATCCCCAAGCAGCGGTTCGGCTCCGACGCCGTGCGCCACCCCGACAAGGTCGTCCGGTCCGTCTGTCCCTACTGCGGGGTGGGCTGCCAGCTCGATCTCCATGTGAAGGACGGGGAGATCATGCGCGTCACCTCGCCCTCCATCGAGGAGTACACGCCGAACCAGGGCTCCACCTGCGTGAAGGGCCGCTTCGGCTATGACTTCCCGATGCACCGGGACCGGCTGAAGGTCCCGCTCATCCGAAAAGGGTGGACGCACGACGGACAGCGGTGGGTGTGGACCGGCGAGTGGCCCCGGCATCGCGAAGGGCCGTGGCGCACGATCGAGGAGATGGGCGAGCGTGACAAGCCGCGCCCCCCACGCCGCAGCGTCGGCAAGCCGCCGCAGACCGGCCTCCCGATGCTCGACGACAACGACGTGCGCGACCGCGTGGCCACGCCGGCCGCATGGTACAGCGCCTTCCGTGAGGCCACCTGGGACGAGGCGCTGAGCCTCACCGCCCAGGAGCTGCTCCGGATCCGCGACATGCATGGGCCCAAGGCGCTCGCCGCGCTCTCCTCGGCCAAATGCAGCAACGAGGACAACTACGCCTTCATGCGCATGGTCCGCGCGGCCTTCCGCACCAACAACGTGGACCACTGCACCCGGCTCTGCCACTCGAGCTCCGTGGCCGCCATGAGCCGCGCGCTCAACACTTCGGCCGCGTCCGGCTCGATGCGCGAGCTCGAGGAGGCATGCGACGTCATCTTCATCTCCGGCGCCAACACGACGGAGACCCATCCGGTGTTCGGCGCGCTCATCAAGCGGGCCGTCAGCCAGGGCGCCAAGCTTATCGTGGCGGACGTACGGCGGACCGAGCTGGCCGAGCTGGCCGATGTCCACCTTCAGATGCTGCCGGGCACCGACGTGGCGCTCTACAACGCCATGCTGCACCACGTCATCGAGGCCGGGCTGTGCGACACGGAGTTCGTGGCCGCGCGGACCCACGAGTTCGAGGCGGTCAAGCGGAGTGTGCAGGGCTACTCGCCCGAGGTCGGGGCCAAGATCACCGGGATCCCGGCGGACGTCATCCGGCGCGCCGCGGAGTTGTATGCGCGCGGCCCCCGGACCTCGACGCTCTGGGCGATGGGCCTCACCCAGCACAACACCGGCACCGACATCGTCGCCAGCCTGCTGAACCTCATGCTCGCCTGCGGGATGATCGGCAAGTGGGGCGCGGCGATGATCCCGATCCGGGGTCAGAACAACGTCCAGGGCGCCAGTGACGTGGGCGCGATCCCGTTCGCCTACACCGACTATCGCCCGGTGACCGATCCCGCCAACCGCGCCGAGTATGCCGCCGCGTGGGGCGTACCCGCCGAGTCGCTCGCCCTCGAGCGCGGCATGATGGTGACCGAGATCGTGCAGGAGGGCAGCCCGATCCGGGGGATGTTCATCATGGGCGAGAACCCCGTGATCTCGGATCCGAACATCGCGCACGCGGAGCACTGGGTGCGCGGGCTCGAGTTCCTCGCCGTGCAGGACCTCTTCCTCACCGAGACGGCGCGCTGGGCGGATGTGGTCCTGCCGGGCTCGTCGTTCGCCGAAAAGGCCGGCACCTTCGTCAACACCGACCGACATATCCAGCTCACCGAGGCCGCCTTTGACCCGCCGGGCCAAGCACGACGGGACCTCGACATCCTCATCGAGCTGAGCAACCGGCTTGGCCTCCCGACGCCATGGCGGACACCGGCGGATGTGATGCGCGAGATCGCCGCCGTCACCCCGTCGTGGCGTGGCGTGAGCCACGAGCTGCTGCAGCGCCGTCGGTCGATTCAGTACCCGGTGCCGACACCCGACTCCGAGGGAAGCTCGTTCCTCTTCGCCGACGGCTTCCCCACGTCAGACGGCCGCGCCAAGTTCGTCCCCGTCGAGTTCCTTTCCCCCGACGAACTGCCGAGCGACGACTATCCCTTCTTTCTCAACACCGGCCGGCAAATGTACCACTGGCACACCGGCACCATGACCCGCCGCTCGGAGGGTCTCGACTCGCGCGAGCCGGTGCCGATCGTGGAGATGAACCCCCGCGACGCCCTCGACATGGGCGTCGGGGAGGGCGACATGGTCCGGGTCTCCTCCCGGCGCGGGAGCATCCTGATCGGCGTGCGGCTGTCCGAGCGGCAGGCGCGGGGCCAGATCTTCATCCCGATGCACTTCCGCGAAGCGGCCGCCAACCTCCTCACCAATCCACAGCTCGACCCCTACGCGCGCATCGCCGCATTCAAGGTGAGCGCCGTCCGGATCGAGCCGGTGCACGAGGTCGCTGCAGTGTGACCCGCCGGGCTCCAAGGCATCGCCAGGAGTCACCCTGAACGGAGTGAAGGGGCCATGACCCGTTACATGGCCCCTTCGCCTTGCCCAGGGAGACTCGGGCTTATATTCCGCGCGTCTTCATCCCGAGGCTCGATGCGCGCAGTCGTCAAGGCAGCTCCGGGCCCCGGCATGGCCCTGCAGGACCTCCCCGTTCCCCAGTGTGGCCCCAGCGATGCCCTCATCCGGGTGCGCCACGCCGGCGTCTGCGGCACCGACCTCCACATCTGGGAATGGGACAGCTGGGCGAGCAACCGGCTCCGGCCGCCGGTGGTCGTGGGCCACGAATTCGCGGGCGAAATCGTGGAGCTCGGCCGGGAGGCGGAGGCGGCCGATCTGCTGGCGGTGGGGGATCTGGTCACCGCAGAGGGTCATATCGTTTGCGGGCACTGCCTGCAGTGCCGCCTCGGCGCGGCCCATCTCTGCCAGCGGACCCAGATCATCGGCGTGGACCGGGACGGCGCCTTCGCGGAGTACATCGCGATGCCCGCCTCCAACGTCATGCGACTCGACGGCATCCCGACGGAGGTCGGCGCCATCATGGACCCGCTGGGGAATGCCGTGCACACGGTGCTCGAGGCGAACGTCCCCGGCAGCACCGTGCTCGTGCTCGGCTGCGGCCCGATCGGCTGCTTCGCCGTCGGTGTCGCGCGAGCGGCCGGCGCGTCGCTCGTCGTGGCCAGCGAATACAACCCGATGCGTCTCGAGCTGGCGCACCGGATGGGGGCGCATGTCACGCTCAACCCCAGCGCCGACGACGTGCTCGCCCGGGTCCGGGAGTTGACCGGCGGCGACGGCGTGGATCTCGTCTGCGAGATGAGCGGCCATCCGAGCGGGCATGCACAGGCGTTCGCGGCCGCTCGACTCGGCGGCCGGGTCAATCTGCTGGGCACCCCGAGCCGCACCACTGAAGTGGACTTCGCCCGTGACGTCATCTTCAAGGGCCTCACGCTCTACGGCGTCACCGGCCGAAAGATGTACGAGACCTGGCACCAGATGCGGCGATTCCTCCGCGCGGGGCAGCTCGACCCCCGTCCCGTCATCACCCACCGCTTCCCGCTCGAATCGATCGCCGAGGCCATCCAGGTCATCAAGGACGGCCAAGCCGGCAAGGTGATCCTGGAGATCGGCGCATGAGCACCCCCTTCGACCAGCGGCTCGAGGCCGAGCTCGAGCAGTTCATCCGCGACGGCGTCTACAAGCGGCTCAATTACCTCGACAGCCCGCAGGCCGCGCGGGTGAGGATGGAGGGCCGGGGCGAGGTCATCATCCTGTCCTCCAACAACTATCTCGGGCTCAGCAACCAGCCCGAGGTGATCGCCGCCGGGAAGACGGCGCTCGACCGCTGGGGCGCAGGGACGGCGTCGGTGCGGTTCATCTGCGGCACGTACACCGTGCACCGGTCCCTCGAGGCCGCCTGCGCCCGGCTCGTCGGCACCGGCGCCTCCCTCAGCTTCGTGAGCGCCTGGAACGCCAACGAGGCGCTGCCCGCCACCCTGTTGGGCGAGCAGGACCTCGTCATCAGCGACCAGCTCAACCATGCCTCGATCATCGATGCCACCCGGCTTGCGAAGGCGATCACCAGGTGCCAGACCGCCGTGTACAAGCACGCGGACCTGGGCGACCTCGCGGAGAAGCTTTCGGCCGCACGGGACCGCCGGTTCAAGATGGTGATCACCGACGGCATCTTCTCGATGGAGGGCTCGATTGCCAGGCTGCCCGACCTGGTGGAGCTCTGCCGGACGCACGATGCGGTGCTCGTGGTTGACGACTCTCACGCCACCGGCGTCCTGGGCGAGCACGGCCGCGGCACCGCGGAGCACTTCGGGCTGCTGGGCGAGATCGACATCATCACGTCCACCTTGGGGAAGGCGCTTGGCGGCGCGGCAGGCGGCTTCGTGGCCGGGTCGGCCGCCGTCTGCGACTACCTCACCCAGCGCGCACGCCCACAGCTGTTCTCCAATGCCCTGCCACCGACGGTGGCGGCGAGCGCCCTGGCGAGCGTCGAGTTCCTGGAGGCCCACCCCGAGCGCGTGGCGATGCTTCGAGCCAACGCGCGCTACTTCCGTGAACGTCTCCTGGAGCTCGGCTTCAAGCCGCTCCCCGGCGAGACGCCGATCATCCCGGTCATCCTCGGCGAAACCGCCGCCGCGATCAAGCTGAGTGATCTGCTGCTGGCGGAAGGGGTGTTCGTGACGGGCTTCGGCTATCCGGTCGTGCCGCACGGGCAGGCGCGGGTGCGCTGCCAGATCTCGGCGGCGCATACGCGCGACGACCTGGACCAGGCCCTGGCGGCATTCCGCAAGGTGGGCCGGCAGCTGCGTCTGATCTGACGGCCGTCCTTCGCGCCTTCCCCCTTGGCCCCGACCTTGCACCTCCACCCCTTCCGACGGGTGGGGACGGCCCGGCGACGGCTTTTATAAGCTGCTACGCAGCATGCAGTTAGCTGGGTCACCGCTCCCTCCCCGATCCCGCGAATTCCGGCAACATCCCGCATTTTGACGTACCGTGCCGACTGGGGAAGCGGTAGCCGCCAGGACCCGCCTGGCGCGGACACCTTACGGAGGTAGTCTGTGATGCGCATGCTCATCCGAAGCATCCCGGCCGCAGCGCTGATCCTGTGTCTGGGCATGTCCGATCTGGCGGCCCAGCAGCCCGGGAACGGCAACTTCCAGTGGTACATCGGCGGGCAGGGCGGCGCGATGTTCTTCAAGACGCCGACCCAGGACCGGTCGGCCATCCCGACCTTCGGCGGTCAGGCGCTCATCGTCGCCAAACGGACCGGACTCATGCTCTCGTTCGAGGAGGGCGTCGGCTCCGACGAAACGAGCTCCTACACGGACGGCAACGGCGTGCAGGCCGTGACCTTCAACGACATCCGCAAGTATTCCGCGATGCTGATGGCCTTCCCGATCCGGGCCGCCGCGCAGCCCTACCTCGGCGTCGGCTACGGCATCCTCCACGTGGTGAACCCGACGCCCGGCAGTCCGCTCGCCTTCCAGAGCGACGCCGCGGAGCTCGGCTCCTTCGGCTTCGGGAGCTTCGTCGGAGGTGTGCAGTTCCAGGTCGGCCGGTTCATGGCGTTCGGGCAGTATCAGATCACGACCAGCCCCTCCACCAAGTCGGTCACCACCAGCGACGGAACCTTCCTGGCGGTGGGCCGCCTGCTCGACGGCCCGACCCATACCTTCAGCGGCGGTCTCCGGATCGGGCTCGGCAGCGCGCGGGAGGGCGTTCGCAGCGGCGGGTATTGATTGGCGGCAGTGCGACGGCACGACGGGCGAACGGGCAGTGGATCGGCTGATCCACTGCCCGTTTCGCGTGCGGTCGTAGGGCTCAGCTCTCTCGCCGCGCTGCCCTCGAGGTCCACGGCGACCCTCCGATGACGAACCGGAGCGGCCAGTCCGCGGCCTTGGTGATGCCGATACGCGGCGTCGCCCGCGCCAGCGGCGGAGCCGACCCCTCGTGGGGGTGGACGGTGATGCCCGACCGACGCATCGACCGGCCGTCCTGCTCGCGGGTGATGGCGAGCGCCTGACAGAGCCGCCCCGGTCCCGAGCACAGCTGTCGATCCGGCACCCCGCCGCGCCGCTCGCGCATCACCGGGAGTCCGCTGACCGGCTCGAGCGCGCGGAGCAGCACCGCGCTCGCCTGGCCCGGGGCGAGACAGACCAGATTGGCGCACCAGTGCATGCCATAGGAGCGATAGACGTACCATGTGCCGGGCGGGCCGAAGAGCGCCTCGTTCCGTGCGTGGCGTCGGTGGCGGTAGCCATGCGACGCGGGATCGTCGTACCCGAGGTAGGCCTCCGTTTCCACGATGCGACCCGCGGTCCGACATTCGCCGAGCGTGGAGATCAGGATCGCGCCCAACAGCTCTCGAGCGACGAGCTCCGCCGGGCGCGCGAAAAACGAGACGGGCAGCGTGGCTGCCCGTCGGGTCGCGCTCACTCGGCCTTCTTCCTCACCCGCGGCCGCGGCCGCGGTCGCTTGGGTTTCGAGGCAGCCGGGGTCGCCCCGGCGCCCGCGTCCATCGGCGGCGCGGCCGCGGCCGTGGCCGTGGCCTTCTTCCTCGGCGTGCGCCCACGGGACGGTTTCTTGACTACCGGCCCCGTCGGGGGTGCGTCGGGGGCCGCGGGACCGGCGGACGGTTCGGTTATGGCAGGGGCCTCGATCTGCACTACGCCGATCAGGGGGATCTCGCCGGGCCGAAGCGGACCGCGCGAGCCCCGCCGGAAGCGGAGGCCCGGCCGCTGGCCGTCTTCGCGGCTGCCCTGGTCAGCCACGGCCACGGCTCCCGCGATGGCAGGCTCCTCTGGCCCGCCCGGCACGGGCGCTGCGCCGCCCGCCCCGCCGACAGGTCCTGCGATGGCCGGGACCACCGAAGTGCGGTGCGGAGAGATCTCATACTCACCCTCGCCCACCTTTCGCACGTCGGCGACCTCGGCATCGTTTGCCTGCCGCAGCAGCCGCGCGAATCGACCGGCATCGAGCAGCGCATCCTCGCGTCCGTTGAGGGCGACCATGCGGAGCCGGAGCGCCTCGTGGGGCACCGGGGCGCGCAGCTCGCCGAGCGCCTGGGTCAGGAGTTGGAACGCGCGCGCCAGGGTCAGTGCGCCCTCGGCGCCGCGCCCGCGGGCCGGCGCCGCTTCACGCGCTCCTTCCCGACCGCCCTCCTCCGCCCGCTCACCGCGCGCGGCCGGCCGATCACGCCCACGGCCGCGGCGGCTGCGCCCCCGGCGTCCGTTCTCGTCCCGCGGTGCCTCGGCGCCATCTCGTGCCGGCCGGCTCGGAGCGGCCACGACGGCCGGCACCCCTCCCGCCGCCGGCGCCACCTCGTACTGCCCGTTGTCGAGCTTGGTGACGTGCACGACGCCTCGCTGACCCGCCTCGACGACGAACTTGCTGAACCGGTTGAAGCCCGCGTTGCGCTCATCGAAGTTGGGGTCGATCTGCTGCATGACCTGCTTCAACCGGTCCGAGCGCATGACGTCGCCGTTGCGCGCCATCTGCGCCACCGCCTCCCCGGCCAGCTCCCACGGGTCGCGCTGGGTCGAGGGGGTATCGACTTCCTTGGTGAGCCCGGCGAGGTCGTTGTACGAGTAGTACTCGTCGCAATTCTGGATGAGGAGGTCGCTCGCGCTCTCGCGGATCCCCACGCCGATGACGTACTTCCCATACTCCTTGAGCTTGATCACCATCGTGGAGAAGTCGCTGTCCCCCGAGAGCAGAATGAAGGTCCCGATCTCGGGCCGCGTAAAGACCAGCTCGATGGCGTCGATGGCGAGGCGGATGTCGGTCGCGTTCTTCTTGCTCGACCCGAAGGCCGGCGCGAAGATGAGATCGATTGACGACTCGGAGAGTGGAACGATGTACTGCGGATAACGGCGCCAATCGGCGTAGGCGCGCTGGACCGCCACCTTGCCCTTGATGATGTCGCTGTTGAGGAGAGTCCGAAGCTCCTTGGTCAGGTCCTTCTGGACGCCTAGGGTGACGTTGTCGAAATCGATGAGCAGGGCGGCGTTCGGCGCGTGCACTGGAGGCTGGCTCAAGTGCCGGGCGGGCCGGATCAACGGTCGGTTCACGTAGTAGCGCTCAGTTCTGGGATCCTCCACCCCGCGCGACCCCCTCGACGCGCCTGGCCGGACCCGGGAAGCGGCAGGGCAACGAGGAGATTGCGAGGTCGGGAGCCCACCAGGGGTCGTCGCTCGGAGGCCACCGGGAGGAACGGTCGCATCGACGGCTGCGCACGAAGTCGGCCGGGTCGCCGGGGCGCGCGAGCGGGAACGTTCCGGAAGTGGCTAGCCTCAACAATTTATGCGAGATGGGGAGGCCCTGGTAGTGGGCGGGCTCAGCCGAACTGGGGCTCGCCGGCCAGAGGGAGATCGAGGACGAAGTAGAACCGGGTCCCGAAGCCGGGCGCCGTTTCGACCTCGAGGGCGGAGCCCATCGCCTCGACCAGCTTGCGGCAGATCGAAAGGCCCAGCCCCGAGCCCGAGAAGGCGTACTCGCCCGGCTTCTGGCGCCGGCGGAACGGCTCGTACAGGGTGGCCATGCCTTGCGGCGGGATGCCCCGGCCAGTGTCGCGCACCGAGAACTCCACCGCGCGCGCACCGGTGTCCCTGGCAATCACCTCGACGAATCCCTCGGCGGTGAACTTGAGGGCGTTGGTCGTGAGGTTGAGCAGCACCCGGCTCAAAGCCACGGGATGCCCGATCCGGAAATCCGCCTCCGGCGTCGCCAGCCGTACGGTCAGACTCTTCTCTTCGGCGATCGGCTGGACGATGTCACGGACCGACTCGAGAATGTCCGTCACCGAAAACGGAATCGGATCGAGATCCACCAGGCGGTCGCCGCCGCGCGCCAGCTCGATCACGTCACTCGCCACGGAGCTGAGGCCGAAGGCGGCGCTGTAGATCAGGCCCAGCTGGCGCTCCTGCACCGGGTTCACCGGCCCGCTCCGCGCCCGCTGCAGGGTTTCGGCCAGGAACAGGATGGAGGTAAGGGGGGATCGGAGATCGTGCGCCACCTCGACGACCAGCTCGAGCCCGTCGGGACCGGAGAGCCGGTCGGCGAAGTGCTGAGACCAGTCGGCCTCGAGCCGCTGGCTCACCTGCTCGATGGCACCGAGCATCGTGAGGAGCTGCCCTGGCTCAGGCGAGGGCAGGGCCTGGGCGCGCTCGACGAACGCGGCCCGGATGAGGCCGACGAGACGCCGTGACAGTGCATTCCGCGGAAGCGCGCCGAGGTCGGCATCCTGGCCGCTCGCCTGCCGGCGGACCGCGGTGCACAGCAGCGCCAGGTGGGCGGTGACCTCCTCCATCCCCGCGGAGTGCTCGACCGCGCGCTCCCACTCGGATTGCGCCCAGAGCACCGCCTCGCGCAGCGCCTCCCACAGCTCGGGTGCGATCGCGCCGCCGGCCGGGCCGTCCGGATCCCACACCCGCACCGGCGCGGTCCCGCCCGCCCGACGGCGCTCGCCGCTCGTGGTGCCGGGCAGGGCCGTCTCGGGTATCACTCAGGCAACCCCGGGCTCTCGTCGCGGTGGAAGGCGTGCTTGTCCATCAGGCGGTAGAGCGTGGTGCGGTCGATACTCGCCAAGCGGGCGGCCTTGGACATGTTGCCGCCGGCGCGGGCGACGAGCCGCGTGAGGTATTCCTTCTCGAATTGGGCCACCACGCGGTCCTTCGCGCTGTGGTACGCTTCATCCATCACGGCGGAGGTCACCACGCTGTCGGCTGGCCATTCCGCGCCGTCGTCGTACACCGGAATGTCGTTCGGCTGAATGATCTGATCGGGCTCGGCCAGCACGGCCACGTGCTCGATGACGTTCTGGAGTTCCCGAACGTTGCCTCGCCAGGGACGCGAACGCAAGAACCCGATGCTCGCTTCGCTGAGCCGCGGCACCCGATCGCCCATCTGGCGGTGGCGCTGCCAGTAGAAGGTGAGGAAGTGGTTGGCGAGCAGCGGGATGTCCTCGAGCCGCTTGCGCAACGGCGGCAGCTTGATCGGCACTACGCGGAGCCGGTAGAAGAGGTCCCCGCGCAACACGCCCGAGTCCACCGCCTCCTGGGGCTCCCGGTTGGTGGCGGAGATGAAGCGCACGTCCACCACCGCGTCCTGCTGCTCGCTGCCGACCCGGCGCACCACGCCATCCTGGATGACCCGGAGCAGCTTGGCCTGGAGCGGCATGGTCATTTCGGTCAGCTCGTCGAGGAAGAGCGTGCCGCCGTTGGCCGTCTCGAGCAGGCCGGGTTTGTCCCGGTCGGCGCCGGTGAACGCCCCTTTCCGGTGGCCGAACATTTCGCTCTCGAGCAACGGCTCAGGCAGCGCTGCGCAATTGATCGGGACCATGGCGCGCCCCGCGCGCCGGCTGTTCTGGTGAATGAACTGGGCGATGACCTCCTTCCCGGTCCCGCTCTCGCCACTGATGAACACCGAGGCATCGGTCGCAGCCACCTTGCGGGCCAACTCCACCGCCTGGCGGAACAGCGGCGAGATGCCGATGAGGGCGATCTTGTCGCTGTGACCGTGCTGCTTCATGAGCTGAACCCGGAGATCCTGCGCTTCGCGCGACATCATGACGGCGTGCGAGGCGCGCCCGATCAGCACCTGGAGGTGGGTGGCGCTGAACGGCTTCGGCAGGTAGTCCCAGGCCCCAGCCCTGAGCGCTTCGATGCTGCTCGTGACGCTCGGGTTCCCCGTCATCACCACCACGATCGTGTCCTTGAATGCCTGGAGCGTGGCTTGGAGGATTTCGAGCCCCGAGACCTGCGACATGTACAGGTCCACGAGAATGATGTCGAACTTGCGGCGCTTGACGGTGTCGAGCGCCTCCTCGCCGCGGCCGACCAGTGTGACGTTATAGCCGTCCATTTGGAGCACGCTGGCGCAGCTCTCGCGCAGCGTGCGTTCGTCGTCGACGACCAGAACGCGGATGCTCGCCTTGACTTCACTGGGAATGGAGAACGGGTCGCGGGATGCCGCGTCCGCAGGCGCTGAGCCCGGCCGGTCCTGGTGGGCGAGCGGGTTGGACATCCTGGACTCCTGGGGCAGGACCGCAGCGCGGTCTGTGGGTGCGCTCACGGCACCGCCAGGGAGGCGGGGGACCCCTCCGGAGCACCTGGAATAGTAACGTTTGTACAACAGGCTGCAGCGGATGTCAAGCAAATGCCGCGCCAACACAACAACCATGAGCGCAGATCACGCTACATAGCGTTGTTCCGAGCCTACACTTAGGTGGGTTCAAGGGCCTAGCTGGGGTACTGGAGCGGCACCTGCTCGAAGGCGCGGACCCGCTCCTCGGCCCCTGCCTGCCTGAGGTCGCGAAGCGCGGTGGTTGCACGAAGCAAGAGTTCGATGGCATCCACGGTGGACTCGGCGAAGTCCTGGACGGCGCAATAGCCGGCCTTGACCCGCACCGAGCGCTCGCCGCCCCGGACCGGAATACGGGTGGCTTCCACGGCACCGCCAAGCCGGCCGACGAGCCGGACCGCGCCGTCGGCGCCGGTGGCGGGGGCGATCACCGCGAACTCCGCCGGCCCGAGCCGGCCGATCGCGTCGGAGCCGCGGCCGACCTGCCGGAACACCGCTCCCACCTGGTCCGACAGCCGCAGCAGATCGTCGTCCGGCGCGTCCTCATCCGTCTCCGGCTCACTCTCGGGTGCGAACACGACGCACGCGAGCGCCTCTCGCCGCCGCAGGGCGTCCGAGCCGATCTCGCGCGCGCGGCGGGCGAGCCCGCGCATGTTGTACAGCCCAGTGCCGGGATCGAGGAGGATCTCATCGCGCAGTAGGTCCACCTGCCGCTTGGACTGGAGAAAAGTGCCGAGCTTGAGCAGGAGGGCCTCACCGTCGAGCGGCTGGCCAAGGAACTCCCAGGCCCCGCAACGATACGCCTCGAGCCGCTGGGTGCGTCCCGAGGGCCCCGACGTGGTGATGACGATCGGCGTAGTAGCGCTGAACCGGGGATCGCTGCGCAAGGTGCGGCAGACCTCGAATCCGTGGATGTCCGGCATCTGCGCGTCCAGGATGATGATGTCGGGCTGGGACGTGCGGGCCCGGTCAAGCGCCTGCTGCCCGGTGTAGGCCCGGAGGACCGAGTAGCCGTTTGGTCCGAGGATGCTCTCGAGCGAGCGCGCGGACCATTCCTGATCGTTCGCGATCAGCACCGACGGGGAGGCGAGCGCCTGGTCTCGAGTGTCCATTGAGTTCAGCCGGGGTATGAGGGGCGGCGATGGAGTCCTGGACCTGGAATGCAGGACTCGTGCGGGCCCGCCGCGAATCGACAATCCTATGCAAACAGTGACGTTTGAACCCAGGATGCGAGGTCGGCCAGCCCGGGACGGCCGGAGCCGCGCCACAGTTTCCGTGGTCGCGCGCCACGGAGTCGATGGGGAGAAGGTTGTGGCGCTGGAACTCGAACCGGTGTGGCCCTGGAGCAACGACTCAGGGAGGTGCCCCGGCACCATCCCGACCCAAGTATAATGGCTAACGTTCTATAGAGCAATGGCTTAGGCCTGTCCAGGCAGCCGCGGGCGCTGTGCGCGAGGATGGCGGATATTGCGGCGTCAAACTTGAAGCCAATCGCGCCCGACCCCACGGCACACCTAGCACTTACGTGAATGTGGATCAGCATGGCTCATCATCCCGAACAGAACTCGTCTTCACCGGCGGGCAAGGGAACACCCGACGAGGCTGTGCCCACCCCGGTCGCCGGGGAGCCCCCCGCTGAGCCGACCGTTGAGCGGTCGAGGTTCAGCCAATGGCTGGCGAGCTTCGGGTTGGGCGAGTTGCAGAACCCGCTGCTGACCCGCACCAGGCCTCCGGTTCCACGGCGGCGGACCGGCTAACCGGCGGGGAAAGGTGAGCAGCATCACG
>Ga0209797_10000174_pt1 | contig 29532 bp, 26 predicted proteins | sample DOMMetBare3Fresh_2_FD_187472 | JGI IMG/M metagenome (GOLD analysis project Ga0209797, IMG submission 187472) | Wetland sediment microbial communities from St. Louis River estuary, USA, under dissolved organic matter induced mercury methylation -... | ecosystem: Environmental > Aquatic >... | reverse complement strand
TACGGGCAACGTGATTTGCCGTCTTTGGTTATCGCAATGTCCGTTCGACCGCGATGATTTTTCGTTACGCCTATTTCTTTGCCTGAGTCGCCAAACGGTATCCCTATGAGTTCAAATTGATCGGGATTGTATTTGTCTAGGAACGCATCAGGAACACCCATTAAGCCATCATAATTAATAGGGATGTTGGCGACCTTTGAAACCTCAATTGCATTGTAGTTATCGTAAAAGGGGTACTCTTCACTGTCATAAGTCTTATATAAAATTAAATCCTCATGACGTTTGGCTATATCTAGATTGGTGAACCAGTAAGCGTTACCCAGACTTCGCCAATTGTTTCCATCCGCATCCCGCCAGCTTCTAACTTCTCTCATTTCGTACTCGTCAGGAACTTGAAATGCAACGGGTTGCGAGTAACCCAACCAGAGCTTGTTTTCCCTTAACGGCTTAAAGATCTCTTTGTAGTGCAGAGCGTTCATCTGCCCGATGATGAGGAATTTCTTCTCGTAGTGAATCAATTGCGCAACATATTCCCTAAATAGCGAGAACGGCGGGTTTGTTACTACGATGTCGGCTTGTTTTAGGAGTTCGATACATTCGTCGCTGCGGAAATCGCCGTCGCCGTTTAAATGAATTATTCCGATCTCTTCGGGATTGGGAACTTTATCGTCGTTCTTGTCGCCGTTGTATTCGAGATAGATCGCGCGTTCGGAATCGTGTTCGCTGAAAAGGTCGCGGTTTTGGTTCTTGTAGCAGGTCGTGATGAGTTTCTTGAGTCCTAATGTCTCGAAATTGTATGAGAAGTAATGAAAGAAATTGCTAACACGCGGATCGTCGCAATTACAGAGAACAACCTTGCCTTTGAAATGGTCTTTGTAGTGTTTGAGTTCTTTCTCAATGTCAGAAAGCTGAGTATAAAACTCATCCTTCTTAGAGTTCTTCGCGGCGTGCAAGTTCTTATTGAGAGATTTTGTTGTCATCTTTCGGCGGATTCCTCTGCTAGGCTCGCTCAATTATGCCACGCCTCCTTCGATGTGCCTAAAAAGGGTGAAAGGATATGCACCGGCCCTTATTTACGATAAATCCGAAACGACCTTTACCTGCAAATACTAGCCAAAATCGGCTAATTCTCGCCACAGCCCGATAAATACAGGCTGAAGTTAGTAAATCGTCAATCGTAAATCGTCAATAGAGCAGAAATAACTGCAATTTACTGGCATTCCAAGGCAATTTCTTGAGGTCACAAGGCTTTGGGATGCGGTCACAAGGCAATTTCTTGAAATCACATGGCAATTTCTTGAGGTCACACGGCTTTGGGATCGGAGATATCTTGCGTTGGATGGGAAAATAAAGCTATACTCGTCTCGCTTATTAGAAATTCCCGTTGGCTGTTACTCGTTTTCTGGAAACGTAGGAGCAGGTGAACGGGGCGAGGAGCCCCACACGCCCGTCTAATAAGCAAAGAGCCGCGACCATTGGTTTCGGTTCGACAGGGCAATCACCTAACTTCCTATCTCCCGGAGATCATTTACAATCATCGTCGAATTTCTCTTAGGCGACAGGTCCGCGAACTCCGTTCCCACATAGTTTTTTGCGGGATCGATCACGGGTTCGCGGGCCCCAAATCAAACAAACAGGAGATAATGACAATGATTCCTTCAAAAAATTGGTTTCCTACCAATCTACAAGAGCGTGCCGCGTGGTACGAGAATTTTAATGCGCAGGCACAGGCGACGGGGCTGACTTTTGGCCTGGTACAGGCAAATCTCGACCAGATCAAGGACGACAACAGCGTGATGCAGTTTTTGGCGAGCGCCGCCGTGACGATGGCCGCATACGACGACGCGGTGAGGGCCTTTCGAAAGACGATCACCGAGGGCGAAATCGGCGATCCGACGCCCGAATTTCCGGCGAATATCTCGCTGTCGCCGCCAGCCACCGTTCCAACCGGCCTGTTTGAGCGGCTCGACAATTATGTCGGCGTCATTCGCAAATCCCTCAACTATACGCCCGAGACCGGCGCCGCTTATGGCATCGTGCCTTCGTCGACGTCAAAGCCGATCCCGGATACCGTAAAGCCGACGATCCAGGTTTTTGCCGCGCAAATGGGCTATTTGTTCTCCGTAGTTGTCGCGAATCGCGGCGATTCGGATATGTGGGAGGTTTTGGTTATGAAAAAGGGCGCCGCAAATTGGCAAAGCGCCGGAAGCTTTACAGGCAAATCGGGCGACGTCACCGTCACGCCCACCACCGCCGGCGAACCCGAACAGGTCCAGGTCCGCATCCAACTAAAAAAGAACAACGCCAACTACGGCCAGCTCTCCGACGTCGTCTATGTAACCCTTAATCCTTGAGAATTGCGATGAAGGCCAAGTCCTGAATGGCGAATCGCCGTCGCGAGACAAAAAAAGCCGTTGATAATCCTCCCTGAGTTGGGGTATTATCAGCGGCGTTGGTGTTAATCAATAGTTCGGCCTCACGAATCCATGCAGACGGCGCAACAGATCTCAATGGCTCAACTCGCCGAAATAGTTGACGCGGTTTTCGCCCAGGGGCCCGTAGTGGTCCGGCAGGCGTATTCGGACTTCGGTTGCGCCACAAAAGAGTTTGCGGACGTCACGGCCCTATGCGATGACTTGCGTTACAAACCGGGTGCTGGGGACACCTTTCGCCAGTACACAATCTACTATCCGGAGGCCAAAGGTCACACTCATGAGCGGCGGATCGAACTGAATCCGCAGAAGTGCAACGGCCACAACTTCCGATTTTGCCAGGAAGGGTGGGGACTCATTCAGTTGCAAGTAGACTTCCGAAAACACCCGAATGTCGAATGTCGCATTGCGGTCAATTCAGAGAATCGAGCCGCAACTTGGAGTGGCACTTATCCCGAATTTCAAAGTCCGGATAATTGGGACTGGGCAACGCTCGATAAGAAGGCCGGTCGATTGGTCCGACTGCTAAGGCGCCTGGGAAAGGATGGCCGAACAAACGGTTGAACGCGAGCGGCGGATCGCGTAGGTTTTGTAGTCAACGGTTTTCGGCCGCCGCCGCGTTAACCGAGTCGTTAGGCATCTTCCCGTGAACCCGAACGTAAAATTTGTGAAACAGTTTTTATTTTTCGTTTTGCTTGTTTTTTTCACGCTTCCCGTTTTCGGGCAGAAGAAGTTGACCGAGATTGACCTCCGCGTAAATGGCATCGGCTCTGGAACATCTTATTCAACCGTTATCAGAAAACTTGGCAAACCCTTGCGAAATACTAAAAGAAAGTATGCGGCAGATTTAGCTTGCAGCGGGTCGGCAGAAACACATTTGACGCTTTTCTATTCCGGTTTGGAAATTACGCTTCTTGGAGATGGCAAAGGACGCAATCTTGACGTTTATTCTATCGAGATTACATCGCCCAAATGGAAAGCGTCGGGAATCAGCATTGGCGCAAACATAAATGATGTAGAAACTAAATTTGGCGAGCCAAATTCCAAGGCGGAAATTTCGGGCGAAACGGTTTTATACTACGTTACGAAAGAGAATCTTGGCGGAGTAAATTTTTACTTCCGAAACGACAAACTCGTCAGAGTCATAATGAACGAAACTCTGTGTTAGCCAATACCCAACAATTCAATGGACGTGAGGGCGCGGGCAGCGACTTTGTTATCGAGGTGTTCGTTTAACTCAAACGGGCTTGGCTGCGGTTTCGCCCCATGTCATCTCAGCCGTTAGGCCCTGACCGCTTCGACGATGCTCATCGGTGACGGCGTCGGGATGATGCGATTCAGCTTAAAGTCCGAATTTGTCAGCAGAGTCTCGAATTCCTCAGCCGTGCGTTCGACGCCGCCCGGGCTTATCAGCATTTCCAGATCGAGGATCTTTCCCGGATGCGGATCGTTGCCCGGCGGTATGACCGATTCGACGATCAGGATCTTGGCCGTGTCGGGCATTGAGCGGCCGATGTGTCGCAGGATCTTCTCACAGTCTTCGTCACGCCAGTCGTGGATGATGTGTTTTAGAATATACGCGTCGGCGACGACCGGTATCTCTCTGAAAAAGTCGCCTTCGACCGTCTCGGCACGATCCGCGACGCCATACGAATCGAACATCGCCGGTGCGCCCGCAAGGACGGAACCAAAATCGAATAGTATTCCCTTCATCGACGGATAATCTTTCAAGATGGCGCCAAGCAGATGCCCGTGGCCACCCGCGATGTCGGCAAGCGTTCCTATCCCGCTAAAATCATAAGCCGCAAGTACGCTCGCGATGGCACCGTGCGATAGGCTGGTCATCGCCTTATTAAAAGTATCGCCAAGCGGCTTGTTTGTCTGAAACATATACGGGAAAACGGGTTCGCCGTGGACGTGGTCCCACGCGGGTTCACCGGTCCGGACGCTGTACATCATATCGGCATAAACACGCCAATGCGCCTCGTCGCCCATAAATATGGCCATCGCTCGCATACTCGTGGGCGAATCCGAGCGAAGCGTTTCACTTATCGCAGTATTTGCAAAGGTCTTGCCCGGGTTTTCGGCAAAAACGCCGACGCTCGCCAGCGATCGCAAAAGGCGAAAGAGTGATCTCTCGTGCGTTCCGGTCTTAGCGGCGAGCTCCGCGGATTGCTTTGGGCCGTCTGCAACAAGATCGGCGATGCCGAGCCTGGCCGCAACACCGATTGCTTGTGAGACAAAGCAACCCATCGAGAGCTGCATTAACTGTGCGTCTGGCGGCATCTGCTGCAAGGCTGTGGCTGATGTGGTTTGATCGGTCATTGTTTTTTCTCCTTATGTGCTTTCGATTTATTAAGGTTCAAGAACGAAAGATTTTGGCATGAATTCGAGCGAAACGATCTCACCGGCGGCCTTTGTCTTCGCGTCCGGCTTGTCCGTATAGATAAATACAGCCGGATACTCGACCGGCTTCATACCGCATCCCAACTGCATACCGGCAAGATCGGGTGTGAAAAACATAATCTTCACCGATTCCGGCGAGGAATTGAACAGCTTAACGATACCTGTCGCGGTTCGCATTTGGAAAAATATCTTTTTGTTCGAGCATTCCAGCGTCTGCAGATAGCCCATTTCACGCTTTTCACCATCGGCGGGCTTTCTGAGAGCGTTTTTCATTGCCTGCAAGATCATCTCGCGGCGCCGCGCGTCAATATCTTCTCCTGACGGCATGCTTGTCGGCGTGCGGGCAGGCGGCGGTTTGCCGTCACTATCGGGCTGGTCGTAGATGACGAGCGTCGCGTTTCGCATTTCTTCATCGGTCATTAGACGGAAACCCGCAGGCACGAACTCGATCGCGACAAGTTCGCCACGGGCCGTGCTTTTGGGAACGGTCATTGCCCGGTATGTGATGAGCACGTTAAATGCGGAGAGGTTTGCATCGCATCCGACCTGGGCATTGGTTGCGTCGGGGTCGAGCGAGCTGAGAGTTAGAGCATAAAAGTCTTTGCTTGTGACGGTAAAGGTCTCGGTGGCCGTCTTGATCGTGTAGACGATCGGCCTCGCTTTGCAATCGATCTTTTGCACACGGCCGATTTCCCGTCGCTCTCCCTCAACGGGCACCCGAAGGGCTTCGTTGATCGCACGAAGTTTAGCTTCTTCCTGCAGTTTTACCATTTCCGCTTCGGTCGGCTGATTAACCCCTTCGATTCGTCGGACAATCATCGGTTTGCCGCCGCCTGAGGCAGCGACGGCCGCTTCGTAACGCTTGCGTTCTGCGTCCCGGCGTTCCTCAAACTCTTTCAACTCGGCAATGTTTGCCAGGATCTTCTCGGCGCGATCCTTTGTCTCAGGGTCATCAGTTGTGCGGGCGATCTTTTCGGCGATCGCGGTAGCCTCGGCGTGTTTATTCTGACGCGAATATATCTCCGCGATCCGCAGAGCGTAACGCTGATTGCCCGGCTGCAGCTTGAGTGCAGTTTTAAGCTGAGCCACCGCGTCGTCAAGTTCGTCATTATTAACGAGTGCGACAAATGCCAGCAGTTCGTAGCTCTCCGCAAACGTCGGATTGAGCGATATGGCCTTACGCAGGGCCTCGCGCATCTTTGCGGCGGTAGCATCGCTAAACCGCTGGACAAAGCCGAATTCATCCTGGCCCTCGCGGCTGAGCAGATAAGCATATCGATAAAAGGCGTTGTGATTTTTGGGGTCCTTTGAGATCGCCTTTTCAAGGTAGATACGGGCGTCGTCAAACTTTCGCTGCTTTACCTTGATCATCCCAAGCGCCGTATTCGCCATGCTCGAATCGCTATTCAGCTTTAGCGATTTGACCAGGTACGGCTCGGCGTCGTCGGGGCGATTGTTGTGATACAGCAGATCACCGAGATAAGCGTTTGTCTCGGCTTCGTCAAGCGGCGACGCTTGCATTTCGGCGTCGAATGCCAGCTTGTTCTTGAGCACAAAGATATTGTATTGATAGCTGCTCTTGCCGACATATTTTCGCAGATCTTTTTCCATCTGTTGATAGTTGGTCTGAAAAGCATCCTGAAACGCCTTTTCCGGCGAAACATTTTTTATCAAAAGACCGAGAAACTTGCCCAACGTCTCGCCCTTCCCGCTCTGCATCAAGTAATGAATGAGAGCCCAGCTCTGAGCGTAAAAGATGTTGCGCGAATGCCCGCCGCTCTCGAGAAGCTGACGGTTGCTAATGCCGAATAGCGTATCGAGTGGCATCAGTTTGTTTTGCTGAAGTAATGCTAGGTGGTTGCTTTGCGGCAGGCCGAGCTTTATTTTCTGGTCGCCTTCGATCTCGAATGTCGAGTAATATTCGGCCAATCCCTCATTAAACCACGCCGGGACCTCAGACTTGCCAAAGCTCGTATCGACGATAAAATGCACGTATTCGTGAAAGATGGTTTCGTAGGTTTGTGCGTCTTCGCCCTCGGTCGAAAGCGTAATGTAGTTGACGTCCTCGCCCGACTGAAAGTACCCGGCGACAAAAGTGTCGATCTTGCCGTCGGCACGTTTTGGTTTGAACGGCTTGTACGACGAATCGCTCTTAAAGACAACGACGTTAGTCGGGATCGGTGAAGCAAGATTTGTGTTGTTGAACAGCAGCCTAAAGCTCTCTCGAAACTGCTCTAGCCGCGTGCCGACCTTTCGAATATCTTTTTCCGACGCGTTGCCGATCAGGAAGAAGTTTTTCGAGCGGATCTGTATCCATTCGTCCTTCGCCGCGATCGGGCGGGCGGCGCCGAAGAGAGCGATCGTCAAAAACGCGAACAAGATGAATCGCCGCAGTGTCATAAAGTAATAGACAAAAGTTATCACAACTTGCAAGATTTGGTAAGAGTTATTCGCTGTACGCGGCAGGAAGAATGACGGTGAATCTTGCTCCGGACGGTTCACTATTTTCGACTTCGATCCGGCCGCCGTGTGCCGTGACGATCCCGTAACAAACTGCAAGTCCGAGACCTGTGCCTATGCCCGTCGCTTTGGTCGTAAAGAAAGGATCGAAGATCAGATTTAACTCGGAATCGTCTATCCCGGTTCCGCTATCAGCTATTTCAATCAATACTTCGTCCTTTCGACGAAAGGTTTTGACGGAAAGTGTGCCTCCGTCGGTCATGGCGTCGCGGGCGTTTAGAAAAAGATTGAGAAAAACCTGCTGCAGCTGATCTTCGTCGACAAAAACGAGAGCGAGATCATCGTCCATTTCGGCAACAATATCCAAGTCCTGAAAGGTCTTGTCAAAACTTGCGAGCCTTAACGCCGTACGAACAATTTCAGTAATATTTGATTCGCTTCTGGCGGCCGGCCGAGAGCGTGCGAAATTGGTCATGTCTTTTGTGACCTGCGTGATTCGCTGTATCTGATCGGAGATCATGTTTAACTTTTCGCGAGTTTCGGCGGAATGGCCCTCTTGCGACTGCATCATCTGTACCAGCGACGAGATCGAAGCGAGTGGATTATTGACTTCGTGTGCGACGCCCGCGGCAAGAGTGCCCATCGCGGCCAGCTTTTCGGCCCGGATAAGTTGATCGTTGAGGCTCTGCAGTTGGTCGATGTCGGACGCCATTTTGCGGCTCATTTCGTTGAACGAGTCGGCAAGCAGGCCGATCTCGTCATTGCTTTTACGAAGACCGACCTCAGTTCCGTAGCTGCCTTTGGCGACCTCGACGGCGGCCAGAGTAATTCGTTGCAGCGGCCTCGAGATCGTCCTTAAAATCAAAAGCAGGAGCAATAAATTTGGCACAAGAGCCGAAATGACACTGAAAACAAGGTACCGACGCCATGCTTCGAAATCCATTCCGTTTCGAAACGCCCACCACGCGATCGGTATCTGGAACAACACGAAACTCACTATCGCGACAGACGCAATCGTGAGCGCGACCTTGTACGTAATAGGGAATAGCCGGAACTGATTGAGCGCTGTTTGCAGCGAAAAAAGCCTGAAATTCAGGATCGCATAGGCGAAGATCAACACGCCGGGCAAAACGAAGATCGCGCTCAACGGCAAGAGATCGTAATTGCCAAAGAACGGCAAAGCGATATTTGCGACCGTTTTTAAAACGCCTGTGATCGCCAATCCCCAGATTATCGCGCCAACCTGCTGGCCTTCCTGAGTGCCTTTGATCGATCGATACTTATTGAATAGGATTGCCGCTCCGTAAAAGAATACAAAATATACGTAAGCGACAAAGGCATACGCGAGCGGCGTCAGCTCGATAACAAACCGGCCATCCTCGAATCCCGCCTTGTGCCATAGCAGCCCGAAAAGTGCGGCAGGTATCAAAACCAGGCCCGGCGCAGATACAATAGCCGCCCGGCGCCGCGGCGTTCGCGAGTTTTCCGGGAAAACCCACGCAAAAACGACCATCGCATATTGCATAAGCAATGCCGTAATAAAGCTCGCCGACGCCCACCAGCCGGCCGCCGTATCGCGCGGGTAAAAATTCCAAAAGATCAGATCCTTGATCGTCCAGATCGCGAGGAATGCAATAAATGCGGCAAATGTCTGATGGGCACGTTTTCGCGGATCGGCAACAAAAACGTAGAATCCGAGCGCGACCAATAGAAAGAGCGAAAACAAATGTAGAACCACCAGCATTGCGTAAATCTTAATGCTAATAGGCGCGAGAACAAAATCTATTTAGGAATGGATACGATATAAACTTAAACCAAGCCCGAGCTTTCAGACGGTTGCCGAACGGGTAAGAGGTTTTGAGGATTTCCCTAAATCGGTTGGTTTTCGTTCTGCCGGTATCGAGACCTCAGATCTTCGGAGCTCTAGGTCGTTGGTTGCCACCGTATCGCCGATTTGTTCGGCCAATTCAGTGGCCAGAGCAAATATCTCGTAGGGAATCGAGGTATCAAGAGCCATCTGCGAGACCAGATCAACAAATTCTCGTCGAACCCGGAGTTTATGGAACAATAGTTGTTTGCTGTTAAGTCTCCTCAGGCATATGGCAGCTAGAGCGACGTTCGGGTGACCGCTGATCTCGAACAGTTCATTGGCGGGTTTAGCCGGACGACTATGATTTACCTCTTCAATAAGATTAGCGAAACGAGCAATAGTGTCGCGGAACTCGAACAATCGGACTGTAGCACCCTCGGGAAATGCCAGACTCTCTATACCAGCACGAATTCGTTCTATTTGAACTTGCCGCGGCGCATCGCGAGAATCTTGGTAGATAAAGTACCGTCGCCTTATCAGTGAGATCGCAAACGCTGGCCACAATAAAAAAGCTCCGGCAACCATCCCAAATCCGTAGATGGAAAGTCTGCCGTGCAACTTTGAGGCTTCGTATACACCGAACGGCGACCCACACGCGAAGTAAATTATGAAGAAATCCGTCAGGCTCATTGCGGAATATGAACGGCAATACTCGTGCCAACAGAGTTCGAGACACCGATAAAATGCGTGAAATGGTTAAAACCCACACGAAAGTTAACTAAAGTTGAGATTTGTGGAACAACGCGGTGGATAGATTCGTAATCTAACTAATTGCAAATCGCAAAATTCTAAATAATTTTTGGCAAAATGCGAAAGTATCTGGATCAATTCCAGAAGCTCAAGGCGGGATGAAGATGATCGATAAGAAGAAAATCAAGGTAGTGAAGAGAACGGACGCGGTCGCGGCCAAGGTCAACAAGTCTAAAATGAAAAAGGCGCCGAGCCCTCGTGCAAGTGCGCGTGAGATGGTTTCGACCGTTACCGAATGGGTTTCGGACCTAAAACAACGCAAGGGCGAAGAAACTAAGGCGGCGTTTGATTTGCTTTTCGCGGCAAACCGACAGGCCAACGAATCTTAATCTCTTTTCTGGATAATATCTTCCAGAACTACAAACAAAGTTTTGTTTCGTAATATTAGATGCGGCTGTTTTTGACAGCCGCATTTTTGTGACTGAAAGACGCCAGATCAAAACTTCTTTGAGTTTTGCCATAAATCACTTATCATTGCTATTCTTAACTCCAAAACAGACCATTCGTTAAGTGATTTATGCAGGGAAAGATTGTCATCGTTACAGGCGCGAGCAGCGGGATAGGCCGTGCGACCGCTTTGTTATTTGCGAACAGAGGGTCAACGGTGATCGGGGTTGGTCGCAGCGAAAAGGAACTGTCGGTTCTCAGCTCTAGTGTTGAATCAAAAAAAGGATCGGTCAGGTCTCATCTCGCCGATGTCAGCGAGATCTCGCAGATCGATAGGATAGTGACGGAGACGATCGATAATCATGGCCAGATCGACGTTTTGGTGAATGCGGCTGGAATCATTAAAAGCGGCAACATCGAGACAACGACCCTCGATGACTGGGATAAAATGCTGCTTATAAATCTCCGGTCCGTATTCGCATTGTCGCAGAAATGCGTTCCTCACTTAACTGAGACCAAAGGGAATATTGTCAATGTTTCAAGCGTTGCGGGTACACGCTCGTTTCCAAATGTTCTTGCTTATTGCGTGTCAAAGGCTGCGGTTGATCAGCTCACACGATGTTCGGCGCTCGAACTTGCGCCTAAGGGTGTCAGGGTAAATGCTGTAAATCCGGGCGTCGTCGTGACTAATCTTCACAAACGAAGCGGTATGGACGAATCTGCGTACGATAGTTTCCTGGAACACTCAAAGGAAACGCACCCGCTCGGTCGCGTCGGAACTCCGAACGAGGTTGGCGAATTGATCTATTTTCTGGCTTCGGATAATGCGTCGTGGATCACCGGGGTTACATACGAGATCGATGGCGGACGAGGACAGACCTGTGCGCGCTAAACAAATTTTCGGACGGTAATATCTGATATGCGACTCCAGATGCTTCCGAGTACGATCGACGAGAATGGAACGGCTTCGGTGCGTCAGCATTTATTGTCGATCGTGATTGACGACTGCGTTGCTATCGACGCTGGTTGTTTGGCTCTATCGTGCACGGACATCCATCGATCTCAGATTCGCGATATTGTCTTGACGCACACTCACCTCGATCATATTGCGGGTCTTCCGCTATTTATCGATGACCTGTTTGCGACGCTCACCGAGCCGATTCGGATTCATGCAACGCGCGAGATGATCGATATTTTAGAACGTGACATATTCAACTGGTCGATCTATCCAAGGTTCTCGGAACTTACCAACGACAATGGCCCGGTTGTCGAATATAGAGAGTTTGAGAGGGGTGCGAAGTTTAACGTAAAGCACTTATCGATTCAGAGCGTTTCGGTAAATCACAAGGTTTCTGCAAGCGGTTTTATTGTGTCGGATGAGAAAACTTCGGTTGCGATTACGGGCGATACGGCCGAAACAAATGAGTTTTGGGACGTTTGTAATTCCACCGATGATTTGAAAGCGGCTCTCGTCGAATGTGCTTTTCCGGATGAATTTAGCGGACTCGCATCCGTCTCAAATCACCTTACACCGATGCACTTCAAAACCGAGCTTGAGAAGCTCGATAACCGCAATTACCCGGTTTTTGTTATTAATATAAAGCCGATGTATCGTGACCGAGTCGTGGAACAGATCGAGAAAGCATGTATCGACAATGTGGAGATACTCGATGTGGGCCGAATTTACGAATTTTAGTCTATTTACCTTTCTCTCGTAAAAAATTGATAGCCTCGAAAGCGGTTTCGCGGAATTCGCCGGGAAATTGATGCAAAGTGACACGCCCGTTTGGCAAAACTTTTTCAATGCGAAACGTCCTCTCCTCACGCGAAATACCTGGCATAATTTCTGCCCTAAATGTCACATTCATTTGAGGCCGCGCCCAAATGCTGCGTTTAGAATCGTTGTCATCGGTAAAATTTCGCATTAGAAGCCAGGGTCAGGGTCTTTCTTGTGTTTTGCCTTGCGTAGCGACGGCCTAAGTTTTTCTTCCGGTACTTCGCCGCCAAATTTCCGGCTCGGTGGCGCCGTTGGTTTTCTGATCGAATCAAATACAGGCCTTTCCTCCGAATTCTTTTTCTTCCGTTTCGCCACGCAGTGATTATACCAAAACACTGACTAATCTAAACCTTTGCTATACCATCCGCAACGCGGAAAACGACATGAAACTTGTTGACAATACAACCGAATAATTTCAGTATTAGTGAGCGTCAGGCTTTTGCAGAATTTCAGGTGGAAACGAAAGCCAAAGCCAAAGCCAAATATTTACTATTCAGATCGATAAATGCGCGTTGACAGGAACAAGCCACGCCGAGCGTTCTGGTTGCCGGCATCTAATTATTACGTCCTCGCGGTAGCGATCTCAACGATGTTCTTCTTTTTCGTTTGGGGTATCTTGCACGACGGTGGCGAAGAGATGCCGTGGGTCACGGCCGGCATAAGCTCGAGCATGCTGCTTTGCGGAGCCGTCATTTTGCGCGAGATCATTTTGCGTCGGGCCCGAACCAAGTTTCTTCTGCGACAAAGGCAGATGGATAGCCGAATCCATGAGGCTCACGCGCAGATAGGCGATCCGCGGCATGCCGTCAAACTTACACTCGAGAAAAACGCGGCGATACTTAACGAGATCAAACGGAAATCGGATGCGGCGAAAGTATTAAATAAACTATCAGCGGGCCATCGAGAGGTATTTGAGCTTTGCAGCGAGTATGCGGCTCTTAACGAAAGCGAATTGAAATCTGTCAAGGCTGGTTCTCCGAGATTAGGCGCATTGCTGAAAGGACGCGCCTTGGCAGCGGAAATGCACCGTTTTCACCTGATGAGGTGGGCCGAGATCGAGGCCCGCACACTGACGAACGATGCGAGAACCCGGACGAGTACGCTCGAGAAAATCGAGGCGGCTCAAAACGCCCTCAGCGTAATTGAATCGGCGCTCGGTGCATATCCCGATGAGACGAGCCTGCTGCAGTCGCAGGAATTACTCCGGGATATGGTTGTTTCCATAAAGGTCACGCATTTGGTCGAGGAGGCCGAACGTGCCGCATTTAAACGAGAATATGCCGAAGCAAAAAGCTTGTACGGTGACGCGCTATTTTATTTGGGTCGCGATAATTTGCAGAGCCATGAGCGCGATCAGGCCGCAAAGCAGATAAATGCTGAGATCGAAAGAATCCGTGCGTTGGAAAGTGGCGACTGACATTTGAGTATTTACCCTGCGACTTGTTAACCTAAGCGATACTAAATCATGATTTCCCAAAGATGCCCAAAATGCAGCAGTCAACGTATTAAACGCGGTTACCGTCCAACCTCGATCTTTTTAAAGGTCCTTTTTCGCTACAACCTTCTTTGCGACTCGTGTAATTGGGAGTTCAACGGCTTTGCAGTGCCCGGCACGGTCGATTCACCATCAAAAAGACGCAAAAATCATCGGCCAAAGAGAGATAAAAAGCAGAACAGTCACGGAGCAAACTAACTTTGAGAGTGCCGGCCTCAACGCGGTTCGGCACGAATGCAATTAAGTGAAGCAATACCCGATAATTCTGTGTTTTTTGTTGTCCGGTATCTTTTTTGTTAGCCCGAGGGTCTTGGTTGGACAGCAAACTCGCCCGACGGAACGACCACAATCGCAGCGATTGCAAGGTGACCTCGTGCACTTCGGTGACGTGATCGACGTTGATGTTGTCGGCAGCGTCGAATTCGACTGGCGAGGCACGCTCACTCCCGAAGGATATCTCGACGGCCTTGACGGTTATAGTGAACCAATTTATGGCCTTTGTCGCACTGAGTCACAGATCGGAGCCGATGTTACCAGAATAATTGGAAAGATTCTTCGCGATCCTAAAATCGTGGTCCGGGTAATAGACCGCTCAAACCGTGCGGTTGTTCGGCTCGAAGGGGCGGTGAAGACGCCGACGCGTTTCAAACTGTTGCGAACGGTGAATTTGAAGGAACTTTTGATCCTTGCTGGTGGGCTTACGGATAACTCGAGCGGCGAGATTACTATCTTTCGCCCGAAAAACCTCAGCTGCCGTGCTGGCTCGATCCCGGCATTGCAGACTGAAAGCAAGTTGCCGACGATGGCCGGAGACAACGGTTCGTCTACGATAAACATCAAAATCAGTGAACTTTTAAGAGGTAGTCAGGTCGCGAATCCGCAGATTCTTAGTGGCGATTTGATAAATGTCGAGCGGGCCACACCTGTCTATGTGATTGGTGCCGTCAACAATCCGAGGCCGATCTATTATCGATCTCAGACAACCGTCAGTCGCGTCATCGCGAGTGCCGGTGGGCTTTCCAAGGATGCGGACGGCGGAAAGATCTCGATCTATCGGCGCGATGGAATCGAAACGCGGACGATCGAGACAATTCTGGGCAAAATCGATCGTGGCGAATCTGTTGACGAAGTTTTGAAGCCATTTGATATAATAGATGTCGCGACCAAGGGCGTAGGAAAACGAAAGTATCCGCCAATGATCGCAACCGGTGAAAACAAGGATCGGTCCAAACCCGAACTGCCACTACGCGTGGTCGATTAAGACTCGTCCATCAGACTTTTGAGATTGAAAATATAAACGTACCGCCACTGTGGATAGCTGCTAAGAGCTTATTGAAACGGCGGTTAAGATAGGAAATGTCAACCAATAAAAATAGATTAAGCCGGCGAACGCTGGCGTTGTTGTGGATGGTGCTTGTTGCTATTGTAATCGGTGTTTTGATCGCCTACGAACAGATCTCGATACTCTATGTACTTGCGACGCTTTCGATCGTCGTCCTACTTTTAATAGTCGGATTTGCCGATCTGGAAGGTGTTAGCCGGACCGATTCGGATCGCGCCGCTTCAGAGATGTAATTATAACTTGGTGAAGGCTTTAAGGTTCATTGCTGCTGTCGTGTTAGTGGTCATTTGCGTGACCTCGGCCTCGTTTGCCAGCATTATGACTGCGGCGCCCGGAAAGCCGGAGCCTCAGCGGTTGCGGTGGCGAAGCAGCAAAATAAAGTTAGCCATCTCGAACTCGCTCATTCAGCCAAACTCGAATATTAAATCTGACAGCGACGTGATGTTGGCCGTACGCCAGAGTCTGCGGGCGTGGCAAGATGTTGCCGATATAGTATTCATACTGGAAACCTCCGACAAGCTTAGCCTCAGTCCATCTGGCGTTTTTGGTGACGGCGTCAGCCTCATTACCATCGCTCAAACGCCGGAAAATGTTCTACTGTTTTCAAAGGATCCGCTTGCTGAATCTGCAAAAACAAGAGTTTTCTACAATCAAAAGGGGTTTATTACCGAGGCCGATATCGTACTGAATCCCTTTCAACAGTTCTCAACCGATGGAACATTTGGGACGTTTGATCTCAAATCTACGCTCACGCACGAGATAGGGCACCTTCTCGGGCTCAGACATTCTGGCGTTGTAGGCGCTACAATGTCGGAAAGCCTGCCTAAGAATGGTTCATTCGGCAATTCTGATCTTGCGTCTCGCGCACTATCCGAAAGCGACATAGCTGCTGTCCGCGAGCTTTATGGCGGCGGCGACAGCGAAGAATGTTGTGCTGCAATAACAGGAAAACTCAGCTTCGAGTCCCGGCGAACAGTTCGGGAGCTGCGTGTTTGGGCCGAGGACAATCGAACCGGGCGAGTCATTGCTCAGGACAACACGGGCAGCGACGGTAGTTTCGTGCTTGGCGGAATGCCCGCAGGCACCTACTCCGTCTTTTGGCAAAAACGTGATGCGTTGACTCCTGCGTTGGTCGGCGAGCTTGGCGTTATTAAGGTGGAAAAAGGCGAAACACGCACGCTGAATTCGAGGGTACTTCTGCAGGCGTCCGATTTGACTCTCAGTTACATTGGTGTCAATAGTCAGCTTTCTGATTCCGCAATAACATTGAATCCCGGCCGGGAATACATAGTTTATTTGGGCGGCAAGGGGTATGACGCCGGGAATATCAACCTGGAATTTAACTCTCCATTTTTTACCGTCGACAGGAAATCGATCATCAATCAGGACTTTGGCGAAGGCCTCTCGGTAATCAGTTTTGTTGTAAATGTTAGTGAAAATGCTGCTCAGGGCGAATATAGTATTTTTGCTACCGGTGAAAATGGGCTAAAAGGTTCGCTCATCGGCTCGTTGAAAGTGCGGTAAACACGCAAATCCTAATCCTTTATTGCTTTTATTCCTTCGTGCTCAAGCGCTATTGCTATTTGTTTTTTGCTCGTGCATAATCAAGTTGTTCACCTCCCGGTGAACATTGATCACTTCGGTGATCGGGGGGCGACGGTGTGGGAGACGGCGCCCCCTTTATATTCTCTAATCATTGGCTTGACCTTATCGAGAATCAGCGTAAAATTTAGCTGTTTCACCGGTAAAGAAGGAAAGATCTATTCCGGGTTTGTTCAGGTTGCGAATTTGAATTCAGACGTATTAAACAGTACCGCGTGTATTCTGGTCACGGCGGTCTTTTGATTTTTACAGGGTATGAAGCCAAGCGAGGCAAGCTGGTTCAAGAAATGGCTCTATAGCGTCAGCGTTTCCGAGATAGAGGGCCCATCAGCTCCTGAGGGACGACATCACAGCCATTCTTGGTGGAAAGTGATGTGTCTTACAGGTGTGGATTATTTCTCCACCTTGGGTTACCAGCCTGGCATCGCATTTCTTGCGGCGGGAGTTTTGTCGCCCGTCGCGACGCTTATCCTCGTTCTGCTCACCCTATTTGGAGCTCTTCCGATCTATAGCCGTGTTGCAAAGGAAAGTCCACACGGCGAGGGCTCGATAGCGATGCTTGAGGCCCTGCTTTCGCGTTGGAAAGGCAAGCTTTTCGTGCTCGTGCTGCTCGGATTTGTCGCTACCGATTTTGTCATTACAATTACCCTTTCAGCGGCTGACGCGACGGCTCACATCATCGAGAATCCGTTCGTTAAGGTCACACTTCCTTTCCTTGAACATCCCGTAATCGTGACGGTGGTGCTGATTTCCGTGCTCGGCGTTGTCTTTTTGAAAGGTTTTAAAGAGGCGATCGGCATCGCTGTCGTCCTCGTGGCCGCCTATTTACTGTTAAATGTCGTGGTTATCGGCCGGGGTATGATCGAGGTGTTTGACCATCCCGACCTTTTAGCGAATTGGCGAACCGCTTTATTTGCATCGAAAATGTCTGCTGGGCCGTTTCAGGTTGCGGGTCTTGCAGCTATAGTTCTGTTATCGATTACAAGCTTTCCTAAACTCGCCCTTGGTCTTTCGGGATTTGAGACCGGGGTTGCGGTTATGCCGCTGGTTAAACGGCCAAATCGCATCGGCAATACTCGAAAATTATTAATGACGGCCGCTTTGATAATGAGCGTCATGCTCATCGCCAGTAGCTTTGTCACGAGCGTTCTCATCCCGCAAAACGAGTTTTGCCCACGGGTCGACTGCGGTTCGACGGCGCCGGTCCATGAGCCTCCCGCCTATTGCGCCTGTACACCTGAGCAAACCGAAGCGAAAGTTTCAACCGACGGAGGTAAGGCAAATGGACGTGCTCTCGCCTACATCGCGCATACGTATCTCGGTGACGTCTTTGGAACTTTTTATGACCTAAGTACGATCCTGATTCTTTGGTTCGCCGGAGCCTCGGCAATGGCCGGCCTTTTGAATATTGTGCCGCGATACTTACCGCGTTACGGAATGGCTCCCGAATGGTCGCGGGCAACACGGCCGCTCGTGCTGGTATTTACAGGAATTTGCTTTGCGGTAACGTGGGTTTTTGATGCAAATGTCGACGCACAAGGCGGCGCATATGCGACCGGAGTATTGGTGCTCATGTCTTCCGCCGCGATCGCTGTGTCACTGTCAGCACGCCGGCGAAAGAGTAAATGGGCCCTGGCATTTTGGCTCATTTCAGCCGTATTTGTCTACACAACCGTTGCGAACATTATCGAGCGTCCCGACGGCATTAAGATCGCTTTGATGTTTATCTTTGCGATAATCGCGACGTCATTTGTGTCGAGAGCGATGCGTTCGACCGAAATACGGATCGACAAGATCGAGCTCGACGAAGCCGCGCAGGCCTTTATCGACGAACTTAACGACGAAGGCGAGATTCGTGTTGTCACGAATCGCCGCGAAACGGGTGATATGACCGAATACCGGTTTAAGGAACACGAAAAGAGGGTCGACAATCACATTCCGTCCTCTGACTCGATAGTCTTCTACGAGATCGAGCCGGGCGACTCGTCGGAGTTCAAAGGCAAGCTCTTTATCCGGGGCGTCGATGTCGAAGGTTACAAGATTCTTCGAACCCAGGCTCCTGCTGTTCCAAACGCGATCGCCGCGTTCCTGCTCTATCTACGCGATAAGACAGGAAAAATACCGCACGTTTATTTCGGTTGGAGCGAAGGCAATCCGCTAATCTATCTGGCGAGATATATTCTGTTTGGCGAAGGTGACACCGCGCCTGTTACGCGGGAGATATTGCGACAAGCTGAGGACGATCCGGAAATGCGGCCAAACGTCCACGTAGGTGGATAAGTTTAACGGCCTGCTCGGTCGGCAAGTTTCCCGTTCATCTCAACAAAACAGGCCCGACAATAAACCGGACGTCCCTGACACGGATAGAAGGGAACGGTTGTCTTCGTCGAACATCGAGCACAACTTGCCTGCACCTCAATGCGGTGCCGCGTGCCAGTCAATCGTGCGGTTTCGATTGCCTCGAGCCGTCGATTCTTAGCCTTTTTGCAATCCTTGCACCGTTTTGGAGGGTTTAAGAGCTGTTTATCGCGAAAAAATACCTGCTCGCCTGCTGTCCAGATAAATTCCTGTGCACAATCGATACACTTGATCGACACCTCATCGAATTCATCGGCAGGGTCTATTTCATTTACTTCGGATTCCCCGATTTCCTCGAAATCGCTATCGGACATAACCAACGCTCCGTCTAAGCCCACTTTCTCTTCGGCAAATAAGAAATTATGTAGTAGATTTTACAGTTGGGGCAAACCGGAAAATCGAGCGATTTACGTAATTGTTCAATGATTTTGACCTTACAACTATCGTATTTGAGTGTCAAGACGGTTGTTTGGCCGATATGCTCAATAAGTAGTTCTTATGAATATTCTAGTCATCGGATCAGGCGGGCGTGAACATGCGATCTGCCGCTCTTTCCGCAAGAGTGAACGTGTCGATCGATTATTTTGCGCTGATGGAAACGCCGGAATCGCTGAGGTGGCGGAGTGTGTCGCAATCAAACCCGACGACATTACCGGCCTTGTAGAGTTTGCGTCACAGAACCATATCGACCTGACATTTGTCGGTGGTGAGATGTCACTGGCGGTCGGAGTCGTTGATCAATTTGAGGCAAATGGATTAAGGATCGTCGGCCCGCGAAAGGTGGCGGCACAACTTGAGGCGAGCAAGTCGTTTGCCAAGGATTTTATGGCGAGGCACGGAGTACCGACGGCCAAATTCACCACTTCACACTCGCCCGCGTTTGCGATCCTCGAACTGCAAAGCGGCGATTTCGGCGACGAAGATTCGCCGGTCGTCGTCAAAGCCGATGGTCTCGCAGCGGGCAAAGGCGTTGTCGTCGCTAAGAACCGCGGCGACGCGATAACCGCGATCAACGGGATGGCCGGGCTTGTGGGGACGGCTGCAGCGGACAAGATCGTGCTTGAGGAATGTCTTGTCGGCAAAGAGGTTTCACTGCTGATGTTTGCCGACGGTAAGGATTTTGCTTTAATGCCGCCAGTACGAGACCACAAACGCATCGGCGACGGCGACACCGGCCCGAACACCGGTGGGATGGGCACATTTACCGACACATCGCTGCTCACCGCAGATGAGTTGCTGGAGATTACAGATAAGATCATTCGCCCGACGCTTCACGGATGCGTCCGCGAGGGATTTCGCTTTCGAGGGATATTATTTTTGGGACTGATGATGACAGCGGACGGGCCAAAGCTGCTAGAATACAACGTCCGCTTCGGCGACCCCGAGACCCAAGCAATACTCGTCCGTCTTAAAACTGATCTCGTCAATATTTGCGAAGCGATGCTTGATGGTACGCTGCGTAACTTAACGATCGATTGGCATCCGGGCAGCTCAGCCTGTGTCGTCCTTGCCTCGCGTGGCTACCCGTCCAGCCCCCAAACCGGCGATGTTATTCACGGACTCGACGAATCGAAAGCATTTCCGAATGTCGAAATATTTCACGCAGGAACGGGTAAGGGTGACGACGGATCACTTGTCACCGCCGGTGGGCGCGTACTCGGCGTGACAGCAACCGGTGACGATCTCGTCACGGCATTATCAACTGCTTACCAAGCCGTTGATAAGATCAGTTTTGACGGAATGCAATATCGCCGCGATATTGGCGACTAATCCTTCTTTACTGCAGCGGATTTTCGCGTGAATTCGTCGGCCTCTTTATTCAAACCATTTTTACGGCAAAAGGCGGCGAGTTTGTCATAGCGGGCCGCTTGGTCGGCGTCTGAGAGCCAGCAGATCTTCGCCGTGCACTCCGGGCAGGCGTCGATCGGGCGGCTGTCGGTCTCGGCGAGGTGGTTTGTCCCGCTCATCAGGCACTCCCATTTTGTGCAGTGCCGTAGTGAGAACATATGCCCGGTCTCGTGAGCGGCGATCTTTAATGTGCGGAGAAGGAAGGTGTCGTAATCTGCGTTGTCGCCGAGACGTGCGAGCGACCAGACGCCCACGCGATTCTCCAAACTCGCTTGACCAAAAACGTAGTTCATCGATTCGTCCGGATATAGGTCGTCAACCGTGAAAGCGATCAGCGCCGCCGCGTTTGCCGGCAGTATCGGTTTTAGAACCTCGTCGAGGAGATAACCTGTACGTATTTGCTCCACCCTGGTGTACGGATTTCGGCGCGAATCCTTGATACGCAGCGGCCGTTTAATAGCTTGTGCCGGCATGCGTTCGACGGGCAGGTCAAAAAACGCTTCAAGATAACCAGCGGTTACGTCGATCAACTTTTGCTGTTTGGCGTTAAAGGTCCCGAGCGGAAGCACATAGATCTTTTGCCGCTCTTTCGTCGGCTTTGTCGGGTCGGCGTCGAGATATTCCTCGAAGGTCTGCCCCGGCTCGTTGTGCGAAGCCAGCCAATCGGAATTCCCCGGCTTGCCCATCGGCTTAAAAAAAGGCTCGATCTTTTTGATAGTATCGCGAAGCTCATTGATCTCTTTCTTAACCTCGCGGGCTGCGGACATATTAGACGCGGGTTGGTCGTCAGCTTTTGAGCAAGCAAAAGAGAGTATAGCGATAAGAAAGGCGAAAATGTAATCGCGCCTTCTATCTAGTAGTCGGTTTATAGGTTTTGGCCCAGTCCAGAAATGCACGTAATTTTGTTTCGTTGCCGTCAATCCATCTTTTGGCTTCATCGTTATTTCCGTTGTTAATAAAAATAACGATATTTCCAAACGCGTCGATATGCCCGCCCTTTTTGAGTTCTACCATAAAAGGAATATAGTTTTTACCAACAAAGGTGTCCTTAAGTTTTTTGTCTTCGCTCAGTAGTGATATTACGGTCCCGATCGATTCGATGAACAACTGATTGGCCGTCTTTTTCTGATCGTCTTTGTCTTTGATCGTTGTAAGCGTCGGGAGCATCATTTCATACATTCCAAATTCTCCCTCGTCTTTAGGGGCGAAGAAATCAAGGTTTATGGTTATGTTGCCAGACTTGGGATCTTTTGAGGCGGGTTTCAAGAGATCGACGATTACACCTGCAGAAGCAACGGTGCGTTGAGTATTATATTCGAGGGACACTAATCGGGCCGCAGCCAGCATTCCTGGTATTTTGTATTTAGTGCCATTAAAAACTATCGCTAACAGATAGTGGGGGCTGGGATATAGCGGATCATCTGCGACAGCAGATTTTAATGCCTGACGGGCATCAGTATATTTTTTTTGCCTAACAAATGTTACTGCGAGGTTGTAATTCAAACTGGAGCGATATTTACCAAACCGGGTTTCGGCCTGAAGTAATTTTAACCCGTCGCGATAGATGTTGATAGCATCATCCGGTTTGCCCGCATCATCAAGGGCGTTCGCAATAAGCACATAAAAAAGAGGAAGTTCAGTGGAAATATACTTTGTGCCTTTATACGCCAATTCAACGGCCTCGAGCTTGGCGCCTTTATTCTCTAGCGATAAGGCTAGTTCGTACATTGCGGCGACGCATTCTGGATTTTCAGCCAATATGGAACGATATTTGGCGATCGCTTCGGAGTATTTTTTAGCGTCGTGCAATCCGACGCCTTCATTTAGTGTTTTTTCCTGGGTGGCCGTTAGTGGGCTCGGAGTCAGCGTCGGTTTGCCCAGTTTTTGGCCAAAAGCGAAGGATGACAACGCTAGAATAATCAGGGAGATGCTAAGTGATCTTTTCATAATGTCCTCTAATTGTAGGCTTGAAATTGGTCTTTTATATTTGATGCCGAATTCAAAAAAAAGTTCCCGCAATGCTCAACATTTTTACTAATATCGAACGAGTGCGTCAAGATATGAGATGTAGTTTCGGTGCATTTCATCTAAGGAATCACCGCCGAATTTTTCACGCATTGAGTTTGCAAGAACTATCGCGAGCATCGCTTCGCCGATGACCCCTGCGGCGGGGACGGCGGTGATGTCGGAGCGTTCGAAGGCGGCGTCGCTGGCTTCCTTGGTGTCGATATCGACCGAATGGAGAGGTTTGCGAAGCGTCGAGATCGGTTTCATATAGCCGCGAGCCCGAAGTTCCTCGCCGTTTGTAATACCGCCTTCGAGACCGCCGGCTCGGTTCGTTCTTCGAACGAACTGATTGCGGATTGCGGAATGCGGAATGCGGATTTCCTCTTCTTTCTCTGTGTCTTTGCGACTCTGCGGTTCAAAATAGATTTCATCGTGAACTTCCGATCCGCGTTTGCCGGCATTTGCGACGCCAGTACCGATCTCAACCGCCTTGATCGCGTGAATCGACATCAAAGCCTGTGCAATGCGGCCATCCAGCTTTTCGTTCCACGACGTATGCGATCCTAGGCCGACGGGTACGCCGCGGGCGACGACCTCGAAAATGCCGCCAACCGTGTCGCCGAGGGTCTTCGTTTCGTCGATAAGCTTGATCATCTCGCGCTGACTCTCGGCGTCAACACAATTCAGCGGCGAATCCTCCGGTATCGAGGCGATCTCTTCCCAGGTTCGCCAAAGCGGCACGACCTGAACGTGACCCAGCTTGATTACGTGGCTTTTTATTTCGATTTCGAAAGCCGCGAGTAGCTGCTTGGCGATGGCTCCGCACGCTGTTCGGGCAGCAGTTTCGCGCGCTGAGGAGCGTTCGAGAATGTCGCGGAGATCGCGGGACTGATATTTCTGTCCGCCCGGCAGATCGGCGTGGCCCGGCCGTGGACGGGTGAGCGTGCGAGGATTATTCGGTTCCTCCGCGGGCATTTCAACGGACATCACGTCCTGCCAATGGACGAAGTCCTTGTTTTCGATTGTCAGAGCGATCGGCGAACCGAGCGTTTTGCCGTGACGGATACCCGACAATATCTCGACCTCGTCGGTCTCGATCTTCATCCGTCCGCCGCGTCCGTAACCTTGCTGACGCCGCCAGAGTTCGTGGTTGATCGCGGCTATGTCGATCGGCAAGCCCGACGGAAGGCCCTCGACAATAGCGACTAGTGTCTTGCCGTGCGATTCGCCCGCGGTTGTGAATTTAAAGAACATAAGAAATTTAACCACAGATGGACACAGATAAACACGGATTATTTATATTTCTTATCCGTGTTCACCTATGTCCATCTGTGGTTTCAGACTCTTTCGGCGAAATACTATCAGCCCGATGCCGGCGATGATCAGAAATCCGCCGAGACCTGTTTGCGGCGGGAGTATTTCACCCAGGAAGATCGCCCCGATAATGACCGCGAGCAGCGGCGTGACAAGCGAGATCATCATCGCCTTGGTCGACTCGATTCTATTTAATAGCCAATAGTAAAGCCAAAACGCCGCGATCGTACCCGCAATGGTCAGATAAAGTACACAGCCGACGGCCCGCCACGTCCAATGAAACGAGAGCGGATTGCCCTCGACAATGAGACTGTAGATCATTATTAACGGCAACCCGCAGATCATTTGTCCGAAAACCAGGGCCGCCGGGTGAAATGCGCCGCCTTTTGCCTTTACGAGTATCGACGCCTGAGCCGCTGCGTAAGCACCAACTACTATCGCGACGCTGCCGAGAAATGCCATAAAACTCTGCACCTTTAGCTGATCGTAAAAGATCACCGTGACGCCGATTATTCCCATACAAACGGCGAATATCTTGAGCTTTGTAATCCGCTCATTCGGCAAAAATATCCATGCCAAAATCAAGCCAAAAACCGTAATGGTAGCCTGTAAAACGGCTGCGAGGCCGGATGTGATGTACTGCTCGCTCCAAAAAACCATGCTGTAGTTGATCGAAAACTGCAGCACACCTGTAAGTGCGATCAGCCGCCACTCCTTTGCTGTTTTTGGCAGTGGAATTTTTTGAACCCAAATTACGGCAAAGAGAATCACGACAGCAAGCAAAAATCGCGATGCAGCAAATGCTATCGGCGGCAGGTCGTCGAGGCCGATCTTAATGAAGATCCACGTGGTCCCCCAAATTAAACAAAGGATCAACCACACGAGTACCTTGAGTGACAAAAATCTACTCATTCTCGTAAAAGCTTAGCGACGTCTCGCCCTGTTTTAATATCCGCCAACGCCGAAGTGAGCCAATTTCCTCGGGCATTTGTTTTTTTGAATGATGCTCGGTGACCAGGATCCCGCCGTCATTGAGCAGAGTTTTGTTATAGCCGAATTCGTGGAGGACTAATGAATAATCGGTATCGTACGGCGGATCGAAAAATGCTATATCCCAACCAATAGTGTGCTCGCGTCCGCTAAAATTTTCAGCGTCGAGCCCAAGTATCTCGGTCTGAGATTCGGGAATGCCAAGTTTGTCGAGATTTACCTCGATCAACGCGCAGGATTTCTTTGAGCGATCGACAAAGGTCACAAAGGCCGCACCGCGAGACAGCGCCTCGATCCCGATCGCTCCCGTCCCGGCGCAGAGATCGAGGAAACGAGTCTCGTCGTCGATCCGAGGGGCGAGCACATTAAAAAGAGTCTCGCGGAGGCGATCGGATGTTGGCCGCGTTTTGTTGTCCGGCGGGTTTTTGAGGACGCGGCCGCGATAAAGTCCCGAGATCACTCGCATGTTCTCAAGTGTAAGGGAAAGCGCGTTGAGCGGGCAAAGGCATCGACTATTAAGATCAGCCTACGTTGCCGAGCCGTACTTTTTTCTCGGCACGAGCGACCTTGACCATAGCCGCTGTTTCGGGCGAGAGGCGACGGTTCACAAAGTAATCTTCGGCCTCTTTGCGTGCGGCGATGAGTAGTTCGAGATCGCGGACGATGTTGCCGAGCTTGAAATTCTGAATGCCGGATTGTCTCGTCCCAAGTATTTCGCCCTGTCCGCGGATCTCGAGATCTTTTTCGGCGATCTTAAAACCATCTGATGTCGCTTCCATTATTCCTAGCCTTTCCTTTGCAACAGCGGTTTTTTTGAAATCGGTCAGAAGGACGCAGAAGCTCTGTTCGGCTCCTCGGCCGACCCGTCCCCGCAGTTGATGAAGCTGCGACAGGCCAAACCGCTCGGCGTGCTCGATAACCATTAGCGACGCATTCGGCACATCAACGCCCACCTCGATGACTGTAGTCGAGACCAAAATATCGAGGTTACCCGCAACGAATTCCCGCATGATCAGTTCCTTTTCCGCCGATTTCATCCTGCCGTGGAGCAGTCCGACGGTGTATTGCGGGAAGACGCGGTTGCGCAGATCTTCGTACATTATCGTCGCTGCCTTTAGATCGGACTTGGCAGATTCCTCGATCAGAGGGTAGACAACATAGGCTTGGCGCCCCAGTCTGATCTCGCGCTCGATGCCCTTATAAACGCCGTGGCGTTGGTCTTCGCCAAGGACGACTGTTTTGATTGGAGTGCGGCCGGGCGGGAGTTCGTCGATGACAGAAACATCTAGATCGCCGTAAACCGTCATCGCGAGCGAACGCGGTATGGGCGTTGCGGTCATAACGAGAACGTCGGGATTCAACCCGAGGGCGCGCAGCTGGGCTCGCTGAAGCACGCCGAACCGATGCTGTTCGTCGATGACCGCGAGTCCGAGTTTGGCAAATTTGACAGCGTCCTGAATGATCGCGTGGGTTCCGATGATCAGATCGATGTCACCGGCGGCGAGAGCCTCGTGGATCTTGCGCTTTTCTGCGGCTTTGGTGCTGCCGATCAGCAGCTCGACCCGGTACCCAGTGTCTGAAAAAATCGTTCTCGCGTTTCGCAGGTGCTGCTCAGCCAATATCTCGGTCGGGGCCATAAACGCTGCCTGATAGCCATTCTCGATCGCGGCAAAGATCGCCAAAAATGCGACGATCGTTTTGCCGCTGCCAACATCACCTTGTATCAGCCGGTTCATCGGCGCATCGGATTTGAGATCGTCAAATATCTCGCCAATAACCTTTTTCTGGGCATTGGTCAGCTTGAAGGGCAGTATGTGATTTAGTCGTTTTTTGGTCGTATCCGTTATCTCGATAACCGTGCCTTTTGGTTCTTTTTGTCGTTCCCCCCGGAGCAGCTGCATCGAGAAAGACAGCCAGAAAAATTCATTGAAGATCAGGCGTTTGTGTGCCCGGCTTCGAAACATTTCGTATTCGGCGATCGACGAATCCTCCGGAGGAAAGTGAATTTCCGCGAGTGCTTGGGCACGCGATATGAGATTTTGACGTTCCAGCAAATCCGGCGGCAAATTGTCTGCAACTGATGATCGATCAAGTTTCTGCAAAACGTCGTAGACAATTTCCCGCAGCCTCTTTGTCTGAAAATCACCAAGTTTTCGGTAAATTGGGACACGTCGGGCCGTGTGGACGGGAGCAAATTCGGGGTTGCCCAGATCCTCGAGCAGCTCGTCCGAGTCGGAGCCGCCAGAGAAAGCGAGAGGTTCTGACTCGACGGACGGCAGTATCTCAAGTTCCTCGGGCTTGTTAAGCATGAGCGAAAACGTATTCAGACGAGCGTCCCATTCCCATTTGCCGTAGGCGACAAATCGCGTACCGCGTGCGAAACGTGCCTGATAATAGGCGACGATACGCTCGGCGGCCTTGCCTGAGACGAACCATTTGACGACTACCGGTCTTTGCGTCCGCGCGGCGTCGGCGCCGGTAATCTCAAAGAGGAAAAGCGGAGGCTGCTTGGGCCCTCGATTTTTTCCGACCCGAAAACCGCCCGAGACCTTTACATATACCTCGACCGCGGCGTCCATATCGGGTTGGAGTTGATCAATTGTGATGAAATTTGAACGATCCTCGTATCTGGCGGGAAAGTAGTTTAGCAGGTCCTCGATCGTAGCGTCGGCGGGGTCGCTCTTGTTTGCAAATCCAGCGACGGCGATTGCAAGCCTGAGTATCATCGCGGGCGAAAGATTTGCGATCTCGTCGGGCGAGAATTCGAGAAGCGGTGTATTGGGCGTGACTTTCATCAAACGAGACGCGTACTAAGGGCTTAAGATAAACGGGTTAAAATCGGTTTCACGATCGTAAAAATCTTCGTGCTCGGAGCGTTTGAGGAACGAGACGATCTTGTAAGTAACAGGCGTCGCGACAATTTCCCAAAAGACCTTAATGAAAAAGTTACCGATCATAACGCTGACAACCTGCTGATTCGACCAGGTGCCTAAAAAGGCGATCGGGTAAAATATCAGGCTGTCCACCGCTTCGCCCGCGAATGTCGAGCCGATGGTGCGTGTCCAAAGATATTTGCCGTTCGTAGCCAATTTCATTTTTGCGAGGACCAGCGAATTTACAAATTCACCGAGCCAGAAAGCCAGAAGCGAGGCTAGCACGATCCGCCAAGTTTGCCCGAAGATCATGTTTACGGCGGCTTGCTGCTCTGCTGACATTGATTTTGCCGCCGGCAAAGTCGTAACAACATAAGACATTATCGACGCAAAAATAAGTGCTCCGAACCCTGCCCAAATAACTCGCCGCGAGCGAGCGTATCCGTAAACCTCAGTCAAAATATCGCCAAAGAGATAGCTGAGCGGAAAGAACAGAACGCCCGTGCCGTAAATGTATTCACCATAAAAAGGAAGATTAATGGATGATACTTTATGAACGCCGATCAGGTTTGAGCACAGCAAAACTGCGACAAAGGCCGCCATTATGAGGTCAAAATACTTATACTGTCGAGGTTGTGACACTGAGGAGAATTGTAACAAAAAAAGGAAGCAATCCACCCATCTGGACTGCTTCCTGATCTCTGTTAAGAGCTGCTAGCTCAATAGCTTATTGATTACGTCAACGCATTAACGTGTTTCGTCAATCGCGACTTGTATCGAGCAGCAGTGTTTTTGTGAATTATGCCCTTGTTTACCGCTTTGTCGATCAAAGAGACCGTGGGGAACAGAAGCTCGGTGCTGGCCGATTTGTCGTGACCGGCAACGGCCGTTCTCAATTTCTTGATAGACGTCCGCAGTTTGCTGCGGTTGTTGCGATTGATCTCTTTTCGTTTCGCGTTCTGTCTGACACGCTTTTCTGCTGATTTATGATTCGCCATCTAATTCCTCGGTATGGATAATTACACTGAAAACAAATTCTAGAGTCTAGTGGTGGTGGCCCGCTTTGTCAAGCAATGACTAGCGATCGAGGCTCGAAGCGAATGAGTGCATCAGATCGACAAAAAACGTAACGATCGGAGGATATAAGATGAATTCTGGTCGAAGACTTGCAGAAAACATAGACGGCATCATATCCGCCGGAAAATTTGTAACCGCCCCGATCAACAGACCAAGTCCCAGGCAAACGAAAAAGCTCAGGATCAGTGCCGTTCCAGCAACCGCCCGCGAAAAAGGCTTTGATTTTCGTTCCTTTTCGTCGAGGATCGATTCGTGGATGTCCTCGTCGATTTCTGTAAAACGTTCAAACCCTTCGCGGACGCGGCTGATAATGTGGAGGATGCCGACTATGAAGAGGGAAACAATGATCATTTTCCCGATGATCTGTGAATTCTCAAAAATTTTAGGCTTGAAAGCAGTGGCCAAAATCGCGGTGAAAAATAATGCAACGACTGGATAAACGACTTTTTGAAACGCCATAGTTTCGCGTCTTTCCTCGTCGATCAAACGGTCGATTATGTCGTTATATCGCTTCTCATAGACCATCTGACGCCAACGTTTTGCA
>Ga0209797_10000173_pt1 | contig 29567 bp, 27 predicted proteins | sample DOMMetBare3Fresh_2_FD_187472 | JGI IMG/M metagenome (GOLD analysis project Ga0209797, IMG submission 187472) | Wetland sediment microbial communities from St. Louis River estuary, USA, under dissolved organic matter induced mercury methylation -... | ecosystem: Environmental > Aquatic >... | reverse complement strand
AGGCTCCGGAGCGCTGCGAGCCCGATCACGTTGCTCGAATGCTCGGGCAGCAGCAGGTACTTCACCATGTAAAGAACGAGCAGGGCGCGCATCCCGTAATAGGAAAAGCGCTCCCACATCTCGGTGGTGAACAGAAAGGCGAGCCCGCGGGGATGGCCAAGAAGATCGCCCGGGGCGCGGCGACGTAGCGTTTGGGAATAGGCCATGCGGTGTCCTTGTCACGCCGGCAGTTGCGAGTTGGCGGCGGTCGGTGTCGGTAGCAAGGAAGCCCGACTATCGTCCGATCGCCGCCTTAGCCTTGTCGATCACGGTCCGCGGATAGTTGGCGAACTGACGCAGCAGGTCTTCTACTTGCTCGGCGGTCGCGATGTCGATATCGAGATTCATCTTCTGGGCGTCGGCCAGGAAGTCGCGATCCTTCATGGTATCCAGGAATGCTCGGCGCAGCCCAGCGAGCCGCTCCTTCGGCAGGCTCGGCGAGGCGGCGAACGGCCGGCCCAGGATGGTCTGCTTGAAGTGCAGCTCCAGCACCTGCTTGTCCTCGCCGCTCTTCGCGAAGTCGAAAATGTCGGGAACGGGGCCGAACTCCTGCGTGGTCTTCGGCCCCATCTGCAGGAACAGCTTGAGCCGGCCGGCCTGGATGTCCGGCAGCCATTGCGCTTTGATCGAGGACACGAACAGGCCGCAGGCGCCGTGCACCTCGCCGCGTTGCATGGCGAGATTGACCTCCTTCTGCCCGTCATAGCCCGCGATCACGCGGATGTTGGCGCCCAGCACATTCTTCAGGACGAGGGGATGCTGGTGGCTGATCGCCGCGGGACCAGCCGAGCCGAAGATCAGCTCCTTGGAGTCTTTGCGGAGCATGCCCGTGATCGTGGTGGTGATACCCGGGCTTTGCCACACGCCGCAGAACGACACGTCCTGGTTCATGCTGCCGATCCAGCCGAATTTCGTGGCGTCGAACTTCGCCTGGTCGTTGCCCATCAGCGGCTCCATGGCGGTCGACGCCGCGAAGATCGCGATCTCGGTGCCGTCGCGAGCCGTGAGGTTGTAGATATGGTTGGCGGCGCGCAAGGAGCCCGCGCCCGGCATGTTCTTTGGGACGACGGTCGGGTTGCCCGGAATGAAGCGGCCGTAGTGGCGCGCGAGCGCGCGGCCATAGGTGTCGTAGCCGCCACCCGGCCCATAGCCGATCTGGATGGTGATGGTTTCGCCCTTGAAATCGGCGGGTGTCTGGCCGGTCGCCGGGGCGGCGAGGACTACGCCGAAGCAGGCGCAGGCGAAAAAGCGAAATAACGACATCGCTGCGAGCCCTTAAGTATGCGTCAGAATCGATGCTATCCGTATTCCGGGGCGGCTGGTAGACTGCCTCTTAAGCACACGGTGCGGCCGATTCACCGAGCCCCCGCAGGTTTCGACGGAGTAGACAACAATGACCGGGTTCTCTCGCCTGTTGGCTCACGCCACAGTCGCCATCGCGGCCTTGCTGGCCGCCCATCCATCGCGGGCGCAGACCGATCCCGCCGCCAATTTCCCGAACAAGCCGATCCGCATGATCGTGCCGTTCGCGGCCGGCGGCGGCAACGACATCTTCGCGCGGCTCGTCGGCAACAAGGCGGCGGAATTCCTCGGCCAGCAGTTCGTGATCGAGAACCGGCCGGCCGCGGGCGGTCGCGTCGCGGCCGAATTCGTCACCAATCAGCCGGGCGACGGCTACACGGTCTTCATCGGGGCGAGCGGTGTGATGTCGATCTCGGCCGCGGTCTATCCCAAGCTCGCCTATCATCCGACCAAGAGCTTTGTTCCGCTGTCGATGATCGCGAATTTTCCGCTGATCATGGTGAGCCCGGTCAACATCGCGCCCAAGACCGTGGCCGAGCTCGTGACCTATGCCAAGGCCAACCCCGACAAGTCGAACTACGGCACCACGTCGCCGGCGTTCACGATCGCGAGCGAGCTCCTGAAGCTCAAGACCGGCATGCCCGGCGTCGCCATTCCGCTCAAGAGCAGCGCCGAGATGATCCTGTGCGTGATTCAGGAGCAGTGCCTGATCGCGATCTCGGATGGCCCGCCCGCGATTCCGCAGATCAAGGACGGCAAGGTGCGCGCGCTCGCGGTGACGGGCGCCGAGCGGTCGCCGGAATTGCCCGACGTGCCCAGCATGGCGGAAGCGGGCTTCCCGGAGGTCAACACCAAGCTCTGGAGCGGCGTGTTCGCCCCGGCCTCGACGCCGCCCGCGATCGCCAACAAGCTGCAGGCGGCGTTCGCGCGGGCGATCCGCGATCCCGAGGTGTCCTCCAAGCTGCGCGGCATGGCGGTCAATCCGGGCGGCGGCTCTTCCGATGAGTTCCGCAAGATGATCGATGCCGACATCGAAAGCTATGTCCAGGTGGTCAAGGCTGCAAACCTGAAGTTCGAGCAGTAGCGGTGCGGCCGTTCGCTCCAATGCCATGAGAACGCTACTTTTCATCGCCGCAGCGCTCGCCCTGTCGGTGCCCGCTGTGGCGCAGACGTCTGCCGGCTTCAGAGGCGAAACGATCAACATCACCATCGGCTATCCGGCCGGCGGTGCGCCCGATCTCTACTTCCGTGTTCTCGCCAGGCACTACGGACGTCACATTCCCGGCAATCCGACGATCATCGTCAAGAACATGCCGGGCGCGGGCACGCTGCGGGCGGCCAATTACATCTACAACATCGCGGCCAAGGATGGGACGGAGCTCGGCAATTTCAGCTCCTCCGCGACCATGGAGCCGCTGATGGACAACGACCAGGCGAGATTTGACGCCGTCAAGTTCAGCTGGATCGGCAGCATGAATCAGGAGATCAACCTCTGCGGCATCTGGCAGGGGCCGGGAGCGCCGACCTCGTTTGTGGACATGCTGGGAAGGGAAACTGTCTTCGCCTCGTCGGGAGGACTAACGTCGTTTGGTTATCAGCACCCGTTGATCTTCAAGAATGTGTTTGGGGCAAACGTACGGATGGTCTCCGGATATGCCGGCCTTCCGCAAGCCTACGTCGCCATGCAGCAGGGCGAAGCCCATGGCATGTGCGGCCTGGTCCGCACGCACATCAAGTCGCTGTGGCCGAATGACGTGCAGGCAGGCCGGTTCAAGCTCATCGTTCAATTGGGACCAAAGACGACGGACGAGCTTGGCCCTATCCCCAGCATATTCGAGTTTCTCAAGGCCGAGGACGACAGAAGGGTGCTCGAATTTCACTTCAACACGAAGCTCCTCGGCCGTCCTCTCGCCGGCCCGCCGGGTGTCGCTCCGGAGCGCCTGGCGGTCCTGCGCAAGGCTTTCCAGGACACGATGCGCGACCGCGAATTTCTGGCTGAGGCACAGAAGGCCAATCTCGACATCGATCCGGCCACCCATGAGCAGGTGGAGCAGCTCCTGGCCAAGTTTGCCGATTTTCCGAAGACCGTGATCGAGCGGGCCAAGCTCGCAATTGCGCGCTGAATGCGCACGCTGTTGCGTGGCCCAATGCCCGGCTGTCACCGCTCGTTGCGGATCGCCTCGTAGCGCTGCACGACTGCCTTGGGTGTCGCGTAGATGTCGCGCAGCACCTCGTCGACCTCCGCCCCGGTGATCGGGCCCTCGGCCTCGAGCCCGTTGCGCTTGGCGTCATCGCGGAAATCCGGGTCCTTCATGGTGGCATCGAAGGCCCGCCGCAGCGCCTCGAGCCGCTCGGGCGGAACGCCCGGCGTGGTCGCGACCGGGCGCCCCATCTTCTGTGCCCCGAACGCCAGCGTGAAGATCTGGCGTGACGCTTCGTCATGCACGAGATCCGCGACCAGCGGAACATCCGGCAATTCCGGATGCTTGGCCATGCTGAGCTGCAGGATGACGTTGATCTGCTTGTGCTCGAGCCAGTTCGGCCGCGCCGACTTGATCGCGGCCCAGGTGAAGCTGCAGTAGCCGTCGAGCTCGCCGCGCTCCATGGCGATGCCGACCGCGCCAGAATCCGGATAGCCGAGCACGGTCTTGAAGCGGGTGCCGAGGACGGCGTTCAAGAGCTTCGGGAAGTAGTTGCTCTCGGCCGACGCGCCGGTCGAGCCGACCGCGACCTCGCGGCGTCTGGCGTCCTCGATCGACGCGACGCCGCTCTTGCCCCAGGTGATGCAGGTCGCGACATCGCGGTTGACGCTGCCGAGCCAGCCGAACTTGAGCGCGTCGTAGCGCGCCTGCGCATTGCCGTAGAGCGGCTCGGTCACGAGGCTGCGCGACGGGTGGGCGATGACGGTGCCGTCGCGCGCCGCGACATTGTAGAGATGATTGAACATCACGATGCCGCCGGCGCCCGGCATGTTCTCCGGCACCATCGTGGGCCTGCCCGGAATGGACTTGCCGATATGGCGCGCCAGCAGCCGCAAATAGAGATCGTTGCCGGTGCCGACGCCATAGCCGACCAGCATCCGCACCCGCTTGTCCTTGTAGAAGCTTTCGACCGACGGCTGCGCCGCGGCGGGGTAGGGGAGGGCCATGAGAAGCGCCATCAAGAGCGAGCAAGAGAGCAAGGGGTGAGCGCGGACTCTGGTCGCGGCACGGCGGGACTCCCTCTCCCCAACGGGGAGAGGGTAGGGGTGAGGGGGCTCACATCCATCGAACGGCCGTAACCCCTCTCCCCACCCCTCTCCCTTCGGGAGAGGGAGCCGGCCGCAATTGCCGCTCGGTCGTGCCCTAAACCTCATGAACCCCATCCTATCCCGACGCGATCATGTGGCGGACCGCGAGGTAGCTGAACGTCATCGAGGACGCGAGCGAGAGCCCTGCCTGGTAGCCGACGCCGTGCTCGGTGGTCGCCGCCACATTGCCGGAGGCGTAGAGCCCGGGGATCGGCCGGCGGCGCTGGTGGATGACCTGCCCGTTGCTGTCGGCCAGGAGACCGACCGAGGCCGAGCCGGTCGGATGCAGCGCGACGCCGTAGAACGGCGGTTCCTCGATGGTGCCGAGGCTGGCGTTGCCGCCGCGCGGCGCCTTGGCGGAGGCGAGCTTCCACTGGTTCTCGCCGCGACGGAAATCCGGATCGGAGCCCGCGCGCGCAAAGCCGTTGAAGCGCTCCGCTGATTTCGCCAGCGCATCGGCATCGATGCCGAGCTTGTGTCCCAGCTCCGCAAGCGTCGCGGCGCGCGGCACGGTATTGGGGACCTCGCTGCCGACCGGCTGGTTGGCAAACGAGAAGCGCTTGAGATACTGCGAATCGAAAATCAGGAACGCGGGCAGGTTCGGATATTCATGCTTCATCGGATCGAGAGTGCGCAGCTGCGGCACGATGCCCTGGAAAAATGTCTCGTCGGCGAAGCGCCTGCCGTATTTGTTCACCACCATGGTATGCGGGCTGCACAATTCGACGATCCCGGCGTGCACGCACAGGCCGGGCTTGCCCGGCTCGTCCGCCGGAATCGTATAGGAGAGCATGACCCGCAGGCTGTTCTCGATCTTGTGCAGGATGCCGCCGATCTCGGCGCCGTAAACGAGGCCGTCGCCGGTCAGCGACGCGAGCGACAGGCTGTCGGGCTCCTGGTCGATACCCGGGATCTGCTCGAAGTCGCGGCTCATCCGCGCGTTCGCGCTGTAGCCGCCGGTGCCGATGATCACGCCCTTGCGCGCCGTGATGCGCTGGCCGGACGCCATGATCACGCCGGTCACGCGCCCGCCGTCGACCGCGAGACTATCGACCTGCTGATCGGTGAGGACGGGCACGCCGCGCTGGCGGAGCACGTTGAGGAAATGGCAGATGAGGCCGAGGCCCTTGCCGCGCATGTCGCGCGCCTTGCGCTCGCGCACGAGGTCCTGGTCCCAGCGCGAGAAGTTGTTGATCCCGCCCCACGACACCTGCTCCTCGGCGGTCACGAAGCAAGGCACGTCGTGCGGTTCAAGCACGCGCTCGCGCCAGTCGCCGAGGTCGTAGCCCGAGATGAGCTCCACTTCGAGCGAGCGGCCGACCGCGCGGGTGCCCGGCGCCGTGCCGAAGTAATGGTCGGTGAGGCCGCGCACGACGCGGTAGCGCACGCCGCAGCCTTCGAAGAACTCGATCGCCTCGCGCCCGCGATCGACGAAGGTTTGCATGCGCTCCTCGTCGAGGAAGCCACCCGAGAGGAAGCGCATATAAGCCATGACGTCGTCGCGATTGTCCTCGTAGCCCGCCGCCTGTGCGAGATGGTTCTGGCCGACCCAGATCAGACCGTAGGAGTTGGTGGTGCCGCCGCCAAGGCGGCTCGCCTTCTCCAGCACCACGGCCTTGAGCCCGAGCTCATGCGCGGCGAGGGCGCCCGCAAGGCCGGCGATGCCGGAGCCCAACACGACAACGTCATAGCTCTGATTGGCGACCATCGGCCTAGCGGCTGCGGCTGACATTGTGCTCGGTGTTGAAGCAGGTCGGCTCCCGATAGCCCTTCGACACCGTCACGATGCGGGGGTTGTCGTCTTTCACCGCCTGGAACAGCGGCTCGGTCGCGCGCCAGAGATTGTTGAAGGGCGCGTCATGATGCGCCGGCATATAGACGTCGGGCTTGTAGGTGCGGGTATGCTCGAGCGCCTGCGCGACGGTCGCCGAGTTGAGATAGGCGGCCGAGACCGCGATCAGCCCCAGGTCGACGCGGCCCACGCGCTCCATCGCGGCCTTCTCGAAGTCGGTGACGCGGCCGCCGCTGTCGCGATACAGGATGCGAAAGCCGCTATCGAGCGTGATCAGGTAGGCGATCGTGCCTTCGCTGCGCACGCGGCGGTCCTGCGTGCCGCGCTGGCGGATCGTCGCCTGCTCGGCAAGCTGCTCGGGCGTCGGCGGCGTGGTGGTGGCTTTCAGCGCGGCGTCGAAGGCGTCGACCAGCTGCGCCGGCGGATCGCCGTGCTGGCCCAGGATCGGCTCGACCTTGAAGGCGCCGAGCTGCAGCACCTCGCCGCCGCGGCCGGTGACGGTGCGCACCTGCTTGCCGTCGATCGGCTGGGTCGCGAGCTTCTCGGTCGTGACCGGGGCGCCCACCACCGTGGCGCCGGTGCGGGCGCCCACGGAGGCTGCGTCCGACATGTGGTCGTGATGGCCATGGCCGATCAGGATTGCGTCCGCCTTCCTGACGTCGGCCGCCTTGAAGCCGAGCGAAGGATAGAGACTGCCGCGATCGAAATAGGCGTCGAGCAGCACGATCTGACCGTTGTAGACGAGCTCGAAATTGGCATAGCCGGTCCAGCGCACCGCGAGCGTGCGCGGGTTTTTCGGCAGCGCGCCGCCGGTCGAGGCCATCACCGCCGCGTGGCAGGCCGGGTCGCGCGGCTCGGCCGCGAACGCGGCGTCGGCATCGATCGCCGCCATGCGGTCCGCGCGCGGGTCTTCGAATGGCCGCGCCTGTGCGGGGAGGGGCGCCACGAGCGTGGCCATTGCAATGCTGGCGACGAAGAGAGTCTTGGCGCGCATGAGATCCTCCCGGCTTTTGTCATTGGCGCTGCTGTGAGCCAACGCGTGCCATGAGCATAGAGCAACGCGCGCGCCGAGCGCTAGACATGCTGTGAGCAGGCCGCGAGTGCGGCGCTAATGAATGGGCCCTCTCCCCTTGCGGGAGAGGGCAGCTCGGCGGTTCAACAAAAAGAGTGGGTGAGGGGGGCAGGCTGCAACCCCTCACCCAACAGCGTCTGTTGAACACCTGCCCTCTCCCGCAAGGGGAGAGGGCGCAACAATGACCGCTTCAGCGCGTGGCTACGTCAGTCCAGCGGCTCGATCTTGATCAGGGCAGCGCCGTGATTGTTGCCGACCCAGAATGTGGGCGGCGTCGTGTTGTTGTCGACGAACACGCGGCGCACGTTCGTTTGGTGCGGCAACTGATACTCGGTGATCTTGCCGGTCTCCAGGTTGAGCCGCAGGATGCGGTCGGCGTTCATGCCGCCGGTCCACACGTGGCCGTCCTTGGCGGGTGCCGCGTCATAGGGCGCGAAGAACTTGCCCGGCACTTCCCATTCCTGGAACTTCTCGGTCTTGGTATCGAGCATGCCGATGCGCTCGCCGAAGAATTCGGCGAACCACAGCCGGCCCTGATCGTCGAGCCGGCCACGGCGCGGACGCGAGTTACGGGTCGGCGTCGGATAGAGCGCCATCTGGCCCGATTTGGCGTCGATGCGGCCGATATGCGTGCCGCCGAAGTTAAGGAACCAGAGATTGTTCTCCTTGTCGGCCTGGATCGTGTAGGGCGATCCCGGTCCGTTCGCGAACGGCTCGAACAGCTCGGTCTCGCCGCTCGACACGTTGATGCGGTAGACGCCGCGCCGCGCCGGATCCTGGATCCAGATCTTGTTGTCGACGGTCCAGTTCTGCACGCCGATCAGGGCCGTCTGCGAGTCCGGCTTGATCATGTTCGGCGGAATGCTGAACATCTGGAACTGTTCGGTCTTGACGTCGAACTTGGCGGTGCCGGACTGGAACATCAGGCCGAGCCAGAGATTGCCCTGCGGGTCGGCTTCAAGGTCGAGCGCGCCGGTCGGCCAGCCCTCTCGCTGCAGCGGCACCTTGAAGCTCTTGTGCTCGAGCGTCTTGGGGTCGAAGCGGCCAAGGATCTGTCCGCTGAAATCGCTGTGCCAGACAATGCCGTCCTTGTCGGTCATGACGTCGTGCGGCTGGATCATCGGGTCCGGCAGGTCGTACTCGGTGATGACGACGCGGGTGCCGTCGCCGCTCACGCGCGGCATGGTCTTGAGCTCGAAGCTCCGGTCGCTCTGGCTGCGGTTGATGCTGGCGAAATAGGCCGCGACCTTGTCGGCGTTGGGCACGAACCGGTTGATGTCGCGCGCCTCGGCGCGGATCTGCGGCTTCCTGTGGAAGCTGTTGTTGGAATACTGCGCCATCCGCTTGATGACCTCGAGCATCTCGTCGGCGTTGTAGCTCGACATCAGAATGCGCTCGACGGTATGGCAGTTGGTGCAGCCGGTGAGCGCGCGCTTCTCGGCGTCGGTGCCCGGAGCGCTGAGGATCCACTCCAGGTTCGAGAGCTGCGCCGCGAGGTTCTTGGTCTTGACAAGCTTGAGGTCGATGGTGGCCGGCTTGTCACCTGCGATCGTGACCGTCTTCGGCCCGTCGAGGTCGTAGCCCGCCGCCCGGATGCTGAGCGCGTATTCGCCGGCGCCGAGCTTGGCCGTCGGGAAGCTGAACTCGCCCTTGGCGTTGCTGACCACGCTGACCGTGACGATGCCTTTCTTGGCGCTGACCACGACGCCTTCCATCGCGGCTTCGGCCGCGGAAGAGACCTTGCCAGTCAGGCTCTGCGCCAGCGCCGCAGCATGGCCGAATACGACGGCAAGCGCGGCGGCCGCCATCAGGCTCATCAGTCTTGTTCGCATAGGGAGTTTCTCCTTGGTCGCATGTCGCATAAAGGCTGCGGGCGGCAGCGAGCCGCCCGCACGAGAAGCGTTCAGTCCAGCGTCTCCAGCTTGATGATGTTGGCGCCGTGGTTGCTGCCGACCCAGAACGTGGGTGGTGTGGTGTTGTTGTCGACGAAGACGCGGCGGATGTTGGTGGTCTTCGGCAACAGGTACTCGGTGAACGTGCCGGTCTTGGTGTCGAGCCGCACGACGCGGTCGTTGATCATCGAGCCGGTCCAGGCGTTGTCGTTCTTGTCGAGCGCGACGTCATAGGGGTTCGACCACGGCGTCGGCAGGTCCCATTCCTTGAAGGTTTCGGTCTTGGTGTCGAACATGCCGATGCGGTTGCCGCGATACTCGCCGAACCAGATGCGGTCCTGCGCGTCCATCATGCCGCGCCGGGGCCCTGCCGGCTTCTTCGGCATCTGGAACAGCGTCACCTTCATCGTGTCCTTGTCGACCTTGCCGATATATTCGGCCGCGATGTCGGTGAAGTAGGCGTTGTTCTTGGAGTCGGGAATGATGTCGTAGATGTTGTGGGTCTCGCCGACGCCCGCCGCCTTGAACGGCTCGAGCGATTCGATATGGCCGGTCTTGAGGTCGAGCCGGTGGATCGCCGCGAAGCCGTTGTTCTGCGACCAGACCTTGCCGTCGACGTGGGACTTCTCCGCCCGCACCATGTTGACCTGGGTCTGATCCTTGTTCATCTCCGGAGGCATGCTCCAGGTCGTGATCTTCTTTTCCTTGATGTCGAACTTGGCGATCGCGCCCTGATACATCATGCCGAGCCACATGTTGCCGTCCGTGTCGGGACGCAGGCCGAGCATGCCGGTCGGCCAGCCCTTCTTGAGCTCCGGCACCGGATATTCGCTGTGCGCGCCGGTCTTCGGATCGATGGAGCCGAAGGTCTGCTCGCCAAAGTTGGAGTAGTAGGCGTTGCCGTCGGCGCCGATGATCACGTCATGCGGCTCGATGGTCGCGCGCGGCAGGTCGTACTCGGTGTAGATGACTTTGGTGCCGCTGCCCTTCGGGCGCGGCAGGGTCTTGAGCTCGTATTCCCAGGCCGAGTTGCTCAAATTGATCGAGCTCAGAAACTCCGCCTGCCGCTTGCGTGCCTGCGCGAGCGAGTCGCCGCGCTCCTCCAGGAGCCGCGTGGCGACGCGTTTCTGCGCATGCAGGGGGATGCTCTGATTCGCATAGCTGCCCATGCGTGGCAGGATCTGCGTCGCAAATCCGTCGACGTCGTAGGACGACTTCACGATCCGCTCGAGCGTGTGGCAGCTCACGCAGTTGAGCAGCGAGAGCTTCTGCTGTGGATTGCCCGGCACGCTCATGATCCATTCGCCGTTGCTGAGCTGACGGCTGACGTTCTTGGTCTTGACGAGCTTGATATCGGCGCTGGCGGCCTTGTCGCCCGCGAGCTCGATCGAGTTCGGGCCCGAGAGGTCATAGCCGATGGCCCGGATCGACAGGGTGTACTTTCCGGCGCCGAGCTTCGAAGCCGGGAAGCTGAACTGGCCGCTCGCGTCGCTGACCACCGTGATGGTGATGGTGCCGCCGTCCTTCTTGGCGCTGACCAGCACACCTTCCATCGCCCCTTCCTCGGCGGAAGTGACCTTGCCCGAGAGGGCGACTTGGCCTTGCGCGAGAAGACTCGATGACACCGTCAAGGCGACCGCCGCTCCGAGTGCGCTCGCTTGCAGCAGGCTTCGCATGTGCATATGGGGCTCTCCCTGGAAGTGTCGCCGGCAACAATATGGAGGCCATGGGGCCTCCGGGCGGCGATCGCATTGGTGCGGGCAGGATAGCCCTTTCGGGGCCTCGTTCAATGGGCATCCGGGGATTGTGCAGCGCGCTTGGCGATGGCGCGGGAGCCCGGATTTCCCCGTGGAACTCGCCGCCAGCTCGATCGATCGGGGGTTGCCTGGAACAAAACCGCCTCAAGCCGGTTCTATCCCCATACGAATGCAACCCACGTCATCCAACACGCATGTGAGAAGGTAGCCATGCAGAAACCTCTTCGCTTCCTGGCCGGTGCGGCCATCATGATTTCGGCGGGACTTTTTTCCCACCCCGCCGACGCCATCGGGCTTCCCGGATCGCAGTCCATGCAGGGCGCGATCGCTGACGTCGACGTGACCGATCTCGTGCACTGTCGGCCCGGCCGTTGGCATCATCGCAGCCGGCCACACGACGGCTGCTATCGGCGTTATCGCTCCTACAACAACTACTACAACTACTACGAGCCCGGCTACGCTTACCGGCCCGGCTACGGCGCTTACGGGCCAGGCGTGGGCTTCTACGCGCCCGGCGTGCAGTTCGGCTTCGGCTTTGGCCAGCGTTATCGTCGGCATTGGTAGGCGTTTCGCTCATTGGTAGGCGTCTCGCTAAAGCGCGGGGCCGGCGCGGGAACAACGCACACATCAGTCAACCGGCCATCACTCCCCTCGTTCATGCCCGATCGGCGCGACTCGCTCGCTGCCAATCGGGTCTTTTTTTGTTCACGCGTCCGCACGATTCGCCACGGCGAGCCAGAGCCAGCAGCCGGCTTGCGGGAGGCCTCGAAAGCGTGACAATTTGGCTCAGTGGACAACGCCGCGCGAGGTCACTCGCCTCGCAGGCCGGCGACCAAACCCAAGGGGAGGATGCCGTGGTGCGACCGCGATTGACGATCCTGACATCTTTCATTGCCGCCTCGTGTGCGGTGACGTTGGGGGCGCTGCCGGCGCCAGGCCAGGACGCCAAAGTGCCGCCCTCGGTCACGGCGAAGCCGGGCGAGTGGCGGTACTTGAACAGCGATCCCGCCGCCACGCGCTATTCGCCGCTCGACCAGATCACCAAGGATAATTTCAAGGATTTGAAGCTCGCCTGGCGCTGGAAGCCCGCGATCGGGCCGGCGCCGTCGTCGCTGGGCGGCACCGCGCAAGGCAACGGCGATCCGACGTTTGCGATCTATCGCAGCGAATCGACCCCGGTCATGGCCAACGGCGTTCTTTACACGGCGGCCGGCGGCCAGCGCGTCGTGGCTGCGGTCGACGCCGCGACCGGCAAGCAATTGTGGATGTGGATGGGAATGGACGAAGGCGGCCGCGACCGCAAGGCGCCGCGGCGCAACGCCGGGCGTGGCGTCGGCTATTGGACCGACGGCCAGGAGGAGCGGATTTTCGTCATCACCACCGGCTTCTTCCTCGTGGCGCTCGATGCCAAGACCGGCACCATGGTGCCGTCGTTCGGCGTCAATGGCGCGGTCGATCTGATGAAGGAGCTCAATGTCGACTACGACCACGTTACCCGCATCGGCAACTCATCGCCACCGATGGTCTATGGCAACACCGTCATGATCCCGCCGGCGCTGGAGGAGGGCTTCACGCCCGACAACATGCGCAACACGCCCGGCTATGTGTTGGCGTTCGATGCGCGCACCGGCAAGCAGAAGTGGGCGTTCCACACGGTGCCGAAGGCGGGTGAGTTCGGCGCCGATACCTGGGAAGGCAATGCCAACAGCTACACCGGCAACACCGGCGTATGGGCGCCGATCTCGGTCGATCCCGAGCTTGGCTACGCCTATCTGCCGGTGGAGTCGCCGACCAACGATTACTATGGTGGCCACCGGCTCGGCAGCAATCTGTTCGCCAATTCGGTGGTCTGCGTCGACATCGAGACCGGCAAGCGCATCTGGCACTACCAGATCACGCACCACGATGTCTGGAACTACGATCTGTCGTCCGCTCCGGCACTGGTCAACATGACGGTTGACGGGCGCCCGGTGAAGGCGCTGGTGCAGCTCTCCAAGCAGGGCTATGCCTATGTGCTCGATCGCGTGACCGGGCAGCCGGTGTGGCCGTTCGAGGAGCGCCCGGCGCCTGCAAGCGACGTGCCGGGCGAGCGCACTTGGCCGACGCAGCCGCATCCGACCAAGCCGGCGCCTTATGAATACCAGGGCTATGTCGAGAACGATCTGATCGACTTCACGCCCGAGCTGCGCGCCGAGGCGATCCGCGTCGCTAAGCAATACCGCTTAGGCCCGCTGTTTACGCCGCCCTCCGAGATCAAACAGGACGGCACCAAGGGCACCTGGTACAACCCGGGCGGCACCGGCGGCTCGCTCTGGCAGAGCGGCGGCTTCGATCCCGAGACGAGCATCTTCTACATCCCGACGAAGACGGGCGTCGGCGTTGCGTCGCTGCGCAACGACCCGAAGTCGAACATGCGGCTCTCGCGCGGGCCGGGTGGCACGCCCACGGTGCAGGGGCTGCCGATCCTCAAGCCGCCCTACAGCAAGATCGTGGCGCTCGATCTCAACAAGGGCGAGTACACCTGGTCGGTGCCGCTCGGCACGACGCCCAAGAGCGTGTCCGAGCATGCGGCGCTCAAGGACAAGACCATCCCGAACACCGGCGGCATCGGCCTGCACGCGACGCTGCTGGTGACCAAGACCTTGCTGATCGCGGGCGAGGGCTGGGGCGGCGAGCACGTCGTGCGCGCCTATGACAAGAAGACCGGCGCGGTGCTCGGCGAAGTCAGAATCCCGGGCATGATGGGCAGCATGCCGATGACCTACATGCTCAATGGCAAGCAATACGTGGCGTTCACGGTCGGCACCCGCACGGAAGCGGCGGAGCTCGTCGCGTTCGCGCTGGAGAAGTGAGCGGTGTCGCCTCCTGGTTGCCTATCGGATTCGCGCTCCAGCTGCTGACGGCCTCGGCAAGTTGAGTTCGAAAAGTCCGTAATCTGTAGGATGGGTTGAGCTCTTGCGAAACCCATCAGTCACCGGCGATAGAAACAAGGCGATGGGTTTCGCTGCGCTCAACCCATCCTACGAGCTACGAGCTGGTACTGAGAGTGTGATACCCAATTCATAGCCGACATGAGACCGGCGGGCTGCGTTGATGCAGGTCAAGGCGTCGTCAGCAGGCCGAGGCCTTCATTATCAAGATGAAGCCTCAATATTTCGACCTGACCGTGAAGGACGTTGCCGCGGCGCGCCGTTTCTTTGCAGCCGTGCTCGGCTGGCAGTTCGAGCCGTTTCCGATGCCCTACGAGTACTACCGGATCAAAGCCGGCCCCGCAGAGGAGTCCGGCATCGACGGCGGCATAGGCGCGATCAAGGATACATCGATCAGCGGCGGCCGGCCATTGGTCAACCTGACCGTGCCTGTGCCCAATCTCAACGAATGTATCTCCAAGATTGAACAAAGCGAGGGCTCGATCGTCGAGCCGCGGACGGCCATTCCGGGGATTGGCTGGTACGCGACGTGCGCGGAACCGGGCGGCTTGATGTTTGGGATCATCGAGCCCGACGCCGCCGCTCGCTGAGAATCGCGCCGCGAGGCTTTCAGCGCCGTTGCATCATGGTGTCGAGTGACCCCCTACGGACATCGCATGTCACAGGCGCGACGTTATACCTGGAACCATCGCTTCCATGGCGAACAAAAGCCGGAACAGCCCGGGTCGAACCATATACTTCTTGTTGCGCGTGATGGCTCGAACGATCGTATCGGCGGCCTCTGTCGTGCTCAGCGGCGCGAAGCCCCGCGGTACACGCTCGCGACTTCCAGGATTGTGCTCCCAATAGCTACTCTCGACAGTCCCGAGGATGACCAGGCTCACAGCGATGCCGTTCGAGGTCACCTCCTGCCGCATTCCGTCGGAGAAACCCTTCAGAGCCTGTCTCGCCGCGATGTAGCCCGCCGCATTGGGCCAGGCCATGTAGGAGGCCGGAGACGTTATGTTGACGATGTGTCCGCTTCTTCTTGCCATCATCTCCGGCAGAAAGGCCTTGGTGACGCAAAAGGCCGCGAGGTACGGCAGCTCGATCATCTTGCGGGCATCCTCTGGGCTCGTCTCTATGACCGAGAGCCAGCGTCCCGCGCCAGCATTGTTGATCAGAATATCCGGGACGCCGGCCTCGCGGCGCGCAGTATCCGCCATGCGGGCAACGTCGTCGGGATTGGCGAGGTCGGCTGCGATGCCGAGCGCGTCACCTCCCTGCGCCTCGATGTCGCGCGCGATCGCTTCGAGCTTGTCTGTCGAGCGCGCCACCAACAGCACGCGCGCGCCGAGCGCGGCGAGCGACCGTGCTGTCGCTTCACCGATACCGCTCGAGGCTCCGGTTACCAATGCGAGCCTGTCCCTGATTTGCATGAGGAGCATCCTCTTGTTGCAAGGTAGCGCAATCCGGGAGTGAGCCTCCTTATCATGATCTTTCGTCGGTGCTGCTGGGAAAGCGTGCCCTGCCTCGCGATGGTTTCAGAGCGCCGATCAGCTTGCGCGCTCGCGCGCGCACGGCCGGGCTGCCGGTAAGTGCGAGGGTCTCGATCAGCGGCCGGATTCGTCGCTGCAAGGTTGCATCGGTCATCGCCAGATCGGCGAGCGCCTGCAGCGCGAATGTCTGCACGATCCGGCTCTTGTCATCGAGATAGCGGTGCATGATCGCCTCGGCCCGCTGCCGCTCGCGACGATCGAGTTCGAGCCGCGGCAGCATCTGGGCCAGATGCCAGCGCAGCTCCTGCTCGTCCGCGCGGTCTGCAAGCGCGAAGAGCCTGCGCTTGTGGGGCCGCAGCCACAGCGGATGTTTCAGTGACACCTTCTCGGCGACGTCCGCGCAGCGCACCCGCACGAGCAGATCGTCGTCGCCCAGGCCGGCGATGATCTCGGCAAAGCGGGCGGGCTCGCGCAGGACCTTGCGGACCACGCTGTTCGACTTGCCGATCGAGCGCCGGTCGCCGCCTGCAAGCTCACGGACCACAGGAGTCATGATCGAGTCTCATCATGCGCATAGCATGGCATGGCTGCCATGCAGAGATCCGTTGGAACCAACATGTTTGCTCTGCGTTTGCGGCTCCGGGGCATCGAGGGAACCGCGCCAGCGAAAGGCAAGATCGCGTTGCGCTCCCGGACTTGCGTGGGCACCAAACATAGTCGGAGCTGCGCTCAATAATTGGGCACGATAGGGCTCATCAGATGGGCATGGCTTTGGCGTCAATCCGGCCGATAGTCGCTCGCGGAATGGGAGGCGGAGATGCTGTTTCTTCAGATCCATGTCGCCATCAGCCTGATCGCCATCGCGTCGGGCTTTGTGGTTCTGTACGGCCTGGTGAGCGGGAAGCCATCGGCGGGCTGGACCGCGCTGTTTCTCGGCACCACGATCCTGACCAGCGTCACCGGATTTCCGCTGCCGCCGTTCGGGTTCGATCCGCCGCGCGCGCTGCGCATAATCCTGCTGGTGCTCTTGGCCGCGGCGGTTGCCGCGCTCTATGCGTTTCATCTCGCCGGCGCCTGGCGCTGGATCTACATCGCGACCGCGGTTGCCGCACTCTACTTGAATGTCTTTGTCGGCGTGGTCCAGGCCTTCCAGAAGCTGCCGTTCCTGCAGCCGCTGGCGCCGACGCAATCGGAGGCGCCGTTCATCGTCGCGCAGCTTGTGGTGCTGGTCGCCTTCATCGCGCTCGGCGCGCTGGCCCTCATGAGGTTCCGTCCCGCGGCCAGTCCGGGCCTGTAGGCCATGATCAGGCGTTCGATCTGCCTTTAGTTCCTCGTCTGATTGAAATACCGCGTGTCCGGCGGTTGCTGGCCCTTGCGCGTCGGCATCAGGTAGCCGTCGGCGCTGAGGAAGTAGTTATCCTTGCCGATGACCACGTGATTATTATTCTCGCCGCACTCATCCTCGTTCCAGATGACCTTGCCCTGCTCGCGGATGTATTTCTTGGTGATCGTCCACGGCCGCGTGAAGGCATTGTCGATGACGGTGATCTCGTTGAGCAGCGTATCCTTGGCGGTCTTGTCGAGTTGGATGCGCTCCTTGACCACGGTCTGGTTGTCGCGGTGAAGCGGGATGCCGGTCGCTTCGAGATTGCGCGGGCCCTTGAAGTTGCGAGTCTCGACCTCGAGCAGGTCGTAGCGGCCGTCGCCGTCCAGGTCGCGCCAGTTGCCGATCGAGTAGCCGATCATGGCCGGCTCCTGGTCGGTCGGGAAGCTGCGGCCGTCGGTATAGATGCGGCGCGGCATGTAGCTTTCGAAGATCACGTAGGTGAGCTTCGGCTGGATGACGAACTCGATCGGCCGGATCACAGTCATCACCCGCGGCATGCCGTTGGTGCTGCAGGTGACGCGCGAGTTCTCGCCCTGGCCACCTTTCGCCTGGTCGGCGAGGCTCGCCTCGAAGATCGTTTGATACTCGGGCGTGAGCGGTGGGTTCTGGTCGCGCCCCGGCCGCTTGGTCTGATCCCACTGGATGCCGGCGCCCGGCGGCCGTTTCCACTGGCCCGACCAGTCGGGATATTTCGAGGCGTCCTGCGCCTGGGCGGTCACGGTCGCGAGGGCAAGCGCCGCCACGGCAGCGATGATGATGTTGCGGTTGAGCATGATTGTTCTCCTTATTGCGTCCAGTGCGCCGAGGCTGCGCGGGGTCAGTTCTGGCCCTGCTTGAAATATTTCAGGTCTGGCGGTGCTTGATCCTTGCGCACCGGCATCAGGAAGCCGTCGGCGCTGACATAATAGTTGTCCTTGCCGATCTGAACGTGGCGGTTGTTCTCGGTGCAATTGTATTCGAACCAGATCGGGTTCCGGTCGCGGACGTATTTCTTGGTCACCGTCCACGGGCGGGTGAGCGCGTTGTCGATGGTGGTGACGTTGTCGATCAGGAGGTCGCGATTGGCCTTGTCGAGATAGATGCGCTCCTTCACGACGGTCGCATTGTCTGTGTGCACCGGCAGGCCGCTGGCGTCGAAGGAGCGGGGGCCTTTCATGCCGCGGGTCTCCACTTCGAGCACGTCGTATTTGCCGTCGCCGTCCTCATCGACCCACTTGCCGATCGAGTAGCCGAGGAACGACGGCTCGGCCTCCTTCGGCCAGTCGCGTCCGTCGGTATAGATGCGGCGCACCTGATTGGAATATTCGATGATGATGTAGGTCGCTTCCGGCAGGATGATGATGTCCATCGGAAACACCACCGTCATGGCGCGGGGCATGCCGGGCGGGATGCAGGTGAAGGTCGGGTCGCCGCCCTGGCCGCCGGCGCGCTGGTCGGCGATGCTCGCTTCGAACACCTTCTGATACTCCGGCGTGAGCGGCGCCTGCTGCGCGGGGCCGAGCGGCTTGGTCGGATCCCATTGGATGCCGACGCCCGGCGGCCTGCGCCATTGGCCGCGCCACTCGGGATATTTCGAGTCATCGGCCGCGGCGGCTGTCGCCACGCCAATGAGCGCGGCCAGCACGCTTGCGATCAGCGAGCGCTGCAACAGCATGGCATCCTCCACGGTTCTCCGATCCGACGGCTCACTTGCGCGCCTGATTGAAGTAGCGCAGGTCCGGGGGCTGCTGGTCCTTGCGGGTCGGCATCAGCAAGCCGTCCGCGCTCACCATGTAGTCATCCTTGCCGATGGCGACATGGGTGTTGTTCTCTGCGCAGAGCGACTCGCGCCAGATCGGGAAGCGGGTCCGTTCGCGCTGATACTTTCTGGTGACCGTCCAGGGGCGGGTGAGCGCGTTGTCGATCACAGTGATCTCGTCGTACAGCAAATCCGGATTGGACTTGTCGAGGTAGATCTTCTCCCTGATGACGGTCTTGTTGTCGACATGGAACGGCAGGCCGGTGCTGTCGTAGGAGCGGGGGCCCTTGAGGAAGCGGGTCTCGGCGATGAGCGTGTCATAGCGGCCGTCGCCGTCGGTGTCCTCCCACTGGCCGATGGTATAGCCGCGGAAGCTCGGCTCGACGTTGTCGGTCCAGGGGCGGCCGTCGGTGTGGATGCGGCGCGAGTCGTGGATGTGCTCGATCAGGATATGCGTGGTGTCGGGCGTGACCACGATCTCCATCGGCTCGTACACGTTCATGATCCGCGGCATGCCGGGCGAGAGGCACGTGTAGGTCGGGTCGGTGCCCTGTCCGCCCGCCTCCTGGTCCTTCACGTTCGCCTCGTAGATGGCGCGGTATTCCGGCGTCAGCGGCGCGTTCTTGTAGGTGCGGTCCTGCTGGTCCCAGCGCGGCGCGCCGACCCGGTTCCATACGCCCTTGAGATCGGGATATTTGGATGCATCATCCGCGTTGGCATCGACGGTCGCCATCGCGAGCATCGCCGCCACGGCGGCCAGTCCCAGCAAGCCTCGCATGTCGGTCCTCCCATGGTGATGACGTGACCCGTCATCGTTCTTGATCGATCCGTTCACACGCAAACGTCTTGTCACGCCCGCGCGCCGCATGAGCATCAGCGCGGGAAATAGCGCAAATCCGGCGGCGGCTGGCCCGGCCGTGTCGGTGTGAGGTTGCCGTCCGGTCCGACCACATACATCTCGTCGCCGATTGCGACATGCGCAGTGTTGTCGGCGCAGACGGACTCGCGGTGGACCAGAACGGGCGTGCGGTCGCGCCGATAGCTCTTGGTCACGGTCCAGGGGCGCGTGAGCGCGCTGTCGGTCACGGTGATCTCGTCGATGAGGATGTCCGGATTGGACTTGTCGAGCGAGATCCGCTCGCGGACGACCGTCTTGTTGTCCTCGTGCAGCGGCAGGCCGGAGCCATCAAAGTAGCGCGGGCCCTGGAAGTGGCGGGTTTCGGCGACGAGCGTGTCGAAGCGGCCGTCGCCGTCGGTGTCCTGCCATTGTCCGATGCTGAGCCCGCGAAAACTCGGATCGACCTCGCCTGGCCAGGGGCGGCCGTCGGTATGGATGCGGCGCGAATCGTGGATGTGCTCGATCAGAATATGTGTGGTGTCGGGTGTGACGATGATCTCCATCGGCTGGTAGGCCTGCATGATCCGCGGCATGCCGGGCGACTGGCAGGTCAGCATCGGGTCGGCGATCATGTTGCCGGCCTCGGTCTTGCGGGTCTTCTCATAGATTGCCCGGTACTCCGGTGTCAGCGGTGCATCCCGATTGCTGGCACCGTCCCAGCGGTCGGGGCCGATGCGACGCCATTGGCCGCTGAGGTCGGGATATTTGGCCTCATCGAATGCGTGCGCGGCGCTCGCCAAACCCAGCATCATGCAAAGCGTCGCCGCGAGCGCGATGAGCGCGGCCGTCCTGCGCGAAACCATGGTTGTTGCTCCCATTACGACTACCCTGTGCGGTTCGGCCGCAGCGTCACCGCTGCGGCTCGAAATGGCGCAGGTCGGGCGGCGTCTGGCCCTTCTTCGCCGGCATGAGGTAGCCGTCGGCGCTGAGGAAATAGCTCTCCTTGCCGATGGCGATGTGATTGTTGTTCTCCGAGCACAGGTATTCGCGCCAGAATGGATATTGCTCGGGGGCGCGGCTGTAGCTCTTCATCACCGTCCACGGCCGCGTGAGCGCGTTGTCGATCACGGTCACTTCGTTGCGCAGGATGTTGCGGTCGGCCTTGTCGAGGTAGATGCGCTCCTTGACCACCGTCTTGTTGTCCGCATGCAGCGGCAGGCCGGTGGCGTCATAGGCGCGCCGGCCCTTGATATGGCGGGTCTCGATCTCGAGCGCGTCGAACTTGCCGTCGCCGTTGTCGTCGACCCATTTGCCGATCGAATAGCCCGCATAGGCGGGCTCGATCTCCTTCGGCCAGTCGCGGCCGTCGGTGTGGATGCGGCGATGGGCGTCATGGATGTGATCGATCATGATGAAGGTGACCTTCGGCAGGATCACGATCTCGACCGGCTCATAGGCGGTCATCATCGGCGGCATGCCGGGCGGCCGACAGCTATAGCCCGGCCAGAGCCCTTCGCCGCCGGCGGCGAGATCGCGCAGATTGTCCTCAAACACCTTCTTGTATTCTTCCGTCAGCGGCGCTTCCTGGCCCCAGCCGCGCGGCTTGTTGGGGTCGAAGGCCGGCTGGCCGGGCGGCGAGATGCGCCGCCATTGGCCCTTGAAGTCGGGATATTGGGCGTCATCGAACGCGCTCGCGCTGACGGTTGTCACGCCGATGATGGCCGCCAATCCGATCGCGGCGACCAGAATTCGGTTCCGCATGACTAACCTCCCTTGCTTCTCCTGTTTCATCGTCTTGGTTCCGGCGTCATTTTTGCGCTTGATTGAAATGTCGCAGATCTGGCGGCGACTGGCCCTTGCGCGCCGGCATCAGGTGGCCGTCCGCGCTCCGCAGGTAGTTGTCCTTGCCGATGAAGACGTGCTCGTTGAGCTCGGCGCAGGGATATTCGTGCCAGACCGTCGTGGGCTCGCGGCTGTAGCTCCTCGTCACCGTCCAAGGTCGCGTCAATGCGTTGTCGATGGTGGTGACCTCGTTGCGCAGGACTCCCTCCTTGGCCTTGTCGAGAAAGAGGCGCTCCTTCACGATGGTCTGGTTGTCCTTGTGCAGCGGCATGCTGCCCTCGAACGTGCGCGGGCCCTTCATGCCGCGGGTCTCGACCATGAGCGTGTCGAAGCGCCCGTCGCCGTCGTCGTCGATCCATTGGCCGATGGAGTAGCCCCCGAACGTCGGCTTGATCGGATCGGGCCAGGGACGGCCGTCGGTGTAGATGCGGCGGAACAGGCTCATGTACTCGATGTGGATGTAGGTCACCTCCGGCCGCACGATGATTTCCATCGGCTCGTAGACGATCATCGCGCGCGGCATGCCGGGCGGCATGCAGGTCGGGGTGGTGTTGTTGCCATGGCCGCCGGCGGCGTAATCGCGCACGCCCGCTTCGTAGATCGCCTGGTATTCGGCCGTGAACGGCGCCTGCTGGCCGCGCCCCGGCGGCTTGTTCGGGTCCCACTGGCCGCCGGTCTGCGGCAGCCTGGTCCACTGGCCCTTGAGGTCGGGATAGCGCGTCTCGTCGAATGCAAGCGCGGACGCAAGGGGCAGGACCGCGACGGCGATCGACGCAAACAGCCCGACCAGGCGATGCTGAGTCATGGCGTCCCTCCTGAACGGCGATGGGCGCTGTGGCCGCTCCGCCGTTTCAATTGTTGATCGAATCTATCACAGCCCCGGGCCGCACGCCACGCGCACGGGCTCCGTCAACGCAGGCCTGGCCGAGCAAACCCGCGGTAATCGGCTTGTCCGGACCGGTCGCCGGGGGTAGCCTGCCGCCATTCCGACGAGAACAAGTCGCGGCTGATTGCGACAGGGAGGCTGCCCCATGGCGGATGATCTCAAGATCAAAGTGAACGGGCGCGAGGTGTCCGTGAGTGCGAGCCCGGATACGCCGCTCCTGTACGTGCTGATGAACGAGCTGCGGCTCAAAGGGCCGCGCTTCGGCTGCGGGCTCGCGCAATGCGGCTCCTGCTCGGTGCTGGCCGATGGGGTCGAGATCCGCTCCTGCGTGACGCCGGTTTCCAACGTCGCCGGCAAGTCGCTCACCACGCTCGAAGGGCTGCCGGCGCTCTATGCGCAGCAGAAGGGGCTGCCGCAGGCGCCGGCGCTGCATCCGCTGCAGGAAGCCTTCATCGACGAGCAGTCGCTCCATTGCGGCTATTGCTACAACGGCATGACCATCAAGGGCGCCGAGCTCTTGTCGCAGAATCCCAAGCCCACCGATGCGCAGATCCGCGCCCACATGAACGGGCACCTGTGCCGTTGCGGCACCTATCCGCGCGTCATGAAGGCCATCAAGGTGGCATCCGCCAAGATCGCGGGAGAGACGCGATGACCACACACACCGAGATCGATCTGCCGTTCTCGCGCCGCGACCTCATCAAGGGCGGCGGCGCCCTCATTATCGGCTTCAGCCTGTCCGGGCTCCCCGGACCGGCATCCGCCGCGCGCGGCGATGTCGCGGGTCCGCCCGATCCGAGCACGGTCGATACCTGGATCGCGATCCATGCCGACAACACCGCGTCGGTGTATTTCGGCAAGTGCGAGCTCGGCCAGGGCAACACCACCGGCCTTCTGCAGATCGTCGGCGAAGAGCTCGACCTCGACATGAGCCAGCTCAAGGCCGTGCGGCTCGACACCAACATCACGCCGGACCAGGGCGCGACCTCCTCGAGCTCCTCGATCCATCGTGGCGGGCCGCAGCTGCGCGCCGCGGCGGCCGAAGCGCGCCAGGCACTGATGCAGCGCGCGGCGGTGCGGCTCGGCGTCCAGATGGGCAGCCTCGCGGTCTCCAAGGGCGTCGTCTTTGTCGACGGCGATGCCGGCGGCCGCACGGTCAAGTACGGCGACCTCCTCGGCGATAAGGCGTTCAATGTGAAGTTCACCGGCACCGCGCCGCAGAAGCCGGTCGGCCGCTACGCGCTGGTCGGCACGCGGGTGGCGCGGGTCGACATCCCCGACAAGGTCGCGGGCCGATACGAGCATGTGCAGCATCTGCGAGTGCCCAACATGCTGCACGGCCGCGTCGTGCTGCCGCGCGGCCAGCGCGCCTTCGGCGCCGGCGCCAAGCCGCTCTCCGTCGACGAGAGCTCGATCAAGGACATCCCGACCGCGCGTGTGGTGCGCAAGGGTGACTTCATCGGGGTCGTCGCCGAGCAGGAATGGGATGCGATCAAAGCGGCGCGGGCCCTCAAGGTGACCTGGCAGGAGACCCCGGCGCTCCCGGGCAATGCCGACCTGTTCACCAAGATGCGCGCCGAGAAATCGACCGACACGGTGATCGCCGACTGGGGCGACGCCAACAAGGGCTTCGAGCAGGCCGTGCATGTGCGCTCGTCGGCCTATCGCTGCCCCTATCAGGGGCATCTGCCGTTCGCGCCCAACTGCGCGCTGGCGGACGTGACGGCGGATCGCGCGCTGATCCAGTCGTCGACGCAGGACGTCTACAACGCGCGCGCCATGCTCTCGACCGTGCTCGGCATGCCGGCCGAGAAGATCCGCGTGCAATACTACGAAGGCTCCGGCACCTTCGGGCGCAGCTGCTACGAGGATGCCGCTCAGGCCGCCGCGATCATGTCGCAGGCGGCAGGCCGCCCGGTGCGCGTGCAGTACATGCGCTGGGACGAGCACGGCTGGGACAACTACGGCCCAGCGCATCTCGCCGAGGTGCGCGCCGGCGTCGATGCCAACGGCAAGCTCGTAGCCTATGAGTACCATGGCTGGCAGCACGGCTGGACCGTCACCTCCTCGGTGCTCGACATCGCGATGCAGAAGTCGGGCGTCGAGCGGGCCGCGGGCTCGGCCTCGATCACGGTCAATCCGATGAGCACCGGCTCGATGTACCAGGTCGCCAACCGGCGCGTGATCAGCCACGCCATTCCGATGGCGGGCTATCTACGCGGGGCGGCGTTGCGCTCGCCGCTCGATCTCTCGTTCGCATTCGCGTCCGAGCAGACGATCGACGAGCTTGCGACCGCGATCAAGATGGACCCGCTCGAGTTCCGGCGGAAGAACATCGGCGACAAGCGCTGGCTCGGCGTGCTCAATGCGGCGGCGGAGGCCGCCAAGTGGCAGCCGCGGGTGATGGGCTCCTTGCTCTCGAACGCCGAGGTGGTGACCGGCCGCGGCATCGGGCTCGGCACCCACCACGTGTCCTATGGCGCCGCCGTCGTCGACATCGAGGTCAACAGGCGCACCGGCAACATCGTGGCGCTGCGCGTCTTTGCCGCGATGGACTGCGGGCTCACCGTCAATCCCGCGCTGGTCGAGAACCAGATCGAGGGCCAGGTGATCCAGTCGGTGAGCCGTACGCTCAAGGAGGAGGTGCTGTTCGACAAGACCGGCGTCACCAGCCTCGACTGGGTTTCCTATCCGATCCTGCGCTTCGCCGAGCATCCGGAGGTGACTCCGGTCGTGGTGCAGCGCCTGGAGGAGCCCTCGACCGGCGCTGGCGAGGAGGTGATGGGCGCGACCGCGGCCGCGCTCGCCAACGCCTTCTTCGATGCGACCGGCGCGCGGCTGCGCGAGTATCCAATGACGCCGGAGCGGGTGTTGGCGGCGCTGGCGGCGAGGACGTGAGGTCAGCGACGCAAAACCGGGCTCTCGCGAACAAATGAAGGCCATCCCTCGGGATGGTCTTCCACGCCGCGCGACAGCTTGATCGGTGTAGGCGATGCTTCTCTACGAGGCAGCGGCCGGTACGATTACCTCGGGGTGCACCGCACGGGCCTGCACTCCGGCCCGACATGGCGATGCCAGCGCACGACGCCGCCCCATTCCTCGACCGGACCGCGCTGGCATGAGCGGTTGCAGGTACCATGCCGACGAGCCACCGGCTGCACCATGCTGAACTGGTCGGCGGCCTCCACGGCGGCCCCGCCTGACTGCGCAATCGGCGCAGCCGCGCTCGCGGCCCCCACGAAGGCGAAGACCAGCACGCCCGCCGACACGAGCTTGAGAGTCGTCATTGCATTCCTCCTTTGTTGCGTTCCCTCGTCGCAAAGGGCAAATAAACGAAGCGCTGTCGGGGAACTTGATTCAGATCAAGGCAGCAAGTCAGCAGCGTCTCCCGAGGCATGGTCTGACAAGGCGGCGTAACTCGCGCCGATCAGTGAGTGCCGGCTGCGTGGGAATCGCCTGAAGGGCCCGCATATGCTTGGCGGGGACTGCTTGGCGGGACGCGTCTTAAGGCTTACGCGAATATTCTGTCAGCTCTTCGGAAAAAGAATCTCTGACCCGGCCCTCTGAGCGCCACTCCGTTGTCCTCTTGACCCATCGATTGGTCGCCGGCGCATACCAGAGCACGAACGTGTAAGTCTGGGAGCGCGTCTGGTCCTTGGTATTGATCATTCGCACGGTCATGTCGATCCGGAACGTATCGAAGGTGCCGGCCGGCGTCGTGACCAGCTCCTGCCCTACGACCTTGGCAACCCCATTGGCACGAAACGTCAGGCCGGATTGCAAATTGATTCCGCTGGCGTCCGATCGCCACTCCTTGCCGATCTGCAGCGGCTTCTTGATCCCGATCCCGGGCGGGCGGAGCTTCCAGGCGCCGTCGTCGATGCGTCCCCAATCGGGATCGAAGATCATCGTCTGCGGACGGTCTCTGCCTCGCAGCGAGACGCGTGCCGTGATTTCCTTGTCGTTGACATCGCCGATAACAACGGTCATGGCGGGCCTGAGGTCTCCGGTCAGGGAGTCCTTGACCTCGTACGACCAGCGATCGCCGACCCGGATGGAACCTGGATCGCCCGATTGCGCCTGGCTGTAACCGGGCAGAAGAAAGAGGAGCGCCAGGCCGATCGCTGTAAAGCTTCTCAACATCTGACTTCCTCCTTTGACTGCTAATATTGGAAATGTGCTGGCCGCATGTTCGGGCGCTAAGGCCTTCGTGAATATTCCGTCAGCTCGTCGATAAACGAGTCTCTCACGCGCCCCTCAGCGCGCACTTCCGTTTGTCTTCTGACCCACCGATTGATTGCAGGTGCATACCACATAACGCTGTTCAGCGTGGTCGACTTCGTCTGATCGCTGGTGTTGATCTGCCGCACAGTCAGCTCGACCCGAAAGGTGTCGAACGTTCCCGCAGGAATCGTGATCGGCTCTTGCCCAACTACTTTTGCGAGCCCGGAGGTCCGTACGGCCACGCCGGTTTGGATATTCGTCGAATTGCCCTCCCCTCGCCATTGCTTGCCGATTTGCAACGGCTTCTTGATTGCAAGAAGGTCGTTCGGTCGATGTCTCCAGACGCTATCGTCTATTCGGCCCCAGTCGTGATCGAAGACGAAGGTTCGGGGACGATCTTTGCCTCGGACAAAGTTCCGTGTGGTGATCTCTTTCTCATTGACCTCGCCAACGACGATCGTGACGGCCTCCCGGAGATCGCCGGTCAGGCCATCCTTGATGTCGTATGACCAACGGTCGCCGACCCGAACGGGCCCCGGGTCGACCGCCTGCGCCGCGCAATAGCTGACCAAGAGAAGGTGAACCGCCAGACTTGTCAGGATGGCACGTCGAAGCATCTGTTCAATCCCCGTTTGGCAATATCGATCGTGACAATGTCGGTCGTGACGGTATCGATTGTGGACCCCGGATGTGCGGCACGCCTAGCCAACGCCCAACAGGGCTACGGGCGCGGAAATGGATCGGGGAGCGAGAGGTTCTCGCCGGATGACCGGGGCATAGGTTCCATGCCTGGATAGAGCCCCGGCTCCGCGTCATCCGGCGCTACGGTTTTCGGGAATAGTCCGTCAGCTCCTCCGTTTGCGAGTCGCGCAAGCGGCCTTCGACCTGGAACTTATAGGTTCTGCGCACCCAGCGATTGACGCTTGGCGCGTACCACAGCGTGGTGGTCGCGGTCGCGCCCTTGGTCTGATCGTTGGCATTGATCTGACGCGTGGTGGTCTCGATCTTGAACGTGTCGAATGTGCCGGCGCTTGTCGTCAGCTTTTCGGTTCCGACCACCTTGGACTGGCCGTTGAGGCTGAATGCCGTCCCGTTCTGAAAGTGCATGCCCTTACCTTCGAAGCGCCAATCCTGGCCCACTCGAAGAGGCAGTTTGATGCCCGACCCGTCGGATGGCGTGTACTTCCAGACGCTATCGTCGACGCGGCTCCAGTTTCGATCGAACACGACTGGGCGCGCACTTGCCGTTCCCCGCGCTGACCAGCGCGTAGTGATTTCCTTTTCGGACACATCAAGCACGACGATCGTCGTCGTTCCCTTCAGGTCACCGGTGACTTCGTCGGTCACTTCGTAAACCCAGCGATCGCCGGGCAGGACGCCGGCGAGGTCCGCGACCTGCGCAGGCGCCTCGCAGATGTATCCGAACGTCGCCAGCTGGACGATCAGCAACCAATTGGTCCTCATGGATGACTCCTTGTCACGCGCGATTCTGACTGTGTTGCGGTTTCAAAAGATGTCCGTAACACAATTGCGAACGAATGCCGGCGCTGATCGCACTTTAGTGCGGCGCGACTGTGACAGGGCATATTTGAAAAACCAACTCGTGATGCGAGAGTACGATAGGACTTGCTTCAATATTCTTTTGCGTAATGGCTCATCACACTTGAGCCTTGGCACCAGGATGTGTTCCGCTTCGAACCGATGTACAATGCGTGCGAGCGACACAAAAGCGGGAGGGAACTCATGCGCACAAAGATTGGCATGTCACGTCGACATCTGCTGCAGACAGCCGGCGCCGCCGGTGGCCTCGCATTGACGGGTCGCGCATTCGCGCAGCCGGCCGCGCGGCGCATCGAGCCATTGTCGCCGGACCTCGACAAGATCATCGCGACCTCCGAGCCGATCCAGGAGTTGGCGTCGGGGTTCGGCGGCGATCTCGGGCCGGCCGAAGGGCCGGTCTGGTGGAAGGAGGGTGGCTATCTCCTGTTCAGCGACATCCATAGCAATCGGCGCATGAAGTACACGCCAGGGCAGGGCGTGAGCGTGTTCAAGGAGCCGACCAACCGGGCGAACGGTCTCACCCGCGATCTGCAGGGCCGGCTGCTTGCCGCCGAGCACGACTCACGGCGCGTGACCCGCCAGGAGGCGGACGGCAGCATCACGGTGATCGCCAACAGCTTCCAGGGCCGCCGCCTCAATCGTCCCAACGACGTGGTGGTGCGCTCCGACGGCTCGATCTATTTCACCGACCCGTTCGGCCCCTTGGCGCCCGAGCAGTGGGACCTCTCGCATACCGGCGTCTATCGCGTGTCGCCCGATCTGGGCACCATGACGCTCCTGCTGGACGACTTCGTGTTCCCAAACGGCATCGCGTTCTCGCCCGACGAGAGCATTCTCTATGTCACCGATCTGCGCCGCGGTCTCATTCGCGCGTTCGATCTTCTCCCGAGCGGCACTCTGGCCAAGCAGACCGATCGCGTCTTCGCCGACCTGCGCGGCAGCGAGCCCGGCGCGCCTGACGGCATGAAGGTCGACACCGCCGGCAATGTCTATTGCGGCGGCGCGGGCGGCATCTACATTCTCGACCCGAAGGGCAACAAGCTCGGCCGCATCGTGCATGGCCATCCGGCGACGACCAACATCGGCTTCGGCGGCGACGACTGGAAGACGCTCTTCTTCACGAGCCGCAGCACGCTGTTCTCGGTCAAGCTCAAGGTCGCCGGGCTGCCGGTGCCGGCCGAGAAGCGGCGGACCTGAGGCGGCGCCGAAATCGGGGACAGACCCCTATTTCCTCCGCGCTATGGCTCCATCGGGGCTACCAGCCGTCCTCACCGCACCGCGACCGGCGCGACCGTCGAGCCGGTCGCTCCCTGCAGCTTGAGCGGCTGCATGATCAGGGCGAATTCGGAGGCGCCGCTCGCCGCCAATTGCTCGAGCTTGAGGTTCTCCAGGAGATGCACGCCGTGCACCACCAGCGCGATCTGGTGCACGGGGAGCGAAAGCAGCTTGTCGGGATTGGGCGAGACCTCGACCGGCGCGGTGTCGGCGCCGAGCATCATGGGATCCTTCGCGATCAGCCACTCGGCGGCCTTCACGCCGAG
>Ga0209797_10000172_pt1 | contig 29611 bp, 26 predicted proteins | sample DOMMetBare3Fresh_2_FD_187472 | JGI IMG/M metagenome (GOLD analysis project Ga0209797, IMG submission 187472) | Wetland sediment microbial communities from St. Louis River estuary, USA, under dissolved organic matter induced mercury methylation -... | ecosystem: Environmental > Aquatic >... | reverse complement strand
GACCCGCTGTGGTTCGGCATCTTCATCGTGCTGGTGGTCGAGATGGCGCAGATCACGCCGCCGGTGGGCTTCAACCTGTTCGTGCTGCAGGGCATGACCAAGAGAGAGATCGGCTGGATCGCGCGCGTCACGTTGCCGTTCTTCTGGTGCATGGCCGCAGCGATCGCGTTGGTGACGATGTTCCCGTCGATCGTGACCGTGTTGCCGCAGGCGTTGATGGCGCGCTGACGGCCGCGGCTCGGTTTCACGAGCGCCGTTTTCGGCGCGTCGGACGCCCCTCGAACGAGGCATCTTGGGCGCGCGGTCCGCCGTGGCGTGCATTCGTCACGCGACAGCGGTACCATGGCCCTTACGATCGGTCGAGACTGGCGTTGGAGGGTTCTGCCTCCTTTGCCCAGGCCGGTTGCCACGCACAATGAGCAATTTGTCCACGCCGCTGCCCACGCTGATGGTCGACCCCACGTACGACTGGGCTTGGCCGCTGCCGCGCGTGTCCTGCGAGCCGTTTTCGCCCACACTCGATGCCTCCGAGCCGTGCCGCATCGAGTCCATCAACGGCGAGTCGGTCGCGGGCGAGTTGATCGGCTTCGACGCCGGCGCGCGCCAGCTGCAGTTTCGCGTGCGGCGTGACCTCGATGCGGTCGCGCTGTCGTTCGACAAGGTTCGTCGCGTCACGCTGACGCGTCCGCTGGTGCTGGCACGCCGTGCCGCCGACGCGCCCATCGAGCGGCTGGCGCCCGACGCGCAGTTGCGGCCCGTCACCATCGCCTTCCGCCAAGGCGCTCACGCCATCTGCAGCAGCCATGGCCGGATCGAGCATCCGGCGGGCTACTTCCTGTACGTGCCCGAGGAAGACGGGCGGTCACTGCTGCGCCAGTTCTTGCCTCGCGAGGCGATCGAGAACATCGAGTTCGGCATGTCGGCCGAAGAGCGTGTGGCCGAACGCTGGGCGCACACGCCCGAGCAACTGCTCGCTGCGATCGATGCGCAGCGTCATGCACCGATGATGCCCCTGGGTGAGGCGCTGGCGGACCTCGGGTTGGTCGCACCTGAGATCATCCTGGCCGCCGTGCGGGAGGCCGGTCCGGGTGCCGACGTGCCGCTCGGTGAACGACTGGTCGCGCGCGGCGTGATCGATCGGGCCGAGCTGACGACGGCGCTGGCGCACAAGATGGGCTATCCGCTGGTCGACATCGGCCGCTTCCCGGTCGATGCCCAGGTTGCCCGGTGCATGAGCCCGGCGGTGATGCGAGAGTACCGTGCCCTGCCGCTGATGCAGCACGGCAGGCGGCTGATCGTCGCGGTGGACGACCTGACGACGATCGGCTCGCTGTCATCGCTGCGCGCACTCTCCGGCATGGAACTCGTGCCCGTGCTGGCGACCCCCGGACGCCTGACGATCGCGCTGGCCGCGCGTGCGCGCGAAGTGGATCTCTGGGCGCAGAACGTGCCCGACCACAAGGCGTTGCACGACTAACCCTCGGGCGCGACCCTCCGCGCGGCGAACTGCGCGGTCTCTGGGGCCCTGTTCGGCCGATCGCCCAAGCGCGGTGGCGCCTAGCATGGGGTTCGACCTTCGTGCTGAGACTGCCCATGTCCGACCTTTCGAGCCCGCCACCGGGCGTGACCACGAGCCCCGCCGCATGGCGCTGGCCGACGCCGCCGTTCGCGGGTTACCCCGCTTCACAGGCGGTGACCGGCCTGGACATCGAGATCGAAGGCCTGACCAGCGCGGCGATCGCCGCCACGCTGCTGGACTTCGATGTCGACGGTGGCACGCTGCGCATCCGCGTCCTGGCCGGCGGCAAGGAGATGCGGCTGCGCTTCGAGCAGTTGCGCCGCGTCGTGCTCGTCGCGCCGCTGCGGGCGCAGGCGCCGTCGGCTGCCGACCCGCACGCCCGGCTGTTGGCGCCGCCGCCAGCAGCCGAGTACCGTATCCGCCTGACCGGCGGTGGCACGCTTTCGGGCCGCAGCCTCGGCCACGTGCCCGTGACCAAGGGCGTGTTCCTCTTTTCCCCGATCGACGAGATGGGGTCGGTGCAGCGCAGCTTCGTGCCCAAGACCAGCATCGCTCACTTCGAGATCGGCCCGCGCATCGGCGACCTGCTGGTCGAGCAGCATGTGGCCACCCCTGAGCAGGTGGCCTCGGCGGTGGCCGAACAGACCGAGCTGCGCACGCGCAAGCTCGGCGACCTGCTGCTCGCGCAGCGCATCGTCGAGCCGTCGCAACTGCTCGCCGCGATCGACCAGCAGGCCAAGATGCCGGTCGTGCGCATCGGCGAGGCGCTGATCGCGCTGGACCTGATCACCGAGGGCCAGCTCGAGCAGGCGCTGGCGCAGCAGAAGGCCGACCGCTCGACGCCACTCGGCGAGCTTCTGGTGAAGAACGGCCATGTCTCGCGCCACGACCTGCAGGTCGCGCTGGCACGCAAGATGGGCTACCCGGTGGTCGACGCGGCGGCGTTCCCCGTCGAGGCGGAGGCGGTGCGCACGCTGCCCTTCTCTGTGGCGCGCCGCATGCAGGTGCTGCCGCTGCTGCTGCGCGGCACCCAGCTCGTGGTGGCGATGCCCGACCCGTCGCGCCGCAGCGAGATCGAGGAACTGGAGTTCATCACCCAGCTCAAGGTCGTGCCTGCGCTCGCGCAGGGCGATCAGCTGGTACAGACGATCGCCGAGATCTATGGCCGCTTCGGGGCCGACCCGCTAGGGGGCAAGGCCGCGTCGGCTGAACCAAACGGGCAGGTCGAGTTCAGCCCCGGTGACGCGAACCAGCTGCTCGATGCGCTCGAGTTGCAGCACTCGCAACGCGAGGCCGAGCAGGAGGTCTCGATCGAGCAATCGGACAACTCGCTGGTGCGCCTGGTGAACACCGCGATCGCCGAGGCGCATGCGCAGGGCGTGTCGGACATCCACATCGAGACGATGCCCGGGCGCGAGAAGGTGCGCATCCGCTTCCGCAAGGACGGCGTGCTCAAGCCCTACCTCGAGCTGCCGCACACGTACCGCGCAGCCATCGTCGCGCGCATCAAGATCATGTGCGACCTCGACATCAGCGAGCGCCGCAAGCCGCAGGACGGCAAGATCAACTTCGCCAAGTTCTCGCCGCAGCATCGGCTCGAGCTTCGCGTGGCGACGATCCCGACCTCCAACGGGCTCGAGGACGTGGTGCTGCGGCTGCTGGCCTCGGCCAAGGCCTTGCCGATGGACCAGCTCGGTCTGTCGCAGGGCAATTACAAGCGCCTGCAGACGGCGATCGAGCGGCCCTACGGCATGATCCTGTGCGTCGGGCCCACCGGCAGCGGCAAGACCACGACGCTGCACTCGGCGCTGGGCCGGATCAACACGCCCGTGCGCAAGATCTGGACCGCCGAGGACCCGGTGGAGATCACGCAGGCCGGTCTGCGCCAGGTGCAGGTGAACCCGAAGATCGACTGGACCTTCGCGAAAGCGCTGCGTGCCTTCCTTCGTGCCGACCCGGACGTGATCATGGTCGGCGAGATCCGCGACGAAGAGACCGCGCAGACCGCGGTCGAGGCCTCGCTGACCGGGCACCTGGTCTTCTCGACCCTGCACACCAACACCGCGCCGGAGACCGTGACGCGCCTGCTCGACATGGGCATGGATCCGTTCAACTTCGGCGATTCGCTGCTGGCCGTGCTGGCGCAGCGCCTGGTGCGCCGCCTCTGCCCGAGCTGCCGCCAGTCGCGCGCCGCCAAGGCCGAGGAGATCGACGAGCTGGCGCACGATTGGCTGCATGCGTTCCCCGACGGATTGGCGCCTGCGGCCGAGGAATTGCGCGCCGAGTGGCTCGCGCGTTTCGGTGCCAATGGCCGGTTGATGGCATACACGTCGCCGGGCTGCGAGCAGTGCGAAGGCAGCGGGCTGCGCGGGCGCATCGCCTTGCACGAACTGCTGAGCGTGACGCGCGAATCGCGCCGCCTGATTCAGACGCGTGCGCGCGCTGAAGAGATCCAGCGCCAGGCCATGATCGACGGCATGCGCACGTTGCGCCAGGACGGCATCGAGAAGGTGCTGGCCGGCCAGACGACAATCGCCGAAGTGCGCGCCACCTCCAACGCCTGAGGCCGGCGGCGTCTTCGCACGCTGGCTGGGCGGGCCGGGTCAGCGCTCCAGCCGCCAGATCTGTCCGTCGCGCGAGTCGGTCAGCACATACAACCAGCCGTCGGGCCCCTGGCGCACATCGCGGATGCGCGCGTCGCGGTCGGGCAGCAGATCGTGCCGCCCCACCACGCGGGAGCCGTCGAGTTCGAGGCGCACGAGTTTCTGCCCCGCCAGCGCACCGACGAACAGCTGACCCTTCCAGCCCGGGTAGCGATCGCTGGTGAGAAACGCCATGCCCGATGGCGCAATCGACCGCGGCCCCCAGTGGGTCACCGGGGGCGTCACGTCGGCGCGCTCGGTGCCTTCGCCGATCGGGGTGCCGCTGCCGTAGTTGCGACCGTAGGTAATGACCGGCCAGCCGTAGTTGGCGCCGGGTTTGGACACGTTGAGCTCGTCGCCGCCCTGGGGCCCATGCCCGACCGTCCACAGCACGCCGCTGTCCGGGTGCAGCGCGGCGCCCTGGATGTTGCGGTGGCCGTAGCTCCAGATCTCGGGCTTCGCGGCCGCCCGCAGCACGAACGGATTGTCGGGCGGCACCATGCCATCGGCCTCGATGCGAACGACCTTGCCCATGTGGTTGTCCAGCGTCTGTGCGTCGTCCTTGCGATGGAAGCGGTCGCCCAGGCCAACGAAAAGCCTGCCGTCGCGCGCGAAAACGAGGCGCGAGCCGAAGTGATTGCCGCCGCTCACCTTGGGGGATTGGCGGAAGATCACCTGCACGCCGGCGAGGCGGTTGCCGTCGAGCCTCCCACGCGCCACCGCGGTGGCAGCACCGCCTTCGCCTGCCTCGGCAAAGGTCCAGTAGACCCACCGGTTGTCTGCGAATCGCGGGTGCAGCACCACGTCGAGCAGTCCACCCTGGCCCGAGGCCATCACCGGCGGCAGGCCGTCCAAGGGTGCACCCGGCGTCCCATCGCGCTCGACGATGCGCATGCGCCCCGGGCGCTCGGTCACGAGCATCCGCCCATCAGGCAGGAACGCGAGCCCCCAGGGGTTCTCGAGGCCTCGCGCGACGACCACGGGCTTCAGGTCCTGCCCGCGGACCTCATGCGACGCGGGCAGTGTCGCGACGACGACCAAGCAGACAAGCAGCAGACGATTCACGCGGGCATCGGGCAATGGCAATGACGGAGATCGTGCCGCAACCGCATCACCTTGTCACCGGTGAGTGAATGGGCTGAATCGCCGCCGCCTGCCACGGGTTCGATCGAGCGCCGAACGTAGTGAACGTGTCGACAGGGGCGACAGCGATCCCGCGATCGGAGGTCTCAAGAGCGCAGCCCCCGGCCGGCGGGCTGCTGCGCTCGGGTCCGCGTCAGGCCTCGAGCCGCTTGATGCCGAGCGCCTTGAGCACGTACTTCTCGTAGAGGGGTTCCGAGTTGCCGGTCTTCATCTTTCGCATGAAGTACTTCTCGAACGCGATCTTGGCCAGGTGCACCCACTTGCCCTTCTTGAACCAGTTCACGTTGCGCGGAGGGATCTGCGGCAGCGCGACGAAGGCCGCGCCGGTGTCGCCCATGTCGGCCAGGCAGATCGCGTTCCACGTGCCCTTGGCGGCGGCCGTGCGTCCCGCCAGTTCGTCGGCGATGTTGTGCGCGATCGCGCTGACCATGCTCTCGATCATGTAGCCCGTCTTCGGCGCCCCGGTCGGCACCGGCGTGGCCTCCACCGGCGGGATCGCCACGCACACGCCCGCAGAATGAATGTTGCGGTAGGCTTTGCTGCGCTGGAACTCGTCGATCAGCACGAAACCGCGCGGGTTGCACAGCCCGGGCACGGCGGCCACCGGATCGACACCGCGGAAGGCGGGCAGCATCATCGATAACTTGAACCCGAGCTCGTGCTCGCGCTTGGCGGCGCCCGTGTCGTCCAGTTCGGTGACGAACACCTTGCCGGGCTCGATGCGGGTCGTCTTCGCGTTGGTGATCCACTTGACGTCGTGGCCGCGCAGTTCGCTTTCGAGCATGGTCTTGCTGTCGCCCACGCCGCCCAGACCCATGTGGCCAATGTACGGCTCGCTGGTGACGAAGGTGATGGGCACCTTGTGGCGCAGTTTGCGTTTGCGCAGGTCGGCGTCGACGATGAAGGTGAACTCGTAGGCCGGCCCGAAGCAGCTCGCACCGGGCATCGCACCGATGACCATCGGGCCGGGGTTCTTCAGGAACTCCTGGTACTCGGCCCAGAACTTCTCGGCGTGGCTCACGGTGCAGATCGAATGCGTGTGGCCGCCGTGCGGCCCCGCCCCCGGCACCTCGTCGAAGGCGAGCTTGGGACCGGTGGTGATGACCAGATGGTCGTAGGCCAGCGTCTCACCGCCCTCCAGCGTCAGCGCGCTGGTGTTGGCGTCGATGGCGATGACGGCCTTGGCGATGAAGCCGATGCCTTTGCGCGCCAGCGGCGGCGCGATCGGGATCGTCACCTCGGCGCGCTTGCGCCAGCCCACGGCGACCCAGGGATTGGAGGGCGTGAACTGGAAATGGTCGAGTGCGTTGACGAGCGTCACGCGATGCTCGGGGCCGAGCAGGGCGCGGATCTCGTAGGCGGCCGGCATGCCGCCGAGTCCGGCGCCGATGATCACGATGTGGGCCATGGAGTTCTCCTGGTTGACCTCGGGGTGGCCGCGCTCAGGCGGTGACCCCCAGTTGCGTACGCACCCATCGCACGAGGTTGCCGGCGGCCATCGTGCCGGTGTGCCGCGCCACCTCCTGAGTGCCGACGAACAGGATCAGCGTCGGGATGCTGCGGATGTGGTGGCGCGCGCAGGCCTGCGGGTTGGCGTCGGTCTCGACCTTGGCGAAGCGCACGCGCGGCAGTTGCATGGCCGCCTGCATGAACTGCGGTGCCATCGTGCGGCACGGGCCGCACCACTCGGCCCAGAAGTCCACCAGCACCGGCAGTTCGGTCCTGGCGATGAACTTTTCGAACACCGGGTCCGTCAGGGCGACCGGCAGGGGCGCCATCAGCTCGGTGCCGCAGCGACCGCACGCCACGTGCTGGCCGAGGCGTTCCTCGGGCACGCGGTTGGTCGTGCCGCACTGGGGGCAGACCAGGTGCTTGTTCATGCGCCGGGCTGCGCGCCGAGCTTGCGCACGATCTGCTCCATCAGGCACCACTTCGTGATGCCGCTTTGCAGCAGGTTGGCACCGACGAAGGCGGTGAAGGCGAGCCACCAGGGGCTCACGAAGATCGGGCTTCCGGGAATGCCCAGCGCGAGCGACAGCAGGATGAAGATCCCGGCGACGATGCGAACGATGCGCCACGAGGTCATGGTCAGGCTCCTTGGGGTTGAGGTTGGGGAGTCGGTGCGGCCGGCATCAGTGCGTGCAGCCGGTGGCGGTAGGCCACGTAGTACAGCAGCGGAATCACGACGAGCGTCAGCAGCGTCGAGACGAAGATGCCGAAGATGAGCGAGATCGCCAGCCCGTTGAAGATCGGGTCGTCGAGGATGAAGAAGGCGCCGAGCATCGCGGCCAGGGCGGTGAGCGCGATCGGTTGCGCACGGGTCACAGCCGAGTGCACGACCGCACGCCGGAAGTCGACGCCTTCGCGCACCTGCAGGTTGATGAAGTCCACCAGCAGGATCGAGTTGCGCACGATGATGCCGGCCAGCGCGATCATGCCGATCATGCTGGTGGCGGTGTACTGCGCGCCCAGCAGCGCGTGGCCTGGCATCACGCCGATGATCGTCAGCGGAATCGGCGCCATGATGATGAGCGGCGTCAGGTACGAACCGAACTGCGCCACCACCAGCAGGTAGATCAGCACCAGGCCCACGGCGTACGCGGCGCCCATGTCGCGGAAGGTCTCGTAGGTGACCTGCCACTCGCCGTCCCATTTCAGCGTGTAGCCGCGATACGGATCGGAGGGCTGGCGGATGAACGTCTCGCCCAGCGTGCCGCCGCCCGGCGTGGCGATCTTCGCGAGCTCGCTGCGCATCGCGAACATGCCGTACAGCGGGCTGTCGAGCGCGCCGGCCATGTCGCCCACGACGTAGTTGACCGGCAGCAGGTCCTTGTGGAATACCGGTTGCTCGCGCAACGTGTCGGTAGGCGTCACCAGCTCACGGATCGGCACCGGCCTGCCGGCGGCCGAACGCACGGTCAGCGCGAGCAGCGCGTCGAGGTCGCCCTGGCGCTCGGGCGGCAACTGGATCGTGGCCGCCGCCGGGTACTTGCTCTGGTCGTGCAGGTACGCGGTGGCCTCGCCCGCCAGGCCGGCGCGCAACGTCGTCACGATCGCCTGCTGCGGCACACCGAGCATTGCGGCCTTGCGGCGGTCGACCACGAGCAGGGTGCGCGGCGCCGAGGCTGAACTCGAGTCGTCGACATCGACCACGTTCGGCGACTTCTCGAACACGGCGCGCACGGCCTTGGCCACCTGACGCCGGCCTTCGGCCTCGGGGCCATAGATCTCGGCGACGATCGGCGAGAGCACCGGCGGGCCCGGCGGCACCTCCACGACCTTGACGTTCGCACCATGGCGAGCGCCGATCGCCTGCAGCGCGGGGCGCAGGCGCATCGCGATGGCGTGGCTCTGCTCGCTGCGGTGGTGCTTGTCGACCAGGTTGACCTGCAGGTCGCCCACCTCGCCGCCAGCGCGCAGGTCGTATTGGCGCACCAGGCCGTTGAAGTTGATCGGGCTGGCGGTGCCGGCATAGGCCTGGTAGTCGGTCACCTCGGGCGTGGTCGCGAGGTGAGCGCCCAGCTCGTGCAGCACGGCCGCGGTGCGCTCCACCGGCGTGCCGGCGGGCATGTCCACCACCACCTGGAACTCCGACTTGTTGTCGAAGGGCAGCATCTTCAGCCGCACCAGACCCACTGCGGGCAACACCAGCGACACGGCGATCAGCAAGCCGATGCCGATCCACAACCAGCGACGACGGCTCGCGCCGCGCCGTTCGTCGAGCAGTGGCTGGAACACGCGCTCGAACCAGGGGCCGATCCTGGCCGCCAAGCCGTGGCCGCTGGCGTGCGCCGCGCCGTCGCCACTGGGCGCCGGCACTTGCTTCATCCACAGCCGTGCCAGCCAGGGCGTGACCACGAACGCGATCGCCAGCGACAGCACCATGCCCATGCTGGCGTTGATCGGGATCGGGCTCATGTAAGGCCCCATCAGACCGCTGACGAAGGCCATCGGCAGCAGCGCGGCGATCACCGTCAGTGTGGCCAGGATCGTGGGCCCGCCCACCTCGTCGACCGCGGCCGGGATGATCTGCGCCAGCGGGCGCCCCGGATGGTGATGCTGGTGGCGATGGATGTTCTCGACGACGACGATCGCGTCGTCGACCAGGATCCCGATCGAGAAGATGAGCGCGAACAGCGACACTCGGTTGAGCGTGAAGCCCCAGGCCCACGACGCGAACAGCGTCACTGTCAGCGTGAGGATGACCGCGCTGCCGACGATCGCGGCCTCGCGCCGGCCGAGCGCAAAGAACACCAGCGCCACGACCGACGCCGTGGCGAACAGCAGTTTCTGAATCAGCTTGGTGGCCTTGTCGTTGGCGGTGGCGCCGTAGTTGCGCGTCGTCGCCACCTCGACGTCGTGCGGGATCACGGTGTTGTGCAGGCTCGCGATGCGCTGGACCAGTGCGTCGGCGACGTCGATCGCGTTCTCGCCCGGTTTCTTGGTGATGGCGATCGTCACCGCCGGAAACTCCGCCGCGTTGGCGCCCGCAGTACCGTGCCATACATAGCTCGTGGGTGGCAGCGGGCCGTCGCGCACCACGGCGACGTCGGTCAGGAACACCGGGCGGCCGCCTTGCACCCCCACCACCAGTTCGCCGACCTCGCGCGCATCGCGCAGGAACGGTCCGGATTCGATCGCCACGCTGCGGTTGTCGGTCAGCAGCTCGCCGGTGGGCAGGCCGAGGTTGGCTGACTGCAACGCGCGACGCAGGTCGTCGACCGTGACACCGGTGCCGGCCAGACGCTGCGGATCGATCTCGACGCGCACGGCGCGGCCCGGGCCGCCGATCGTGCGGACCTCGCGCGTGCCGGCCACGCGCTTGAGATCGGCCTCCACGCTGTGCGCGACGCGCTCGAGGTCGAAGCTGCCGGTGGCCGGATTGCGGCTGTACAGCGTGAAGCTGACGATCGGCACGTCGTCGATGCCCTTGGGCTTGATGATCGGGTCGAGCACGCCCAACCCCTTGGGCAGCCAGTCGGCATTGGCGTGGACCGTGTCGTACAGGCGCACCAGCGCCTCGGTGCGCGGCACGCCCACCTTGAACTGCACCGTGACCAGCGCCAGGCCCGGACGCGAGACCGACATCACATGCTCGATGCCGACGATCTGAGAGAGCACCTGCTCGGCCGGCACGGTCACCATCTGTTCGACGTCGCGCGCGCTTGCCCCCGGGAACGGGATGATCACGTTGGCCATCGTCACGTTGATCTGCGGCTCCTCCTCGCGCGGCGTCACCGCCACGGCGAACAAGCCCAGCAGCAGCGCCACCAGCGCGAGCAGTGGCGTGATCTGCGCGGACTGGAAGGCCGCGGCGATGCGGCCGGAGATGCCCAGTCGGGTGGTGCTGCTCGAGGACATCGCGGCCCGCCTCAGTGGACCTTGGCCGCGGCCTGCGGGTCGGCCGCCACACGTTCACCCGCGGCCAGCCCCGCGAGCACCTCGACGCGCTCGCCGTCGCTGCGCCCCAGGCGCACCTGGCGAAGCAGCGCCCGGCCCTGTGCGTCCAGCACGTACAGGCCGGTCATCTCGGCACGTCGCACCACGGCGCTCAGGGGTATCCAGACGCCGGCCGCGCGCGCAGCCGTGCCGTCGTCAGCACTCGGCAACCACAGCCTTGCGAACTGCCCCGGCACGACGCCGGCGAGACCCGGCGCCAGTTCGGCACGCACCGTCACCGTGTGCGTGGCCGCGTCGGCGGCCGGCAACACCTGCACACGGGACGGCGCCTGCATCCGCTGCGAGGCGGGCATCGCGGGCAACTCGACGCGCACCACGCTGCCGCTGGCCACCCGCGCGGCACTCGACTGCGGCACTGCCGCGGTCACACGAAGCGCGGCCGGGTCGTAGAGCGACACCAGCGCACGGCCCGGCATCGCCATGTCGCCCAGCGTGACTGGAACGTCAGCCACGATGCCGGCGTAGGGTGCACGCACCGCGTAGAAGCCCGATTGCGTGAGCGCGGCGCCAGCCTGCGCGAGCTGGGCGTTGGCCTGGGCCTGCGCCGCGCGGTACTCGGCCTGGGCGCGGTCGAGCGCGGCAGCGCTGATGAAACTTTCATCGAACAGCTTCTTCTGGCGCTCGAAATCCTTGGTCGCGACGTCCAGCGAGGCCTTGGCCGCGTTCACCTGGGCCTGGCTGGCGGCAGCGTTCTGGTCGGCCGCGCGCGCGTCGATCTGCAGCAGCAGCTGCCCTGCAGCGACACGGTCGCCCGCCTTGACCTGCAGCTTGACCACCGCCCCTTGCACCTGGGCGGCGATCACCGTCTGGCGCAACGCCTCGACCACGCCGTCGTACGCACTGGTGGGCGCGGACGTGGCCGGCTGGGCCGTCAGGGTGGCGAGTTCGGCCGCGCGCACCGGCACCAGGACGGCGCCCAGGGCGACGACCCACAGAAGCATCAGGCTTTTCGTTCTCATCGCTGGGGATGGTTCCGGGGCTGGACAGTGAGGTCCGATACGTATATTATTTGCGCAAATAGGCAAGTTTGCAAGTACGGAACGTTTGGCGCATGATCACGGTCGTCCGATCCACTCCCTGTGCGCTGATGGAAAATCTGTCGCCCGAGGCCCTGACGCAGGTCGCGGCCTACTTCCAGGCGCTGTCGGAACCGACGCGCCTGCAGATCCTCAACCTGCTGCGCCGCGAGCAGAAGAGCGTCGGCGAACTGGCCGCCGCCACCGGCTACTCGGCCGCCAACGTGTCACGCCATCTCGCGCTGCTGGCCCAGCACGGCCTGCTGGCGCGCGAGAGCCGTGGCACCAGCGTCTACTACCGCATCGCCGATCCGGCGATCTACGAGTTGTGCAATCTGGTGTGCGACAACCTGGCGCGGCGTTTCGAGAACACCGCCGCGCATCGGGCGGCGTTCTCGCCGGCCACACGGCGGCGCGCGCGCCGCTAGACGTCGATTCGCAGGCCGCGCCGCTGCCGCGTCGCGCCCGTGGTCGTGACGCTCAGACCGCTCCGAAGGCCGCTGCGCCGTGCGACCGCGCCCTGGCCACCGTGCGCATTGGGGTGTCGGTACCGATGGTCGCGAACAGATCTTTCGGGTCGTCCATGCGTGGCACCAGTTGCAGCGTGTCGCCGATGCCCAGTTCGCGGGCGGCGTCCATCAGGAAGCGCAGCGTGCTCATGTCTTCGAGCGCGAAGCCCACCGAGTCGAATACCGTGACCTGATCGGCATCGCGACGGCCCTGCGCATGGCCTGCGAGCACCTGCCACAGCTCGGTCACCGCGAAGTCGGCGGGCATCTGCTGCAAGTCACCCTCGATGCGCGTCTGCGGCTCGTACTCGACGAACACCGCCGAACGGTTCATCACTTCGGGGTGCAGTTCGGTCTTGCCCGGGCAGTCGCCGCCCACCGCGTTCAGGTGCATGCCGGGCTCAAGCATCTCGGGCGTGACGATGGTGGCGCGCGTCTTGTCGGCCGTCACCGTGGTCACGATGTCGGCCCCACGCGCCGCCTCGGCACCGCTCGCGCAGACAACCAGTTCCAGCCCCTGGCCCTGCAGGTTGCGCACCAGCTTCGCAGTCGCGCACGGATCGGTGTCGAACAGGCGCATCGTGCGGATGCCCACGAGGTCGCGGAACGCAAGGGCCTGGAACTCGCTTTGCGCGCCATTGCCGATCAGCGCCATCACGCGGCTGCCGGGGCGCGCCAGGGCGCGCGCCGCGACGGCGGACATCGCCGCCGTGCGGATCGCGGTGGGCAGCGTCAGCTCGGCCAGCAGGCGCGGCGCACCGGTGGCCACGTCGGCCAGCACGCCGAAGGCCATCACCGTCGACGCGCCGATGTGCGTGTTCTTCGGGTGCCCATTGACGTACTTGAACGCGTACCACTGCGCGTCGGCCACCGGCATCAGCTCGATCACGCCGTCGCCCGAGTGGCTGGCCACGCGCGCGGTCTTGTCGAACTCGCCCCAGCGCCGGAAGTCGGCCTCGATGCGCCCGGCCACGCCGGCAATGCAGGCCTTCAGGCCCCTGCGCGCCACCAGACGCGCCACATCGGGCGCGCCCAGGTAGAGAGTTTCCGTGTCGAAGGGTCGGCGGGGCATCTTCATGAGGGGCTCCATGGGGAGGCAATCGTTCAATGGCCTCAGTCTGCCCACGCCGCGAGTCAATCAAAAGAGCAACTAATGAACCATTACGGGAGCTTTATGGCAATTTGGACACCTCAGGCTGCCGTTCTGATGACTTCGTTGTTCAGAGGTTGCCTGCGAACAGACGCCGCACGAAGAGATCCTTGAAGCTGTGCGCCTCGGCCAGCCCGAGCCGCTCGAGATAGCTGCGTGGTGCCTCCTTGCCCTCCCAGAGGGTCTTGAGCGTCATCTCGACCAGTTCGAGCGGATGCGCGCTCGCGTGCTTGAGTTTCTTCAGCGCGCGCACGATGTGCAGCTCATCGTCGGTGAAGTCGGTGCCGAACGGGAAGTCGGGCAGCAGCCCGGCCTCGGCCCAAGGATGGAGCTTGTCCTCGAGTGCTGCCGGCAGGTTGTGGCGGTAGCGCTCGGGCACCTGGTAGCCGGCGGGCAGCTTGCCGTGCGCCTTGGCCTGACGCACGAGGTCGTCCTGGAAGCGCGAGTCCGCGACGGTGATCAGGCGCTGGATCACCTCGCTGTCGGGCTGGCCGCGCAGGTCGGCCACGCCGTACTCGGTGACCACGATGTCGCGCAGGTGGCGCGGGATCGTCACGTGGCCGTAGCTCCACACGATGCTGCTCTTCAGGCCGTCCTTGTTGTCGTGGGTGGCGCGCAACATCATCACCAGCCGCGCGTCGGGCAGCGCATGCGCCATCGCGACGAAGTTGTACTGGCCTCCCACCCCGCTGACCACCTCGCCCGACTCGAGGGCATCGCTGACCGCCGCGCCCAGCGCGGTGACCATCATCGTGGTGTTCATGAAGCGCGCCTTGCGCCGCTGCGCGCGCTTGAGCTCGCCCGGCCCGGCGCCGGTACTGTAGAGCTGGTTGATGAAGTCGATGCGCGTCATGTCGATCTTGGCCAACTCCTGAGGTGGCATCGTGCGCAGCCGCTCGTAGAAGTCCTGCGGCCCAACGAAGAAGCCGCCGGTCATGAAGATGCCGCCGACCAGCCGCGTGCCCAGCATCTGCTGCGACACCGTCTCGAACGCGCTCGCGTCGTGCAGAGCGGCGCTGCAGCGCAACTCGCCCATCACCAGCTGGTTGCCTTCCAGCCGCACCTCCGGGCGAAGGATGCCGAAGCGCTTCAGGAACTCGACGTCGCGCACCTCCATCGGTGAGCGCACGCGTCCCACGTCGAGCAGCGCGCGCAGCGTCTCGGGCCTCACCGTCTCGTCGGCAATGCGGCCGCTGTTGATCAGCTCCTGCAGCACGGTGTCGCCGAACACCTCGCGCCGGATGATGCCGGCCTCGATCAGGCGCAGGAAGCCGTTGACGAACATCTCCGAACAGCCGTACAGCCCCTGGTCGAAGCGGCCGAGTTCGCGGCCCTCGATCCCGTCGGGACACAGGCTGTCCAGCATGCGGCGGAACTCGGCGCCGTGGCGGTCCCGCACGATCAGGCCCTGTGCGATCGAGTCACCGAGCGACCCGATGCCGATCTGCAGCGTGCCGCCGTCGGGGACCAGGCTCGCGCAGTGCAGGCCGATTGCATAGTCGGCGGTGGACACCTTGTTGTTCGGCGCACCGAACAGCGTGTGCGTGGCGGCCGGGTCAGTGACGACGAGGTCGAACATCGACGGCAAGACCTCGGCGCCGTTGGGCATGAAGGGCATCTTGCGATTGATGACGGCGATCTTGAGCAGCGGCAGGCCGAGCTCGGAATAGCGTTCGAAGATCTCGGTGGTGATGTCGGGATTGCTCGAGAACGACAGGCGCAGCGCGTCGCCTTCGCCGCGCGCAGCCACTTCCTGCGCGAGCACGTTCAGTCCCTGCACGGCCATGTCGCGTGCGGCGAAGGTGTAGTTGGTCGAGATGTAGCCCTGCTGCGCGGCGGGGTTGCCCAGGTAGTCGCCAGTCTTCATGAAGAACTCGCGCACCTCGATATTGGGCGGCAGCTTCTTCGCCCGAAGGTCGACCGCGTACTCGAGGTCGGGGTAATCGCCGAACAGGCGCTGCACCAGCGGCTCGAGGAAGTGCTGTTCCAGTTCGCTGTGGCCCACCGGCTTGAGCAGCGACAGCGCAGTGAGGATGCGCAACTTGCGCGCCGGGTTGGCCTTGACGCGCCGGTACAGCGCATTGGCGAAGACGTTGGGCTTGCCGATACCGAGCGGCAGGCCAAGCACGATATCCCCGGGGATCACGTCGAGCACATGGTCGACCGCAGCGTCGATGCGGTCGATGAACAGCGTCGTGGCGCTCATGTCCATCTCCTTGTGGTCTGCTGGGCTCACTCTCGCGCGACTGCCGGCGCCGCGTCTTGACCCGGCGCAATTTCAGGTCGTGCCGACGTCCTGCACGACCATCTGGAGCCGCTGCCGGCCCTGCCACTCGTCGATCGACAGGCGGTAGGCCAGGCGCACGCGTTCGGCCACCGGCTCGGCGTGACCGAACCAGATCGCGTCGCGCAACTGCCCTTCGTGGCGCACGCGCAACTTCAGGTGCTTGTCGGCAACCAGGCGCTGCTCCACCACCTCGACCACGTCGCAGAACACCGGCGCCTCGAACGCCTGGCCCCAGACCTGGGCGTCGAGCGTGGCCACCGTCTCGGCGTTGAAGTGCTCGAGCGCGAGCGGTCCGTCGGTGGGCAGGCGGCGCAGCAGCGTTGCCTCGTCGAGCCACTCGCGGGCCACCTGCTGGAGCGCCTGGTCGAAGATCTCGAGGTGCGCCCGGTCGAGCGTGCAGCCCGCGGCCATCGCATGGCCGCCGAAGCGCCGCAGCACGCTGGGGTGTCGCTTGGCCACCAGGTCCAGCGCGTCGCGCAGGTGGAAGCCCGGGATCGAGCGGCCCGAACCCTTGAGCGATCCGTCCTGCGCCAGCGCGAACACGAATGTCGGGCGGTGCACGCGGTCCTTCAGGCGCCCGGCGACGATGCCGACCACGCCCTCGTGAAAACCGGCGTCGAACAGGACCAGCGCGGGCGGCGGCTCGTCGCCCGCGGGCATCAGGGCCGCCAGCGCCGCATGGGCCTGATCGCGCATGCCGGCCTCGACCTCGCGCCGCTCGCGGTTGATCGCATCGAGCTGGCGCGCGAGGTCCGACGCGCGCCCGGCATCGTCCGTGACCAGGCACTCGATGCCCAGCGTCATGTCGGCCAGGCGGCCCGCTGCATTGATGCGCGGGCCGAGCGCGAAGCCGAAGTCGAAGGTGGCGGCGTGGTGCGGATCGCGCGCCGCGGCGGCAAACAGCGCCGCCACGCCGGGTTGCATGCGGCCGGCGCGGATGCGCCTGAGGCCCTGCGCAACCAGGCGCCGGTTGTTGGCATCGAGCTTCACCACATCGGCCACCGTACCGAGCGCGACCAGATCGAGCAGCGCATCGAGCTTGGGCTGCTGGGCCACGTCGAAGCGCCCGCGCGCACGCAGCTCGGCGCGCAGCGCGAGCAGCACGTAGAACATCACGCCCACGCCGGCGAGTCCCTTGCTCGCGAATGCATCGCCGGGCTGGTTCGGGTTGACGATCACATCGGCCTCGGGCAGTGCGGGTGCACCGCCCACGAGTGCCGGCAGGTGGTGATCGGTGACCAGCACGGCCATCCCGAGCGCGCGCGCGTGCGCCACGCCCTCGAAACTGGCGATGCCGTTGTCGACCGTCACCAGCAGGTGAGGCCGCTTGTGCGCATGGGCCAGATCGACGATCGCCGGCGTCAAGCCGTAGCCGTGCACGCTGCGGTCGGGAACGACGTAGCCGAGCGTTCCCGGTTCGGCACCGAGCATCGCCAGCCCGCGCAGCGCCACGGCGCACGCGGTCGCGCCGTCGCAGTCGTAGTCGGCCACGATGCAGATGCGCTGCCGCGCGTCCATCGTGTCGGCGAGCAGCCGCGCCGCGGCATCCGCGTGCATCAGGGTCTCGGGCTTGAGCAGGTGCGCCAGGTTGTCGTCGAGGTCCTCGACGCGCGTGACGCCGCGCGCCGCGAACAGGCGCGCGAGCAAGGGGTGCACGCCGGCCTGTTCGAGCGCGAAGGCGGTGCGCGGCGGGACTTCGCGGGTGGTGAGCAGCATCGCGGGGTCAGAGCGATTCGAGCAGGGTGCGAGCACCGACGCGCTGGGTGGTCAGGCGCTGCCAGAGGCCGCGCCTGACCGGCTCGAGCGTGACCGCGCCGCGCTCGCCGCAAAGCGTGAGGACCGTTGGCGTGCTCCAGCCCTCGCGGTCGAGCGCGGTCCACGCCTCGCGCCACGCGGTCCAGTCCCCGGCCAAGGCCGGCGTGCGCAGGCGCTGTTCCATGCGAGGTGCGGCAGCGGGTTCGGGTTGCGGCGTGCCGCAACCCCACAGCCAGAACGAGTTGACCGGCGCGAGGCCCGCCGCCTCACGCTCGGCGTTCAGCGGGTGCGCGTGCAGCAGCATCTGCACCTCGTTCTGCAAGCGCCGCACGAGCCGCGCCTCGGGCTGCGCGGGCAGCCAGCGATCGACGTTGCGGCCGATCACGCGGTCGATCGACGCGGTCGCGAGGTGTTCGAGGCTCGGGTGCGACGCGTACCAGCGCAGCGCCGCGCCCCAGGCGATCACGAAGCCCTCGCTCTCGAACCACGGTCGGATCACGTCGAAGAACGTGCGCGACGCCGCCTCGTCGAGTGCCAGCGAGGCAGGGTCCGCCAGGTGCACGCTGTCGCTGCCCACGCGCCAGTGCACGGGCGACAGCAGGCCCCATGCAAGCGTGCCGATGTCGATCCCGTCGATGCGCGCCGCGCGCGCGGCCCACGGCGGCACCGCCTGCGCATGCGGCGGCCAGCCGAGCGCGCGCGCCATGACCCGTTCGTGCGGCGGCACGGGCGTCCACTCGTCGGCATCATCGCGCGCCCGGACCTCGGCCGCGGCGAGCCAGCCGTCCAGCCGTGGCAGCGCCAGCGTCGCGAGCGCCTCGCGGCCCGCCTCTGACATGGGCGCGGCGAACGGGACGATCAGGTGCATGGCGGCGATTATCCCGGGGGCCCTCAGTTACGATGCCGGCCGCATGGCGACTGGCGCACCCTACGAATGGCAGATCGGCTGGCGCTACGTGCGTGCCGGCCGCACCGGGCGTCGCAACGGCTTCATCTCCTTCATCTCGTCGATCTCGATGGCAGGTATCGCGCTGGGCGTCGCGGCGCTGATCGTCGTGCTGTCGGTGATGAACGGCTTCCAGAAGGAGGTGCGCGACCGCATGCTCTCCGTGATCGCGCATGTCGAGCTGTTCGACAGCGGCGGCACTGCGCTGCCCGACTGGAGGGCCACCGCCGATGCCGCGCGGCGCGCGGCGCCCGGCCAGGTGGTCGGGGCGGCGCCGTTCATCACCGCTCAGGTGCTGGTGGCACGCGGCGAGGACATGCGCGGCGCGCTGGTGCGCGGCATCGTGCCGGCCGAGGAGGCAAGCGTCACGCCGTTGGCCGCGCAGATGAAGGACGGCGCGTTCGCCAGGCTCGTGCCGGGCGAGTGGAACATCGTGCTGGGCATCGAGCTGTCGCGCCAGCTCGGCGTGCGTGCGGGCGACAAGGTGACCGTCGTTGCGCCGGGCGGGCAGGTCACCCCTGCCGGCGTGGTGCCGCGCCTCAAGCAGTTCACGCTCGCCGGCACGTTCGACAGCGGGCACTACGAGTACGACAGCGCCTACGCGCTGGTCCACCTCGACGATGCGGCGAAGTTGTTCCGCACCGAAGGGGCCACCGGCGTGCAGCTCAAGCTCGCCGACCTGCACGCCGCGCGCGAGGTCGCCGCGAGCATCGCTCGCGAGATGCCGGCGAACATCAGCGTGCGCGACTGGACGCGCACCAACCGCAACTGGTTCGACGCGGTGCAGCTCGAGAAGCGGCTGATGTTCATCATCCTCACGCTGATCATCGCGGTGGCGGCGTTCAATCTCGTCTCGACGCTGGTGATGACGGTGACCGACAAGCGCGCCGACATCGCCATCCTGCGCACGCTCGGCGCGAGCCCGCGTTCGGTGATGGGCATCTTTGTCGTCCAGGGCGCGCTGGCGGGCATCGTCGGCACGATCGTCGGCGTCGTGCTGGGTCTGCTCATCGCGTTGAACATCGGCGTCATCGTGCCGGCGCTGGAACGCCTGCTGTCCACCAGCTTCCTGCCTGCGAGCATCTACGTCATCAGCCACATGCCGAGCGATCCGCAATGGGCCGACATCGTGCCGATCGCGCTGATCTCGCTGGCCCTGGCCTTCGTCGCGACGTTGTACCCGAGCTGGCGTGCCAGCCGCGTCAACCCCGCCGAGGCCTTGCGCTATGAGTGAGGCCCCGCGCGAAGTCCTGGCTTGCCGGGGCCTTGCCAAGCGCTTCCATGACGGCGAACTCGATGTCGACGTATTGCGAGGCGTCGACCTCACGGTGGCCGCGGGCGAGACGTTGGCCATCGTCGGTGTCTCGGGCTCGGGCAAGAGCACGCTGCTGCATCTGCTCGGCGGGCTGGACGTGCCCAGCGCCGGCAGCGTCACGCTGGCCGGCCGCGACTTCGTCTCGATGAACGCGGCCGAGCAGGGCGCATGGCGCAACCGGCAGCTCGGCTTCGTCTACCAGTTCCACCACCTGCTTCCCGAATTCAGCGCGCTCGACAACGTGGCGATGCCGCTGCGCATCCGCCGCCAGTCGCTGCCCGAGGCGCGCGCGACGGCCGCGTCGATGCTCGCGAAGGTGGGGCTGGCCGAGCGAGTCAAGCACCGCCCGGCCGAACTGTCCGGCGGCGAACGCCAGCGCGTGGCGATCGCGCGCGCGCTCGTCACGCAGCCGGCCTGCGTGCTGGCCGACGAGCCCACCGGCAACCTGGACCGCGCGACCGCCGACGGCGTGTTCCGCCTGATGCTCGAGCTGGCGCGCGAAAAGGGCACCGCGTTCATTCTCGTCAGCCACGACGAGCAGCTGGCCGCGCGTTGCGGCCGCGTGCGGCGGCTGGCACAGGGCGTGTTGACCTGAGCGCGGTTCAGCCGCTCAGCTCGAACTGCGCGCGCACCACGCCCGGCCCGCTGGGCGAGCGCACGATGCGGCCCGCCAGCGACTCGGTGATCGCCAGCATCGCCCGGTTGTCCGGCAGCACGTCGCCCACCAGCCGGCTGATGCCCCGCCGCGCGGCATGCCGGCCCAGCCGCCGCATCAGCACGCGGCCCAGGCCCGCACCCTGCCAGGCGTCGGCCACCGCGATGCCGAACTCCGCCTCGCGCGGATCGGGGCCGACGACGTAGCGCGCATCAGCCACGATCTGCGGCTCGTCGTCGTCGTCGAAGGCCTCAGCGACGATCGCCACATGCTGGCGGTGGTCGACCTCGGTCATCGCGCGCAGCAACGACGGCGGCAGCTCGCGCAGGCCGAAGTGGAAGCGGCGCAGGCGCGACGTGGGCGACAGCCCGCGCACGAAGTCCTGCGCGGCCGCCGAATCGAATGCGAGCACCGGCCGCACCACGACCTCGCGGCCGTCGGCCAGGCGCAGGCGGTCGATCAGCGCGCTCGGGAATCGCCAGCCGGCGTGCGCCACGGGGCCGGCCAAGGCGGACACGGGCACGTTCACAGCAAGGTCCCGAGCCGGATGTGGCGCGAGGCCGCCAGGTGCAGCTCGCGGCGCAGCGAGCGCACCCCGTGCACGGCGCGCGCCCACGCACCATCGGGCCGCTGCACCGTCAGGCGCGCCGGCGCGTCCAGCGCCTGCACGAGCACGCGCGCGCCGCGGGGCAGCGCCAGCGACTGGCCGCGTGCGAGCAGGTGATCGTCGGGGTCGCCCTCGATCGTCAGCCAGACCCTCCCGCAGGCGATGCGCACGCGGTCGTCGCCGTACCCGCGAAGGTGGACAAACTGGTTCAGGTCGATGTCGATGGATCGCTTCATGGTGGGCTCCGGTGACGGCGGGGTCACATTCCACTGGTTCATCATCAAGTGGCTTGCCAAGGGCCCCGCCTGACGCGAATAATGGTCGCGCTACCAGAGCGCCTCAAGCGTTCATTCGGAACTCTTCGCATTCTTCGAGCGCATGCAAAAACCGGCCGACCGGCTGCCGCCGCTGGATCTGCTCGCCGCCTTCGAGGCGGCGGCGCGGCATCTGTCCATCACCAAGGCCGCGGCCGAGCGCTTCGTCACGCAGTCGGCGATGAGCCGCCAGATCCAGGCGCTGGAGGAAGAACTCGGCGTCGCGCTGTTCCGGCGTCGCCACCGTGCACTCGCGCTCACCGAGCCTGGCGCGCGGCTGTATGCGGTGTGCACCACCGTGCTGGCGCAATTGCGCGCGACGGTGCGCGAGCTGCGCGCGCCGGCACAGCGCGAGGTGCTCGCCCTGACCACGACGCCGGGGCTGGCATCGTTCTGGCTGATCCCGCGGCTGCCCGGCTTCACGCGCACGCATCCCGGCATCGACGTGCGGCTCGATGCGTCGTTCGAGCTGCGCAACCTCGCGGCCGACGGCTTCGATCTGGCGATCCGGTATGCCCGCATCGGCGACTTCAGCGGCACGCCGCTGTTCCACGAGACGGTGCAGCCGGTGTGCAGCCCCCGCCTGCTGCGCGAGCGGCCGCTTGTGCATTCGCGCGACCTGGCCTCGCACACGCTGCTGCAGCTCGAGCCCAACGCCACCGGCGGCGCGCCGGTCGAGTGGGAGCCGTGGCTGCAGGCGATCGGTCAGTCTGGCCTGGAGCCCGCGGCGCGGCTGTCCTTCTCGGCCTACACCGACGTGATCGCCGCCGCGGTGGCGGGGCAGGGGGTGGCGATCGGCCGCCGCCCGCTGGTGGACGAGTTGCTGCGCACGCGGCGCCTTGTCGCGCCGTTCAAGGACACGCTGGCTACACCGCGCGCGTACCTGATGGTGGTGGACCCGGCGGCGCGCGCGCGTCCCGCGGTGCGTGCGCTGGAAGCCTGGTTGCTGCAGCAGGCCGCGGCCGAGACCGAGGCCGCGCCGTCTACCCCGCGCGCTCCTTCGCTGCCGCAGCGGGCTCGCCAGCGCTGACCGGCGCCCAGGCGATCGGAGCGGGCGGTGGCGGCGGGCTCGCGCGCTCGAGGGCGCGTGCGCCGATCGCGCCGATCACCCAGCACAGCCAGGCCGACCACAGCGTGTGGCTCGGGAAGTGCGCGCCGCGCGCGAGCTGGGCCCAGCCGAACAAGGCGCCCAGTCCGAGCACCAGCACGAGGATCGTGCGCGCCAGTGCCGGATGCGGCCGGCGCCATTGGAAGTACAGCGGAAGGAACGCAAACGCGGCCACCGCGTGACCCGAAGGGAAACAGCGTCCCGGTCCGCCATCGAACACAGTGAGCATCCAGTGCGGCACATAGGGCACGGCGCCACCGAAGTCCTCCAGGTCCCAGGGGCAGCTGGTGCGACTGAACTGCTTGAGCGCCGGCACCAGCAGCAGGCAGGCGAGCACGAGGCCGAACCAGGCCAGCCGCTTGCCCGGTCCGCCGGCGCTCGCGCGCGGCCCCCGCCATGCGAACACCGCACAAGCGGCCAGCGCGAGACCTGACAACACACGGCCGCCGTCGTGGAGCAGCCCGCGTGTCCACCAGCGGTCGCGCAGCGCGAAGCCCGCGCCGTCGCCGAACCACTGCGCCAGCGCCATGTCCCAGCCCGACACGTCCCACCACAACAGCAACGCGAGCGAGGCGAGCGTGATCGCGAGGTCCGTGCGTGCGCGCTCCGGGATGAGGTGGTTCATTGCGCCGGCCGGTTCTTGCGGCAGCCGCCGCTGGCATCCCAGGCCGGCTCGTACAGCGCGGTGCGCACGTCGAGCAGGCCGAGCAGGGTGTGGAACAGGTGATCGTGCGATGCCGGCTGGAGCGCGCGCGCCCGCATGCAGTCGGCGTCGAGCCCGGCAGAACGGCCGAAGCCCGAAGACCACCACATGACCATCGGCACGTGCGTCTGCTCGCGCGGCGCGATCGCGAAGGGAATGCCGTGCAGGAACAGGCCCTTCTCGCCGAGCGACTCGCCGTGGTCCGACGCAAACACCAGCGCCGAGTCGACCTTGGCCGCATTCGCATCGAGCGTGGCGATCAGTGAGGCCAGCACATGGTCGGTGTACAGGATCGCGTTGTCGTAGGCGTTGACGATCTGTTCGGTCGTGCAGCGCGACAGGTCGTCCTCGCGGCAGGTGGGCCGGAAGCGCTCGAAGGTGGACGGATAGCGCCTGAAGTACGACGGCCCATGGTTGCCCAGCATGTGCAGCACGAGCACCGCGACGCCCTTGGCGTGTTGCAATCGTTCATCGAGCCCGCGCAGCAGGCCTTCGTCCCAGCAACGGTCGCCCTGGCACAGGCCAGGCGCCGAGGCGGCGCTCACGAACTCGATCGGCAGGCCGTCGCACACGCCCTTGCAGCCGGCCTGGTTGTCGCGCCAGGTTACCTTGGCCCCCGCGCGTGCGAGCACGTGCAGCAGCGACTCGCTGCCGCGGATGCGCGCCTCGTCGTAATCGCGACGTCCCACGGGGGCGAACATGCAGGGCAGCGAGACTTCCGTGCTCGTGCCGCAAGCCGTCATGTCGCTGAAGTTCACGAGTACGCCTTCGGCCTGCAGCCGGGCCAGCTGCGGCGTCGTCTGGCGCGCATAGCCGTTGAGGCCCCAGTTGGCGCCGCGCGCGGTCTCCCCGACCACGACAACCATCAGCCGCGGCCTGGTCTGCGCCGCCCAGCCCGGGCCCGGCGCGGCGTCCAGGCCGATCGCCTGACGCGGCTGCGCGGCACCGCGCGCGTCGGCGGCCACCACGCTGCCGACCGACCACAGCACGTTGGCCGGCGTGATCAGGTAGCGCACCTCCCGGTGGTTGCGCGTGAGCGAGGCGATCGGCTGGAACTGCCACATCAGCGAGCCGGCCAGCGCCAGCGCTGCCCCGCCGAGCAGCGCGGCGCGCATGACCAGCGCCTTGCGCCAGGGGCGCGACTCGACGCGCGCGGCGGCCAGGAAGGCGATCGGCAGGGCGCCGTACAGCGCAAGGTCCAGGGCCAGCCCCCACGTCAGCAGCTCGCTCGCTTCGGCGGTGTCGGTGCGCAACACGTTGCGCAGCATCGACGGGTCGAGCACCACGCCGTAGGCCTGCATGTAGTGCAGCGCGCTGGCGGCCACGAGCGTCATCAGCGCCAGCACCGGCTTGACCGTGCGCCGCGTGCACACCAGGCCGGCGAGCAGGACATGCAGCGACGCGAGCATGACCGCCAGCGCGATGACCAGCGTCCACGAACGGATCTCGGCGCCGCCGTGTGCACGCAATGCGGCGGCGAAGAACGGACGGTTGACCGCCAGTGCCCAGAACACGCCGGCGGCCAGCACCAGCTGGTCGCTCGTGGCGGAAAAACGCATGAACACGGCGGGCCAGCTGGCGGCCGTCGCGGCCGCACCCCGGGCCGCGCGCGGGGCGGGATCGGTCATCGGCCCATTGCGCCAAAGGTGGCTGAAGCCCGGCTGAAGCCGGGGGTGCTAAGTTCGCGCTTCATGCGACTGCTGTTGATCGAGGACGACCCGACGCTGGGCGAGGGACTTCGTGACTACCTGCGCGCCGACGGCCATCGCGTCGACTGGTGCGAGCGCCTGGCTGACGCCGAAGCCTTTCGCGCCGAGCCCTACGACGCCTGGCTCGTCGACTGGCAACTGCCCGACGGGTCCGGGGTCGAGTGGTTGCATGCACGGCGAGTGCGCGGCGACGCGACGCCGGCGCTGGTGCTCACGGCGCGCGACCGGCTGGGCGATCGCGTGGCGGGACTGGACGCCGGCGCCGACGACTACCTGGTCAAGCCGTTCGCGCCGGAGGAACTGGCCGCGCGGCTGCGTGCCGTGAGCCGGCGCAGCGGTGCCGGCTCCGCGCATTCGCGTGCCACGTTCGGCAAGGTCGAGGTCGATCTCGCGGCGCGGGCTGCCTACGTCGGCGGCGCGCGGGTCGACCTGACCGCGCGTGAGTGGGCCGTGCTCGAGGCGCTCGTGCTGCGCGCGGGTCGCATCGTGCCCAAGACCGATCTCGAGAAGCTCGTGCACGGCTTCGACAGCGAGATCGCGAGCAACGCGCTGGAGGTCCATGTGTCGGCGCTGCGCCGCAAGCTGGGGCGCGAACTGATCGACACCGTGCGCGGCCTCGGCTATCGCATCGAGTTGCCGGGATCGACATGAGCGCGCGCAAGCTGCCGTCGATCCGCGCGCGGTTGGCTGCGGCGCTTCTGCTTTGGACGATGGCGTGGGGTGTCGGAGTGGCCGTCGCGGTGTCGCTCGCAGCGCGGCAGGAGGTCGACGAACTGCTCGACGAATCGTTGCAGTCGACCGCGACCGTGCTGGCCCATGCGCTGGCCGCTGGCGGCAGTGGGGCGGCTGCGACCGAACCCCTGCCGGCTTCGGACGGGAGCAAGTTCGCGTGGCAGCTGGTGGCCGCGGATGGCAGCGTGCGCATGCGCTCGGCGAACGCGCCGCCGACTGCGCTGCATCCGAGCACGACGCCGGGCCTGAGCCAGGCTGGCGCGTGGCGCGTGTTCGGCCATGCCACCGGCAGCGAGGGGCGCATGCTCTACGTGGGCCATGCGCTGGCCGAGCGCGTGCAGGTGCGCGGCGAGGTGGCCACCGCCGCGGCGCTGGCCGCGCTGTCGATCGGCCTGCTCGGCTTCTGGTGGCTGGGGGCGCGCGTGGGCTACGAGCTGCGTCCGCTCGAGCGCCTGAGCGAGAGGCTCTCGCGCCACGACCCGCTCGACCGCGAGCACGCGCTCGGGCCGGCGGAGCGTGCCGAACTGGCGCCCGTGCATGCGGCGATCGACGATCTGGGCCGACGACTCGCGCTGCGTATCGCGCACGAACGCGCGTTCAGCGCGCATGCCGCGCATGCGCTGCGCACGCCGCTGGCCGGCATGGATGCGCAGCTCGCGGTGGCCTTGCGGGAGTGCCCGTCCGCGTTGCAGCCACGCCTGCGGCAGGTGCGCGAGGCGTCGGGCCGCCTGCAGCGCGTGGTGACGGCGCTGCTCGAACTGTTTCGCGTCGGCGGCGAAGTGCGGCGTGCGCCGGTGGATGTGGAGGCGCTGCTCGCGCACCTGCCGATCGAAGGGATCGAGGTGTCGGTGCGTTCCGACGGGCCGCTGTGGGCTGACCCCGATCTGCTGGCCGCCGCGCTGGCCAACCTGCTGGACAACGCGAAGCGCCACCGCGCGCGGCACGTGCAGATCAGCATGACGCCCGGCCCGGGCTTGCGCCTGCAGGACGACGGCCCCGGCCAGAGCGCGGAGCGACTGCAGGCGCTGCGCCAGGCGCTCGCACGGCAGGACTACGACAGTCCGATGGGCCTGGGCCTGATGCTGGCGGACATGGTCGCGCGCGCCCACGGGGGCGCGTTGACGCTGCCCGAGGCCGCGCAGGGTTTCGTGGTCGAGCTCACCCTGGCGGCAGCCCCGCCGAGGGCGGCCTGAGCTCTCTCTTGCGTTGGCGCGCCGTGCGCGCAACAATCGCTTTCCATCCCCCGCGACCCCTTCCCGTCGCCCGCCCGCGCCGTCCTTGCTGTCTGGCGCACGCGCCCACGGACCTCGGATCCGATCCCCGGTGATGGCCCCGCACCACGGTCGAGGGCCGCGTCGGTGCGGTTTGGTTGTGCCGGTGGCCCTCGCCACCAGATCAGGAGATTGAAGATGGTCACCTACATCGGGTTGATGAAGTTCACCGACCAGGGCATCAAGGGCATCAAGCAGACCACCCAGCGCGCCGCGGCTGCCAAGGAAGTCGGCCAGCGCATGGGCGTGACCATGCGCGAGATCTACTGGACGCTCGGCGAGTACGACCTCGTCTGCGTGCTCGAGGCCGCCGACGAGACCGCGCTGAGCGCGTTCAACATCGCGGTCGCCAGCCAGGGCAACGTACGCAGCCAGTCGCTGCGCGCACTGACCGCGGCCGAGATGGACAAGGTGCTGGCCAAGCTGCCCTGACGCAGGCCTTCGGGGGGCGCTCACCCGGAACGCGGGATCGGGCGCCGCCCCGCCACCGTGCCCGGGGGGTTGCCCGCGGCGTGCGGGCCCGGCGACCATGCGCCGCATGGACCAAGGGAGGGCACGCATGACCACACCGACGCCTCCCGGCGCGAACCCGCCGCCGACGCGCGCGATGTCGCTCGAAGAGAGTGCCCGGGCGCTGCGCGAACTGCACGGACAACTGCAGCAGCTCAGTGTGCGGCTCGAATACCTGCGCCTGATGCTCAAGCTCGGCAGGCGCTGAGCCGTCGCTCGCAGGGCGGCCGGCACAGTCTTTGCCGCCAGCCTGCGATCGCGCTCCTGTCGATTGGTGCCTTTGCGGAACGGATAAGCTGCCCGCTCGTGAAGGCCCATCCGTGACTCGATCGATCCTCGTCAGTGGCGGCACGAGCGGCATCGGTGCCGCGATCGCGCGCGCCTTTGTCGCTGCCGGGGACAGCGTCCTCGTCACTGGCGCGACCGCGCGCGAAGCCGAGGCGGCGCGCGGAGCCGGGCTGGACGCGCGCGTGCTCGATGTGCGCGACGGTGACGCAGTGCGCGAGCTGGTGGATGGGCTCGATGCGTTGCACGTGCTGGTCAATTGCGCCGGCACGATCCGCCGCGGCGGGGCGGAACTCGACCCGGCGGCCTTCGCCGATGTCGTGGACATCAACCTCGTCGGCACGATGCGCCTGTGCGCGGCGGCACGCAGCCGGCTCGCGGCCGCGCACGGCGGCGGCTGCATCGTCAACACCGCCTCGATGCTCAGCTTCTTCGGCGGCGGCCTGGTGCCCGGCTACAGCGCGAGCAAGGGCGGCGTCGCGCAGCTGACCAAGAGCCTGGCGATCGCCTATGCGCCCGAGGGCATCCGTGTCAACGCGGTGGCGCCGGGCTGGATCGCCACGCTGCTGACACAGCCATTGCAGGACGACGCGGCGCGCTCGCAGGCCATCCTCGCGCGCACACCGATGGGCCGCTGGGGCCGGCCCGAGGATGTTGCCGGCCCGGTGCTGTTCCTCGCCAGCCCCGCCGCGGCCTTCGTCACCGGCGTCGTGCTGCCGGTGGACGGCGGCTACCTGATCGCTTGACGAGGAGCGCCCGATGATCGTGCAGCACCCCGGCATCCAGCCCGAGATCGCGGTCGCGGCGGTCCCCGACGACGAGCGCGTCTGGGTGCCGCAGGCCGAGCAGGTGTGGTTCCGTCCGCTGCTGCTCAACACGGTGACGGGCAGCTGGTGCAACCTGCTGCGCGTGCGCAAGCGCGGCGTGCTGTCGCGGCACATCCACCCCTCGTGGGTCACGGGCTACGTGATCCGCGGCGCCTGGCGCTACCTGGAGCACGACTGGATCGCCCGCGAGGGCTCCTTCGTCTACGAGCCGCCGGGCGAGATCCACACCCTGGTGGTCGACGAGCGTTGCGGCGACGTGCCCGAAATGATCACCTTCTTCAACATCCACGGCGCGATGGTCTACGTGAACGAGGCCGGGCAGCACACCGGCTACGAGGACGTTTTCACCAAGATCGCAATGTGCCGCCGGCACTACGCGACGGTGGGTCTGGGCGAGGCTTACGTGGATCAGTTCGTGCGTTGAGCGGCGCTGCACCACGGTCTCGCAGGGCTCGCGCCCTTCGCGCCGTCCCGGTCCACGCAGGTGGACCTGGAGCCGCGGCGCTCGCCTTGCAGGCCGCGCGCTCGCGCAGCTCGCGCCCTTCGCGCCGTCCCGGTCCACGCAGGTGGACCTGGAGCCGCGGCGCTCAGCCCCCCGGCGAGAAAGGCTTGCCTAGCGACGCTGGCATGTTGGCGCGGATCCACGCCGCATTGCTCGAGATCAGCACCAGCACGACGATCGTCGACACGTACGGCAGCATCACGAGGAACTGGCTCGGGATCTGCACGCCCTGGCCCTGCAGGTGGAACTGCAGCATCGTCACGCCGCCGAACAGGTAGGCGCCGAGCAGCACGCGGATCGGCCGCCAGGTGGCGAAGGTGGTGAGCGCCAGCGCGATCCAGCCGCGGCCGGCGACCATGCCCTCGACCCACAACGGCGTGTACACGGTCGACAGGTAGGCACCGGCCACGCCGCACAGCGCACCGCCGGCCATCACCGCCGCCAGGCGGATGAGCCGTACCGGGTAGCCGAGCGCATGCGCCGACTCGGGCGACTCGCCGACCGCGCGCAGGATCAGTCCGCTGCGGCGCCTGTTCAGCCACCACATCAGAAAGATCGTCAGCGCGATCGCGATCCAGACCATCGGATGCTGCTTGAACAAAGCGGGCCCGATGAAGGGAATGTCCGCAAGCCCTGGAATCTCGAA
>Ga0209797_10000171_pt1 | contig 29690 bp, 29 predicted proteins | sample DOMMetBare3Fresh_2_FD_187472 | JGI IMG/M metagenome (GOLD analysis project Ga0209797, IMG submission 187472) | Wetland sediment microbial communities from St. Louis River estuary, USA, under dissolved organic matter induced mercury methylation -... | ecosystem: Environmental > Aquatic >... | reverse complement strand
CCGCACTCGATGCTTGTTGCACGGCGGCCAGCTGCTGCGCAGCTGACCACCGTGATCCTGAAGGGGCGCGCGTCGCGCGCCCGGGGTTTCGGGTGCAACGTTGCGAGACGCCGCACTAGGAGCTCTCGTACAGGCCGTCGACAGCGTCGGCGAAGTGCTCGATCACCACGCGGCGCCTCAGCTTCAGCGTCGGCGTCACCTCGTCCTGCTCGATCGTGAAGTCGCGCGGCAGGATCGTGAAGCGCTTGATCTGCTCGAAGCGTGAGCGCTCCCGGTTGACGTCGTCGACGATGCCCTGCACGAGCTCGCGCACGCGGTCGTCCTGCGCGATCTCGGCCATCGTCCCCGGGATCCCGCGCTCGGCCGCCCATTTGCCCACCTCGACGGGATCGAGCGTGATCAACGCTGCTGCGTACGGCTTGCGGTCGCCGACGACGAGCGCCTGGGAGACAAACCGCGAGGCCTTCAGGTCGTTCTCGAGGTTCTGCGGCGCGATGTTCTTGCCGCCGGCCGTGACGAGGATGTCCTTCTTGCGGTCCGTGATCTTCACGAAACCGTCGCTGTCGATCTCCGCGATGTCGCCCGAGTGCAGCCAGCCGTCCGGGCCGAGCACGGCCGCCGTCGCCTCCGGATCCCTGAAATAGCCGGCGAACACCGTGTCGCTGCGGATCAGCAGCTCGCCGTCGTCGGCGAGCGAGAGCTCGAAGCCGGGCAGGGCCGGGCCGACGGTACCGAACCGCCACCGCTCGGGCGTGTTCGTCGTCGCGGCGGTCGTGCACTCGGTCAGCCCGTACCCCTCGAGGATGCGGATGCCGATGCCGTCGAAGAACTCGGCGATCTCCTGCGCGAGCGGTGCACCCCCTGAGATGGGGGTGCGCAGGCGCCCGCCGAGCCGCTCGCGGATCTTCGCGAAGACGAGCCGGTCGGCGACCAGGTGCTTCGCGCGCAGCAGCGGCGGCACGGTCTGCCGCGACTCCTCCAGCTTGCTGACCCGCCGGCCCACCGACAGCGACCAGTCCGCGAGACGCCGTTTCACCCCGGACGTCTCGTCGATCGCGGACACGATCGCCGTGTGGATCTTCTCGTACACGCGCGGCACGCTCGGCAACACCGTCGGATGCACCTGCTGCAGTGCGTCGGCGGTCTGCAGCGGATCGGGCAGGAACGCGATCGTGTAGCCGACGTACGCGCCGGTCAGGTGCATCAGCCGCCCGAAGTTGTGCGCGAGCGGCAGGTACAGCAGCATCAGGTCGTCCTCTCGCACGTACATGGGGAGGTGGTCGATCACCGACGCCATCGCGTAGTAGTTGCGGTGCCGGATCATGCAGCCCTTGGGAGGGCCGGTCGTGCCGGACGTGTAGATGAACGTGAACAGGTCTTCTTCGCCGATCGCCGCCACGGCTTCGTCGAGCGCGGTGGGATGCTCGTCTCTGAACACCGTCCCCTCGGCCTCGAGCCCGGCCAGATCGCCGAAGTCGAGCAGGTGCTGCAGGCGGGGCAGCGTCGCACGCTCGCTCTCGACCTTCGCCCGCTGGGCCTCGTCCTCGCACAGGACGCCGACCGCCTCCGAGTGACCGAGGATGTACGCGACGTCCTTCGCGGAGCTGTTCGCATAGACGGGTGCGCCGACGGCGCCCACGAGGCCGAGTGCGAAGTCGAACAGCGACCACTCGAGCGTCGTGCGGCCCAGCAGCCCGAAAGCGTCCCCCTTGCGGATGCCGCGGGCCAGCAGGCCGTTCGCGATCCTGTCCACACGCTCCCCCGCCTCCTCCCAGGAGACGGCGTGCCAGTGGTCCCCGTGCTGGGTCAGGTACGCGGTGCCGGGCCGCTGCCCGGCGACGGCGTCCCGCCAGAGACGTGCAATCGTGCGGTCTTCGTTCACGGACCGAGAATCTACAGGTGAAGGAACCGTGGAAAGAGGGAAGAATGGTGTTGGTCCCCGATTCTGCGAGGAAACGTGAGAACGACCTGGAACGGATCACTGAGCTTCGGGCTCGTCAGCATCCCCGTCGGCCTGGCCCCGGCGACCAAGCCGGCTGCCCGCCAGTCGGACGTCTCGTTCCGGCTGCTGCACCGCGAATGCCTGACGCCGATCAAGCAGAAGCGCTGGTGCCCCACGCACGATCGTGAGGTCGGCCCCGACGAGCTCGTGAAGGGGTGGGAGGTCGCCAAAGGCCAGTATGTCGTCGTCGAGGAGGAGGAGCTCGAGGCGCTCGAGCGCCACGACGACTCCCGCTCGATCGAGATCACCCAGTTCGTCCCGGTCGAGCAGGTCGACCCCGTCTGGCTCGATCGCACCTACTTCCTGGTACCCGGCTCGGCGGCGGCGCAGCGACGCCCGTACCGGCTCCTTCTGGACGCGATGCGCGAGGCGAGTGTCGGAGCGATCGGTCGCTTCGTCCGCTCCGGCCGGGAGTCGCTCTGCCTCGTGCGCGCCAAAGGTGACGCCCTGGTGCTCGAGACCCTGTTCCTCTCCGAGGACGTGTACTCCCAGGCGGAGATCGACGAGGCTGTCGGCGCCACCGAGGTCAAGCCCTCGGAGCTCGAGCTCGCCCGCCAGATCATCGACGGTCTCGCCGGCTCGTTCGACCCGGCCGGCCTGGCAAGCGACTACAGGCGCGACCTTCGCGCGCTCCTCGAGGCGAAGCTGCGCGGCGAGGAGATCGTGCAGCCGGAGCCCGTCGCCGAGCGCGCGCCCGCGCTCGACCTGCTGGAGGCGCTGAAGGCGAGCGTGGCGGCCGCGAAGTCCGGCCCGAAGGAGCCGAAGCCGAAGCCGGGAGCGAAAGCGAGAAAAGCCCCGGCCGCAAAGCCGCGCTCGCGCTCCCGCTGACGAGCGCATGCCTGCCGCCGGCGGCTGGGGCTCCTGCTGCTCTGGCCCGGAGGGTGTCTCCCCTGAGAGCAGGGGAGACACCCCGAGTTGGTGGCGCTACGCGTGCTGCGCCGCGGGCATGTGCATGGCCTGCAGCTGCGCCTGGAACAGGTGCTTGTCGATCTTCCCGTGGTAGATCGGCACGCCCTCCTCGATGCAGAGCTTGATGACCGCCTCGCGATCCATGCCGAGCTCCTTGGAGAGCTCCTCAGGCGTCAGGTGGTTGGCCATTCGTCTCCTCCTTCGGGCATCAAAAAAGCCCCACCGCGCGAAACGCACGGCCGGGCCTGGTCGACACTCGGTTGTGAGTGGCGGGGGTCAACGGGCCCGCCTCCCGAAAGGCACCATGATGTATGGAGGATACTCCGGCGAGATGACGGCCGCAATCGCCCGAACGGTGCTCGAGCCCCGCTCCGTCGGTGGCACGCACCTCTATGCGGGCGGGCAGGGCCCGCCGGTGGTGCTGCTGCACGGGCTCGGCGGCTCTGCGGCGAACTGGGTGCAGGTCTTTCCCGGCCTCGTCGGCGCACACCGGGTGCTCGCACTCGACCTCCCGGGTCACGGCGGCTCGCCGTCGCTCCCGCGCGGCGCCACCGTGTCGGATTTCGCGGCCGTGGTGGCCACCACCCTGGACATCGAGGGCGTCGGCGCCGCCCTCGTGGCCGGCCACTCGTTCGGAGGCCAGGTCGCGCTCCGGCTGGCGCTGCAGCGGCCCGACCTCGTCGCAGGCCTGCTGCTCGTCGCCGCCGCAGGGATCTCGACGGCCAGGCCGGCGGCCAGGCGCTACATCAACGTGACAACGCGGCTCCGGCCCGCCAAGCTGGTGCAGCCGCTCGCCCGCAGGTTCGGCGCCCGGGCCGGTTTTCGGCGGGCCGTGCTGGGGTCATGGTTCGTGTCCGACGCGGAGGCGCTCGCTCCGCCCGCGCTACGGGGGCTGTTCCGGGACACCCGCGAGCACGTCGGCATCGACGTCGCCGGCGCGGCGATGACCCGTGACGACCCCCGCGCCGAGATCAGCTCGATCGGGTGCCCGGCGCTCGTGCTGTGGGGCGCCCGTGACCTGCAGCTCCCGGTCGCCGACGGGGTCGAGCTGGCACGGCGGCTCGACGCGCCGCTGCGCGTGGTGGCGGACTGCGGACATCTCGTGCTCGCGGAGCGCCCGGAGGCGGTGGTCGACTCCCTTGCCGCGCTCGAGCGGGTGCGCTAGTGCGGCGTCTCACAACGTTCGCGGAATCGTACGTTGTGAGACGCCGCACTCGATGCTTGTTGCACGGTGGCCAGCTGCTGCGAAGCTGACCACCGTGATCCTGAAGGGCGCGCCCGCGCGCCCGGGTTTCCGGCGCAACGTTACGAGACGCCGCACTAGATCGGGTTGTCGGCCTCCACGTAGTGCCAGTCGAGCCCGAAGCGCTCCGCGAGGTGCGCGGCGAGCGCCTGCACGCCGTACCGCTCGGTCGCATGGTGGCCCGCGGCGACGAGATGGATCCCCAGCTCGCGGGCCGATGCGTAGTTCGGCTCCTCCGGCTCGCCGGTCAGAAGCGCATCGAAGCCCTCGTGCGCCGCGCGGATCAGGTCGTAACCGGCCGCCCCCGTCGAGACTGCCAGCCGCCGGATCTCGCGCGGCCCGTACGGGAGCACGAGCGGAGCGCGCCCGACCGCGGCACCCACACGGTCGGCCAGCTCCCCGATCGACAGCGGCCCGATCGCGCACGCGAGCCCGACGCCTGCGAAGGCCCCCTCGGGGCTCGCGTCGATGCGGGCCGCCAGCTGGGCACTGTTTCCGAGCGTCGGATGCGCGTCCAGGGCCAGGTGGTAGGCGAGCAGCGTGATGTCGCCCCTGAACAACGCCTCCAGCCGTCCGCGCAGGCGGACGTCCACGACGAGCGGCTCGTTCCGCCAGAAGAGCCCGTGGTGAACGATCACCATCTCCGCGCCAAGCCCGGCCGCCTGCTCGAACAGCTCCCGCGAGCTCGAGACGCCGCAGACGAGCGTGGTCACCTCGCTCGTGCCCACGACCTGCAGGCCGGGCATTCCGAACTCCGGCCACTTCTCCGCCTCGAGCAGCGCGTTCGCGTATGCCACGATCTCGTCCCTGGCCGCCATCGGCCAAAGCCTAGTGACCGCGCCGCGCCGAGTCGGTACCCTGTGCTCCGCTCGGGGTGTGGCGCAGCCTGGTAGCGCGCTCCGTTCGGGTCGGAGAGGTCCCCAGTTCGAATCTGGGCACCCCGATTGGTCCGCAGATGCGGGATCTCCTAGCGGAGATCCCGCATCGCGACGATCCCTGAAGTTGGAACCTGCGGTTCCCGGGGACCTCCCTTGCATTTTCGGCACTGCACTCCGGCGAGGGGCCGTGCGCCGCCCGCGCGCCCTGCGGGGCCGCCCCTCTCGACGAACTGCGACGGTCTGGCCGGGCTATCCTCGGCCGATGCTGCGCGCGGTGCTCTTCGACGTCGATTTCACGCTGTCGCGGCCCGGGCCCGAGCTCGGGCCCGACGCCTACCGGGCCGTCGGCCTCGAGCACGGGCTCGACCTCGACCCCGCCGCCTACGACAGTGCCCGGCTGGTCGCGCTGGACGACCTCCAGCGCCACCCCGAGCTCGTCCACGACGAGGAGATCTGGATCGCGTTCACCGAGGACATCGTCCGCGGCATGGGCGGCGATGCCGAGGGATCCCGGTCGTGCGCCGTCGACATGGTGCGGCGATGGGAGGATCACGAGAACTTCGCGCTCTACGACGACGCGCTGCCCGTGCTGGCCGAGCTCCGCCGTCACGACCTCGCGCTTGGGCTGATCTCGAACGGCCAGCGCGACCTGGAGGAGTTCGCCGTCCACCACGCCCTCGACGTGGACGTCGCGCTCGGCTCCAAGGCGCACGGCCGCTCCAAGCCGCACCCGTCGATCTTCGAGACGGCGCTCGCCGCGCTCGGCGTCGAGCCCGCGCAGGCTGCGATGGTGGGGGACTCCTACGAGGACGACATCGCCGGTGCGCGCGCTCTCGGCATGCGTGCCATCCTGGTCGACCGCGACGGGCTGCATCCCCACGAGCCCGACAGGATTCCCGGCCTGGCCGCCCTGCCGGCTGCACTCGGCCTCTTGCCTAAGGCCTGAGCGCGGCCCGCCACGCCTCCGAGTGGGCCCCGAGTGGTGGGTCGTCGCCGTCGGAAGGCGGCACCCCGAGATCCGCCGCCGCCTCCGCCCGGGTCGCGACCGGCCCAACGCAGACGTCGGCGCCGTCGAACAGCTCGAGCCACCCGCTCAGAGGTCGAAGGGCCAGCACCTCGGCGAGCTCGGCAGCGAGCTTCTCCTGATCCTCGTCGTACTGCCGGGCCGCGAGCTCTGGACGTCCGGCGATCTCGCACAGCCGCCCGAAGAACTTCGGCTCGAGCGCGGCGACCGACAGGTAACGGCCGTCAGCCGTCCCGTAGACCCGGTAGCAGGCGAGGCCGCCCGTCAGCATCCGCGGCACCGGGTCGCCGCCGAGCCGGTGCTCGACCAGGTCGTGGGCGCGGTGCGTCATCGACACCTCGACATGCCCGCCCAACCCCGTGCGAGCGCGCCGCAGCAGCGCCGCCAGCACCTCCGTGACGGCAGCGAGCGCCCCCGCCGCCAGATCGGCAACCTGCAGCGGGGGATTCGCCGGCGCCGTGTCCTCCAGCACCCCCGCCCAGCCGAGGTAGTTGAGGTCGTGGCCCGCGCGCGCGGAGTGGCGGCCTGTCGAGCCGAACCCGGTGATCGAGCAGTACACGACCGTTTCGGGCACGTCGCTCGCGCCGATCCCGAGGCGGGCGGCGACGCCCGGCCGGAAGCCCTCCAGCACGACGTCCGCACGCGCACAGAGCGCTCTCGCAAACGCAGCGTCAGCCTTCAGGTCGCAGACGACCGACTCCTTCCCTCGTCGCAGCGCCCGATCCCAGGCCGGCGCGGCCTGCCGCAGCGGATCGCCCTCGGGGGCCTCCACGCGCACCACCCGGGCGCCGAGCCGGCGCAGCTCGCGCCCGGCATACGCTCCGGGCAGGTACCGGGCCAGCTCGACGACCAGCATGCCTGCAAGCGGTTGCGCCGAATCGTCCACCGCCCCTATTCTGAGCCAACCTTGACTGATCGTTCAATCGCCCTGCGGGAGAGCGGCGCTGAGAAGCGCCGCCTGATCCTCGCCGCCGCCGTTCGGGTGTTCGCGCGCGACGGCTACCACACCTCCCGGGTCGGTGACATCGCCGAGGAGGCCGGCATCGCGCACGGCCTCCTCTACCACTATTTCCCCTCCAAGGAAGAGGTGCTCGCGACCGTCTTCCGGGAGAACTGGGGCGAGCTGCTCGAGGCGTTCCGTCGCGTGGAGGAGTCGGACGAGCCGGCCGACGAGCAACTGAGAGGGATCGCCAAGATCCTGCTGCGATCGTGGCGCAACGACCCCGACCTCGTCACCGTCATGGTGCGCGAGGTCGCGCGCAGCCCGCATCTCCAGGGGCAGGTGAACGAGATTCGCGAAGGGTTCCTGACGATCCAGCGGGTGATCGAGCGTGGCCAGGCCAGCGGCGTGTTCCGCGCCGAGCTCGACCCGCTCTTCGCGAGCTGGATCTTCTACGGCGGCCTGGAAGAGATCCTCACGGGCTGGGTGCTCGGCCAGCTCCCCGACGGTGACGAGGAGGTCGCTCGTGCAGAGCGGACGATCGTCGACGTCGTCTGCGGCGGGCTCACCCGCCGTGGCGCCGTCAACGCCTGAGCAGCCCGGGGTTGCCCGCACGATCGTCACGCTGGGCGTGGGGGCCTTCGGCCTCGCCTGGTCGCTGACGACGACCGCGGCGTACCTGCCGCCCGTGCTCGGGCAGTACACGAGCTCGACCACCCTGATCGCGCTGGTGCTGGCGGCCGAGGGCGCCTTCGCCCTCACGCTGCCGCTCGTGATCGGCCCCTGGAGCGACACGTTCCACACGCCGCTGGGCCGGCGCCGGCCGTTCATGCTCGTCGCAGTGGGGCCGATCGGGTTCTGCCTCGCACTGATGGCGTTCATGCCCAGCCTGTGGACGACGGCGCTGCTCGTGTTCGCCTTCTTCTTCGCGTACTACGTCTACGAGCCGCCCTATCGGGGGCTCTACCCCGACCTCCTGCCCGACCGCGTGTTCGGCCGCGCCCAGGGCATCCAGCATCTCTTCCGCGGCGTCGCGCTCGGGGGCGCGCTGATCGGAGGCGGCGTCCTCTTCCACCTCTGGCGGCCCAGCCCGTTCCTCCTCGCCGCGGTCGTCGTCACGGTGGCGTGCCTCGTGCCGGTGCTCTTCGTGCGCGAGGACGGTGGTCACGGGCGGGTGTTCGAGGGTGTCGGCACGTACGTTCGGCATTCGTGGCGCGTGCTGAAGGCAAACCCCGACGTCGGCAAGTTCCTGCTCGCGAACGCAGCGTGGGAGGGGACGTTCGCAGGCGCGCGCACGTTCGTCGTCCTCTACATCACGGTCGGTCTCGGCGAGCCGCTCTCCACCTCCACCGCCGTGCTGACCGCCGTCGCAGGCGGCTACGTGGTGGCGGCGATCGTGTCCGGGCCGGTCGGCGACCGGTTCGGTCTCGCCCGCGTGATCACAGCGTGCTCCGTCGTCTACGGGGTGGGTCTGCTCGCCGGCGGGCTCGCGCGTACCTGGCACGACTGGTACCTGCCGGTCGTCTTCGTGGTGGCGCTGTTCGCCGGATCGGTGATGACGCTCGCCTGGGGCCTGCTCTTCAAGCTGATGCCCGCCGGCGACCGCGGCGCCATCTCGGGGCTCGCCACCACCACGAAGGGGATCGGGCTGATCATCGGGCCGCTGCTCGCGGGGGCGCTGATCGACATCCTCCGGCCGCGGCTCGCCGCGACCGAGGGCTACCAGGTGCTGTGGCCGGTGCTGGGGCTCCCGATCCTGCTCGTGATCCCCCTCGTCGCCTCGCTGATCAGGGCCGAGACCACGGTCGACCGCGTCGCCGGGGCGGAGCTCACGCCGTGAGCTCGTGGCGCAGCCGCTCGAGCGCACGCTCCCGGTGGGCGTCCTGGAGCGCGATCGTGCGCTCCGCGTCACCGGCCGCCACCGCGGCGAGGATGGCGCGGTGGGCGTGGTCGGCCTGGTCGCCCTCGCCGTCGAGGGCGTAGTAGAGGGCGCGGTAGGCCTCGGTCGAGTCCCACAGCAGGTCGATCAGGCGAGAGAGCGGTGCACTGTCCGCCAGGCTGTGGAGGCGGTCGTGGAAGCGCCGGTTGGCCGCGAGCTGACCTGCCACGTCGCCCTGTCGGGCCGCGAGGGCGCAGGCATCCGCCTCCGCCTCGAGCGCCGCCAGATCGGCTGCGGTGGCGCGCCGCACGCCTCGTCGTAGAGCGTCCGTCTCGAGCAGGCGCCGTAGCCGGTAGGTCTCCTCGAGCCCGGCCAGATCGAGCTCCGTGACCGCATAGCCGCGCCTCGGCCGGTAGGTGACGAGCCCCTCGCCGGCCAGCGCCCCCAGCGCTTCGCGCACCGGGATCAGGCTGACGCCGACGCGAGACGCCCACTCCTCCTGGTTGACGCGTTGCCCCGGCCGCAGCTCGCCGTCGAGGATGGCCGCGCGGAGGGCGGCGGCCGCGCGGTCCTGCGCGGTAGGGGCACGCGACGGCGCCGGAGCCACGGTCACGCGGTTACCTGAACGCCGGAGTGCCCGTGAGCGCCGCACCCACGACCAGGGTGTGCACCTCGTGTGTGCCCTCGTAGGTGAGCACGCTCTCGAGGTTGTTCATGTGGCGGATGACCGGGTACTCGAGCGTGATCCCGTTGCCTCCGAGGATCGTGCGCGCGCTGCGGCAGACCTCCAGGGCGCCGCGGACGTTGCCCATCTTGCCCAGGCTGACGTGCTCGGGCCGGAGCGTGCCGTTGTCCTTCATCCGGCCGATGTGGAGCGCCGTCAGTGAGGCGCGGTTGATCTCGAGCGCCATCTCGGCGAGCTTCTGCTGGGTCAGCTGGTAGGCGGAGATCGGCTTCTCGAAGACGATCCGCTCCTTCGAGTACGCAAGCGCCTCCTCGAAGCAGGCTCGAGCGGCGCCGACGGCCCCGAACACGATGCCGAAGCGCGCCTCGTCGAGGCAGGAGAGCGGCCCGCGCAGCGAGCTTGCCCCCGGCAGCATGCTCTCCGCAGGGACGCGCACGTCCTGGAGCACGAGCTCGGAGGTGACCGAGGCACGCAGGGAGAGCTTCTTGTGGATCTCGGGCGCCGTGAAACCGGGCGTCCCCTTCTCCACGATGAAGCCGCGAATCTCTCCGTCCTCCGTGCGCGCCCACACGATCGCAATGTCCGCGATGGTGCCGTTCGTGATCCACATCTTCGCCCCGTTGAGCACCCAGTCGCCGCCGTCCCGCCGCGCGTGCGTCCGCATCGTGCCCGGGTCGGAGCCGGCGTCTGGCTCCGTCAGCCCGAAGCACCCGATCACCTCCCCGGTGTGCATGGCCGGCAGCCAGCGCTCCTTCTGCTCCTCGGAGCCCCAGCGCCAGATCGCGAACATCGCGAGCGAGCCCTGCACGGACACGGCGCTCCGGATGCCGGAATCTCCGGCCTCGAGCTCGAGGCACGTGAGGCCGTACGCGACGGCGCTCGCGCCCGGGAGCCCGTAGCCGTGGAGATGCATGCCGAAGAGGCCGAGCTTCGCGAGCTCTGCGACGATCTCGCGCGGCAGGATCCCCTGCTCGAACCAGTCACCCACATCGGGCAGGACCTGTTCGCGCACGAACTGGCGCACGGTGTCGCGGATCGCCTTCTCCTCGTCGTCCAGGAGCGCGTCGAGGGCGAGGAAGTCGTGTGGGTCGAGCGCGGGCTGGGCCTGGGTGGTCGCGGCCATGGCGGGAACCTCCGGTGTGCGAGCGGTAGCGGTCCCGAAATCCTATAGGAATCCGGAATTTTCTATAGGAAAAGGGGCGCGCCGGCCGCTTCGCGGTGTTGGCGAGCGATGAGCGGCCCGTGAGGGCGCGGTTGGGGGCGGACTCGACCGTGTGGCCATGGCCACCACGATCCGCCCACCTTCGTCCGTCCTCACCCGGCTCGTGCGCGCCGGGACGGCGCTCGCGCTCGGCCTTGCCTTCCTGGCCCCCGTTCCGGCCGGGGCGTCCGCAGCGGCCGTGACGAGGGGCCGCCCCGCCGCCGCGGGCTACGGCTGGCCGGTGGCGCCGTTCTTCCGGCAGCATCCGGTGCGCGGCTTCTTCGGCGATCCGCGCATCGGCCTCACGCCGAACGGGATGGCGCACTTCTTTCACTTCGGCATCGACGTCTCGTGCCCGAACGGCACTCCGGTGTACGCCACCATCGACGGGCGCGTGGTCAGGAAGTCGTTCCGGCCCGAGACGGTCTCGGTCGTGGCTGACGACGGGCGCACGGAGCTCCAGTACTGGCACATCGAGCCGGCAGTCCGCGCGGGCCAGCGGGTCACTGCCTATCGCACGGTCGTCGGGCACGTGCTGGCACCCTGGGAGCACGTGCATCTCGCCGAGGTGCGCGACGGCCGCTACGTGAATCCGCTCCGCGCCGGGGCGCTGCGGCCGTTTGCGGACTGGACGCGGCCGACCCTGCGCGAGCTCCGGGTCGAGCGCGACGGCCGGACCGTGGCGACCCTGGGGCCGGGAAGGGTCGACCTGGTGATGGAAGCCTACGACGCGACCCCGCTGCCCGTGCCCGGCCGGTGGGCCGGCAAGCCGTTGACGCCGGCGCTCCTGCGCTGGCGGCTGGTCGGCTCCGACGAGCACGCCCTCACCGCCTGGCAGACTGCGGTCGACGTCCGCGCCACGATCCCCTCGAACGACCTCTACGACAGCGTCTTCGCGCGGTGGACGCGTCAGAACAAGGCGGCCCGTGTCGGGCGCTACCGGTTCTACCTGGCACACGGCCTCGACGCGTCCCGGCTCGCACGAGGGCGCTACCAGGTCGAGGTCGAGGCGAGCGACATTCGCGGCAACGCCGTCCGCTCGAGCTTTGCGCTCGTGCTCGGCCCCGCCGTCTGAGCTGGCCCGACCTACCGCGAAGCAGTCCGTGCCGTCCAGCGGCCGCCGGCCCGGGCAACGTCCACCCTCAGCCCGAAGCAGGCCGAGGCAGTCTCCGAGCTGAGCGCGTCGTCGGCAGGGCCGGACGCCACGATGCGCCCCTCGCGGAGCAGGAGCGCATGCGTCGTCGACGCCGGCAGCTCCTCCAGGTGGTGGGTCGTGAGTACGACCGCGAGCGCCGGATCCTCGTCGGCGAGGCGCGACAGAGCACCGAGCAGAGTCTCGCGGCCCGGCAGGTCGAGGCCCGCTCCCGGCTCGTCGAGCAGCAGCAGGCGAGGGCGCGCGACGAGCGCCCGCGCGATCAGCGCCCGCTTGCGCTCTCCGTGTGAGCAGTCTGCGAACCGGCGCTCCGCCAGGGCGCCGAGGCCGAAGAGGCCGAGCAGCGTGTCCGCGCGATCGAGGTCGAGCCCGGTCAAGCGCTCCTCGAAATAGCCGATCGTCGCCGTCGCTCCCGTCCGCACGACCTGCCGGACGGACAGCAGCGGTGCGAACCGCGCGCCGGCGCGCGCGTCCACGAACCCGATCGACTCCCGCAGGCGCGGCACGTCGGTGCGGCCCATCGTCGCGCCGAGGATCTCGGCCGTGCCACGGCTGGGAAAGTCGACGGCGCCCGCGAGCGTCAGCAGCGTCGTCTTGCCCGCGCCGTTCGGCCCGAGCAGGGCCCAGCGCTCGCCGGCCCGCACCTCCCAGTCGATCCCCTCGAGCAGGGCCTTCCGCGTCCCGCTCGCCGCATGCCACCGCCACACGCCGACGCCGCCGAAGCGGAGTGCGACCGGGCCTTGACCAGACGGCGGAGCTCCGCCTACACTCATTGACTGACTAGTCAATCGATTCTCCAGGAGCTGCATGATGGCCACACTCGAGACAGGCGTCGCGGGCGGCGTCTCGTTCGCCCTCACGGACGAGCAGCGCGAGTTGCGCGCTCTCGCCCGCGCGTTCGCGGAGAAGGAGATCCGGCCGCAGGCGGCCGAGCACGACGAGCATCAGACTCACCCTGCCGACATCATCGCCAAGGCGCACGAGGTCGGTCTGATGAACGTGCACCTGCCCGAGTCGCTCGGCGGCCTCGAGCTCCCGTGCTTCGACGGCATGCTGGTCGGCGAGGAGCTCAACTGGGGCTGCTCCGGCATCGGCACCTCGATCGGCGCCAACGGCCTCGCGGCCGGCCCGATCCTGATCGCCGGCACCGAGGAGCAGAAGAAGCAGTGGCTCGGCCCCCTGCTCGAGGAGCCCATCCTCGGCTGTTTCGGCCTGTCGGAGCCGGGCGCCGGCTCGGACGTGTCGGGCATCCAGACGACCGCTGTGCGCCGCGGCGACGAGTATGTCGTCAACGGCTCCAAGATGTTCATCACGAACGCAGGCCCCGCATCCTGGATGGTCTGCTTCGCCTCCACCGATCGCGCCAAGGGGCACAAGGGCCTGACGGCGCTCGTGATCCCCATGGACACACCGGGCGTCACGATCGAGAAGCACCTCGACAAGATGGGCCAGCGCGCCACGGACACCTCCGCCGTCGCCTTCCAGGACGTGGTCGTCCCCACCGCCTACCGCCTCGGAGAGGAAGGCGAGGGCTTCAAGATCGCCATGCAGACGCTGGACTTCACCCGCCCCGGCACCGCGATCGGCGCCGTCGGTGTCGCCCAGGCCGCCTTCGAGCTCTCCGTCGAGTACACGAAAGAGCGCGTGCAGTTCGGCATGCCCGTCGCCATGAACCAGGGCGTCAGCTTCCTCGTCGCCGACATGGCCACCGAGATCGAGGCCGCCCGCCTGCTCACTTGGCAGGCCGCGTGGATGATCGACCAGGGCCGTGGCCGCGGCGCCACCCTCTACTCGTCGTTCGCCAAGCGGTTTGCCGCCGACACGGCGATGAAGGTCACCACCGACGCGGTACAGGTCTTCGGCGGTTACGGGTACATGAAGGAGTACCCGGTCGAGAAGCTCATGCGCGACGCCAAGCTCTTCCAGATCTACGAAGGCACCTCGCAGATCCAGCGACTGGTGATCGCCAAGGAGATCTACCTGCCGAAGACGTGACCGTCCGGGCCGCCGGGCTTCGTGTTTGAATCACCACGAAGCCCGGCGGCCCGACCGTCCCGTGGCGCGAACCGGAGGAGGCACGCATGGCGATCGAGATTGACCTGTCGGGCAGGGTGGCCATCGTCACCGGAGGCTCACGCGGGCTCGGGCGCGCCGACGCGCTCACGCTCGCCCGCGCCGGCGCGGACGTGGCGATCGCAGACATCCTCGTCGAGTCGGATGCGGGAGCGGGGGAGACGGCAGAGCGGTACGGCGTGCTCGCACAGGCCGCGGTCGCCCAGGGGATGGTCCACACCGAGTCGACCGCCGAGGAGATTCGCACGATGGGCCGCCGCGCCCTTGCGCTCAAGTGCGACATCACCGACCGCGAGCAGGTCGACGCCATGGTGGCCCGGGTCGTCGGCGAGCTCGGCTCCGTCGACATCCTGATCAACAACGCCGGCACGCTCGACCACGTCGGGCAGTTCCACGACCAGAGCCCCGACCTGTGGGAGCGGGACCTGCGCGTCAACCTGACCGGCGCCTTCAACTGCGCGCAGGCCGTGTGGCCGCACCTGAAGGAGCGGCAGTGGGGCCGGATCGTCAACATGGCCTCCGTCGCCGGCACGCTCGGCGGCTTCGGCCAGGCCAGCTACTCCACGACCAAGGCAGGCATCCTCGGGCTCACCCGGACGCTCGCGATGGAGGGGGGCAGGCACAACATCACCTGCAACGCGATCGTCCCCGGCATCATCGGCACCGAGGCGTTCCACATGGCCAACCCCGCGATGAACGAGCGCATCGCGAACCGCACCGTGTTCAGGCGCCCCGGCGAGCCGCAGGACATCGCGAACGCGATCGCCTTCCTCTGCTCCGACCTCGCCTCGTACGTGACGGGCGTCCAGCTCAACGTCTCGGGCGGCGTCGAGCTCTTCGTGTTCTGACGCCACCGACCCCGCCTCTTCGCGGCCGGCGGAGCCGGCCTCTGGAGGCGCTCGGAGGCGTCAGAAGGCCGGTCGATGAGAGAGGATCTGCGCGATGAGCGACGCGATGGGCATCTCCTTCACGCTGACCGCCGAGCAGCGGGAGCTGCAGGCGCTCGCGCGCGAGTTCGCCGAGAAGGAACTGCGCCCGCTCGCAGCCGACGCCGACCGGACCGGGGTGTTCCCGGCCGGCCTGCTCGAGCGTGCTGCCCGGCTCGGGCTGACGGCCCATGCGATCCCGGCGGAGTACGGCGGCGGCGGCGTGCCGGCCGTCACCTCCACGCTGATCGCCGAGGAGCTCTCGTGGGGCTGCGCTGCGCTCGCCACCACCCTCGGTGCGACGATGTTCCCGGCGCGGCCGCTCCTCGCCTTCGGCACCGAGGAGCAGCGGCAGCGGTGGCTGCCCCGCCTCGCCTCCGCACAGGGCTGCCTGGCCGCCATCGCCTTCACCGAGCCGGGCGCGGGCTCGGACGTCTCCGGCATCCAGGCGACCGCGCAGGCCGAGGGAGGCTCCTACGTCCTCGACGGCGAGAAGTGCTACATCACGAACGGCGGCATCGCAGCGCTCACGATCGTGTTCGCGAAGCTCGACGGAGCGGTGACCGCCTTCCTCGTCGAGGCCGGCGACCCCGGCGTCCTGGCGGGGCGCACAGAGGACAAGCTCGGCCTGAGAGCCTCACACACCGGCTCGATCACACTCGACGGCGCCCGTCTCCCGGCCGACCGCCTGCTCGGCGAGCAGGGGCAGGGCTTCCTCATCGCCATGGACTTCTTCGAGCACTCCCGGCCCCAGGTGGCGGCCGCAGCCGTCGGGCTTGCCCGCGCCGCGTTCGAGCACGCGACTGCGTACGCGCGCGAGCGGGTCGCCTTCGGGCGGCCGCTCATCCGCAAGCAGGGCATCTCCTTCAAGCTCGCCGAGATGGCGATGGCGATCGAGGCGTCGCGCCTGCTCACGTGGCGGGCCGCAGCGGCCCTGGACGAGGGTCGCGACGCGGGCCTGCTCGGCTCCTACGCGAAGGCGTTTGCGGCAGACACCGCCATGCGGGTGACGACGGAGGCGGTGCAGGTGCTGGGCGGAGCGGGCATCATGCGCGACCAGCCGGTGGAGAAGTGGATGCGTGACGCGAAGGTGATGCAGGTGGTCGAAGGCACATCCGAGATCCAGCGCCAGATCGTCGCCACCTACCTCGAGCACGGCTGGACCGAGAGGCCGCGCTGACGCTTCGCATCCTCGTCGAGGACGACGACGCGGGCCGCCGGAAAGACGCCGCGCGCGAGCTCGGCTTGCAGTGGCCCGACGCCGAGGTCGTCGAGTCGACGTCCGGGGCGGTGCACCCGACGCTCGACCCGCACGACGAGCGCTTCAGGGCTCTCGCGGACTCGTCGTCGCTCCTCCTCTGGATCTCCGACCCGGACAGCCGCGTCGTCTTCGTCAACCGCGCCTGGCTCGACTTCACCGGGCGCCCCCTGCAGGACGAGCTCGCCGACGGGTGGCTCGCCGGGGTCCACCCCGACGACCGCGTGCGCGTCGAGCGCTACATGCGCGACCACGAGAGCCGCGGCAGGTCGTACACCCAGCAGTACCGTGTCCGCAGCGCCACCGGCGACTATCGCACCGTCGTCGACGCCGCCTCCCCGATGATCGCCGCCGACGGCACGCCGCTCGGGTACTTCGGGACGACGCTCGACATCACCGACCAGCTGGATGCCGAGCGCACGAGGATGGAGGCCGAGGTGCTGCTCACGACGGCCCTCGAGGCGGCGCCGGTCGGAGTCGGCTTCGTCGACGCAGAGCTTCGCTACGTCCGTGTCAACCCCACGCTCGCGTCGTTCCACCACCTGCCGGTCGAGGAGCACCTCGGGCGCTCCGTGAGCGAGGTGCTGGAGACGCTCGGGCTCGATCTCGATCACGTCTACCGGCGCGTGCTCGAGACTGGGACCGCCGTGACCGGGGTCGACCTCCGCACCGACGTGGACGGTACGGCCCGGCGCTTCGTCGCCAGCTACCACCCCGTCCGCGTGGGCGGGAGGATCGCAGGCGTCGGGATCGTGTCGGTCGACGTGACCGAGCGCGACCAGCTGGAGGCCCAGCTGCTCCAGTCGCAGAAGCTGGAAGCCGTCGGGCGACTCGCGGGCGGCCTGGCCCACGACTTCAACAACCTGCTCGGCGTGATCGACGGGTATGCGTACCTGATCGCCGACGGCCTGCGGAACGGGGACGAGCGCCGAGCACACGCCCTCGAGATCTCGAGGGCGAGCCGCAGGGGAGCCGACCTGACGCGGCGGCTGCTCTCGTTCAGCCAGCAGCAGATGCTGGTGACGACGGATGTCGACCTGCGCGCTGTCGTCGCGGATCTCTCCCGGCTGCTGGAACGGCTCGTCCCGAGCACGATCGACCTGCGCGTGCAGACCGGGGTCGAGCCTGCGTTCGTGCGCGCCGACACGAGCAGGCTCGGTCAGGTGCTGGTCAGCCTCGTCATCAACGCGGTCGACGCGATGCCGTCCGGCGGTCGGCTCACGGTGCTCGTGGAGGAGTCAGGCGCCGACGTGCGCCTGATCGTCTCGGACACGGGCACCGGGATCGACGAGCACGCCCTGCCCAGGGTGTTCGAGCCGTTCTTCACCACGAAGGAGCACGGATCGGGGCTCGGTCTCTCGACCGCGCACGGCGTCGTGGAGCAGCTCGGCGGCCGGATCGTGGTGGAGTCCGTCGTCGGCACCGGCTCCACCTTCACGGTCTCGCTGCCGCGCGCGGGCAGCGTCGCGACCGACGACGACCTCGACCGCGATCTCCTCGGGCCCGCCGCGTGGACGCAGGGCGGGCACGGCGAGACGGTGCTCGTCGTCGAGGACAGCGACCTGCTGCGGAATCTCATGCGCTCCGTGCTCGAGCGGGCCGGCTACGTCGTCCACGTCGCCGACAACGGAGAGACGGCGATCGAGGCGATCCAGGCGAACGGGCCTCCGGCGATCGTCGTCGCCGACGTCGAGATGCCGCGGATGGGCGGCCTCGAGCTCTCACGCCGGGTGGAGAGCGACTATCCAGGAGTTCCCGTGCTCCTCGTCAGCGGCTACGCAGCCGAAGGCAAGATCGACGATCTCGCGCGCCGCGAGTTCCTGCAGAAGCCCTTCACCCCCGCCCAGCTGACCGAGAGAATCGGGGCGCTCCTGCAGCGCTGAGCGCGTCCCGGGGAGGCGCCCGACCGTTCGGTAGACTTGCCGGTCCGGTGCGCCCCGAGAACACGTCGATCTTCCCTCCAGCCGTCCGCCGCCGCCGCCGCTCCGCCCGCCGGATCGCCGTGCGCCGCGGGACGCTCGTCGCTGCGATCCTGCTCGTCTTCGCAGGGCTGATCGGCATCGCCTTTGCCGGGTCGCCGAGGACGCTCGCGTCAGGCTCGGCGATCGCAGGGGTCGACGTGGGCGGGCTGGGCGCCGACCAGGCTGCGGCGCTGCTCGCCTCACGGGCGGAGAACGTGAAGCGTGTCCCCGTCACGTTCGTCGCCGGCAGCGAGTCGTTCCGCCTGTCGGCCTCGCAGCTCGGCGTGGAGGCCGACTGGGGTGCGGCCGTGAGTGCCGCGGCGGCCGAGGGAGACGGCTTCGGGCCTTTGCGCGGCTTCCGCCGGCTCCACACGCGCTTCTTCGGGGCCGAGGTGGCGCCGCCCCTGACGGCGTACGTCACGGCCCTCGACTACAAGCTCGACCAGATCGCCGCCGCCGTCGACCGTGCGTCCGTCGACGCCAGGCTCGAGCGCATAGGGCTCCGGATCTCGATCGTCTCCGGCCAGTCGGGGCGCAGGCTCGACCGGGAAGCCGCAGCCGAGCTGATCGTCCGCACCCTCGCCACATTCGAGCGAGGCAGCCCCGTCGTCCTTCCGGTCGTGGCGACGCCGCCGCAGGTACGGGAAGCGGATCTCGCTCCTGCCGCGCGGAGGGCAGAGACGGCGCTCTCGGCACCTGTGCGTCTCGTCTACGGGAGCACGCGCTGGCGGCTGCCGCGCTGGCGGACCGCGACGCTGCTCAGCCTGCCGTCGGGCGGCCAGACCGACGTCAGGGTGGCCGGCAGGGGGGCGGAGGAGTACCTGGAGCGGCTGGCGCAGACGGTCGGGCGCAAGCCCGAGGATGCCCACTTCCAGGTCACCGCCACCGGCCGGATCGTGATCGTGCCCGCCCGGCCCGGCCTCCAGCTCGACATGCCCGCGACGGTGAAGGCGCTGTCCGACGCCGTCTTCTCGCCGGCCGCAAGGACTGCGCAGCTCGCGGTACGCGCCGCCGAGCCGCAGCGGACGACCCAGGAGGCGAGGGGCATGGGGATCACCGGCGTCGTCGGGAGCTACACGACGACGTACGGCGGCACCGAGGGTCGCCTCCACAACGTCCAGCTGGTGGCCCGACTGATCGACGGGACGCTGGTCGCGCCCGGAACAACCTTCTCCTTCAACACCACCACGGGCGAGCGCACGGCGGACAAAGGCTTCGAGGACGCTCCCGTGATCATCAACGGCGAGCTCCAGAACGGGATCGGGGGAGGCGTCTGCCAGGTCTCCACGACCGTCTTCAACGCCGCCTTCGAGGCAGGGCTGCGCATCGACCAGCGCACCAACCACGCGCTTTACATCAGCCACTACCCGCTCGGGCGCGACGCCACCGTCAACTATCCGGACCTCGACCTGCGCTTCACGAACGACACGGAGCACTGGTTGCTCCTGCGCACGTTCGTGGGCGCGGGCTCGCTGACCGTGAACCTCTACGGCACCCCGGTCGAACGCAGGGTGGAGTCGGAGACGGAGCCTCTCGTCGTGACCGGCAAGATGCCGGTGAAGGAGATCGAGGATCCCACGCTGCCACGCGGCAAGCGGGTGATCGACCAGATCGGAGTGCAGCCGCGCGAGACGAGCGTGCACCGCACCGTCTACGACGCCGACGGCACGCTCCTGCACGACGACGTGTGGCGCTCGGACTACGTCGGTGAGCCCTCGCTCGTTCGCGTGGGCACGAAGAGGCCGCCCAAGAGGCCGAAGCACGCTCCGGCGGCCGATGCGGGCGCGCCCGTGGCTACGCCCGGGACGCAGTCCCCGGTGGAGCCGGCGCTCCCCGGCCCGGTCGACCCTCTGGCGCCGCCGACTCCGCAGTAGCCACCGCCGCGGCGAACCAGGCAGGCACCCGGGTGGGGGCGTGCGTCTCGCGGCTCACCGTGGCGTGGCTCGTCGATCCGGTCGCGATCAGATCGCCTTCACGCTCGATGCGGTACTCGTAGCGGAAGCGGGCGCCGCGGATGTCGACGCACCTGAGGCGGATCGTGAGCGCGTCGTCGAAGTAGGCAGGGAGGTGGTACTCCAGCTGGACGCCGGTCGTGAGCGCCTCGATGCCCTTCTCCTGGATCGACCGATAGCCACCCGCGTGATCCGCGAGGTAGGCGACCCGGGCGACCTCGAGCCACACCACGTATGCCGCATGGTGGGCGATGCCCTGGGCGTCGGTCTCCGCGAAGCGCACACGCACCTCGTACGAGTGGTGGAAGCCCTTTGACCGCGTCGGCACCCCGCAAACATACGATGCACGGTGTGTCGGCGGCGGCTCTGGCGGGGTTGATCGAGCGCCTGCAGCCGTGCGTCGTCCTCACCGGCGCCGGCATGAGCACCGAGTCCGGCATCCCCGACTTCCGCTCCACCTCGGGGATCTGGGCCGAGGTCGACCCGTTCGAGGTGGCCTCGATCGAGGCGTTCCGCCGCGATCCGCTCCGCGTCTGGCGCTGGTACGGGCCGCGGATCCGCGCCCTGTGCGAGGCGCAGCCCAACCCGGGCCACCTGGCTCTGGCGGAGCTCGAGCGGGCAGGGCTCGTCCGTGCCGTCGTCACCCAGAACATCGACGCGCTGCACACCCGCGCGGGGAGTGAGGATGTGATCGAGGTGCACGGCTCGATCCGGCGATCCGTCTGCCTGACCTGCGGGTGCGAGCTGTCCCTGCCCGCGGTGCTGGCCCAGCTGGAAGAGCGCGAGGCGCCGGTCTGCACGCAGTGCGGCGCCATCCTGAAGCCCGGCGTCGTCATGTTCGGTGAGCTCCTCCCCGCGGCCGCGGCGGCCAGGGCCGAGCGCCTGGCACGGGACGCGGCGCTGCTGCTCGTTGTCGGCTCGTCCCTGCAGGTCTGGCCCGTGGCCGGCTGGCCCGCGCAGACCCTCGCGGCGGGCGGTGCCGTCGCCGTCGTCAACCGGGACGAGACGCCGTACGACCGCGATGCCATCCTGACCGTGCGAGAGGCGGCCGGCGCCTCCCTGGCCGAGGCGAGGCGCCTCCTGCTCGAGCGTTGATGCTGTGAGGCGAGCCCCGTGGGTGGTATGACTCCGGGCATGGGAACGACCACCAAGACCAAGCACGAGGAGAAGGACATGATCGCGAAGCTCGCCGACCGCGGCGAGCAGACGATCGCGAGGCTGTCCGAGCTGCCCGGCGGCACCAAGGCGCTGAAGGCGTTCAACGAGCTGCGCACGAAGGTCGACGAGCTCGGCAGGAAGGTGCGGGGCATCGATGCGCTCGAGGCGCGGGTGGCGAAGCTCGAGAAGGAGCTTGCTGCGCTCAGGCGAGCGCAGAAGCCACCGTCGGCGCCGCGGGCGCGCAAGGCGTCCGAGTAGCGCACGACCTGCCCGGCTGCGGCCGGCTCGCCCTTCGCCTCAACGCGCTGTGCAGGGTCAGCGGCCTTCGGCCGCACCCGGGGTGACGCGTGGCACGCGCACACGGAGGGCGGCCGGCAACACCTCGAAGCGCGCCGGCGTCGTGCCCGGCTGCTCGCCGTCGAGCTCCACGGGCACCGGCTCGTCCGTCTCGATCGTGACGACACGTCCCCGCAGGGCCTCGGCCTTCGGGTGCGGCAGGTGGGTGCCACGGTAGATCTTCGGCATCGTCACGACGAGGTCGCGCTTGGTCACGTCACCGATCGTGACCACGTCGAAGAGGCCGTCGTCCGGCTCGGCGTCGGGGCACATCTTCATGCCGCCGCCGAAGAACTTGCCGTTCGCGACGACCACGTCGAACATGCGTCCGTCGCGGATCTCGTCGTCGACGGTGAGCCGGGTGCGCACCGCCGACCAGCCGGCGAACACGGCGAACGTCGCCCACAGGTACGACGCCTTGCCGCCGAGCGCCTTGGTCGTCTCGTTCGCCCGCTGGGCGATGGCGCCGCTCATGCCGGCGCTGGCCACGTTCGCGAACACCGCCTGGGCGTCGCTGCCGTCCCACGCGCGGTAGCCGACCCGGCCGAGGTCGATCGTGCGGACGTCTCCCTCGACGGCGATGCGCACCGCCGCGTCGACGTCGTTCGGGATGCCGAAGCTGCGGACGAAGTCCCAGCCGGTGCCGCGTGGGACGATGGCGAGCTCGGGCGTGCGCGTGAGCCCGGCGAGCCCGTTGGCAACCTCGTTGACCGAGCCGTCGCCCCCGACGACGACGAGCCGCTCGGCCCCGGCGAGGGCCGCTTCCCGGGCGAGCTCGCCGAGGTGGCCGGGCCGCTCGCTGAAGCGCGCGTCGCCCTCGAGCCCCGCCGCCTGGGCGCGGTGTGCGATCTCCGGCCAGCGCCGGCCCGTCGACCCGTTCGCCGACGCCGGATTGACGAGGAACACAGTCTCTGGTGATCGCGCTGCGATCACCAGAGACTAGAGAGGCGGAAGGGCGGGGTCATCCTTGCTCGTGACGGCTCGACCGAAGGTCAAGCCGTCACTGTGTGCAGCGCCAGCTCGGTCATCTCGTCGACCGCTTTGCGCATCTCCTCGTCGCTGATGCGCAGGAACTCGCCTTCGACGATCACGTCGCTGACGATCAGCATGCAGCCCGCCTGAACCCTGCGGAGCGCGCCGAGCGTGAACAGCACGGCCGCCTCCATCTCGACGGCCAGGATGCCCCGCTCCGACCAGCGGCGCGCCTGCTCCGGATCCGGCTGGTAGAAGATGTCGCTCGAGACGATTGGGCCGACGCGCACCGGCTTGCCGAGATGCTTCGCCTGGTGCACCGCCTCGTGGACGAGCCCGAAGTCGGCGGTGGGCGCGTGCGGCTCGTTGAGCACGTAATGCGACGCGGTCGCGTCGGCCGCCGTGGCGGAGAGCGCGATCACGAGGTCTCCCATCGTCATGTCCGGTTGCAGGCCCCCGCAGGTGCCGACGCGCATGATCTTCTTGACCCCGAGCTGAGCGAGCTCCTCGATCACGATCGCGGCGGAAGGGCACCCCATGCCGCTCGCCTGCACGGAGATGGGCTTGCCCTCGAACGTCCCGGTGTAGCCGAGCATGCCCCGCTCTCCGTTCCGTTGCACCACGTCGTCGAAGAAGGTCTCCGCGATGTACTGCGCCCGCAGCGGATCCCCGGGCAGGAGACAGGCGTCGGCGTAGTCGCCGGGGTTGGCGCGAACGTGAATTGGCATGGGGGAGAGCCTACGGTTTTCGCACGCGCGGCGGCGCAGCCAGGCTTAGAGTCTCCTGCCAGTGGGCGGAAAGCTGATCGAGCCGAGGAGGGAGCAGGTGCTGCGCTTCTGCGCGCTCGACCCGGTCGAGCGCGTGTTCCTGGAGGACGTGGCACGCCGTGGGAACGCGCGGTTCGCCGCCGTCGCCGACGGGAGCGGCGAGCTCACGGCGCTCTGCCACCTCGGCACCAACGTCGTTCCGTCAGGGAGGGGCTGCGGTGCGTTCGCGGATCTGGCCGCGCGCTCGGGCACGCGCATGCTGATCGGCGAGGCGGGGGCCGTGTCCGAGTTGTGGGACGTGGCACGCCGGAAGCTGCCGAAGCCCCGCGAGGACCGGCCGGGCCAGCCCGTCTACGCGATCGACGAGCCGCCTCCGCCGGGCGAGACCGGTGTGCGGCCCGCGACCCTGGCCGACCTCGAGCTGCTGCTCCCGGCCTGCGCGGCTGCGCACCACGAGGAGCTGGGCGTCGACCCGCTGCGCCGCGACCCGACCGGCTTCCGCTGGCGCACCCGGGCGCAGATCGAGGAGGGCCGCTCGTGGCTCTGGGTGGAGGACGGTGTGATCCGGTTCAAGGCCGAGGCGTCGGCCTGGACGCCGGCGGCCGTGCAGCTGCAACAGGTGTGGACGGACCCGCCCGCACGCCGTCGCGGCTTTGCCGCGCGTGCGCTCGCCGATCTCGTGCGGCTGCTGCTGCAGGGCACACCCACCGTGTGCCTCTTCGTGCGGGCCGAGAACACCGCGGCGATCCGGCTGTACGAGTCGATCGGGATGCGGCACGTGCTCGACTACCGCTCCGTCCTGCTGTGAACAGGCTGATCCTGGCGCGCCACGCTCACGCGGCGTCGAACAGCGGAGACGTTGTCAACGCCGTTCCTCCCGGCGGCGGCCTCTCCGCGGCGGGCCTCGAGGAGGCGCGGGCGCTCGGTCGCCTGCTCGCCCTCGAGATGATCGACCTCGGCGTCAGCTCGCGGCTCCTGCGCGCCCGGGAGACGCTCGTCCTGGCGCTCGGCGACCGGGCTGTGCCGCTCGTGACCGAGCCGCTGCTCGACGAGATCGGGTTCGGCTCGTTCGAAGGAGGCCTGCTGGATGCCTACAGGGCCTGGGCGTGGGAGCACGACGCCGACGCGGCCTGCCCGGGCGGGGGTGAGAGCCGTGCTGGCGCCGCGTCGCGGGTGGCCGACGGCCTGGACGCGCTGCTCGCGCGGCCGGAGCAGACCGTTCTGGCGGTCAGCCACGGCCTTCCCGTCCGTTACGTGCTGGACGCCGCCGACGGGCGCCTGCCGGCGAGGCGCGTCGAGCCCGTAGCGCACGCGCGTCCGTACCGCCTGGAGCGGGCGAGCGTCGAACGGGCCGCCGGGACGCTGCGCGCGTGGGCCGCTGCGCCGCGGTTCGCCGATGCCCCTTTCGGTGGATGACACCGGACGCCGGAACGCCGATGCATAGACTCGGAATGAACGTGCGCCGCTCTCTCGCCCTGCTCTCGGTCATGGCTCTCGCCGTCGTCGCCGCCGGTTGCGGCAGCAGCGTCCCCGCGGGGCCCGATCTGACGAGCTTCGCGCCGGCGGCGAGCGCCAGCGCGGCCTCCGACACCGGCAGGTTCGACCTCGAGCTCGAGATGTCGCTGCCGGGCACCGACAAGAGCTTCGGCCTCTCGGCGAGCGGCGGCTTCGACACGCCGAACCAGCGCACGCACTTCGTCTTCGACATGTCGGCGCTCGCGAAACTGATGGCCGGCTTCGGCGAGAGCCTGGGAGGCACCGTCAGCGGCGACCTTCCCACCGATCCGGACGCCTGGCAGCTCGAGGCGATCCAGGACCGCGACACCGTCTACGTGCGGATGCCGCTGCTGGCAAAGGAGCTCCCGGCCGGCAAGACCTGGATCAAGGGCGACGCGAGGGCGCTGGCAGCGCAGACCGGCTCCGGCCTCAACGGCCTCGGCTCCCTGGCCGACACCGATCCGCGCGACACCTTCGCGTACCTGAAGGCCGTGTCCGGCTCGATCGAGACCGTTGGCGGCGAGAGCGTCCGCGGCACCGACACCACCCACTATCGCGCCACGATCGACATCGCGAAGGTGACGGCGATGCTTCCGAAGGAGCAGCGCCAGGGGCTCGGGAGCCTCGACGCGCTCTTCGGCCAGGCGGGGCTGAGCGCGATCCCGCTCGACGTGTGGCTCGACGCGGAGCAGCGCGTGCGCAAGCTCGAGCTGTCGCTCGAGCTGAACGACCCGGGATCCGACCAGCAGGCGCGCGCCTCGCTGAAGATCGAGATGTACGACTACGGGAAGCCGCTCGACGCCTTTCTGCCGCCCGCCGACGAGGTCGTCGACGTGGCGACGCTGAAGCAGCCCTAGTCCTTGACCCCTCGGGCCACCGCCGGGTCCGTCACAATGTGGTCGTGCAGCCGCTGACCGAGCGGATCGAAGCGACCATCCGCGCGCACGACCTGATCCCGCCGGGAGGCGCGGTCGTGTGCATGGTCTCGGGCGGCGCGGATTCGACGTGCCTCTGGCACGCGCTCCGCGCGCTCGGGTACGACATCGGCGCCGTTCATGTCCACCACGGGCTGCGCGGTGCGGAGGCCGACGAGGACGCACGCCACTGCCGGGCCCTGATGGGCGCCGAGGTGATCGAGGCCGAGCCGGCCGGGACGGAGGCTGCCCTCCGTGAGCTCCGCTACGCCGTGACTGCCGGCAGGGGGCTGCGGGCAACGGGGCACACCGCGTCCGACCAGGTGGAGACCGTGCTGTACCGGCTCGTCGCGAGCGGCAACGCGAAGGGGATCAGGCTGCGCCGCGAGGACGGCGTGGTGCGGCCGCTGCTCGAGGTCTCGCGGGAGGAGACGGCCGCGTACTGCCGCGAGCACGACCTGCCCGTGCGGGACGACACCTCGAACCCGGCTACCGCCCGCGGGCTGATCCGTCACGAGATCATGCCTCTGCTGCGGCGTCTCCACCCCGGCGCCGACGCGAACCTGCTTGCCCTGGCGAGCGAGCGCCCTCGTCTGCCGCGGGCGCTCGAGGCGTCGCTCGTAGAGCTGCTCGGCTCGCGCAGCGGCTCCCGGGCGGCGGATCTGGGCGGCGGCGTCCGTGCGGTGCGCGAATACGAGGTGCTCCGGCTCGAGGGAACGCTGCAGTGGGGGCCCTGGACGCTCGTGAGCGAGCGCGACGACCTCGAGGTGCGGTCGAGGAGGCCGGGCGACCGCCTCGCAGGGCGGCGCAAGAAGGTGCAGGATCTGCTCGTGGACGCCAAGGTGCCGAGAGCCCTGCGGGACGAGTGGCCGGTGGTCGTGCGCGACGGCGAGGTCGTGGCCGTGCCGGGCATCGCCGAGGCGCCCGGCTGGGAGGGAGCGGTCGTCGTCAGGGAGGCGCCGTGAGCGAAGTCGATCAGGGGGTCTGCGAAGTCCTTGTCAGCGAGGGCGACCTGCAGGCTCGCATCGCGGCCCTCGGGGCGGAGATCTCGTCCGACTACGAGGGGCGCGACCTGCTCCTCGTCGGGGTGCTGAAGGGCGCTGTCTTCTTCATGGCCGACCTGATGCGCAAGCTCACCGTCCCCTGTGAGATCGACTTCATGGCGATCTCGAGCTACGGCGCCGCCACCGACACTTCCGGCGTCGTGCGGATCCTCAAGGACCTCGACATCAACATCGCGGGACGCGACGTGCTCGTCGTCGAGGACATCATCGACTCCGGCCTCACGCTCTCGTACCTGATGCGCAACCTGGGGGCGCGCAAGCCCACCTCGCTGGAGATCTGCGCGCTCCTGACGAAGCCTGAGCGTCGCGAGATCGAGGTGCCCGTGCGCTACGTCGGCTTCGAGATCCCGAACCGCTTCGTGATCGGCTACGGCCTCGACTTCGCCGAGCGCTACCGCAACCTGCCCTACATCGGAGTGCTGCACCCGGATCTCGTGCCCAGCGCCGCGTAGCGCCCCCATCGGCCCGGAAGAGTGCCGGCCGAGCGCCTCGAAGCCCCGTGCAGGAGCCCGTTAAGGGTTCGCGAAAAACCCCCCGCCGCGAGCGTTCGCGGAAACCCATGCTGCTACCCTCCACAGGACTGTGAACCGCTTCTTCCGCAGTGCGCTGTTCCCGCTCGTCGTGATCGTCCTGCTCGTCTATCTGGCGAGCCAGACGCTGATCCCGAAGCGCGACGCCGCGACGAAGGTCACCTACTCGCAGCTGATCGACGAGGCGAAGAAGGGCAGCGTCAACGAGGTCACGTTCGACCCGAGGCGCCGCTCGATCAGCGCCGTGCTCGCCGGGGGCCAGAAGGTGAAGGTGAACTACCCGAGCGACCAGTCGCAGGTGCAGTTCCAGGACGTGCTCGAGAAGAGCAACATCAAGTTCGACTCCAAGGGCACCGGCTCGAGCCTCTGGTGGTCGCTGCTCACCTCCCTGTTCCCGATCCTGCTCCTGATCGGCTTCTGGATCTTCCTGATGAACCAGATGCAGGGCGGCGGCTCCAAGGTGATGAGCTTCGGCAAGAGCAAGGCCAAGCGCATGTCGCCGGACACGCCCAAGGTGCTGTACAAGGACGTCGCCGGCGCCGACGAGGCGGTCGAGGAGCTGCAGGAGATCAAGGAGTTCCTCGAGAACCCGAAGAAGTTCCAGGCGCTCGGCGCGCGCATCCCCAAGGGCGTGCTGCTGTACGGGCCTCCCGGCACCGGCAAGACGCTGCTCGCCCGGGCCACCGCCGGCGAGGCGGGCGTGCCGTTCTTCTCCATCTCGGGCTCGGACTTCGTCGAGATGTTCGTGGGTGTCGGCGCCTCGCGCGTGCGCGACCTGTTCGAGCAGGCCAAGCAGGCAAGCCCGTGCATCATCTTCATCGACGAGATCGACGCGGTCGGCCGCCATCGCGGCGCCGGCCTCGGCGGCGGCCACGACGAGCGCGAGCAGACGCTGAACCAGCTGCTCGTCGAGATGGACGGCTTCGAGGTGAAGGACAACGTGATCCTGATCGCCGCCACCAACCGGCCCGACATCCTCGACCCGGCCCTGCTGCGCCCGGGACGCTTCGACCGCCAGATCGTCGTCGACCGGCCAGACCGCAAGGGCCGGCGCGACATCCTCGAGGTGCACTCGAAGGGCAAGCCGCTGGCCAAGGAGCTCGACCTCGACGTGCTCGCCGCCGCAACCCCCGGTTTCACCGGCGCCGACCTGGCGAACGTGATCAACGAGTCGGCGCTGCTCGCTGCCCGCCGCGGCGAGAAGACGATCGGCCAGAACGAGCTCGAGGAAGGGATCATGCGGGTGATCGCCGGCCCCGAGAAGAAATCGCGCCTCTTCTCCGAGAAGGAGCGCAAGATCACCGCCTACCACGAGATGGGGCACGCGCTCGTCGGCTACTACCTCGAAGGCACGGACGACGTGCACAAGATCTCGATCGTCAGCCGCGGCCAGGCCCTCGGCTACACGATCTCCCTGCCGAGCGAGGACCGCTACCTGACCACCAAGGGCACGCTGATGGACCAGATGGCGATGACGCTGGGCGGACGCGCCGCCGAGGAGCTCGTCTTCCACGAGGTGACGACGGGGGCGGCGAACGACCTCGAGAAGGTGACGCATACGGCGAAGCAGATGATCATGCGCTTCGGGATGAGCGAGAAGCTCGGCCCGCGGGTGCTCGGCCGCGACCACGACATGCCGTTTCTCGGCCGCGACATGGGCTCGCAGCCGGACTACTCGGAGGAGATCGCCCGCGAGATCGACGACGAGATCAGGCGTGTGATCGAAGAGGCGCACGATGCCGCGACGCGCCTGCTGCGCGACCACATGGACGAGTTGCACCAGCTCTCCGGCATCCTGATCGAGCGCGAGACGATCGACAAGGACCAGTTCGAGCGGCTGATCGCCGGCGAAGCCGAGGAGACGGTGTTCCCCGCAGAGGTGAAGCCCGTCGAGCCTCCCAAGGGCGAGGTGGGGCCGGAGAAGAAGCCGGCGCTCCGCCCTTCGCCCCGGGCGCTCCCGGGCGCGGCGATGCAGCCGCCACCCGACCCCGCCGCCTCGTAGCACCCCGCCTCCGAGCCGGTTCAGGCACGGCTCGCCTCTACGTGCGTCGGCGCGCGCTCCCGAGCAAGAGGGCGGCGACCCCGAGCGCGGCAGCCGCGCCGACCGCCTCGACCGCCGCCCCGTCCAGCCGTGCGACGTCGACGAGCGTGACGAGGCCCGCGCCCACGCCGAGCGCCCCGAGGGCGAGCAGGCTCAGCCAGGCGACCCGCAGGAAGCGCAGCCCCGGCTCGTCCGGCGAGCTCGTCCGCAGCTCGTGTGACCAGAAGGCGAGCTCGCACGAGAGCAGCAGGCCCGCCGCCACGAGCGGTGCGGCCGTATCGGTGCCTGCCGCGCCGATCGCGAGCGACGCCGCGTAGGCGCCGCCGA